>Ga0315286_10001152_pt1 | contig 23694 bp, 29 predicted proteins | sample YL17G10_0_MG_FD_205038 | JGI IMG/M metagenome (GOLD analysis project Ga0315286, IMG submission 205038) | Sediment microbial communities from Yellowstone Lake, YNP, Wyoming, USA - YL17G10_0 | ecosystem: Environmental > Aquatic > Freshwater > Lake > Sediment | place: USA: Wyoming | collected...
GGCCGTTCCCTTGCGCTGGAAAGGTTCATGAGGGTGCCGTCCCCCTTGAAGACCATGATCGGGGCGGAGATGCCCTTGCCCAGCAGCGCCCTCTCCACCGAGCCGAGGAATTGGTTCACGATGGGCAATAGCCGGGCGTTGAGGACCGCGGTCACCGTCCTCTCCAATATCCCGAGCTCCATCGTCAGATCATGCCCGGCCACTACCGGTATGCCGACCGTTTCTTTGATCATGCGGCGGACGGTCTCCTCATGGACGGGATTGACCACGCCGAAGAAGGATGAGACCACCATCGCATCCATGTCGATCGAGGCCTCGCGGACGGCCTCCATCGCCTCCGACTCGTTGAGGGGCTGAAGGGGGCGCCCTCGCATGTCGTGACCTCCTTTGATGAAGCGCGCCCGTTTCGCGCCCAGGTCCCACCCTTCCGCTGGCTCCCAACCTATGCCAATGAGGCCCACCGAACCGCCCTTGCCTTGCAGCAGCGAGTTGGTGGCCAGAGTGGTGGACAGCCCGACCAATCTGATCTCGCTCCGCTCAAAGCCCTCGCCCTCAAGGGCATGGTCCACCGCTGCCATCAACCCTATCGATAGGTCATGATAGGTCGTAGGCGATTTCGCCTTGGAGAGCACCTGCTTGGAACCCATGTCGACCACCGCTGCATCGGTGAAGGTCCCGCCGGTGTCGATCCCTAGACCCAGCGCTCTTTCGGATCCTTGCCCCCTGGTTTCGCTCATCACCATCACCTTCCATGGAATTGAGAATGGCGGAGAAGCTTGGAGCTCATTAATTAAATGTACGAGGAACGCTTCGGCGCATCGAAAAGGCTCACTTCAGCAGCTGGTGCACATCGCTGACCCCTTTCAGGACCTTGAACCCTTTCTCCGTGATCAGATAATCGCCCCGGTCACGGCGCTGCACCACCATGCCAGCATCCAATAGGCGCTGCACGTGGAAAAGCAGGTTGCCGCCCCTCAGTCCGGTCGTCTCCGCCAGGGAAGAGAAGGTCTTGGTCTCCTGCGACACCGCCTTGAGTATCTGCAGGCGATGCTTGCTGGCGATAGGCTCCAGCACGGTCTTGACAAAATCGTCCTCCTGCAGCTCCTCGATCTCATGTCGCTTGTCGGAGGCCGTGCTGTAGATGCGCATCGAGCGCATCAAGCGGATCTGCTTGCCGAAGAGCCGGGAGACCTCGTTGAAGCACTTGGTGCATTTGTCATAGGGGGAGGTCTCCCTCAGTCGGTCCAGCTCGTCCTGGTTGGTGATGATGATCTCCTCTCGCACCGTGTCGTGCTCGAGCAGGGAGGCGTTCTTCTGCAGGAAGGCCATGAAGGTGGAGCGGCAGGGCTCGCGCATCTCGCAGCGCCGCACCATGTTACGGGAGAGGCCCTCCTCCACATCATCCATCACCTGGGATACCATCACCTCGAGGATGTCGCTCCTCGCCGGCGGGTGCGCATGCTGATCGATCGGTCTGGAGGTCGGTTGGAAACGACGCAGAGAGTCCTGTATCTCCGCCAACCTTGCCTTGATCTCGGACAGCTCATCGTTCGACCTCGGCTCAGGACCGGACATGAGCGATGATTAGGGGGGCGAGCTAATAAAAGGTTTGCATGGAGACCTTTCAGGTCAAAACAATGACCCGGTCTTATTTGAAGTGGACCATTAGCGGACCGGCTAAGGGATGTCCCTGATCATGTTGATGCTTGCCGTCTTGTATCCAGCGCTTTCATAAAGACGGATGGCCACCGGATTGTGCGTGAACACGTGCAGCATGAGCCGGCGCAATCCCATCTCCGATGCCTTGGCCTCGATGGCCTTCATGGTCCCGGCCCCATAGCCTTTGCCCCGCTGTTCCTTCGAGATGAAAACGGCATAGATGAAGCCGCTCGGGACGACATGATCCTTCTCCACTCTGAGCCAGATGCAACCGACCTCGTTTCCCGAAGCCTTGTCCCGGGCGATGAAGATGTGGTGGTCCGGTGTCCTCAGGCCGTCGGGCAGCAGCTTGCGGTGCGCCTCCATCGAACGCTTCGTGGCCTCAGCCTGTTGCCAGTAGCCTGCCTTGACATTCTCTTCGGCGTACTCTCGGACCGTTCTTTCCAGGAAGATCTCGAATTCCGATTCTTTCATCGGTTCCAATACAACCTCGACCATGGCTCAGATCCCGGGAAGATTATGTGATCGCTAGGTATTAATGTGTCAGCGTGAAGCACATATATATTTAATTTTATATAAAATTAAGCATAAATCTCAAGGCCCAACAATGAAAAATGAAAAGTTGAAATCTGAAGGGGTTTGAAGGGTCCACGGTTCGTCGAGGCGCCTAGTGCTTGACGAGATCCAAGGCGATCTGCACGGCTTCGACGGCATTGTATGCCCAGGCGTCCGCGCCAATCTGAGCAGCGAACTCCTTTGAGGTAGCGCCGCCGCCGATCATGGTCTTGGTCTTGGGCTTCATGCCGCCTTCCTTCATCATCTTCTCAATCTCCTTCATACCTGCAAGGGTCGGGGTCATGAGGGTGGAAGTAGCGACGATGTCCACCATCTCGGTCTTCGCCTTCTCGATGATGTTCTTGATCGGGACATCCCTGCCGAGGTCGAACATGGTCATTCCAGCGCCGGTGAGCATCGCCTTCACGATGTTCTTGCCGATGTCGTGGACATCTCCCTCAACCACGCAGATGACGCACTTAGCGTGTGCGCCTCCGGCACCGACCTTCATCTTCGGCAACGCCACATCAAGGGCGGCGTACATGGTCTGGGCGGAGAGCAACACCTGGGGCAGGTAGTACTCCTTCTTCTCGTACTTCTGTCCGACCACTTCCATTCCCTTGCTGAGACCATTGAAGATAATGTCCTGGGGAGAAATTCCCGCAGCCATTGCCTGCTCAGCGAGCGGCTTTGCTTCCTTAATCTTACCCTTTATAACAACTTCAGCGAGCTGTGCGAGATAGTCTGTCAAACTCCACTCCCTCCTTGGGATTGGCCATCGGATTAGAATATTCGATATTAAAGGCTTGTATGGATGGATGTAACATCCAGATGCACCTAAAGTACATTCCAATAACCATAACAATCGATTACTGAATGCGAATCTGACGATTGTTCCGATGATGGGTTAACGCTGTCAAGACTCTGGCTCAATGGGAATCCTAAGGCCGCATTTTGGGCACTTACCATGCTCCAATCTCAGGCTGACATGAGCATAGGTCGGACAGAACCGGCTCAGCTTCTCTTGGCGCACGATGACCTCCTCGGTCGCCTCCTTGGCGCTCCGTCCGATCAGAAGCTCGCCGCAGCGCGGACAGAGCGTGCTTTGATGCAAATGCCCCGGCACTCCTCCGAAGTAGACGTATTCCAAGCCTTCCTTCATCGCCGCCTCATATGCCTCCTCCATCCGATCCATGCTCTCCTCGGGCAGCTGCGCCATTCGGTGGAAGGGGGAGAAGCGGAACAGATGCACCGGGATGTCGACCCCCAGCTCGTCCGCCACCCAGGCCGCGAACTTCGTCACCTCCTTGGCCGAATCGTTCATGCCCGGGACGAGCAGATAGGTGAGCTCCAGGTGGGTCCCGGCCTCCAAGGCGATCTGGCAGGTCTCCAGCACCTCCTCCAGTCCGCCCCCGCACTGGGATCGGTAGAACTTGTCCGTGAAACCCTTGATGTCGATGTTGGCGACGTCCGTGACCTCGTAAAGGTCTTCGGCGGCCCACGGTTCGATGTAGCCGTTGGTGTTCAGCAAGGAGAACAGGCCGGCCCGATGAAGCTCCTCGGCCGTGTCCATGATGAACTCGAACCAGACATTGGGCTCATTGAAGGTCCAGGCCACCCCCTGCACCTCCTTCTCCTTGGCCGCCTGGACGACCTCTGGCGCCGTCATGCGGAGGTAGGGCGCCTCGCCTTCCTTCGCGCGGGCCAGCACATTGTTCTGGCAATAGCCGCAATCCAGGTTGCAGCCGAAGGTGCCGAGCGACAGCAGCCTCGCTCCCGGGCTGTAATGGTAGATCGGCTTCTTCTCTATCGGATCGACCGTGGAGGCGCAGACCTTGCCATAGTTGGTGGCGATCATCTGACCTTGGACATTGGTCCGGGTCCCGCAGAACCCGGTCTGAGAATCGGGGATGCGGCACCTCCTGGGGCACAGGTCGCATAAAAGGTGCTCCCCCTCAGGATGCCAGTAAGACGCTTTTCGTTGAAGATACTCCTGAGGCGAGCTTGTCAATAGTCGTCCTCCTCGAATTGGGAGGCTCCACACACCGGGCACTTGTCCTGGTTCTTCTTCAAAACACACCCACACACTATGCACTCAGGCACGTGCATGCAACTCCATTAAGTGGTATCGATTTACAATGATTAAATAACTTGCCCAGCCACCTCAGAAGGGAGGGAGTTCGCCCCGATGCCGGGAACGGGTCAGATCGCTGAGCAGGCCGAGGTGGAGCAGGCCAATCTCGCTGCAGCCGTAGGCCTCGGCCTCCGACAGGTCGACATCGGCCAGTATGGGAGAGAGCGAACCTCCCTTGCCCATGCCCGTGAAATCGGTCCCGGCCGCCAAGGGGCTGAAGGCCGGCAGGACCAGGATGCGTTGTTTCGGGAGATGGACAAAGCAAGGCATCTTGATGCAGGCGCCCACCGTATCGAATAGCCGCACCGACGGATGCTCGTGCCCCATCACCAGAGGCCGGCCCCGATGGTCCAGATGACCGTGCACGAAGTGGATATTGCCGAGCTCCAGCTGGTCCACCAGTTCGAGGCCGAGCTTCGAGGCGATGGTCGCCAGGTAATTGTCATGGTTCCCCCGGACCACCACGACCTCGCCGCGCTCCTGCAGGACGCCCAGAAGATCGCGGACCTCGCTCCACTCCTGCGCAAGGTTGCGGGAGAACTCATGCTTCAGATCGCCCAGGATGATGAACCTGGTGGGATGGCGCTTCTCGATGATGCGCTCTAACGTGTCCTTCATGGTCGCGGTCTGGATGCGGGGCAGGTGCAGCCCGGTCTGCTCCATGACCGACTCGTAGCCGATGTGCAGGTCGGAGAGCACCACGGTACGCTGCGCTGGCAGATAGGCGCACCGATCGTTGGTTATTTCCAGGCCAGGAAATATCTCCAGCTGGTTCATGTCATCACCTAGGAAGTATCAGGCCATCCGCCAACTCCCCCCGGCCCTATTTCAATCTTCGGGAGGTCGCCCTCGGACGCAGGAAGCATTCGTGCACTTTCGTTCCGCCCTCCGAAAACACTATCTTGGAGGGCGCGGTGTGCCATCGGATGATCCGCCGGACCTTTCTCTTCCTCCCCACGGTGGGCGCCTCGACGGAGAGGTCCCTCTGGCGCCGGGGCATCCTCGACTGGGATGACTTCTTGGACCGGGAGAACATCGATGGCTTCTCGGCTCCGCGCAAGCGCCGCTTGGACCAGGGCATCGCGGACGCGAGGCGCTATCTCGACCTCAATGAGACCAATTACTTCTCGCGCCTGCTGCCCAGCCGGGAGCATTGGCGCCTGTACGAGCATGCCAAGCGGGAGGTGGCCTACCTGGACATCGAGACCGATGGCCTGGGCCAGGGCTCGATCGTCACGGTGGTCGGCATATGCAGGCACGGCCGAACCACCGCCCTGGTGCGCGGCATCGACCTTAACCCGGGAACGCTCTCCCAGGCGCTGAGGGGCACCAAGCTGCTGGTCACCTTCAACGGCTCATCCTTCGACCTGCCCTTCCTGGAAAGGGAGTTCCCCTTCGCGGTTCCGAAGGTGCCGCACTTCGACCTGCGCCACGGCTGCGCCCGCATCGGACTGAGGGGTGGTCTGAAGAGCATCGAGCGCCAGCTGGGAATGGCCCGGGCGCAGGAGGTGGAGTATGTCACCGGCGAGCAGGCGGTCTACCTCTGGCACCTTTGGGAGCGCAAGGGCAAGCAGAACGCCTTGAAGCTGCTGAAGCGCTACAACGAGGAGGATACCAAGAACCTGGAGCCCATCGCTGCGCTGGCCTACGAAAGGCTAATGCGCTCCACGGTCGATTGCGGAAGGGAGCGGGATGAACGGTAGCGGGGAGCGGGCGGACCTCAAGGGCTTCGAGGCGGTCGCCAAGCAGGCGGCGGAGCACCTGCTTTCCGCCCAGAGCGTCACCATCATCGGCCACATCGATGCGGATGGGGTCTCAGCCTCCGCCATTGCCTCCCTCGCACTGATGAGGGCCGGCATTCAGCACACCGTGAGGAACATCAAGAAACTGGACGAGGGAGAGCTCGGCCTGATCAACGCGGACCCCGCGGAAGCGCTCTGGCTGGTCGACCTCGGCTCAGCCTACTTCTCCAGGCTGGAGCATCCGGTGGTCTGCGTGGCCGACCATCACATCCCCGAGCTGGCCGAGCAGAAGCTGAAGCGCAAGGCCGGGCAGAACGACCTGTTCTGCTTCACCTCTGAGGCCCATAGCCATGTCAACCCTCATCTCTACGGCATCGATGGGTCCACGCAGATCAGCGGCTCGGGGGTGACCTATCTCATCGCCAAGGCCATCGACCCGCGCAATGCGGACCTGGCATCCATCGCCGTGGTGGGGGCGGTGGGCGACCTGCAGGACGCGACCGATTGCCACCTGAACGGGCTGAACCGGACCATCTTGAAGGACGGAGAGCGCGAGGGCACCCTGATGGTCACCAAGGACATCCGGATATTCGGAAGGGAGACCAGGCCGGTGGCGCGCATGCTGCAGTTCTCCACCGACCCGGTTCTGCCTGGCCTCACCAACGACCCGGCCGGATGCGCCCGCTTCCTGAGCGAGCTCGGCCTCGAGCAGAAGACCGGGGACCAATGGCGCGCCTGGATCGACCTGGATGACGAGGAGCGCTGCCGGGTCGCGAGCGCGCTCTGCAATCTGCTCCTGAATCGGGGATATGGCAGTGGCGCGGTGAGACGGTTGGTGGGCGAGGTCTATATCCTTTGCAAGGAGGACCTGGGCAGCGCGCTGCACGACGCCAAGGAGTACTCCACCCTGCTGAATTCCTGCGGGCGATATGGCAAGGCCGAGGTCGGTCGGCGCATCTGCCAGGGCGACCGCTCGGAGGCGCTGGAAGAGGGACTCCGGCTGCAGCAGAACCACCGCGGCAACCTGGCGGAGGCCATCGCCCTGGTCAAGGATGACATCGGGGTGGAGCGAAGGCGCTGGCTGCAATACTTCCACGGCCGTGACCTGATCTTGGACAGCATCGTGGGCATCGTGGCCGGCATGGTCCTGGGCTCGGGAGAGGTGCGCTCCGACCTGCCGATGATCGCCTTCGCCTATGCGGAGGACGGGAAGATCAAGGTCTCGGCGCGCGGCACCAGGGAGCTGGTGAACTCGGGATTGGACCTGGCCTATGCGGTGAAACTGGCCTCGGAGAAGGTGGGCGGGACCGGAGGAGGGCACAACATCGCCGCCGGCGCCACCATCGCAATGGGCAAGGAGATGGATTTCTTGGACGCGATCGAGCAGGTGATCGCGTCACAGCTCTCCGGACCTAGCGGATCACCATCAGCAGGATAGCCTTCTCGGTGTGCAGGCGGTTCTCCGCCTGGTCGAAGACCGCGCTCTGCGGACTGTCGATGACCTCATCGGTGATCTCGTGGCCGCGATGAGCGGGAAGGCAGTGCATCACGATGCAGTCCGGTTTGGCCTGCTTGAGCAATGCGGCGTTGAGCTGGTAAGGCCTCAGGGCACGCTCCCGCTGCTTGGCCTCCGCCTCGTCCCCCATGGAGACCCAGGTGTCGGTGTAGAGCACATCCGCGTGCTTGGCCGCCTCAGCAGCATCCTCGACTATCTGCGACCTGCATTTGTTCTTCTTCGCCAGTTGCTGCGCTTGCTTGATGAGCTCCGCATCGGGCGTATGGCCCTTGGGGCAGGCGGCCACGAAGTCCATGCCGACCATGGCCGCCCCGACCATGAGGGAGTTGCAGACGTTGTTGCCATCGCCGATGAAGGCCAGCCTGAGCCCCTTGAACTTCCCCTTGCGCTCCTTGATGGTCATCAGGTCCGCCACCGTTTGGCAGGGATGCTCCAGATCGTCCAATGCATTAATGACCGGGACCGTGGCGTTCTTGGCCAGCTCCAGCATGTTCTCATGGCTGTAGGCCCGGTACATGATGCAGTCCACGTAACGGGAGAGCGTCTTGGCGGTGTCGGAGATCGTCTCCCCCCTTCCGATCTGGATGTCCTTGGGGTTGAGGAAGATGGCGTGACCTCCCAATTGCGTCATGCCCGCTTCGAACGACGCCCGCGTGCGGGTCGAGGACTTCTCGAAGATCATCGCAAGGGTCTTGTTCTTCAAAGGGTCCTTGCCCTTCAATGAGCCTTTCTTCAGGCGCTGTGCGGATTCGATGACCTCTTCCAGGTCGCCCTTGAAATCGAGGATGGAGATGACGTCGAGCTTCATATGGACCGCGTGAATATAGGTCTTTTATTAACCTTAATGTGCGCGGTCGGACACATTAAGTGTGCATTAATCGCCCCAGGCGACAAGGCCAGGGTTTTCAAGGGGCGGAGGAACTTAATGTGCGCCCCGGGGCACTTAATGTGCGTCAGCGCAGCACCTCCATCCCATAGCGGCGGTCGAGGCCGCGCATGGCGCAATTGAAGGTCTCCTCCGAGATGTCGCCCTTGGCGAGGCGCTCGATGAGCGCCGCCTCTTGATCGAGTTCTTCGCGCGTCGTAGGCTTCGTCGGCTCATCCACCGGCACCGGCGGCCGGCCGGTGCTTCTACGCCGTTGCCAGTAAGAGAATTCGTTCGCATGTAGTCTGATCGCTTCCAACGAGAGGCGGTACTTGTTCACCATCACTGCATCGTACGCCCGCTGCTCAACGGGCAGCGAGTCGAGGTCGATGGCGAAGGTATCGACCTTCGCTTGACCGATAAAATTGAATATTCCGGCAGGTATTACGATATCCGTGGCAGCCAATCCATTCACCTTTCTAAGCAACTGGCGACATGGATTGGCCCACACATATATATTTTGATAACAATATAGATAACAAACTATAATTATACTTCAAAATCCTTCAGTTGACTTTTGCAACAGAGCCTACATTACTTGATTCACCATTCGAAGACGAAATAGCGAAGTGTCTCAGCTGATCTTTCATTGCCCGACCCTCACGACATCCCGGGTGCCGATTCTTAATATCCCCGGCCCGAATGAGATAGTGGGAGTTGGATGGAAAAGAGGCAGGGGACCATTGTGGCGAGGCGGAGGTCGAGATGCTTCAGGGCGAGGGGGACGCATGGAGGCCAAGGAATAGCCAGAACCTCACGGCGTCCTTTGTTAATAGTAACCGTTCCACCAAGTTCACACTTTATAAATAGTGTGTCCAATAATGTGATTTCAAATAGATTTTAGACTTAGGATGGGTCGAACAATTTGCCTGCTACGAACCGGGAACGAATGCTTTCTAAGGTCATGCAATGGGCATCTCAATCGGGTTTGGAAGCCGCATCGATTTCCGACTCGAAGCATGATTTTGTGGTAGAGGTCTCCGAGAATGCGACTCTGCCTCGTCTGCAAATAATACATCAAGAAATCGATACTGCATTTGTTCTTATGGTAGGCTTAGTTAATATCCCTGAAATGGATCGAAGAAAGTTGAAGAATTTTAATAAGAATAAATTTGAAGAATTAATCTGGAACATCAAACTTAACCTCCTGCATGCAAGCATTGATTTTACTGTTCTAGGATCAGAAAAAGATCCAGATGCTTGGGAGGTTCAAAAGCATCTATTTCTGAACGAGGCGAGCATAAATCAATTTTACGAAGCTTACTCTAGAGTAAAAAATTCGTTGATTGGTATTATCTGGTCATATAAACAAGCGCTAGATTGTTCCATGGCAATAAAGGGACATTCAGAAATAGAAACGCAAGTCACAATTAGCAAAGGTGAGGCGATTCAAAGCAATACGGATCGAGCGCAGAGAATCATGAACGTGATGATTAACACGAGCATGATACTAATGAGCACGCTGATGGACGGGTTCACCCAGGCAATGATGGAAACAACTGGCGCCATGGCTTCAGAAATGGCCAGAGCAATGGGGGGAGAGGAGGCAAGAGAAGAAATCGATATGGAATTCCATCAGAATTTGCCCGAGGTCGACGAGAAAATGAAGGCAATGATCTCTGATGTGCGCAATGACGTTTATGATCAATTCACGCAAAAGAGAGGAGAGATTGAACCTTTTCTTACCGATAAAGCGTTTGACCTTGGACCGAAGATAATTGATGGGTATGACTTCCAACTGCCAAAGTTGACCGAAGAATTGGATGATAGCGCACTTATGCAATATGCTCGGTTATTGGTCGATGAGGATCCGCATTTTTGTGAAATGTTCAATGAGTTGACCAATTGGATGAATACCCTGCCAAAGTTCCCGGACAAAGTTAGATAAAGAATAGGCACTTCTGCTAAACGATAAGAGCTTTCTATGGTAAAATGTTCTCAATGCAAGAGGGAGTTCGATCCGAAAAACACGTCCGAATGGATCGCTTCCATTTCCGGAAGCATCATGGGGGATGAGTGCATTGAGACCTACTATTATTGTGATCGCTGCGGGGTCTATACAAAGGAGGTCTTTTGGGATTTCTTTTCAGGAGAGGAATCAGCCTCTGAGCAGGGTCCAATTAAGAAAGAAGATGGCGATGCAATGGTCGAATTGATCAAAGGATGCGCCAAGCCCTGGAATAAGAAGTGCCGCTGCACGACGCACATCGCTTATTTTGGCGGGTCGCTTGATTGACCGTCCACTAACCATTCATAACGCTCTTAGACCGTGTAAATCGGGTCTGATATTTGTTTTGGAGCTCGTCCGTGCAACCATTAATGAAACTACCCGACCTTTCGGGAGGGGCTTCTGCCTAGCTCCCTATATCCCGGTCACAAGTTGGTAAAAGGTCATCGAGCTGGTCAAGACACTAGAGCCTGAACCTCACCGCATCCCTACCTAGGATAATGCTTCTTTATGATGGCCATCTTCTCTTCGTATTCTTCCTTGGTGATCTCGCCCCTAGCGAATCGCATAGTAAGTGTTTTCACTGGGTCATCCTGGACCGCTTCTTCCTTCGCCTTCTCCTTCGCCAGCTTCCCCTTCTTCCTTATGGTCCAATGGCAGGTCTTGTCGCCCTTGGTCATCATACGGTCGTAGAATAACTCATATTCTGATGCCATCGCCTCGCAAATCCCGTTGAAGAACGAACCGAATTGCTGACAGAGTTCAACGGGCCCATCTGAGAATGGGCATTCCTCGACCGTGCATTCCAAAGCCGTAGATGACCTTGCGAATCTGCTTACCGGATGATGCATTAACCAGAGCGCTTCGAATAAGTCTGTCGGTGAATCGCGACCGGCAAATTCGCCATACTTGTCGACTAGCCTCAGGCCAGTCGCGACGCCCGAATGATGCAGATATGTGGCAAGCTTCTCCACGTCGGACGGATCTCTGGAGAAGTCCAGGAACGCGCGGGTCGAAAAGGTCCACATCTCAGCAAAGAAATGGCGGGATAGTTCATTCCTGACGACCTCGTTGATTGTCACATCTTCCAGGGGTCGCTCTGATCGGTCTCCATCGTCAATCGATTTCTGGTCCCTCCAGGTGAAGATGCATGATTGGTCACCAGAGCTCAAAGAAGCCGAGAGGCGATAGTCGACATCCGGACAGAACGACTCTGAGAGCGCCCGCCCGCCAACGTCGCATACAACCTTGCAGAGAGCTATGAGGTTGCCCTTGGTGGAACAGTCGTCAACCATAGCGACTATCTCGTTCTTGCCCCTCCAGAACCGCCTACCAGTCGTGCTGAACATCAGGTCGTGGATCACCATCATGAGATACTGATCCGTCTGAAGCGATCTCTCACGAATGTTGAACAAAGCCGGCAGGTTCAGACTCGTAGCGATTGCGGCATTTGTGTGGTATGGAATCAGTCTCTCAATGGCCGTGTCCTCTCCCGCTAAATCAGAAAGGGCTTGGACTGTCGTTAGCCACCATTCTCTGAAGAGATTCGTGGAAAGGTCCTTCAGTTCGTCTTCGGACATCTTGTTAGTTCGATCCTTTACCATCTATCTCCAACAATAATTGATCTTGGTGCTCTTATAAAGCATCGTAAAGAAATGGAAAGTTACTCTTTCAGAGCTCGAACCTCATCGCATCCCCTATGCGCCTTGCGAGAGTTGACGGATAAGAGCTGATCCAATCGGCATAGCATCGATGGGGACACATTGATGACAGGTCGTCGGGCGGTACCCCTACCGCCGTTTGATCAGAGCTTCGATATGAAGGAGTCAACCTCTTCGGGGTTCTCGCGGACCTTCTTGCCCTTGTTGAAATAGGCCCTGGTCTCGATGCCAAGGCTGTCCGCGGCTTTGTTCAATTGTTTGACCGCATTGTCCCCTTTCATATAGCAGCAGATGAACAGAGCGACCTTCTTGGTGGCCAAGGTATCCTTGTTGCTCACTGCGAACTTGGCGATGTCATCGGAGAGCATGCCGCCGTGGATGCGGCTTCCCAGGACGACCGAGTCGTAATCCTTCAGGTCGATGGACGATGATCCTTTCACATCGACAGCCTTCCCTCCGGTCTTCCCAGCTATGTATTCTGCGACGGCGCGGGTGTTGCCCGAAGTCGAAGCATAGACTATCAGTGTTGTCACGGTATCCCTAACACAAGAACATCTTAGCAATATATCTAATCCATCTTGACCGGGGGAGCGTTCCAGCATATCTCACAGCTCGGGCCTCACCGCGTCCTTATGAAAATAAAAGTAAGGGTTTGAGCTCATCTCAGGCAACAAATTAATGACCCAGTTCATCGGTATTATGGATCATGGACCCCGACAAAATTCTCCGCGAAATGGAAAAGAACTGGGGAGAGATCTGTAATCCTTTGATCCTGACATCGAAAGTGATGCCGGAATGGATCCCTCGCCAGGCAGATGAAGGGAAGTTCCTTATGAGCCTGCCCGAAGTTCCACCCAAATACAAGCAACTGATAATGATTTCCGTGGCAGCAGTGCTACAGAACAAGCAGTGCAGCGAGTTCTTCATCAAAGTTGGCAAGCACATGGGATTGACGAATCGAGAGATAGGCGAGGCTATCCTCACCGCTAGGTTCGCCATGGCGTCGACGATATTCTCAAATGTGGAAGAAGGATTCCTATCCCTAATCGAGGAAGAAAAGAAGTAAAGTGAAGCGCTAATCAATCGCAACCGAAGGTCTAGTCGCCCCTAGCAAATACATATAGCAAGCCCGACTTGAGCTTGACCTCCACATATGGTAAAGAAGAAAACGGACGATAAGGAAAGCCTCATCCACAAAACAAAAGGAAGGTATTAACATGGATACCGAAGCTGTGAAAGGCATATCGAAGAGCTACGGGTTTGGGGATATTCGGGGTTACTGATTCCGTATCGCGCCGTACGATTCCCCGTCGAGTGAGATGATGCGAATATTTACATTCGCAGAAGTAAAATTGCTGCTTACTATCCAAAAACATCGAAAGAAAAGAAAATTGTGGTCAGTTTATTAAGTGCTGGAGCCAAGGCACGGTAAACCCATTTGCGCTTAGTCGAAAACGAACTCCACGCTGTTCTCCTTGTTCTTCTTTGCGTTGGACTGTGCGATCATACCTGCCTCGAGCCATGCCGCAGACAATATACCGGCAGGTACCAGGCAGTTTGCGCTCATCTTCGTGACCCTCATACGGTCGAAGACCTTGCTATTCCTCTTGTCTAAAAGGTCGGTAAGTGTCAACTCCTCGAGTCCACAAACGAACTCCTTGACATTGTCGCACGATGTTGTCACATGGATCTTAAAGGTCCCCTCGGGCGTTTGCGTAACTTCAATAATTGAGGTCTTGCCGCATAATTTCATATTGACCTTTATTTTGGATGGCGTATGCTCCCTTTCCGTTCTACTTCCTGCCACCGCTGCTGCAATCGCTGCTATTTCCTCCGCCCACTGGTCCATTTATTCCCCTCCTGTGCCAGCATCTTTTATAACTGGTTTCTCCCTTAATCACCCATTGGGACCATAATACTTCTTCCTTATCCACAAAGCTACATTCACCTCGCTGCCGAAGGTTGAGATTAAATTGATAGAATATTTAATAAAATATGAAAGGGTCTCGGTTGTTGTATCAGACCTCGACGAACTCGATGCTAAGTGGAATGCCTTTCCTTGCGTTAGATCGGGCGATCATCCCGGCCTCTACCCACGCGGCAGTGAGTACCCCTGAGAGAACCAAGCAGTTTGCGCTCATGTCCGAAGCGATGAATTCGCGGTAGATCTTGCTCTCCTTCTTGTCGGTGAGATCGGTTAGTGAGAGAGGACCCAACCCCTCGACGAACTTCTCGGCCTTCTTGCAGGTGCTGGTCACCTTGACGACATAGTCCCCGTCTTCCGTCGATTGCACCTCGATCACCGATTTGTTCTCGCATGGAAACATATTGACCCGTACTTTGGATGTCATGCTATTCCGTTCCTTTACCCCTTGACTAGCCTTCCTCTGACTTATTGACGATGTACACTGGCAACTCGAATCCGCTCTTCGGACCGACCTGCACCTTCCATTTGGTCATCATCTCGACCTGGCGTTCGATGCCGGCGCATAGTCCCGGAATCATGAGATTGCGATGGTCGACCTTCGCAGCGATGGCAGAATTCGTCAATCCCCTCATTATGGTCATGGGTGTCACCAGCCTCATGGCGGCGGCATGGTCGATGGTGAAACCTTTGGTCTCCGTTGGAACGATCCAGACACTGACATGAGGGGTCTTCTCGAATATCAGCTTGAGCACGTATATCGTAACACCACAGTTGCCGGTGATGAGCACGGGCGAATCAGGGTCTGGGGTGTTGATCTCGAGCAGAACCTCTGGAACGGTGCTCATAGAGGAGTCCGCCTCATGGACTTCCAGCTTGATGGAGAGCGGGCCGAGCAACGACTCCCTAAGCCTCAATTCCATCTCCGGGCAGTCCTCTAACTGAGCCTTGCCCTCGCTCAATGCCACTGCGAATCCCATGCACTCTTCGTGGCCACAGCTCCCGCAGTCCTTGCCGGGCAAATACTTGACGATGTCCTCAGGCGACATCCCATAGAAATCAACTGCTTCCACCACCATATTACACACCCTTCTTCTTGCCTTGCTCCATCCCTCTGACCTCAGTTTCTTCCGCGCCATGCAATAAGGAATCCGCGAATGCCAGCATGCGCTCGTCCCCTTTCTCGCTGATGATCTTGGCCAGTTTGATCGCCCCCTGGATGTCCTCTTCGGAGACTCCTAATAGTCTGGCCTTCTCCAAGTGATGCTTGAGGCAAGGCTGGCAATGTCCTGCCACCGAGGCCGCTATCGCAGCGATCTCTTTGGTTCTCTCCTCCATTCTACCCCCCTCCCCTATGGCGAGAGGAACCTTCGATCCTTCTTGGGCGCAATTTGCCATCTGGGCCATAGTACCTTCTTCTTATCCAGAAGGCCACGTTCACCAAACTGATCAGGACCGGCACCTCCACGAGCGGTCCGATCACCGCAGCGAACGCCACCAGCGAGCTGATCCCGAATATGCCTATGGAGACCGCGATGGCCAATTCGAAGTTATTGCTGGCCGCGGTGAAGCTCTGCGCCGTGGCATGAGGATAATCGAACTTCAGCTTGATCGACAATCCGAACGAAAGGAAGAACATGATCAGGAAGTAGATGATCAGCGGGATGGCGATCCGGACCACGTCGAATGGCTGGTCAAGGATGTACTCTCCCTTGAAGGCGAACATGACCACGATGGTGAAGAGCAAGGCCAGTAGCGAGACCTTGCCTAGCTTGGGCATAAGGTTATTGTTGTACCAGTCCGCCCCCTTCCTCGGCAGCAGCAGGTACCGGGTGGCGATGCCCATGGCGAACGGTATTCCGAGATAGATGAGGACGCTCTGCGCGACCTGCCAAACACCAATATCGATCTCCGTGCCCGAACCAGGGGATATCCAATCGGAGGCTATGGCGATGAGGAAGTAGGCGTAGAATGAGTAGAGCACAATCTGGAACACCGAGTTCAAGGCGACCAGGATGGCCGCGTATTCAGAATCGCCTTCCGCCAGAGTATTCCACACGATCACCATGGCGATGCAGCGGGCGATGCCGGTCAATATCAGACCGATCCGGAAATAAACATTATCGGGCAGGAAGATCCAGGCCAGGGCGAACATCAGCAGCGGGCCGACGATGTAGTTCAAGGCCAGCGAGGTGCCGAACATCTTCTTGGCCTCAGGCTGCTTGGGTATCTCCTTGAGCTCCTCGTACTTGACCCTCGCCAATGGAGGCCACATCATCAGGATGAGGCCGATGGCGATCGGTATGGAGGTCGTACCTATGCTGAGCTCGTCGAGCGCATCCGCGATGCCAGGGATGGTGGCCCCCAACGCGATCCCCAGAAATATCGCCAGGAATATCCAGAGGGTCAGATACCTGTTCAAGAAGGACAGCCTTTTGGAACCCTGCTGTGACTTCGGCTCATCTTCGCCAACCTTGGTCATATCTCAAGCCAGCCCCCGACTACCCGATTGAATAGTAATTTCAATTAATATTGAAACGATAAGTAGATATAAATAAGTTCCTAACCATCGTTATCTTGATGTCCAGTTAACGGGGTGGAGTCAGGAAATGAAGTCAGTTTTATTCATATGCACCCACAATTCCGCTCGCTCACAGATGGCAGAAGGCTTGGTCAACTCGCTTTACTCGAAGGTCCTTCGCGCCAAGAGCGCGGGCACGAAACCCAGCCAATTACATCCATTCGCCATCCAGGCAATGGCCGAAATGGATATTGATATCTCCACCCAGAGATCAAAAAGGCTAAGCGTGTTCGAAGGCCAGCAATTCGATTATACCATAATGGTCTGCTCCGATGCAGCTGAGACTTGCCCTTTCTTCCCTGGTGGCAAAGAGCAGATCCATCATGGCTTCGAAGATCCAGCCAATGTGGAAGGGACCGATGAAGAGAAAATGCGAGCTTTCAGAAAGAGCAGGAATGAAATCAATAAGTGGATAATAGACAATCTTGTATTGGACCGGATGTAGAGGAGCTAGAATGGCCGCAAAGAGAGCGAAGAAGAATCAGTGCTGCAAGGACATGTTGAATTTGCCCGAGGAGATGGAAGTGGCCGTTAACCAGCGGGGCGGATTGGACGGTCTGAAGAGTCTCGTTCCCGAAAGGGGAGACCTTACTTCAGAAGCGAAGATTTTTCAGGCACTCTCTGAACCCATCCGGCTGCAGATCATGCACGCACTCCTACTCATTGACCTATGCCCTTGTCTTTTAAGAGAGATAACGGGGCTATCCGATTCGAAGCTCTCCTATCATCTCAACATCCTTGAAGAAGCGCGATTGATAACTTCATCGTCTCGAAAGAAATGGCGCATCTATATGCTGACTGAATTTGGAAGATCCTGGATTAAAGAGGCGAGCAGGTGAGCCTGCTGACTCAGCTAACATTTGAAAGGTTAGAAATGGCCGTTCCCGGCCATCGTTTTCTGGTTAGAAGATTTCCTTAGCCAGGGCCCTGAGGTTCTCCACTCCCTCTGGTGCATGGTCGAGCAGGGGTACTAAGAACAAAGGCACCTTGAATCTCGGGCCGATTTCGCTCAGGTACTTCATCTGTTGCTTTCTCCTGCTCTCGAAGAACGCATTGCGGCCGTACTCCTTGGGCAGGATGTAGTTCACTGCTACCAGCGCGGTTTCGATACCCACCTGCTTCTTCAACTCCTGGGACGCCCGCCATGCTTCGATGATCGGTGTATACTCGGGATAGACGACGAACACGAAGGTGCTCTTGTCCTTGGACTTCATCGTATTGATGACGCTGGCGTACTTGTTCCGCGTTTCATCGGATGTCTTCTTGGCCAATGTACCTAGGTCGATGAAACCCTTCCAATCAGAGGGTAGTTCCAGCAGCCTTAGGGTATGGCCGGTGGGTGCGGTATCGAAGATCACGACCTGGTATTCTTCCAGCTCGAAATAGCTCATGAACTTCTCGAAGGCGGACATCTCCTCGGCGCAGGGAGAGTTGAGGTCCTCCTCGACCGACTTCTGGACCTCCTCCGGTTGGTCCTTCACCGAATCGAGTATTCTCATTTTGTACTCGTCAAGGGCCACCTTCTGGTCTATCCTGGCCACATCCAGGTTCTTGACCCACTCTACCGGAGTGGGCACTGGCCCGACCTCCTGCTCGAATATCTCCTGGAGATGGGATGCGGGGTCGGTGGTGACGATGAGCGTTCTCAGCCCTTCGTCGGCGAGATACACGGATGTCGCGCAGGCCAGAGTGCTCTTGCCCACGCCCCCCTTCCCGGTGAAGAAGATGTACCTTGTGCCATTGACGGGGCGCAACAGTTTTCGGACCGCGTTTAGGTCGCTCTTCACCATTGCCGAGGAGGCTCGTGCCTTTTCGGAGGCCTTATGCACCTGTACTTTCCGGCCATCGAACAGATAGGAAGCCACAGATTCCAAAGCGTCCACCCCATTGATCTCGGTGTCCTGGAGAGGGTATTGCAATTCGTTGAGCACGAAATCACTCTTGATCTCCTCCAGCATCCTATCCTCTTCCTTCTTCTTCTTTTGGAAGAAGGCATCCGTGGCCACTTCAGCGGGAAGTACGCCGTTTATGATCAGCGAATTGGTCCTTATGCCCAGTTTGGAGAGCTCCTCCATGCTCCGGTTGGTCTCGATGATCGATGACCGCTCCGGCTTGAGGACGAAGATGAACGAGGTCTTAGAGCCGTCCTGGAGGTATCCAATGGCCTTCTTGTACTTGGCCTTGGCTCCCTGCAATGAGGAACTCGGCCCGATGCAGGTCGAACCGCCCTTGTCCAGCTCAGTGGACCAGCCGCTAGGCAGCTCCAGCAGCCGTATGGTATGGCCGGTCGGCGCGGTGTCGAATATGACTGCATCATACTTAGGGTCGTCCATGAACTCGATGAAGCTGTCGAAGGCCGCCACCTCGTCTACGCACGGGCTCTTCAGTTGCTCCATCATCGCGTCCAGATTCTTCTGATCCAAGACGCCTTTCAAGGGGGAGACCATCCGCTCCCGGTACTCTTGGGATGCGGCGTCCGGGTTGATCTCTGTCGCATAGAGGTTTGGGACTTTATCGATCGCGATGATGCGATGCCCTATCTCCTGTTCGAAGATGTCTCCCAGGTTCGGAGCGGGGTCGGTGGTCACAATGAGGGTTTTGTAGCCCTTGCGGGCTAGCCATACCGCAGTCGCACAGCTCATGGTGCTCTTGCCTACCCCTCCCTTTCCACTGAAGAAGATGAATTTGGTCTTTCCTTTTTCCGGTTCGATTAGAGAATTCATTTAAGCACCTCGATATTGGCATATTGTCGCATCTGAATGATTGAACATCTGGCACACCTTCTCAACCCTTTCCCAAAAGAGCTGCCTTCATCTCAACATAGGTCATGTACCTCTGCTTGACGAGGATCTTTCCGTCCAGCACTGTTATCGGCAGAACGTCGGTTCCTTGCGCCTTCACCAGCTTAAGCACTTCCGGTTCTTCCAGAAATGCCTGGGCGTTGAAGGACATGGATGCTCTGATGATTTTCGCATCGGGGAACTCGACCTGCAGCTTTCTGACGTCCTCCGTCAGCTGCATGAGTGCCCTGTCTGGTTCTGGGCCACAAATCCCTGTGGAACAGCACAGCATCCCTTCGTAGATTATGAGCTTCTTTGACATTTTCATCACCGAACATTTTCTAATGAGACGATCCTTTGTCCGCTCCTTGATATCCAGTCTTCTCTAGCTTTCCCATGGCCTTGCGCAGACCTTTCAAGCCCGTCATTACGGTCTCCAGTTTGCTTATCGGGATCCCAACGTACATCTCATCGTCCTCGAGCTTTCCAGCGGACCGGCAACCATAACATCCCAGGCTGAAGTTGACCTCTTTGGTCTTTATTGGTATGGCCGTAACGTCCGCGCACGATGCCTGCATACCAGCAAAATTTGCTGTGATGCGCGGGCCGCCTTTTTCGTACAGCAAAGCATTGGCGACCCACATGGCCTGCTTCGGTTTCACGACCAGTATCACGACGTCTGGTGCTATTGAAAAGGATGATAATGGAGCGACCAAGGTGCCTATGGTCGAGCCCAGGGGAAGCCTAGGTACTTCGGCCATGGTCCTCGCTGCAGCCTGCTCGCTCGAAGCCAGCCCATGCATGTATGGGATCTTTCCGGACCGCACCTTCTCTGGAAGTTCGGAGATGCCCAAGGCTGCCTTGGCTGCAGCGCATGCATGCTGCTCAGCTGGTACATAGAGGGAGGCTCCTAGAGAGGCCATGTGGATGGACACGCAATGACGTGTCGGGGAGCCAAAGAGAGTGAAACCAGCCGGAACGCTTTGTCCGGGTTTGACCAATGCCACTCCGATCGGTGGATTTTCCAGCCCCAACAGGGATGTCATGTCATCCGCTGCTTTGACGAATTGCTCGTTCCCTTGAACCCTTTGCTTCGGCGCTTCTTCTACCGCTCTGTTTGCAAGCTTTATAGCTCCTGAAGGGCACTGTTCCTCACAGATGCCGCATTCCGTGCACAGCTCAGGATGGACGAGCCTTGGGTATTCTCCATCGAACTCCAGAGCATTGTTCGGGCAGATACTGACGCACTTGCCGCACTTGGAGCAGTCTTCAATGTCTATCGCAATCTTCTCCATGGTCATCACAACCTCTTGACCTTCTCCCGCACATCCTTGCCGACGCGTTCAACGTCTCTCTCCTCACAGATGGGAACCATTACTTTCTTGATACCATAATCGGAGGCCATCTCCACGACCAAGTCAGCGGAGAATCCACCTTGCTTCAATATCTCTGAGGCGCAGCGGGACGGGCACCCCTCGATGACCACGATCTTCTCCGCCTCCTGCAATTTCTTTAGGGATGGGCCCTTCCTGATTGCGAAGGCAGGTAGGCAGAGCAGGTCGTATCCTTCTGGATCGTCTGTGCACAGCTTCCTAGCCACTCGATCTGCTGTTGTCCCCGTGTTCGACGCTCCACTACACGACACTATCACAATTCTCTTTTCTTCTGGTATCCTGATCACCAATTATCATTTCAATAGTTTTTGAAATAACATGCATGTTAATAAACTTTGTCAATTCAAAAATATTTGAATTGATGATTGTGCACGCCCCCTCCTATGAGTCGGATAGGTCTGAGCAATGGGAAGGGAGGGTATTGACCCGGCGGTTCCCCGTGGGAAAAGGGGTCCCTACAATAGGGAAATCGGCACATTCATCTCATGATGATAGTAGTCATATCGAGGCTATAACCGGCTCTGCACCAGGCTTAAAACTCTATTGACTTCCTCATGGCTTGGATTGAGCTGGTCGTACTCCTTCTTTATTCCTAGATCGGTCATGACCAATTGTAGAGTGGGCTCGATGCCGGCATGCTTCAGGGTCTTGTAGGCGCACTTGGCGGCACAGCCGTCCAGGGTTACAATATGATTGGCCCTTTTCGCTGCGGCGATGAATCCCTCTCCGTGTGAACCGACGCCAGCCAGACATGAAAACTTTCCCGATCCTCGGCCAACCAAGGACTTGGCCACCTCATTCGTAATCTGCCCGACATTGGAACCTCCTGAGCATGGATAGAACACGACCCCCGTACTGGAGCATCCGCAGGTGGGATTGATCACCTTGATGTCAGAGACTGGTTGTGCACCCTTTTCCCTGCCGACCATCTGGAGCATTTCCTTAATCTCTTCCACGCTGGGCACTCGGCCCATCGATCGAATCTCGCCGTCGATGACCAACCCAGGCGTCTTCGTGATGCCTTTGCGGATGATCATCTCGAAATCCTCCTCCTTGATAATCTGGACCTCAACTTTCAATTCGTCTACCGCCTTCTGAACATTGTCCTTGAGCCGTTCGCAGTTCTCGCAACCCAATCCGAAAATCTCGATTATCAAGTCTTAACCCCTCCGATGATAGTCTTCTAAAAGCGCCCTGAGATAGTCTGGACCTGCACTCGAGGGCACATAGTTGAAGATCTTGACCTTCTTCAACAAGGCCTCTCCGATCTCGGCATCACTCTGGAGGTCCAACTTCTTGACCTCGTCCATGACCTCATCGAGGTGAGCGAGTCCGATTGACGTTCCGTTTACCATTAGCTGCTTTATTTCGCGGGCGGCCGCCGTCGCGCAACAGGGCTTCTGTGCCAATTTTCACACCTTGGAAATGTTAGAATTACTTTAACGGATATGATTGCTAACAAGCATCAGATATTTCAATATTATTCAAAATGACACTCAACTGTCTTCTTTGCTTGCTTGGCATTCTCTGTCAAAGCCACGGCATAGATGAGGTCGCAGGCTCTCTCAACATCATCCCTCAGGGCTGCCTGCAAGAGGATGGTCCCGCTCTGATAAACCTGCGCCACTACACCGATATCATCGACTAGGATAGTGAGATGGGGGCCTTGCACAACGACCTCTTCAAAGCCCGCTTCCTTGAGCTTTTCGGCCAGAAGACCCAAGTCGAGGACCATGCGCTCTCGCGGCGCTGCCTCATACTCTTCTATGCTTGAGCAAAGCTTCCTGACTATGTACGCTCGTTTGGCCAATTCCTTCCTCCTTTCACTGATTTAATCTTAGCTTTTCCATACGATTCACAATAGTCCTGTGAGCTTCAGTATCAATTGAATGGCGAAGACCCACATTATCAACCCGAAACCTACCTTGATCCAGCTGGACTTCATCTTCACTGTCAGCCTTGCCCCTATCGAAGCGCCGATCAACACCGCTATGCCAGTCGCCACGATGAGTGCGAAGTCGAGACTTCCGAACGCCGAATGACCGATGATACCAAAGATCGAGGAGAAGATGACAATGAACGCCACCGTGCCTGCCGAGTTCTTGGTGGGGTACTTTAAGATGAAGATCAGGAAGGGGACGATGACGATGCCTCCGCCCACGCCCAAGAGGCCTGCGAGCAGACCCACTCCGAAGCTGAAAATGACGATGGTCACATACATATTCCTGGAGAACCCCGTAGGGCAGGTCTCGCTCTCGGCCTTCTTCTCTCGTATAGTGTAAATCATCCTCGCGCCCGCGCCGATGAGGAAGAGGACGAAGAGCCACATCAGGGCGGTTGGATCAACGAAATTGCCTAGCGCCCCCCCTAGAAGCGAACCTATACAAATGCCCGGCACGAAGGCCGCGGAAATCTTCAGGTCGATCAATTTCTGACGATAGTAGACGATGGCCGCGGAAGCAGCGGTAATCAGATTCAGAACCAGAGACGTCGAAACTGAGATCAGGGCCGTGAAACCGAGAAGGAAAAGAATGGGGGTGTACAGGGAGCCTCCTCCCTGGCCGAACATGGCGAATATGATTGATACAATGAACACGGAGATTACGGCTGCCCAGAGCACCCCGTCCATGGCCATTCCTACTGCAGGCCCTTGATCACATTGGCCCAGGTCTGGGTATAATCAGAGCAAGGGATGCATATTGGCTTGCCATCCACCATTCGGGCATACCTCTCGAATACGTACTCGCCGCATTTGCTGCATTTGACCTTGGCAAATGATCCCTTTGGCCGACTGAAGGAGAAGTCAGGAAGCCTCTCCACCTTGAACATTTCCGCATCTGATGCTTCCATCACCACTTTGACTGCCTTGTCAACC
>Ga0315286_10001153_pt1 | contig 23673 bp, 22 predicted proteins | sample YL17G10_0_MG_FD_205038 | JGI IMG/M metagenome (GOLD analysis project Ga0315286, IMG submission 205038) | Sediment microbial communities from Yellowstone Lake, YNP, Wyoming, USA - YL17G10_0 | ecosystem: Environmental > Aquatic > Freshwater > Lake > Sediment | place: USA: Wyoming | collected...
GGCTGCGCGGCGGCAAGATCATCGACGTCTTCCTGACGGCCGTAAGCCTGGCCGTCGCGGCCATCCCCGAGGGCCTCCCGGCCGTCGTGACCATCGCCCTGGCCCTGGGCGTCCAGCGGATGGTCAAGCGCCACGCCCTGATCCGCAAGCTCCCCTCGGTGGAAACCCTGGGCTGCGCCACGGTGATCTGTTCCGACAAGACCGGCACCCTGACCCGGAACGAGATGACCGTCCGGGCGATCCTGGCGGGGGGGCGGCTCTTCGAGGTGAGCGGAGCGGGCTACGCGCCGTTGGGGGAGTTCCGCCTGGACGGCGAACCGGCCGATCCGGCTAGCCACCCCGCCCTGCTCGAGAGCCTCGCCTCCGCCGTCCTCTGCAACGGGGCGAGGCTGATGAAAGAGGAATCGGAGTGGCGGATCATCGGCGATCCGACCGAAGGGGCTCTGCTTTCCGCAGCGGCCAAAGCCGGACTCTGGAAACACGACCTGGAAGAAAAATTCGCCTTCCGGGACGAGATCCCCTTCGACTCCGAGCGGAAGATGATGACGATCGTCCGCCGCCGTCCCGGGGACGGCCGGGTGGCCGCCTATGTCAAAGGCGCGCCCGATGTCCTCCTTGCTTCCTGTTCGAAGGTCAGGGAAGGGGATCTCGAGCGTCCGATCACGGGCGAGGATACGGCTCGGATTCTGGAGACGAACGGCCGTCTTTCGGACCGGGCGCTCCGGGTGCTGGCTGTGGCGGCCCGGTCGTTCGACCTCGAGCCGAACGAATACCATGCTGCCCATATCGAAACCGACCTGACGTTTCTCGGTCTGATGGCGATGATCGATCCCCCGCGCGAGGAAGTGAAAGCGGCTGTGGCCAAGTGCCGGGCTTCGGGGATCAAGACGGTGATGATCACCGGCGACCACAAGAATACGGCCGTCGCCATCGCCCGCGAGCTGGGGATTTTCGGCGAGGGGTCGGTCGCCCTGACCGGAGAGGAGCTCGATCGGCGGACCGATGCGGAGTTCGAGACCGAGGTCGAGAAGATCGCGGTCTATGCCCGCGTCTCGCCGGAGCACAAGCTCCGCGTCGTACGCGCTTGGCGCAAGCGCGGCGATGTGGTGGCCATGACCGGTGACGGGGTTAACGACGCGCCGGCCGTCAAGGAGGCCGACATCGGTGTGGCCATGGGGATCACCGGCACGGACGTGACGAAGGAAGTCGCGGACATGATCATTACCGACGACAACTTCACCTCGATCGTGGCCGCGGTCGAGGAAGGGCGGGGGATCTACGACAACATCAAGAAGTTCATCCATTTCCTCTTGTCGTGCAACAGCGGCGAGATCCTGGTGATGTTCGCCGCTTCGCTCGTCGGCCTGCCCGTCCCGCTCCTCCCCATCCAGATCCTCTGGATCAACATCGTCACCGACGGCCTTCCGGCCCTGGCCCTGGGCATGGACCCCGTCGACCGGAATATCATGAGCCGCCCGCCCCGCCCCAGGGACGAGGCCGTCATCACCCCCGGCCGGGCGGGGCTGATCCTGGCCCAAGGCCTGTTCATCGCCGCCTGCACGCTGGGGGCCTTCCTCTTCGTCCTGCTTGTCGAGAAGGAGGGCCTCGACCGGGCCCGGACGGCCGCCCTGTTCGCCCTGGCCTCGAGCGAGCTCTTCCATGCCCTCAACTGCCGGAGCCAGCGCGAATCGATCTTCAAGCTCGGCCTCTTTTCGAACCGGAAGCTCTTTGCCGCCTGCGGGATTTCTCTCCTTCTCCAGGCGGCCATCAACTATTTTCCTCTCACCCAGCGCATTTTCCGGGTCGAGGCCCTGAGTCTGCTGGATATGACGGTCCTCGTGGCTATTTCATCGCTGCCGTTCTGGGCCATGGAGCTTGCCAAGCTCTTCAACCGGAAATGGCGGTTCCTTCCGGAGGCCTGACCCCGCGTCCGCCCATGATCGCCGCCGAAAACCTCTCCAAGCGCTATGGGGAGCAGACCCTTTTCGAAAGCATCGGCTTCAAGATCAACCGCAAGGAGCGGGTGGGGCTGGTGGGGCGCAACGGCCATGGGAAGACCACCCTGTTCCGGCTCATCACCGGACTTGAGGAGCCCGACGAAGGGACGATCTCCATTCCCCGCAACTATCGCATCGGCTACGTCCGGCAGGAGATCGACTTCGCGGGCGAAACGGTCTTCCAGGAGGCGCTCCGGGCGCTCCCCCCGGATGCCCATGACCAGGCCTGGCGCGTGGAAAAGATCCTGTCCGGGCTGGGCTTCGGATCGGCGGACCTAGCGAAAAACCCCTTCGAGCTCTCGGGCGGATTCCAGGTCCGCTTGAACCTGACCAAGGTCCTGCTCGCCGACTACAACATGCTCCTCCTCGACGAGCCGAACAATTACCTCGACATCATGTCCATCCGCTGGCTCGAGCGGTTCCTCATCGCCTGGCCGGGCGAGCTCATGCTCATCACCCACGACCGGGCGTTCATGGACAAGGTTGTCACCCACACCCTGGCCATCCACCGCCAGAAAGTCCGCAAGATCGAAGGCGATACGAGCAAGCTCTACGATCAGATCGCGCAGGACGAAGAGACCTACGAGAAGACCCGGGTCAACGACGAGCGGAAGCGGAAGGAAATCCAGGGCTTCATCGACCGGTTCCATGCGAGCGCCCAGTTGACCGGCCTGGTCCAGTCGCGCAAAAAGACGCTGGCCAAAATGGGAAAGAAGGAAAAGCTCATAAAGCTCAAATCGCTCGAATTTGATTTCGCCTACAAAGCGTTTTCGGGCAAGTACACCCTGGGCATCGAGGGCGTGTCCTTCGGCTACGAGTCCGGCCGGCCTCTGATCCGGGATTTCGGGCTGAGCATCGGGTCCCAGGACCGGGTGTTCGTGATCGGCAAGAACGGCCGGGGCAAGACGACGCTCCTCAAGCTCCTGGCCGGGGCGCTCGCGCCTCAGACCGGCTCGATCACGAGTCCCATGGCCGTCGCCCCGGGATACTTCGAACAGACCAACGTCCTGACCCTCAGCGAGAGCAACACCGTCCTCGAGGAAATCGCCTCGGTCGACGCCGGGCTGGAGCCGGCCCAAGCCCGGTACCTAAGCGGGCTGATGATGTTCGAGGGCGACAACGCCCTGAAAAAAATCGCCGTCCTTTCGGGCGGGGAAAAAAGCCGGGTCCTGCTCGGCAAATTGATCGCCACGCCCCTCAACCTCCTCCTCCTCGACGAGCCGACCAACCACCTCGACCTGGAGTCGAGTGACGCCCTGCTCGCCGCTTTGGACAATTTCCCCGGGGCGGTCATCATGGTGACCCACAACGAGATGTTCCTCCACGCCCTCGCCGAGCGGCTGATTGTCTTTCAGGACGACGGCATCTCGGTCTTCGAGGGGAGCTACGAGCGCTTCCTGGACCAGGTGGGTTGGCAGGGGGAGGAGGTCCGACCGCGGGCGAAGGAGGAGGACGGGGCGTCGTCGCCGTCCGTCCCGGCCCCTCTGCCGCCGACGCGCAAAGAGCTTCGCAGGATGCGGTCCGAAGTCATCACCGAGAAATCGCGGATGCTGAAGCCTCTCGAAACGCGAATGGCCGGTCTCGAAAAGGCGATCGAAACCGCGGAGGCGGAGCTGACCCGGATGAACCGGGAAATCGTCGAGGCCGCCCGGGCCAAGGCCAGCGCGAAGATCGTCGAGCTCTCCAAGGCCGTCCACCAAAGGCGAAAAGACGTTGATGGATACCTGGAGGAGCTCGAGCCGCTTCTCCAGTCTTACGAAACCAAGAAAGCGGATTTCGATCGCAAGCTCGAGGATCTCGCGGCCAAAGAGCTCCTCAGCTGATCACTTTTTGCGGTCGCCGTACCAGACTCCCGCAGCCATGTAATCCTTCGGCGTGAATTCCTCGATCCAGATACGGATGGTCTCGATCGGCGCTCCGATGGATTCGTGCACGGCCTTGGAGATGGCGGCCAGCAGGGCTTTCTTCTGTTCCTCGGTCCGGCCTTCGAGCAAATGGACTTCGATCAGCGGCATGTTGGTCTCTCCCTGGAAAGAATCCCCGCCGCACGGTGGGGGGGCCCTATTGTAGCACTCCGAAGCTGCCCGGCAAAGCCGACGGCGGCTGCGGACTAGCTCAGGGCAAAGGTCACGGTGACGGTGAAGATGACGCCCCGCGGCCGGCCGTTGATGATCATCGGCTCGTAGACCCACTGCCTGACGGCGTCGATCGCCGCCTGGTCGAGCAGGGGGATGGAGCGCAGGACCTTGACGTCCCGCACGCGGCCGTACATGTCGGTCTGGGCCTCGATGATGACGATCCCCGCCACCCGCGCCTGCCGGGCGATGTCCGGGTAGACCGGGTCGACTTGTTTCAGGAGTCTGGGCGGCCGGATCTCGCCGATGGCTCGGACCGGGGCCTCGACTTCACCCACGACGCCGCCGAGGACCCCGCCCACGACGCCGCCGAGGACCCCGCCGATGACGCCGCCCTCGACCCCGCCTTCAACGCCGCCCTCGATGCCCACATTCGAGATCTGCTCTTCCTGGATCTCATTCGGGATTTCGACGGGGGCGACGAGCTTTCCGGCCTCAAAGTTGGTCTGGGCCTGGACGGGCTTGATGCGCTTGGTTTCGGCTTTAGCCGCCTTCTTGGCCGGCGGGGGAGGCGGCGGCGGGGGAGGCGGCGGGGGGGCCAGAAAGGCGGACGTGATTTCGATCGTCGGCAGGTTTCCGGCCTGAAGCAGGGGAAGAACGACGAGGAGGACCACGACCGCGGCGTGGACCGCCAGCGAAAGGGGAAAGACCCAGGCCTTCGTGCCGAGGTTTTTCCGCGCGCCGATAAAGGAATCCCGGAACATGGTGTTGTTCATGATGCCCTCCTTATTCCCTGCGAAACGGGGCCTTCGCGCTCCACTTCTTCTTCAGCAATTTTTATGCCAACGGATCTCCCGTCGCCTCGTTCATTTTGACAGGCGGGATTTGCCACGGCATCGGGGTTGTGCTATAAGGAAAATCACAGGCATGGCTGTCCGGCCGTAAAGCTGTAAAGAAAATTTCCGCTCGGGACCCCTCGATCGGAAAGGGAGTGCCGCATGGTAGAAACCATTAGCCAGCTGTTCCTCAACACCGTAAAAACATTCGTCAAGCCCGATCTGCTCATGTCCAAAGTGAAGGGCCGCTATGAGCCCCTTTCCTCCCAGGAGGTCGCGGCCGATGTCCGGCACCTTGCCCTGGGCCTGGCCGGGCTGGGCTGCAAGGCGGGGGATAAGGTCGTGCTGCTCGCCGAAAACGGACCCTGGTGGATCATGGCCGATTTCGCCGGCCTCTGCCTCGGCGCGGTAACGGTCCCCATCTATCCGACGCTTGTCCCCGAGCAGATCAAGTTCATCATCCAGGACTCCGACGCCACGGTGGTCCTATGCTCGAGTCCCGAGCTATGGGTGAAGATCGCGGCGATCCGGGACGATCTGACAAAAGTCCGGCAGTTCGTCGTCTTTTTCGATGCGGCCCCGGCCGGGACGCTGCCCCTGAAGGAGGTCCTGTCTCTGGGGCGGACGGCGGACGGGCGCGACCCAACTTTCTTCGAGAAAAGCGCCTTGGCCGTCAAGCCCCGGGACCTGGCTTCCCTCATCTATACTTCGGGGACGACGGGTGTTCCCAAGGGTGTCATGCTTTCCCACGCCAATTTCCTGAGCAACATCAAGACCCTGTCGGACATCGTCGCCTTTGGACATCCGGATGTCGTTCTTTCGTTCCTGCCGCTGTCCCATGTGCTGGAACGGATGGTGACCTGGTCATTCCTCTACAAAGGGTGTTCGATCGCTTACGCCGAAAGCGTGGAAACCGTGGCCGCGAACCTCCTCGAAGTTCGGCCGCATATCATGGTCAGCGTTCCCCGCCTTTTCGAAAAGCTCTATGCCAAGATCATGGACAATATCCTCCTCGGCTCGCCCCTGAAACGGAAGATCTTCGCCTGGGCCGTCCGGGTCGGGACCGAGTCCACCCGCCTCGCCCAGGCCAAGAAGCCGATCCCCGGCGGCCTCAAGCGCAAGCGGGCGCTGGCCCACAAGCTCGTCTTCTCGAAGATCCTGGAGAAAACGGGCGGCCGGGTGCGGTTCTTCGTCTCCGGCGGCGCGCCGCTCAGCCGGGATATCGCCGAATTCTTCCATGCCATCGGACTCGTGGTCCTTGAAGGCTACGGTTTGACCGAGACCTCGCCCGTACTGGCGGTCAACACGTTCGAGGACGTCCGGTTCGGTACGGTCGGAAAGGTCATCCCCGGCGTCCAGGTCCGGATCGCGCCCGATGGCGAGATCCTGGCCAAGGGGCCGAACATCATGGCGGGCTACTACAATAAAGAGGCCGAGACCCGGGAAGTCTTCGATGCCGACGGCTGGTTCCATAGCGGCGACATCGGCTATCTGGACGCTGACGGATTCCTGGTCATCACCGACCGCAAAAAGGACTTGATCGTCACCGCCGGCGGCAAGAAAGTCGCTCCGCAGCCGATCGAAAACCTTTTAAAGCGCAACCCTTATATCGCCAACGCGGTCGTCGTCGGCGGCAAGCGCAAATTCATCTCAGCCTTGATCGTTCCCAATTTCGAGAAGCTCGAGGAATATGCCCGGCAAAAGCAGATCGTCTTCGCTTCGGCCGCCGAGCTTACCGGACGGAAGGACATCCAGGAGTTCCTCCTGGCGGAGATCGACCGGAGCACCCCCCACTTGGCTCCCTATGAGAAGCTTAAAAAAATTGTGGTCCTCGGCCGGGATTTCGATCTCGAACGGGAAGAGCTGACCCCGACCCTCAAGGTCAAGCGGAGCAAAGTGGAGGAGAAATACCGGGATCTCATCGACGCTCTTTATCGAGAGTGATCGGATCCTCGAGCGCGCCACGGGAATCGAACGGGAGACGACGAAGAAGATGATGAAAATAAGCGTTGGGGTCCTCTTCCTCTCGGCCTTGATCCTCGGCCCGGCTTCCGCGGCGCCTCTGAAAGTCCGGGTGACGACGCAGGATGCCAGCCTCAAGGCTGCTCCCGACGTCGGATCGAACACCCTGATCCGCCTTCCCCTCGATACGCTGCTCCAAGCCGAAGCGAAGCAAGGGGAGTGGTACAAGGTGATGTTGGATATGGCGGATGGCAAGCGCCTGACCGGATATATCCACGAGATGCTCGTCACGGTGGTCGAGGAGCCGGTGGTTCCGCCTCCGGCCAAGGAGAAAGAGATCCCCGCCAAAGAGGCGCCCGTCAAAGAGCTCCCCGTAAAACAACCGCCTGCCAAAGAGGCCCCCGCCAAGGAAGTACCGGCCAAGGAGCCGCCCGCAAAGGAGGCGCCGCTTGTCGATCGGGCCCAGGCTGAGCTTTTAGCCGACCTCGAAGTCCAGCTCGGCCGCTGCCGGACGCTCATCCGTCAGGGCAATGCCGCGGACGAAGCGCTGACCCTCCTCTCGCCTCTGGCCGCGCGGACAAACCGGATCGCCGATCGCGCCCGGCAACAGAAGATCATGACCGAGGTCTACTTCCTGACGGGCCTGGCTCAGGCCGGCAAGGGGGACGAAGGCGCCGCCCGGAAAGAGTTCCGGAACATGTACGAGGCCAGCGAAGACGAGGCCCGGACTCTCGCCAAGAATATCTTCGACAGCCGGATCGTGGCCCTGCTGAAACAAGCCGAGGGCGAATACCTTGGCTTGGTGACGGAGTATACGATCGAGATCGTCTCCGACCCGGCCGGAGCCAAGGTCAAGGCCGATGGACGCGAGCTTGGGAGTTCGCCCGTCACCTACAAGACATCCATGGCCAAGGTTCTGATCGAGCTCGAAAAGGAAGGCTTCAAACCCGTACGGGAGGACATGACCCTCGTCCAGCCATCCGCCCGGAAAATCTACAAATTGACGGCGGCCTTCTTCGGGCTTTCGGTCCGGTCCAATCCCCCGGGAGCGAGGGTTTTCCTGGACGGGACCGATACGGGACAATCGACCAACGCGGAGCTTATCCGCCTGCCGGCCGGCCCGCACCAGGTCCGGCTGGTCAAGGAGTTCCACGCCGACGTCCAGATTCAGATCGATCTGCAGGAGGGAGCCCCGAACCGGATCGAAGTGCCTCTGGTCGTTTCAAGCTATGCCGCCCACGGAGTCTGGGGGGGGCTGGGAAGCCCGTTCTTCAAGAACCCCGGCGCCATCGCCATCGACAGTCAGGAGCGGATTTTCGTCGTGGACGAAAGCCCGGTGAAGCTGAAGATCTTCAATCGCCTGGGCGAGGTGATCGGCGGAGGCGGGCAGGTCGCCCTGGGTCTCGCCCCGCTCGCCAAGCCCGCCGCCGCCGCCGTCGACGGCCGGGGCCATATCTACGTGGCCGACGCCGAATCCCATGCCGTGTTTCAGCTCGATGCGACGGGGCGCGTCCTGGCCCAGTGGGGAAAATTTGGCGCCGACGCGGCGGGGCTCAACACGCCGCTCGGCCTGGCGGCCGATGCGGAAGGCAACATTTATGTCGCCGACTCCGGAAATGGCCGGATCAAGAAATATTCGCCGTCGGGCGATGTCCTGGAAATGTGGGGGAAGGCGGGCTCCGAGAAGGGCGAGTTTGTTGCGCCCCGGGCCGTGGCGGTGAACGCCCGGGGGGAGATTTTCGTCCTGGATTCCCTCCGGGTGCAGAAGCTCTCTCCCCAGGGCGAATGGCTTTCCGGCTGGGGCCGGCTGGGTTCCGCCGACGGTGAATTTCGGACGCCATACGGCCTTCTGGTCGACGCTTCCGGCTCCGTGTTCGTGGCGGATTCAGGCAACCACCGGATTCAGAAATTCGATGGAGCGGGGCGCTGGATCTGCTCCTGGGGATCGAACGGTAAGGAAAGCGGGCTGTTCGATTTTCCGGTCGGAATCGCGGCGGACGGAGCCGGGATCGTCTATGTCGTCGACCGGAACAATCAGCGGATCCAGCTCTTTACGGCGGGAGCCTCCGCCCTCGGAGGGTCGAGGCCCCTGGACGATGGGTCCGGTCGGTTCCGCCCGTCGGCGGGCTCCCGGATGAGGTGATCGCATGAAAAAAACCATAATCTTCGGTTGCGCCGCCGCCGCGGCGGTTCTGTCCCTCGGGGCCTGCATCTTTCCCATTTCCTGGCCGGATACCGAAACGCCGGGCGGGCCTTACGGAGCCTTCTCCCGGACGGAGGCCCTCGAGCCGGGAAGCACCATCCAACTCGAGAACGTCATGGGCGACATCGAGATCCGCGGATGGGACAAGGCTGAGGTGGAAATCACGGCCGAGGAGGATTGGAACTCTCCCTTCCGGGGCCGGATTTGGGTGCCCGGCCGCCGGGTCGGGACCCCGGATGTCGAGGTCGAGACTGTGGACCGGGTCATGAAAATCCGGGCCCGGCTTCCCGAGCGTGAGCGCGAAATCCGCTCCTTGCATTTCTCCCTGATGGTCCCCCGGTCGGTGAATCTCGACGCGATCCGGACCCGGGAGGGGGATGTTACAATTGCCGACATCTACGGAAAGATCCGGGTCGAAGTCGAGCGCGGCCGGGTTCATGTCGAGAACTTTTCGGGCTCGCTCGACCTCGCGGTCGGCCGCGGGTCGGTCGAGGCCGAGGTCCTGGACGTGCGGCCGGACGACGTGCTGAAGATCGTCGCCCGCGACGGCGATATCTCTCTACTCCTCCCCGACGACGCCGCGTTCCAGATCGGCGCCGAGGCCGGAGGGGCGGTCACGTCCGAGTTCGATCTCGGCCGGGATCTGCCGGCCCGCAAAGTCGAAGGCCGGGTCGGGCCGGGCGAAGGCGCGACTCTCACCCTTTCCGCTCCCCAGGGCAACGTCCGTTTGCTCAAGGCTAAAGGACAGGCCTGACAGGAGGATCCATGGACGACAGCACGAAAGTCATTCGGACCGGCGTCGTGATCATCTTTGTCCTCATCGTCGCCGCGGCGACTTGGTATTTTTTCTTCAGCGGCAAGGGCAAGGGGACCGGGACCGCGGAATCGGCCGTGGCGGCGTCCAAGGCCGCGGCCGACGAAGTCGCGGCCAAAGAGGCCAAGAACCTGGCCGGCTTGGCCGTCGATCTCGACAAGAGCGACGACGCGCTCCGCGGACTGATCGGGGAGCTGTCGTCCAACCCCACTCTCGGCCAGTGGCTGAAGAACAAGGACCTCATCCGCAAATTCGTGGCCGCCGTGGACGAGATCGCCAACGGCCAGAGCCCCCGGCCCCAGATGGATTTCTTCGTTCTCGCCGGGCCCTTCCCAACGCTCTCCAAGAACGGGGTGACGACCCTCGATCCGGCGGGCTACGACCGCTACAACATCATCGCCGACATCTTCGATTCGGTCAGTACGGCGGGCTGCGCCCGCCTCTATGGCGGTCTGCGGCCGCTCCTCCAAGCCGCCTACCGGGAGCTGGGCTATCCGAAGGAGGATTTCCACCTGACCCTGCAAAAAGCCATTGTCGAGATTCTCAAGGTGCCCGTGGTGGATGAGCCGATCACGCTCGAGAAAAAGATCGCGTCCTATGCCATGACCGACCCCAAGCTCGAGGATTTGAGCGCCGCCCAGAAACATGTCCTGCGGATGGGACCGGAAAACCTGCAGCTGATCCAGGTCAAGCTCCGGGAAATCGGGCTGGCCCTCGGATTCGCCGACGCGCAGCTTCCCAAACCCAAAGCCGCTTCGTCCGTTCCGAAGAAGTAGGCAGACGGCCTACTTTCCGGGACGCCAGCGGAAGGGCTCCGGCCTGTCGAAATCGGGGACGAGGTGTTCGTCCGGCCGGAAGAGCTCGGGCTGGATGAACAGGTTGGATAGCCCCAAACCGCGCGCCCCGTCTACGACGGTCCGGTATTCCTCCGGCGCCAGGGGCCGGCAGAGCTCGTCCGGCGCCTTGTAGCAGGGGTGGAACTGGCTCATCAGGCTTACCGCCGTGTCCGGCGGGAGCGTCCGGGCGATCCAATCCAGGATGGACATCGAATCCGCCACCTGTCCGGGCAGGACCAGGTGGCGGATGATCAGCCCTTTCCGAGCGATGTCGTCCTCGTCAATGTCGAGATAGGGCTGCTGGACGAACATCTCCTGGACGGCCACCGAAGCGCGGGCGAAATAATCCGCCGCCCCGGAATACCGCTTCGAAATCGAGGCCCCATGGTATTTCAAGTCCGGGAGATAAACGTCGACGATCCCGGCCAGATGCTCCAGCGCGTCGATATTTTCGTAGCCGTTGGAATTGTAGACGATCGGGATCGTCAGCCCCCGGGCCGCGGCAAGTAAAAGGGCGCGAAGAATGGGAACGATGACGTGCGTCGGCGATACCAGGTTGATGTTGTACGCTCCTTGGGCCTGGAGGCCCAGCATCAGCCCGGCCAGCTTCTCGTCGGTCAGGATCTCGCCCCGGGCTTCCCAGCTGATCTGGAAGTTTTGGCAGAACAGGCACTTGAGATTGCAGCCCGTAAAAAAAATCGTCCCGGATCCCCGGCCGGGCCGGCGGCCTTCCGCCACCTTGCCCGGCGTGCCGCTCAAGACAGGTTCCTCTCCGTAGTGGAGAAGTCCGGACGAGACGCCGGCCCGGACGCCGCTCTGGCAGGTCCCGGCCGCGCTCTTCCGCCGGTCCACGCGGCAGTTCCGCGGGCAAAGCGAGCAGTCCGCCTCGTGAGGCGCCAGGGCCTCAATCGCCCTTTCGATACGCGATATCTTATCCGGCATGGCGAGAGCGGTCATTCTATCAGAAAAACCAAAAGGGGACACAATACTGAAATGGGGACACGGAACCACGAATTCCTATGGTCGACAGTAAGCCAGCGTTCTGTGTCCCCATTTCGATATTGTGTCCCCTTTTTATAGCGGATGGAGCGCGCGGAGGCATTTCCTCGCGGGAATCGATCTCACCGTCGGATTGACAGGCCGCGTCCCATCAGTATAATCGCTCCGCCCCCGGGCAAAGGAGCCGCGATGGAATTCATCTCGAAAATCGTCGATTTCGTCCTGCATCTCGACACTCATCTCAACGCGCTAATCCAGACCTACGGGTTCTGGACCCACGTGATCCTCTTCGTCGTGGTTTTCTGCGAAACCGGGCTGGTGGTGACGCCGTTCCTTCCCGGCGACTCGCTGCTCTTCGCAGCCGGCACGTTCGCCGCCTCGGGTTCGCTCAAAATCGGCTGGCTGTTCCTAATGCTGGCCGCGGCCGCCATCATGGGCGATACGGTCAACTATTGGATCGGCAAGATCATCGGACCGAAGGTCTTCCAGAAGGAGAATTCGCGCATCTTCAAGAAGCAGTACCTCGACCGGACCCACCGGTTCTACGAGAAGTACGGGGCGGAGACCATCATCCTCGCCCGGTTCGTGCCGATCGTCAGGACGTTCGCCCCGTTCGTAGCCGGAATCGGGAAGATGACGTATGCCAAGTTCCTGAGCTATAACATCATCGGCGGAGTCCTCTGGGTGGCGCTATTCACCTTCGGCGGCTATTTCTTCGGCAACATCCCCTTCGTCAAGAAGAATTTTTCGCTCGTCATCATCGCCATCATCTTCATTTCGCTACTGCCGATCGCTTACGAGTTCTTCAAGCACCGGAAAGCGAAGACGGCGAAGAGGGACTAGGGGACCGGTCGTCGGGCGGACCTGGGATCAGGACGGGCGCAAGCCCGCGGCCAGGTCTCGGATGAGCGCCAGGCCCATGGCCCGGCGGTCGGTCGGGTCGTGTTGAAGCGGCGTCACCGAGATGAAGCCCTCCTGGACCGCCCGGACGTCGCTCTCCCGATCGCCTGAGACGCGGGGATTTCCCCGCCCCAGCCAAAAATAAGAATTCTCCCGCGGGTCCGTCTTCTCGATGATCTCCGGTTCGTAGATCTTGAGGCCGACGCAGGTGATCCGCGATCCCTTGACGGGCGGCGGGGGGATGTTGACACTGAGGGTGACGCCCGCGGGCAGGCCCCGGCGGAGAAGCCGCTTCACGATCTCGCGGACGACCGCAGCCGACGCGCGGTAATGGAAGTCTCCGTCGGTGTCCGCGATGAGGGAGAACGCAGCCGAGGGGATTCCGAAGAAGGTCCCCTGGATGGCCGCCCCGACCGTGCCTGAGTAGGCGACGTCCTGCTGGCCGAGATTCGGACCGGGGTTCATCCCGGAAACGATGAGATCGGGCACGCGGGGCAGGAGCTTTTTCAAGGCGAGATAGATGCAGTCGGCCGGCGTGCCGTCCACGGCGAATACCGACGGCTTGATCTTCTGGACGCGGAGCGGTCGGCGAAGCGACAGGGCCAGCGAGCTCGCGCTTTTTTCCCGGTCGGGGGCGACGATGGCGATCCGCCCCAAGCCTTTCAGCCCTCTCCAGAGCGCCTGGATCCCTTCGGCGAAGAAGCCGTCGTCGTTCGTCAGCAGAATTAGGGGCGCGGAGCCGGATTTGAGGCGCGGGGCCATGGTGTTCAGGGACGCGGCGGGGCGACGTCCGCGCCTTCAGGTCCGGATCATGATCAGGGCCATCTTGAACCGCTCCACGGCTCTCAGGGCGTGAGGCTCGCCGCCCGGCATGATGATCATCTCGCCGGCTTCGAGGCGATGGACTTTTCCGGAAATCGTGATGTCCGCCCGGCCGTCAAGGGCGAAGACGAGCGCGTCGAACGGAGCGGTATGTTCGCTCAGCTCCTCGCCCGCGTCAAAGGCGAAGACGCTGACTGTCCCGGTTTTTTTCCGGAGGACTTCGCGGCTGACGACCGCGCCGGGCTGGTATTGGGCCAGGTCGGCCAAAACGAGGGCCCGGGCCTTGAGGTCGTCCGAGTATGGGGTGGATTTGGTATCGTCCATGTCAGGCCTTTCCCGCCAGATAATGGCAGTAACCGAAGGCGATCGGACCGCTCTTCGTGGTTTCGCAGGGGAACTCCGTGCACTCGAAACACAACCCGACGCCCTTTGCCAGGGCGCAGGTCGCGATCGCGCAGAACTTGTTATCCTTGGGACGGCAGCCGGCTTCGCCGTTGGGGCAGGCCCCGCGCGTCATCCGGGGGCACGCCTCGCAGGCGATGCCGCAGACGCCGATTCTCATGGCCGGCCTCCTTGTTCGAGGGGAGAGAGTGAAGATGGTCGGGACGGGCGGATTCGAACCGCCGACCCCATGCACCCCAAGCATGTGCGCTACCAGGCTGCGCCACGTCCCGACGCAAAAGGCTCGTGCATTATACCAGAAATCCGGAAAAAGGGTCAGGTTTTTTTAGGCCGCTCCCCGAGCGACCGGGCGAGGTCCCGGAGCTCATCGCGGACTTGCCAGAGGGTCTTGATCAGCTTGTCCGGGTGGACGGACGGCGTGGGCTTGAGCCCGAATTCCTCTTCGATCCTCCGCCGGGCCCCGGCCAGGGTGACGCTCTTCTGGTCCAGGAGCTCCTTGATCCGCTTGATCATCTCGACGTCCTTGGCCCGGAAGATCTTCTGGCCGGAGCCGGTTTGTCCCGGGTGCAGGAACGGAAATTCCTTCTCCCAGCCTTCAATCGTCTCCTTGTCGAGCTTCGTCAGGCGGCTGACTTCCTCAAGCTTGAAGAACAGCTTCTCGGTTTTGGGATTGCTCATGACGCCGCCCCTCAGGGCGGATGTACAATAGCAGTTAATATTTTCGTCGTCAAGACGATCTGTGGAAGAGGTCGGTGCGGTGCGGGGGTAGGCCACGGCCCTCCGGGGGAACCAGTCACCTCAGAGGGGAAGACCCCTTCCGACGGGCGCGCCGTTTTATACCTGGCGGTACAAAACGGCACGTCCCTGCCTCCCCTTCTCGGGCGGGGTACGAAACCCCGCCCTGCGACCAAGGGGGGATACCCCCTTGGAACCCCCGACGAGCGACTCGTCCCGGCGGTTCCTCCCCGTCGCTTTCGCTCCGGGGCCCCCCCTCCGCTATGAGGGCCTTAGGCCAACCCCCGCGCCGCATCGACCTCTCGGGAAGAAGAGGGGGTGAATCCGGGACTTCGCGTCGGCCTTCTGTTATACTTTCCGCATGGACGCGGGCGAAAAGCACGTACCCCTGGCCGAGCGGATGCGGCCCCGCACCTTTGATGAGCTCTACGGCCAGGACCATCTGCTCGGCAAGGGCAAGATCCTGTCCCAACTTGTCGAGACCGACCGCCTGGTGTCGCTCATCTTCTGGGGCCCACCGGGGTCGGGCAAGACGACCCTGGCCTTGATGCTCGCCCGGCGCTTCGACCTCCCGTATTCCTTCTTCAGCGCCGTGCTCTCCGGGATCAAAGAGGTCAAGGAGGTCATGGCCCGGGCCGAGAGCCATCGGAAGATGTACGGCAAGCCGATGATCATCTTCATCGACGAGATCCACCGCTTCAACAAGGCCCAACAGGGGGCCTTCCTGCCCTATGTCGAAAGGGGCGACATCCTCCTCTTCGGCTCGACAACCGAGAATCCCTCGTTCGAAGTGATCGCCCCGCTCCTCTCGCGGACCAAAGTCCTCGTCTTGAACCCCCTGACCGAGGAGGCCCTGGGGCGGATCCTTGACGCCGCCCTGGCTGATACGGAACGGGGGCTCGGAGATCGCGGCCTCGGGATCGAAGACGCGGCCCGGAAGATGATCGTCGATTTCGCCAACGGAGACGGCCGCCGCGCTCTGAATACTCTCGAGATCGCGGCCAACCTCGCAGCGACGAAGACGATCGGTCCGGAGGAGGTGCAGGAGGCGCTCCAGAAGCGGACGCTCCTCTACGACAAGAATGGCGAGGAGCATTTCAACCTGATTTCCGCCCTTCACAAGAGCCTCCGCAACAGCGACGTGGATGCCGCCCTCTACTGGCTCGCCCGGATGCTCGCCGCCGGCGAAGACCCGCTGTATATCGCCCGGCGGCTGGTGCGGTTCGCGTCGGAGGACGTCGGGCTGGCCGATCCGCAGGCGCTGGCGGTCACCCTCCATGCCAAGGAGGCGTACGATTTCCTCGGGACGCCGGAAGGGGAGCTGGCCTTAGCCGAGGCCGTGATTTATCTCGGATCGGCCCCCAAAAGCAACCGGGCTTACACCGCGTTTCAAAAAGTGATGCAGGAGGTCGAGCGGAGTCCCTATGAACCCGTACCGCTCCAGATCCGGAACGCGGTCACCACGCTGATGAAGGACATCGGCTACGGCAAGGACTATGCCTATGCCCACGATTTCGTCTTCGGGACCACGGACATGGAAACGCTTCCCGACCGGCTCAGGGGACGGACCTACTATGAGCCGGGAGCGGCCGGATTCGAAAAGGACATCCGCAAGCGGATGGAATGGTGGGCGTCGGTCAAAGCCAGGATCCGCGCGGAGAAAGGGGAGGCCGGGTCCTGATCAGGACTCTTCCTTTTCCTTCATCAGGTAGTAGATCTCCCAGCTGATGTCGGTTGCCAGGCAATCCAGGCAGGAGCTGGGGGTGGTCGCGATCTCGCCCATGCCGATCTTGTCCTTCAGCATGGTTTTGACCTTTTTCTTGATCTTGTAGAGAAGAATGTAGTTAACCATGGTAATTCGATAGAAATGATAGCATTTTTGACCGCCGGTGTAAAGATTGGGGATTCCAAAATTGCGGAGAGGATGGACGCCGGAACTCCAAGCAGAAAAACTCGAGCAGGAATTTTGGGCCGGTTTTCGAAACATGATATCATTGGCGTCGCGGAAACCATGACAACGATCGTCCGACGGCTCGGAAGCGGGGCTGGAGCCTTGGTGGTCCTGGCCGTCTGGGCCTCGGCAGCCGCCAAGCCCCCGGCTGCGCCGCTCCGGTTCCCCCTATCCGAAGCCTCGCGGTTCGCCTATGAGGGGGACATCCGCCGGGCCCTCGTCACGTCCGGCGGGGCGCTTTACTTCGCCACCGATAAGGGCTTCGTCTATAGCCTGACGGCTGGAACAGTGCCGGCCCTCGCCTGGCGTTTCGAAGCCCGGGCCCCGATCATCGGGCCGCCCGCTCTCGGCCCGGAGGGACTTATCTTCGCCGACGGCCAAAACCATGTCTATGCCCTGGATCTCGGTGGACGTTTGAGATGGGAAGTCGCCGTTTCCGGCCGGATAACGGCCGGACCGGTTTTGGGGGGCGGGATCACTTTCTTCGTCATGGACGATGCCTCTCTCGTGGCCCTCAACGCCGAAGGCGGCGAATCATGGCGCTATGCGGCCGGGATCGCGCTTCGCGCAGGCCTGGGATTTTGGTACGGGGCCGTCCTCGTGGGAAGCGACGACGGCCGCGTACTGCTTATCGGGCCGGATGGGCGGCTGCTTCGCGCGATCGACGTGGGCGGTCTGCCGGCGGGGCCGCTGTTCTCGGACCCCAGCCGGATCTATGTCCCTCTGGCGGATGGGATTCTGCACTGCTTCGATCCCGTATCGGGAAGACGCCTCTGGAAGTTCAAGCTGGGCGGTTCGGTAACGGCCCCTCCCGCCGCGGATGCAACCCGGCTTTATTTTACAGCGTCCAACGGGGTTCTCTTCTGCCTGGACAAGAAGCGCGGCGATCTGGCCTGGTGGCACTCGCTGCCGGCTAAAAGCCCCTTCAGCCCCTGGGTCGGGGAGGGCCAGGTGTTCTCCACGTCGCTCTCCCCGGTTCTGGCCGCGTTCAAGGCGGACAGCGGCGAGAAAGCGGGAACGTTCGAAGCCGCCGGGGAATTGAGGGCGGGCGCGGTCCGCGTGGGCGATAAGATCTTGATCAATCTCTATGACCCGGATACGGGCCGGGGGGCCCTGGTTTTTCTCAAGGGCGAAGCCGCGAAGGCTTCGGATCCACCCAAAAAATGAATCGGAACGAACCGAAAGGAGATTTTCCCATGACACGCGACGAAGCGCTGGCGCTCCTCACCACGCACCTGAAGAACAAGAACCTGGTCAAGCACTGCCTGTCCGTCGAGGCGTGCATGAAAGCCCTGGCCGTCCGGCTGGGCCACGATCCCGGGCCCTGGGGGCTGGCCGGCCTCGTCCACGACATGGATTACGAATTGACCGAAAAGAGCCCTGAAACGCATACCTTCAAAACAGTGAAGATCCTGGAGGACCAAGGGTTCGATCCGGCCGTCATCCACGCCGTCCAGGCGCATGCCGGCAAGGTCCCCTGCGAGAGTCCGATGGATTGGGCGATCTATTCCGTCGATCCCCTGACCGGACTGATCATCGCCGCGGCGCTTATGCATCCGGAGAAGAAGCTGGGCAAGATCGACCTGGAATTCGTCAAGCGCCGCTACAAGGAAAAGAGCTTCGCCCGGGGCGCTCGCCGCGAGGAGATCGAGCAGTGCGTCCACCTCGGGCTAAGCCTGGACGAATTCATCTCGACCGCTCTCGGGGCCATGCAGGGCATCGACAAGGAGCTCGGTCTTTAAGGTTCAGAAGACCTTCGCGTTCGCGCCGACTTCCGGCGCCGGGTGGATTGTAGAGGACCCGGATTTCCGCTAATATTCCCGTCGAAAGAAAATAAGGGAGGAGCCCTGCGAATGAGAGGAACGATGGCGCTCGGGATCGGCGTGTTGCTGATGGCAGCGCTGGGGGCTGCGGTTGTTCAGGACGGCTCGTCCTCGCGGGCCTATGTCGGTCACGAAAAAGACACGGATATGAAAATTTTCATCCGCCGGTACCCTGGAACGGCCGGCTCCCGGCTGGACGATTGCCAGACTTGCCATAGGGGAGGAGCTCTCGGAACGGACGCGGAGCGGGAGTTCAGCCCGTGCAGCTACTGTCATCTCCTGGAATACCCGAATGCCAGATACAAGACCGGTGTTCCCAGATCCACGGCCGATACTCTGAACGCGTTCGGCGTGGACTATGCCAAGGCCGGCCGGAGTCTGGCAGCCCTGACCGCGATCGCGGACCAGGATTCCGACGGAGACGGATCGACCAATGCCGCGGAGATCGCCGCCCTCCGTTATCCCGGCGACCCGGCCAGCCGGCCGGGGCAGCCTCTTGCGCCGGCCGTGATCCTGTCTTGGGACGAACTGATGAAGCTTCCCGCCCATCGTCAGTTCATGCTGATGAACGCGACCAAGGAGCCGACGGACGATTATGTGAATTATACGGGTGTACGGGTCGTCGCCGTGCTCCAGGCGTCGGGCGTGGACTTGCGGGGAGCGGAGGGCATCACCGTCTTCGCGCCCGACGGCTACAGCATCGATTATTCGATCGACGACGTCACCCGGGCGTTTCCCAATGGATATTTCTATGAAGCCCCCCGGGCGATCAAAGACCCGGAACGGGCCTTCGTAAAATACCCTTCGCTCGTTCCCGCGGGCCTCCAGGACGGCCGGAAGATCCCCGAAGCGCCTTGGCTCCTCCTGGCCTATGAGCGCGACACAAAGCCGCTCGACGGTTCGTATTACGAAAAAGGAACGGGCCGTCTGGCCGGAGAGGGCCCCTTCCGCCTGGTCAAACCTCAAAAGGACCTCCTCGGCGACCCATCCAAGCCGGGCCGGCCGGACCGGTCCCTGCGGGCGAAGGCCTTCGCCGACGGCTGGGACTTCAATTCCGCGATCGACCACAATGCGGGGGCCTGCGTCCGCGGGGCGTGCGTCATTCGGGTCAACCCGATGCCGGCCGGCTTCGAGGAATTCGACTGGAAGAACGGCTGGCCGCTCATCCAAAAGAAACAGCTCGTGATTTTCGGCCGCGGCGTCGCGCCGAAGCGGTTAGGAGAAAGACGTCCGAACCCATGAAAATCATCGCTTTCGTCGGCGCTTCCGAGAGCGGAAAGACGCGGCTCATCGCCCGCCTCGTCCCCGAGCTGAAGCGCCGGGGACTGGCCGTCGCCGTCGTCAAGCACTGCGGCCACGGGTTCGACCTCGGCGCCTCGAATAAGGATTCCTCGAAGTTCCTGGCGGCCGGCGCGGACGGGGTGGCTTTATCCGGGCCCGATCGGACGGCGGTCCTGCGCAAGGCCGACCGAGCCGCCTGCGGCGTCTGCGACGACCAGGCCGGCCTTGCCGGCCGAGTCGACCAGGTCGTCCGAGTCGACCAGGTCGTCCGAGACGACCTAGTCGTCGGCCTCGGCGCACTTGCCCGCAAGGAATTCCCCGCAGCCGACATCGTGCTTGTCGAGGGCGGAAAGAGCGACCGCGCGCTGCGCAAAATCGAGGTGTTGAGGTCGGGGGTCTCGGAGGGCCTCCGCACGCCGCCGGACGAACTGGAAGCGATCGTCGCCGACCGACCGGTGGCCGGCGCAACCGTCCCCCTGTTCTCTCCCGACCGGGTGGGCGAGATCGCCGACTGGCTGGCGGGGATGAAGAAATCAGGGATGACGCCGTCCATCAGGAGGCCGCGAAGACCATGAGCGATTTTGAAAAAGAATTCTTCCTAAAACGGGACATGGCGGTTTTGGACGCTTTGGGCCGGAGCACGGTCGGAATCGCGGGGGCGGGAGGCCTGGGGTCGAACGTCGCCGCGGCGCTCGCCCGGGCTGGCGTCGGCAAGCTGATCGTCGCCGACTTCGACGTCCTGGAGCCGCCCGACCTCAACCGCCAGTATTACTTCGTCGATCAGGTCGGGAGGCCCAAAGTTGAAGCGCTGAGGGAAAACCTGATCCGGATGAACCCGTTTTCCGATTACGAGATGCGCAACGTCAAGATCGACGGGGACAACCTCCGCGAAGTCTTCGGCGCGGCGGACCTCCTGGTCGAGGCGTTCGACCTGGCCGACCAGAAGCAGATGCTGATCGAGGCCTGGCTGGCCCTGTTTCCGGCGAAACCCGTCATCGCCGCTTCGGGGCTGGCGGGCTTCGGCGGAAACAACAAGCTCCGGCAAAGAAAGCTCGGAAACCTGTATATCTGCGGCGACGAGGAGAGCGAGTCTGACGTCTGCTGCGCGCCCATGGCCCCGCGGGTGGCGGTCGTCGCGGCGATGCAGGCGAACTTAGTTGTCGAACTGCTGGTGAAATTGAAAAAAGGCCGACGTCCGGCGTAACCGTCCGTCCTCCCTGATCTTCAGACGTCTCGTTGCGTCGGCTCGCCGTCGATCCATCGCCACATCGTTCCCGTCGGGTTGCGGTCCTGGAGCTCGGGCGGAAGGCGATGGGGACGGACGTGGTCGTAGGAATGGAGAGCGGCGAAACGGAAAAGGGCCGCGGGGAATCCCACGGCCGTGAATCCGGGGTGCCCGGTCGCGGGAAAAGGTCCGCCATGGACCATCGCCGGGGAGACCGCGACCCCCGTCGGCACTTTGTCGTTCAAAAACCGACCGCACTTGGTTCGCAGGATCGAGGCCAGCTCTTCATAGAGGCCCTCGTCGCCGTCGCCGCTGTGACTAAACACAGCGGCGGTCAGGTTGCCGTCCAGGGTGGCGGCGATGTTCCGCATTTGTCCGGCGTCTTCGGCAAGAACGGCCAGCGAGACGGGTCCGAACGCCTCTTGCTGGAGAGCCTGAGGCCGCCCCAAAAATGCGCCGCCGGACGCGATCAGGAGCGTGCTTTCGAACCGGAATCCGGGCCGCGCAGGCGCGTTCCCGCCTGCCGCGATTTCCGCTCCGGCGCCGGTCATCGCCGCGAGTCCCGCCCGGATGCCCTCGAGGACGGATTTGCCCAAAAGGACCTGGGCCGGCGCGGCTTTAAACTCCATCTTCATGCTTTCTAAGAACGCTCGTCCGGCTTGGTCCCGGACGAGGACGATCAGTCCGGGCTTGGTACAGAACTGGCCGGCGCCCGCCGTGCAGGAGCCGAAGAGCTCCGCCGCGATGCGGTCGCCCCGCTCCCTCAGCGCGCCGGGGAGGAGGAACACGGGATTGACGCTCGACATTTCGAGATAGATGGGCCGGCCGGCCGTGTCTGCCGCCTCTTTAAGCTTGAGCCCGCCGGGCCGGCTTCCGGTGAACGCCGAGGCGCCCAGGCGCCGGTCCGACACCAGGCCAAGGCCGTCCTCGGGCCGCATGTGGTAGAGCATCTGGACGGCCGCGGCGGGCAGGCCGCTTTTCTTGAGCGCGGCGAACGCCATCTCGGCGAACATCCGGGACGTGGCCGGGTGGCAGGGATGGGCTTTGGCGATGACCGGATTTCCCGCGGCCAGGGCCGCGGCGAAATCGGTTCCGGCCGCGGCATTGTAGGCGAAGGGAAAGTTGTTGGGTCCGAAGACCGCAACCGGCCCGCCTAGGGGCCCGTATTTGGAGCGGAGGTTGGCTTGGCTATCGATTGTCGCCCGGCACCAGGAGCGGTCGCGCGCCGTGTGGGCGGCCCGGTGGAGCTGGAAGACCGTGCGCGGAAGCTCCACGGACCGCAGGCGGGGCTCCACGGGGAGGCCGGTCTCGCGATGGGCGGCCGCGGCAAGCTCGTCGGCCCTCGTTTCGATCGCGGCGGCGTAGGCCTCGAGAAAATCCGCGGCGGCCTCCGGGCCGGTCCGAACCATTGCCGGAGCGACGGCCGAGGCCGCGGTCAAAGCCTCTTCGATGTCGGAGGAATCCGACACGGGGTAGAGGCCTTCGATTTCGTCACCGGTCGAGGGATCCGCCGCTCGAAAAAAAGCAACGGGATTCCGGGCCGGCCGCCACCCGCCGCCGATCAGGACGTCATGGGTTTTTTCGTTCGGCACGGCGACGCCTCCCCTGGGGTCCTGTCACCCGCCCGAATAGATCGGGGAGAGCGCAATCCGGTCTCCGTCCTCCAGGACCTCCTGGGGAGCGATGGCCCGCCCGTTGCGGGTCATGATTCGCGGCCGCTGGCGCGAAACGGCGATCAGGTCAAGGAGCGCATCGGCGGTGGTCTCGGCCGGCACCTCGACCTCTTTTTCGCTGAAGCCCGCCTCGTACATCAGCGGGCCGATCATCTTCACCCGGACTTTCAAGGTCACTCCAACGTGCCGAATTTCTCCGCGTCGGCCGCTTCGGCTTCCAGGCCGAGGAGGCCGGTCAGCTTCCGGGTCGGAATGCCGCGCCGGTCCCATTGCCGGAAGTCATAGAAATGCTGGAGGAGCGAATCGTATTTGTCGCGTTCGAGGATCTTGCCGGCGATCGGGCCCTCGGTATCGGCGTTCGCGGGATCGAACCAGACGTCCGGCGGATAATCGAACGTGCGGTCGATGGCCGGCTTCTCCCGGAGCCAGAAGAGCTTGATCAGGGCATAGACACGGTCGCTCGTTTTCCAGAAATCGTCGAGGGTCCAGTTGAGGCCCGTGATCTTGTTGAAATAGATCGGATAGTTCTCGAGGCTCCAGCCGAGCTCGACCCAGGGGAAGCGGCAAGCCGTAAGGAACTCGAACAAGCCGCCCCGGATGCGCTGGAGCTCCATGACCTTGGCCGCCTTCTCGGGACCGTAGGACTCGCGCTTCGCCTGGTTCAATTCGTAGGTGATGACCCAGGACTCCTTGTGCGTGCCGCCGATCGGGGCGGTGCCGAAGGCCAGGGCCATTCCCGGGCAGAATTTGCAGTTATAGGCGGCCATTTCGAGGCCCTTGCACTGCATGGCGTAGCTCTCGGAGCCGCGGCCGAAGCGGCGGGCCATGCGGAGCGAGCCCTGGGCGATCATATCCCCAACGCCTTCCCGCCGGGAGGCGAGGGTCAAGAGCTCCTTGGCCCGCTCGGCATCGCCGAATTTGAAGTGGCCCTGCGTATCGCCGCGGTCGATGGCGTCGGCGTAAAAAGCCAGGGTCGCGCCGGCCGAAATGGTGTCGAACCCATAGTCGTCGCACATATAGTTGAGCGACCCGACCTGATCAAGATCGAAGATCTCGAGGTTGGGGCCGAGCATGCCGATGTTCTCATAGTCGAGCTCGGACTCGCGCCCCTCGTGGTCGTGGATCGCGATTCCGCAGCG
>Ga0315286_10001154_pt1 | contig 23666 bp, 16 predicted proteins | sample YL17G10_0_MG_FD_205038 | JGI IMG/M metagenome (GOLD analysis project Ga0315286, IMG submission 205038) | Sediment microbial communities from Yellowstone Lake, YNP, Wyoming, USA - YL17G10_0 | ecosystem: Environmental > Aquatic > Freshwater > Lake > Sediment | place: USA: Wyoming | collected...
GTTCGCGTCGATGTCAGCGACGTCGACATGGAGCAGATGAGCATCAAGCTGAAGCCGACGGCGAAGCGCACGAACCGCCTGGTCTTCTTCGACGAGGAGACGAGGAACATCCTCCTAGGGTGGCTGAACATGAGGAGGCAATACGCGAGGGCGGATTCCCCAGCGCTCTTCATCACCAGTTCCGGCGGGAGGCTGAACAAGAACCATGTCTATGACATCGTGACGATGCACGCGGAGCGCATCGGCCTGCACAATTCAAAATCCGATAAGCTCGAAGATCACTTCACGCCGCATTGTTTCAGACACTGGTTCACATCGCAATTGAGAAGAAATGAGATGCCACGCGAACACATCCAGGAGCTTCGAGGGGATGCGAGGTCAGACGCGATCGACATATACACTCATATCGATCCGGAAGATCTGCGCAAGTCTTATCTGGCTCACATGCCGAAACTCGGAATAATCTGATTGCGGAAGTGAAGTGAAAATGCCAAAAAAGGTCATTACCGGACGAAATGTAAACCCGAGGCGACTGAAGGTCGGGGATGTCGTTGCCGTCAAGTGGCGTGATGCCGTCTCGATGGAGAGGGTGGAATGGGATGAGCTCAATGACATTGAAGATCCGGAACCAACTTCGTGCTGGGGTGCGGTCGTTCGAAAGTCACGAAAATATGTCTACTTAGCTTCGGAGATTGGTGATCGCGCATCGGATGGTCTGTGGATTGAAGCTTTGCCCTACAGACTAATCGAGGAATGCAGAATCATCGATAGAGCGGAAATCTCCTCTGACAATTCTTTCAATATGTGAAGCGACGGCACTCTCTTCTTAATAGGGGTCGGATACAAAAGGGAAATCTGAATCCTTTTAGTACTGCAAGTAATATCTTCTTCATCCATTCATATGTCGGCTCGATGGAATTGCGTGAATATAGGTCCTGCTTTATATCGTGCTCTTATGAAATTTCGAGTTTTTCTTCTGTTCCCATGAATGTCGCTCCGTTTTCTAAAAAAGGAACGTAACTCGAATCAAGAAGGAACGTAATCTCTCTATCCCTTCTGCGCTTCAACAACAATATTCCCTTCCGAATCCTCGTAGAATAGGAGGAAATCCCCGTCCTCAACTTTTAAGGTATCTAGGAGCTTTGCTGGCATTGTCACTCTCTTATTTGTCCCTACCTCAACTGCACCTAGCAATCTCTTGGGCTTATTCAAACTACTACCTCCTGACTTTAATGGGTCATGATGGTATTTTACCCTTTCCAACATCTACAACCACTGAAACTGATTGAACCGTAGAAACCTCTATACCCCATTAGACCATTATACCCATTGCCGGGTGAGAAAGATGCCCGGAAGTTCGGTCGGAATCCGGAAGCCCCCACTAAAGGCTCTAGAATTAGTGCAAAAGCAGGAAGGGCTCTCCTGCTTCGCAGGATGGGAGTAAGATGTCCAGGAGGGAGAACTCGATGAAGGAAGATACAGAGGCACAGGAGATGCCATGGGAGTTGCACGAACCGCTCTCATCGATAGGAGTTACCCTCAGAGAAAACAGGGTGGATGAGGAGACCATCCAGGCTACGATCGATGAGATTCGTGCAATTATCATGAGCGCTTTTGTCGAGGCGGACGATGAGGACCCTGAGAGCGAGTCTGAGTCCGATGCCGAGATGAGGAGCTAGCCTCACCCAATCTTTCTCTCCCTTTGGCCAAGGATTCCGAAAAGACCGCGCGCGGCGTATAGACAAACCTATTCCCCTGCATGTGGGATGAAAGCTTGATCTCACATGCAATTTCCCATTTTATCAAAAAGCTTGGAAGGAGAATCGCGATGATAGCGCTCGAAGTTAGAAACAAGCGCGCCTGGGAACTTCGATTCGTAAACGGCGAAGCAGATAATCGATTTGTAAACGCAGGAATCGCTAAAGAATCGTTTACTAATCGAATACTTCGTCGGATACGACATCGAAAACAGCTATCGTTTACAGCAATGATTCTCCTGTTTAGCTATGCGAAATAAGAACATAGGAGGTATGTTTGTGCAAGAAGAATTCAATGGAAAAACGGCAAAGGAGCGATACGATCAGAAGAACCCCATAATTTCCGTGAGGATTTCAGCCAAAGAGAAAAAGAGCCTCACAGAAGCTGCTCGATTATCAGGGAAAAGCATCAACAGACTGATAAGGGAGGGCGTAACGCTCGAAATAAGCAAGTCAGACTCGAGCTATCACCGAGGCTTCGCTGATGGCTATAAGAGAGCGAGGGACCTGTATGGTCTGAAGATCCAATGTGAGGGCTGCGGTAAGGATGAGGCTATTAAAGACGAAGATTCGAAGAGCATTATCCTTGATGTGTTGGCCAAAGCGTGCGGCTGCTATCATAAGGATTGCATACCTATCCCTGATCCTAAGAGAGTGTATTTCATAATCGAGCGAGAGAAGATGAAGGTATACAGAGGGAAACACGAAGGATAAGACCGAAGGCAACCCGAGATTAACGTTCACATTTAAATGTGAGCATTAGATTCAGGAAAAACCCTTATCTCCTGACGAGGGGATGACTGGGCGAATGGGTGGAACAAAAGAGAAAACCTTGCCTAATTTGATAAAGCAAGGTCTTGAGTGGTACAATGAAGGGCTTAAGTGGTACAAAGAGTACAAGAGACTAGTTTACGGAAAAGATATCGAGGAAATTATCCTCTGGACCGAAAGGTTATATGAAAAATATGAACGACCGAGGGAGCAATGTTCTTCTCTTGAATTCTTCGATGGATGTACGATAGGCAAATTTCTTGGTGACCGGGCAAATGACTGGTACAACTCTCTATCTCCTGAAGAGAAATACAAATGGGAGAATGGGGGGAGATGGCTCCATCATGGTGCAATCGGTGAACTCTTGCAGATAAGAGGGAAGCACATGGGCAACTATTTTGTCCGAGGGCTTGGTGATGGTCTGATGAAGTCCGATGAGCCTGATAGGCCGAAATGGCACGATAGAAATTATTTTATTGCTCTTGCAATCGTTGAGGAAATGAATCGAAATACGAGACCGGGCAGTTAAGGGCAAAACAACCCTAAGTCTGATTTTCAGAATAATAATCCTTATCTCCTGACGAGGGGATAACTGAAAGAGGAAAATGGAATGAAGTGCCCCGAATGCGATTTCGAAATCTCCAAGTCCGACGAATTCTGTCGGAACTGCGGAGTGATATTTTCAGACGATTTCCAAAAACAATTATTTCGTTGCCCATTCTGCAATTCTGTACTAACTGAGAGCGAGGACATATGCCCCTTTTGTGGTTCTGATCAATCTTCTTCGCCAGAATTGTCAGATTCAACAATATCACCGCCACCATCACGGAATGATCAGGATGAAGAAAAGCTATCATCTGGAAAGAAAATAACAAATAATACAAATCTTGACTTCGACTCATCATATTCAACCGATAAAGAGAATCCGCAATTGCCAAAGTCAAATTCTAAGTCAATCAAAAAGGCATCAACCTCCGCTATTAAGTCCAACTCGAAATCTATTTTCGGGCTTGGAATCAGGTTAAGGCCGTGGAAGGTTGTGATTATTATAACAGTCGTGGTCATATTATTGGTTTCATCTCTTTCCTTCAGACTCTTCTCGCCTTCTTCGACACAAGTAGTTCTAAATGAGAAACTGAGAGTGCCAGAAAGAGATTCGAACCTTCAAAATGTGATATTCGGAAACGACTCCATTAGTTATCAATATTCGAATCAACCAGCCAGTATGAACTATTCAATTGGCGACTTCATAGCAGGAACGACGGGAAATGGGTATCTAAGAAGAATCGTGGACATGCATATCTCTGGAAATACTGTCACATTACTGACTGAGAATGCATCACTCTCCGATGTTATACAGCAAGGCAATATACATTTAGAGAAGACAGTCACACCGACAATGGCTAGCAGCTCAAGCCAAGTATCAGCCATGAGTATTTCTCGAAGTGAAGTCGTCGGTAATGAACCTCTTTTTTATGATTTAACGAACAATTTCAAGCTCAATGCTGCTCAGATAAATGTGACAGGAAATGCTCGATTCGATTTAAAATTCATTATTGATGCCAGTTTCGATTGGTTCACACTTAAGTCTTTTAAGTGTGCAGTCCAACTTAATTATGATTTATCATTAGGAATAAGCTCGAATATGGATATTACTTTGAGCGCGGAGAAAGTTCTTCGCACAATTCATTTCAATCCGATCACTTTTTGGGTTGGAGTGCCCCCAATCACGCTCCCAATCGTTATTGCCCCGATATTCCAGACCGCTGTGGGCGTCGAAGTGCAATTACAATCGTCTTTGGAAGCTTCTATTTCATCGAGCATGAGCGCGACTGCTGGAATTGAGTATAAGAATGGTCAATTCTATCCGATAAACGAAATAACTCAACAGACAACCCCCTCTGTAACGAACGCTGTCATTGGCAATGCAACCGGTTATGCAGTGGTGCCGAGAATTCTCTTGATGCTGTACGGCTTCATAGGACCTCAAATGGACTTTAAGCCCTATCTGCGATTTGAGGTCGCAAAGATTCAAGGATCTCAGGACCTGGCGTGGTCACTGTATTTTGGCGCGAAGGGTGAAGCGAGCTTGAGAATGGGGATACTTGACGAAGAGATAGCTACTTCTGATCCGCTAGAATTGTTTAAATTGGATGAATGGAAATTGAAAAGCGGGACCATTCAAGCAGGCACTTTGACTGTTCCATCCGCTCCACAGAATTTGATAGCGGTACCCGGGGACACACAGATTTCGCTTTCTTGGCAACTCCCATCGAACAATGGAGGAGCCTCAGTATCGAGCTATAGGCTATATCGTGGGACATCGAGCGGGAGTGAATCCCTCTTGATTATACTCGGAAACGTGTCATCTTATCAAAATACTGCATTGACAAATGGCATCACATATTATTATCAGGTTAGCGCGATCAATGCAATTGGAGAAGGTCAAAGAAGCAATGAAGCGGCTGGAATTCCTGCTACTATCAGCTGGACAACATCTACGATTGATATTGGTTCTATTGGTGGGGGTGGGATTGCTATCGACTCGAATAACAAGATTCACATCACCTACCTGGGCGATTATCACGTTTTAAAGTACGCAACGAATGCCGCTGGTAGCTGGTCGACGTACACGATTGATAGTGCACAAGCCATGGATTACATTCAAAGCATAGCTATCGATTCGAACAACAAGGTGCACATGAGCTACTGCGATTATTGGTCTAATTTCGATCTGAAGTACGCAACGAATGCCGCTGGTAGCTGGTCGATATATACTATTGATAGCACTGGTGAAGTCGGTGATTTCAATAGCATCGCCATCGATTCGAACAACAAGGTGCACATGAGCTATTACGATAAAACAAATAGCAATCTGAAGTATGCAACGAATGCCGCTGGTAGCTGGTCGATGTACACGATCGACAATGTTGGTGATGTCGGTGAATTCAATAACATCGCCATCGATTCGAACAACAAGGTGCACATGAGCTATTACGATTCGACTAATATGGCGCTCAAATACGCGACGAATGCCGCTGGTAGCTGGTCGACATATACAATCGACAGCGGAGTGGATGTAGGTATAGATAGTGACATCGCCATCGATTCAAACAACAAAGTGCACATCAGCTATGAAGACTGGACTAATAACAATCTGAAGTACGCGACGAATGCCGCTGGTAGCTGGTCGATATATACGATTGATAGCGCTGGTGATGTCGGGGGGTACTCAAGCATCGCCATCGATTCAAACAACAAGGTTCATATCGGCTACTTCGATTGGGCTAATTGTGATCTGAAGTATGCGACGAATTCTGCTGGTAGCTGGTCGACTTATACAATCGACAGCGGAGGGGATATAGGTGAGTCCTCAAGCATCGCCATCGATTCAAACAACAAAGTGCACATCAGCTATTACGATTGGACTAATGGTAATCTGAAGTACGCGACGAATGCATAGAGCATGGAACCAATTAGCGCCATAACCTTTCTTGGAGAGGTTGACAGGTTAGGTACGTTTCATGAAGAAGAAAGGGGGTTGATGCGTTCTCCCTGAAATTAAATTCTACTTGAAAAAGCCTTAGCTAATTAGTGGGTTCGAACACCCGAAATCTGTACGTCGGTGAGGTCAGCCAGTATCTTTGGTGGGTTCGAATCCCAATGAACCCGCTGATCGTGCTCTCATTGAAATGTGAACATCTCCCTGTCAGATGCTATAGCAAGTATGGGAGAGCATGGAGAAAAGTGAATATTGATTCAGTAATTCATAAAATCAATATCAACATCCGCCTAGTTATGAACTCAATAACTTTCATTCGTAATGAAAGTAAAGAATAACAGTATGTTAAAATAAATATCCTTAAATTGTATTAGAATGATGTCCGATTGGTGATTCGAGCTGGAAGCTAAGAGTATGATTAATATCGATTTCTATCTCCCTAAGGAGGCGCTTCAAGGTCAAGATGTCCCTTGTCACTTGATCTGGTCCAAAATCAAATGGTCATCCATTGAAATCCAGTTCTCCAAAGAGTTGCGAATGGTCGATGTATATAATGTCGATGAACAGGAGATCAAAAAGAAGAGAAATGGCATTGTAATTAAGAAGTTAAACCGAGATGGTTATCTCTGCGTTGAATTTGAAGCAAAAAGATTGAAAGATTTATCAAGAAAGGCAATTGTTAGCACGATATTTTACTATCGAGATAAAATAATCTGCAGAATGGAAAGAGAAATCAATCTTTTCAGGCCAAATCTTCAATTGGTATCAATACCAAAGAAAATAATCATCGATAAGCAAGGAAAACCATCTCAAAGACTCCAGTTGTGCAGAGAAGGGTTCGGAACAGTAATTGTCGCGATAAGTTGTACTGACGATTCTGAAGTTCAATGTATCTTCCCATCAGGTTTTATTGAGATGATGAAACAAGTGATGAAGGACGTGAATATTGAAATTTCAAAATTAAAAAAGAGATACCCGGAATATTCCGAAATTTTCAATGTCGTCGATGGACTGGATGAAACGGATTATTCCAGCCGAGATGAAATGCTCAACAAGGTGTCTGCGACAATTGAACATGTTCAGCCCGAAGAAAAATTCATGGATGAATTGGCGAATGCCATGTTCACTGCGATGATAAAGAATTCTGATTTTGAGAATATTGTTATTAGACCTATCGTGGAATTTATGAAATCAGCAATTGGAAACCAGATAATATTCTCAACCCCATTTATTGAGATCGAATGTGATGATACAGAGAAAGAATTGAAAATTGATATCGAAAGCTTTGATTTGTTAGCGTCCGAAATATCGAGAATCGAGGTGACTCCCATTAAGATAAGAGGGGAGAAGAACCAAAGAATCCAGATTGGTGAGTTAATTGATTGGAAGATTAAGAGGAAATCGAGGTGAGAAAAATCACAGAAGCGAGTGAAGGAATCTCAGCCATGAAAGACGCTCTTGGTATTATTGATAGAATTATTGATCAACTGAAGATTCTGAAACCTGAGACCCGAACACTCGAAATCAAATGCCCAGAAAATATTGCAAGTTTTTCGGCATTATTAAATCCCGGCTTCATAAGAAAGAAATTGAGTCCGACTTTCAAATTTTCCGGTGAGAGAGTAATAAAAGCTGAATTAAGATCAATGAAAACTTTCTATCCATATAAGGACGCAATTCGTCGAGTCGGTGGGGATTTCATTATTGATTTATCCACTCTATTGAAGAAGGAGGATTCGTTCCTTCTAGCAATCGATTATGAGCTCGATGGTCATGAAGTTCTCAAGAGTTTAGTTACGAGAACTTCTCAAGCAGATACAATTGGGCAAGGGGATGAAGATAAGTATTGGATTCATGCCTCTTTACGCCATACCCGTGCCCTTGAAATTGAATACGGGGAGCTAAACCTTCAGGATATTGATGTTTCTGTTGATGTCGGAGTATATGAGAGATTGAAGATAGCAATTCCCAATGGCTTCACAAGGAGATTTGAAGCACTCGGTCGAGTAATTAGTGAAGAAAATCCGCGTGAAAGAACAAGAGATATCATGAGGTACATACACCTCGCAAAGACTAAAGCGAGTTCTCATGATTTAGCGATATTAAATGAATTGAGATCCATTTTTACGACGTCAAATTTTAGACCCTTCATTAAGGTCGATAGACCTTTCAGATATTGCGCTACTGTCCCAGGAAAATCCGATGCCAGCCTCTTTGATACAGGTATTCCAAAATTCGTTCAGGTTGTTTCTAGAACGGATCTAAATCTAGACAGACCAGCGGCAGATGGAATTTTAATTTACAGATCGAAAGATTTGAGAGACCATCTAGTCGATATATTCCATTAAGCATTCTTCTAATTAATATTTGGCGTTCTGAACAACTCTCCTATTCTCTGCAATTATCTATGGATTTCGAATTCCAAGCTCTTAATCATGCTCCCATCTGTTTGGAGGAATGGAATCCAATCCAAGTCGGCGCTCCCACCATCATGGGAGCATAGAGATCAGATAAGAGAGCACTCGGAAAAGCCTTATCTCCTACTATTATCGAGATCGATTTGGATTTCTGGACGAAGCTGCTTCACAACTCTCAGGGATTCGTCAAGATTAACGAAAGTTTTCACTCTAATGGAGGAACGTGGCGATTGCTACTATGAATGATCCGATATAGAGCAACGCAAAGAGCCAATAAGACATCAACAGATAACGACTGATTGTCCCTGAGCGCCACATTTGTTTATTCTTCCAACCTTTCAAATCTTTGAACATTGACTCAAGATATTCTTCATCAACTTTCCACGGAAAGGAAAGATCGATTGAATTGAGCTTCAAATCGTAGAAACCCAGATCGTTCTCAATCAGTGTCTTTCGCATAAGCATATCGAGATAATATTGCCTATGGCCGGTCAGTATCTTCATTCCAATGAAGCAAAAGAAAAGCCCTACGCTTGCCAGAACGCAGACAGCGGCACCATTCAATATGTCCCACGGGATTGTAAAGATGGCTATCATTGCCGCGAATACTATGCTGTTAAGGGTCAAGAAGAATCGAACGCCATTCCAAACATCGCCATGCAATTGACGAATATTCATCATTGCTTCACGCCAGATCGCTAAAGCATTATCATCAAGGTCTCTTGCCCAATCCTGGAATTTTCTGTCCTCTTTTTCATTCATTCTTCTCCTCCTTCGCCGATCTAATCAACTTTTGAAATTCCTTCATCGCTTCGTCGGGATCATGTTACTAATTTCCCTTCCAGTCTTTTCCTCGTCTAGAGGTACGGCTTTTTTACAATCCCTCCCCCTCACTAGTGTTGGTCTTCTGATCCAAAGAAGTGAGAGTATGCAAGCTGGCTGTACTTTCGCTGGTAATGATGCTCTCTATTTGCCTGACGAATTGATGAAAAGCTCCCCCTTCTGGTATTTCCTCGATTGTTCCCCCTGATCCATCGTGACCCTTGTAGTACTTTTCATACGGTCCACTGCGAGTCAGGAAGTAGTTTTTTTCCCGGATAATCATTGTTTCCGCGACCCGATAATTCTTCCATCGCTCTCTGAAATGAAAAACGCTTTCGAGAGCAACGAGGATAACAACAGTAGTACTGAATATGGTGGCGATCGCATTCGAAAGTGGGGTGTTGATGTTGATAAGAATTGGTACAATAGCGCCAAGAATAACTGTAACAGAGCGCATCGTGAGGTAGATGCGTTTTGCCTCCCTCGCCTCTTTTTGATAATACCCAATTCCTTTTGTTACCCTCTCCTCCAGATATCCCTTCCTGTCATGTTCTCTAAACTGCTCTTTTGCATTATCAGGTATATTCTCCTTCGGCATCTCCAATTCCTCCATATGAAATTTCATTCATCGATAGATAAGGCTTTCCCCAGAACACTATAAAATGCCAAATCTCGGATTCTGATCGTCAAGGGATGCAACTTTAGTGTGGGGAATGGACGCAGGAAACCAGTCTTTCTTGTGCAATTTCGTAGTCCAGTTATATTATCGATACCTGCATTTCCGGTGGAATGGCAGACATGCGTTTTTCGCAATCACTTTTCGGAAGTTTAATAATGTTAAATGCAAATGCGGGAAGTAGTATTGCCGGATTGGGGGATCCGGTAGGGAGAACGCAGGAAGCCTGTCGTCGGGGCTTCTTGTGTACATACGACGTCGTGTCGACCTACCGGAGGAATGGAGATGTGGAAGAGAGACGACTGAAGAGAATAATAGTTGCTTTGATTTTGACTACCGTTCTCACCAGTGTCAGCGTATTTACAATTCTCATGGCTGACCCAGTTGCAAATGCTGGGACTGATCAGACTGTCGATGTCGGAGAGACCGTCCAATTCGATGGGAGAAGTTCTGAGAACGCAGCCTCCTTTTGGTGGAACTTCCGGGATGATGGGTGGAGCAATGAATCGGCAACCCCTACCCGCGTCTATCAAACTGAGGGCGTATATGATGTCGGTCTTGTTGTCACCGCCTCGAATGGAAAACAGAATCTCGATACAGTTCGAATCACTGTGATGAATAAGCCACCGGTTGTAGAGGCTGGTTCTGATACTACCGCATATGAAAATGAGCAGATTGCATTCTTGGGTTATGCCACAGATAGTGAAAAGGACAAAACGAGCTTGACCTACAGTTGGGACTTCGGCGATGGATACTTCGCGTCTGGCATAGTTACCAATCACGCCTATTCCCAAGCAGGTGTGTATCAGGCATTATTGTCAGTTACGGATGATCAGGGGGCTATTGGAAGAGACGTCAAGAAGGTAACAATCCTCAATGGAATTCCTGAAGTCTCAGTAGCTGCTATAACGACCGATGAAGGCATCGCAACGAGAATCTCAGCGGATGTTGACAATATATCAGACACAGATTCACTTAGATATCAATGGAGCAATGGAAAATCTGGATTGAGCACCATTTACTCTTACTCGGACGATGGCATCTATAATGCCAGTGTTATTGTGTCTGACGGCGGTAATTCGTCTTCGACCGCCATCGGAAGCGTGATTGTGAATAATGTCGCTCCGATTGGAGGAGTTGTATGCGCCTCAGTAAAAGCGAATATTACTCTTCGCGCAACCGGAGAAAAATGGCACGATTTGCAGCTACAAATAATCCAAAATGATCTGTCTTTCAGAAATATTTCTCTCTATAGATTGCCCGGCAATCCCAACGCCCAAGAAATCTCCCTGGCTGGAATTGTATTCGATCTCAGCTCTACCTATGAGATACGAGTAAATTACACGCCGGAAGACGATCCTATAAATGGCCAACCACAAGGAGCTACTCCCGCATCTCTGATCTTTACCTTCGAGGATGGATCGTCATCGGTGCTAAGACACACATTCAATGTAAACGATGTAGGCTCATGGGAATGGATTGCCAATCCTGCTGAGGCAATCATCGGTCACGATATCGCTTTCAAGGGGTTCATCTTCGATCAAGGGGCAGACGACATCGCTGTCGAATGGGACTTCGGCGATGGGATATCGGAAGATTATCTTTACAAATCGAGTACGGCCCCATCCTACTCAGAAATAACGGCAAGACACGCCTATGATTATTATGGATCCTACGAATTGGGATTGTCTATTTCTGATTTTGACGGTGGGATAGCCTCTTTCAGAACGACTATTCAGATTGATTCGATTGGCATGTCAATCACAAATACGGTTCCAGCGGTGGAAATAATTGGAAATGATTCCTTGGTCGCTTTTGAAGATCAACTCATAACACTCATGGCCGATGCCGTTGACGACGGGACAATTGCATCGTATTCATGGATTCTATCAGATGGAGGTTCCTACCTCAACGAAACTTCTTCGCGGGAATCATCCGTAACGCATGCCTTTGCGTTCTCAGGAGACTATCCGATCATTGTACTGTGTAAAGATGACAAAGGCGCGATAGGAGTAACATACGCCATCTTGCAGGTGAAAAATTCCCCTCCAAGAGCCGTAATTTTCAATAAAGCCTGCTGCAATCAAGACGAAGTCATTTCCTTCAGGGCATCGAGAGATGATTCGCCGACAGATAGTCAATACCTCGAGTTCTCTTGGGACTTCGGTGATGGAAATTCAGGCTATGGAGAAATGATTTCCCATGTATACAAGAAATCTGGAAACTACAATCTTACTTTAATTGTCAGAGATAACGATGGTTCTGAGTCTGCTTCGATTACGACGATTTCGGTGAAAGCAATAGCTCCCATAGTAACTAAGCTACAAGATAGGGTTGTCTATGGGAATTATCCATCCCTGTCTCTTGTTGCCTCAGCCGACGACACACCATCGGACGCAATGGATCTCACATATGAATGGGAGTTCGGCGATGGACAATCAGGGTACGGACAAAATGTAGAACATATATATCCATCAAGTGGAACTTATCTCATAGAATTGACTGTAATCGATTCCTCCGGCCTGATAGCGACCACTCTTGCGAATGTCATGGTGTCGATTGATCAAGACGGTGACTCTCTTAGCATAGACGACGAAGGGAATTTGTATTTGACCAATGACACACTAGCTGATACCGATTCAGATTACATAACAGACTATTGGGAGATATTCGAATATTCCACCGATCCTACAAGATCAGATTCGGATGATGATGGCGTCAATGATTGGTATGAGATTGCATTTTTCGGAGCTTATGTCGACACTGATGGTGACGGGTTGAACAATCCCTGGGATCCAGATTCCGATGGGGATGGCATTATCGATGGCTTGGATCAGAACCCGTTATTGTTCAACTCCCCTGATGGAAATGCCTATCAATACTCCATAACGATCGATAACATAGAAGGGACTGGATTCGATGTCTCTGTCGGAATCACATATGCATCGCAGCCTACGGGAAATCCAATCCCGATCATCGACCTGAGTCCGATTCAACTTCAAACGGGAGGGGTTGGGCCAGCAATCGATATTTCATCAGATTCGCCAGAATCATTTACTTCCTGCGTTGCAATCAGATATTCAGCAGGGAGCGTCATCGGGATTCAGGAAGATTGTCTATCGCTCTACAATGTGCACGGTTATCTCGGATGGCACATTTTGACGCAGAGCGTGGTTGATTCCGAAGACGATATAGTATGGGCCGTAGTTTCAGAATTCTCCCCGTTCCAAGTCGGATACGCACCTCTGATAGATAGCGACCACGATGGAATCGACGACTCGACCGACATCAACCCCCTTCTAGATGTCCTGATTCAAATTAATATTCAGGATATCAGAGCGCTAGATCTCCAGCATTATCTTGAATTGGATAGTTTCTATCCTCTATCGATGCCAGTAATCCCGGATTTCTACTGTATAATTTCAGTTGACGGTCAACCGGCGATAATCAGCGATGTATTTGAATGGGATAGTTCTCCAGTGGACCCCAACTGGAATACCGTTTGGAATGTCCCAGACGATCAACCGCTTGTCGACATTTCGATCTCTTTGTGGGATAAGAATCTTCCTTCAGATGCGATTCCATTCCCCTTCTTTGACTACGACTCTTTCGCCGGGCAGCAACCGCCATACACAATTCCCAGTGTAATCTGCGACATCAGCAGGGATCCGTTAGGAGGAATCGGCACGATATGGTCCTATCCGCCTTACCAACCTTCCTATAGCGACATCGAGCTGACTTACGATCTGATTGCGCAGAGACTCGTGATCAACGATGAGACGGATGATGACGGTTATGAATATGATCCCGATGATGGGAATTGGTATCCGGACGCAAATGGGGTCGGTTACGTTTCTGGTGCAGAGGACGGATGTCCTAGTAGCGGCTATCAATATGAGAACGACTGCGAAATGTTATTCGATGTGACGCAAAACGATGAAAATGACTTCGATATGGACGGATTTGAAAATTCTGTTGATCTAAATCCATTTTGCGATGTCAAATTGACAATTGATATCAAAGAAATCATCGCGCTTCAACCCGATCCCGATCATTTGGATTTCTTCTGCAGTTTAGAATTCGCAGATATGCCAATCATCGAGAGTGAGACATTCGGAGTTGGTCAATCCCACGTCTATCCGGAATGGACTGTAACATTCAATATACCAGACGATCAAAGATACTTTCCAATAAGGATCGCTCTTTTTGAAGATAGACAAGGATTCTTTGGAGACATTGATTGGTACTCATGTGACATCAGCAGAGATCCCGATTACTATGACATCGAACTCACCTATGATGCGGCTATTGGGCAGCTCGTTCAATATTCCGGAGATGAAGACGACTGGTTTTGGGATGCCAATGGCGTTGGCCACGTCAGCGGAGAGGAAGATGGGAATGTTCCCGCTGGTGGGCAATTCCCTTGGAATTACGAATACGACTGTGAAATGTGGTTCGAGGTGAAAGTAAGCGATAATGATAACGATAACGCACCATACTGGTATGAAGTGAATATACTCGGGACGGATCCCTTCAACCCTGATTGTGACAATGACGGTCTACTTGATGGCGATGAATTGAAATACGCACCATTCGACACGGATAGCGATAATGACGGAATTACGAACATCTGGGATCCGGATTCGGATAATGACGGGCTTCTTGATGGCTATGAAGACAAGACTTACTATGAGTGGGATTGGTGCAAATATGTCTATCTTTTTGATCACATCTATATGTGGAATCTGCACGAATATATCAACGTTGACCTGGATATTTACGCCCAATCCCTCCAGGAATGGCATGATAATCCCAGACTAGTTCCTCATTATACGAGCCCCATCGATCCAGATTCTGATAATGACGGTTTGAGCGATGGTCAAGAGGTGAACACCTACTACGCTCATCAAGAGGTGAATTGGCCACATTATACTTGTCCGTTAGATCCTGATACAGATGCCGATGGTGCTACAGATGGCGAGGAGATTGAAAAGGGGACGTGTCCCGTGCTTTGGGATCAACCATATGCTTGGGTCGGATTGGCCCCAGTTTCATCTCCAGACGATTACTCCTTAACATTGTGGGAAGAGGATATCTCAGTCAGTTTCCATTGGTCATATTTATTCATCCAGAGCGGCTGCAGCGATCCAACTTTCTATTTGGAGCTTGATGGAACACGCTTCTTTACAGCATATTCCTCTTTTTGCTATTATGGGTCGAAGATTGCGTGGGATATAGCAGAAGGCTACCACACGATTGATATTCACTACTCAATTGACTGGGACAGTTCGAACAGCATTTACATTTATGCATCAAAGACATATACTTTCCTTTATTTGACTGCAGCAGGTGACGCTGACGGGGATGGAATGCCAAATGGCTGGGAATATGACTATGGCCTAGATCCTTTCAATGCTGCAGACAGGAACACCGATCCAGACGGTGATGGCCTAGTAAATTATCTCGAATACTTGTATCGCACGTATCCATGTAATCAACATTCAGACGCAGATACCCTAAATGATGGTGATGAAGTAAATGTGTACCACACCGACCCTATTCTTGCAGATACCGACGGGGATACTTGGAACGATGATATCGATACGGATCCACTTATCAATATTAAGATTTCAATTAGCATCAATGAGATTATTCAGTGGGACGGACTCGGTGGTTGGTGGGATAATGTGGCAGATTTCTATTGTGAGATTATAGTGGAATCTGGCTCATTCACGGACAGCAAAATAAGCCTAAAACCGCTCAATAATAGAGATCCAAATTCGCATGTCTGGGGGATACCGCTATACGAAGAAGAGTTCGATGTACCAGATGATCAGAATATTGCTAAAATATCTATCATATTATGGGATGATGATTCAAAAGAATGGCTTGAAGGTAGTGATGACATTTGTGACATCTCGAAGGATTCGCAGAGAAGAAACGCGGAGATATATTACGATATGAGAATTGCGAATGAGATCAAACTAGATCCTATCAGCAGAGCTGAGAGTGATGATTTTCCTGGCGACGGCAATGGAGTGGGACACGTCAGTGGTAGCGAAGATGGTAGCATCATAACTGATGAAGATGACTGCGAGATATGGTTCGACATAACCCAGAGCGACAGAGACGGAGATTCCTTATCCTATTGGGAAGAAGTCGACGAAGACAAATTTAATACTGACCCCACAAGAATGAATACAGACAATGATGGCCTTTCTAATTCATTTGAGAAGAAAAATGACCCAGATGGTATGCCTTGGAATAATTTTGGTCTAAATCCCATATCGGACGATACAGATGTGGACGGAGTCTTGGATCAAGATGAAGACCTTGACGAAGACGGCTTGACTAACGGAGAAGAATGCAGTGAGTTTGGAACTGACCCTAACCTTTACGAAATCAATCTAGACATTGGAGCCGACTGGGAAATGTCAGAAGACTATATCGATGATTTAATTGAAGGTCTGAAGTTAGCCTCTGATTTCTTATACGACGTAACCGATGGATATCTGTATTTCCGTGTCATAAGAATTACAGATAAAGTTGTCAATTGGGTGCCAAATGATTTTGACATACGAATGCAAGAGGGCACAGCTCATCAAACATGGAATCTCGATCCGCATTGGCCACAATGGGATGGATCGGTTATATGGTTTCCTCAATACTGGGATCGCCATACCGACGGTACGGAAGGGTATCATCCGAATGAACTTATGTATTATGCTGGAATAATCCATGAATGGATGCATTCCAAGGTTGGTCTCCCTGATGAATATATTGACTCACTATGTCCTATCTGCATAATGTACCATGATTGGGAAGTAAGGGAGTTATGTGCGCCTGACAACCATAATGCAGATATCTCGGATACTTCATGCTGGGAATTGCTATTCGCAACATTCTGCGATAAAATCTGGTTCGATCTCAATCAAGATGGGGAGAGAGATAGTACCGATCCAAGTGATGCTAATACTCTACTTACTGCCTATGATGACAACGGCCCTTACGCGGGACCTGACATGTCATATAGTGGAAGCGGGGCATATACATTCATTACCTTGAATGGTGCGTTTGAAGCCATGCACGGGATGACTATTTAAATCAAATGAATATAAAGTCCCGGCTTACGACTCGAGTTACTGGTTAAAATCTTATTTGCAGCTTGGAAGTTGCAGAATGGCGCATCAGACCCATATCATAAAGAGACTCCTCACGACACCCTTAAAATCCCTTTTTCAGCCGAGATAAATGCATGTCGGAGAGAAGTCACTTACCGCTCAATTCTTTTGCATCGTTTTGTGATGGTGGAGGCACAATCATTCTATTGAAATTGAGTAACCTTGCTTTTCTATCGAACGGGCCTCTCCTGTAATTGATCCCAATTGGCCTGAGTAATGAGATTGCTGTTATCGCTGATGCTATCAAAGCAAAATAGAACCCGATCATAAGCTCAACTTCTTCGAAAATCCAATAACCCGAGGACGGATCATAAAATTGATGCCTCCCTATTCTGTCGATAATTGTGATGGGGAAGAGAATAAGTCCGGCTGCTTGTGGAAAACACCCGAGAGGGGTCAGCAATGCTAATAATGAGCCAAAGATGAACAAAATTGCGGGGATCGGAAGGAATTGAAAGGATGTCTGAAGTAAATCCTGGACATTATGTATCTCAATGACCCGTAAAAGACTCCATTCCCCCGGCAGTGGTAGTAGCATCTCCCCTTCAATTATCTCATACCGCAGTATGGACATCCAAGGGAGAATGAAAGAAATTATTCCGAGAAGAGCTCCCGTAATGCATAGCAGATTGATCCTCCATTTCATTATATCTTCCGAAAGGAACAAAGAAACTATCTGCAATAATTAATTATCGACATCACCCCCTCATGGAAAGAAAGCCATGTGAGATATCGATTTGATCGGATGATGGAAAAAGTCAGGATAATTGTTGAAGGAAAATACGGGCATCATGTGTGTGCGAGAACTCCGAGGTAACTCTTTCTTGGTTATGCCGGAATTATGATGCACCTAGATTATCCATCTCCGTTATGCTCAGTCATGGCAAGAGTGCTCGTAGAAAGCAGTTGATAAGCACTCGTTATTCATCGGATTACAATGCCCAATTTCAGCACGTTCGTGAACTCAGGCTGTATTTGCCTGGTAGGTTCGAATCCCATCTGGCTCGCTTACTTCTTAGTGGATAGAATCGGAAGAACCTTTATCTCCTGACGAGGGGATGCGGTTCAAGGGGTTGGAGGGAATCGTGCCAAGCACGGTCGACGACGCCGATCATACTGAGGCGGAAATCCCCGCTGTTGCAAAGAAGAGAATGAGCAGGCGGGCGAAGATTGTCATCGTCACCTATATGTCCATCGCCATCTCATTGATTGTAATCTTGGTTTTTATCATGTCGATGTTTTCCCACAATGAAGGCCCTCCCACCGTGCCAACGATAAATACGCACAAAGGGACTAACGCAACGGCCACGACCTGGACTGTTCGGCCATATCCGGTGGCGCATCGTTGCTGAAGAGCGATATATACGTGCAGGTGAGAAACGCGAGCAGTGTTTTCACAATACTGACATTGGAACTTCTCACGGCGACTGGCACACACGGGTTCAACTACATCTCGGTATCCGCGGGGGATTACATCTCAATCGGCGATGTATTCAGCCTCGACAAGACCATGTACCCGCAAGGCTCAATGATGGTTCTGGTGCCAGAGTTTTCTTATGGGCAATATTGTGTCATGTATGTTCAGTCTATCTTTCTCCCGCGCCAAAGCATTTATCCAGGCTGAGGGAGGATCGGAAGAGATCTTGAGTTCAAACATTATGCAGAAATGAATTATCTGCAGTGGAACCATTTCCTTCCGAAAATCGTATTTGCAAATATACTCCGAGCATTTATTGCTGGTGGTCTTGAGGCAAAAATCTCAGTCCCTGCGTTACCGTTTTGAAGAAAGATTAAAAAAGGCTTAAAGGAGGTTTGGCGCATTCTCCTGATTTCCAATCCCCTCTGATTAGAAAATAGCCAGAAAGTCAGAAGTGGGGTAGGTCGGATTCTTTCTCCGAATCAAATGTGTTTGGGAGAGAAGAATCTAATTCCTTTGGGAGAACCCGGTCAGATGGAAGGCATCTGCCAGTGGAAAGCAAGAATGGGTTGCTGGATCTCACCCGAGAATTGATTCTGAGGTGAGAATCTCACACGCACGTGTTACGAGCGTACGTGAAAAGACAAAAAAGACCCAAAGAAAGCCGCAGACTCTGTTTCTCAGCTGAAAATATCGGTTGCTCACTGTCTCCCCGTAACGCGTACACATGTGCGCGCACGGACGAGGAGGAACAGATGAACAGCTAATCTGATCAGCCGAAGGCGTTTTCTTACCTAAGAAACCGAGGAGGATCTAGCTAAGAAATAGCGCATTAGAATCATGAGAGTTTTTATCATACAATATATGGAATATAAATGCGATTTTCGTTTCTGGATTGCCCTTGTCAAGACATAAATGCACACTTATATGCATTTTTTGGGTATATTTGTATTCACATTCTCGACGATAATCCCGCCGGGAGCACTGACTCTTTTTAACAGGAAAGAATAGAAATCGTTGTCCTCAGTCTGCATCCCCTTTCTTCAATACTTGATCATCACGAAACCACAGTATTTGCAGCGGTACGCATCGGCATAGACCATCCCCATCTTGTCCTTCAGCCCCAGACTCTCACCGCCGAGGCCAAGGACCGTCCTCTCCTGGAACCAGGCGATATCGCTGAAGATCCTCTCCATGCCGAGGAAGCCCGCCTCCATCTGCTTTCCACAGTTGGGGCAGACCATCGACTTCCCGACAGGATGCAGGAGCGAGGGGTTGCGTTCCAGGGAATAGCCGCCCATCCCGATGTACTCGATTTGAATGCTTTTGGCTGTCGACGGGATCTCGAAGACCAGTTCGGTCGTGACGTCCTGTCCATTGACCACATCGGTCTCGACATACTCGATATTCTTGTCGCGGGTGCCGGCTCGGACCGGATGCTTCTGTCCGTCCGCAATGAGTTCCCAGGATTTCTCCGAGGTGTTGATCGGAATCTTCCCTTTGTTCATGATTCTTATCCTGGCGATCGCGAAAACAGAGCCTCTTGCCGGATGCAGCCTGGAGGGGAATTCCCCGATAGATTTCACGATCTTCACTTCGTAGTCCCACTCGCAGATGTCATCCGGCGCCGTCGCATGAGTGGCGATGTTCATGCTCGCCCCGTGCGAGATGAGTTCCTTCGGCCCGCGGGCGGATCCGTTCTCGGAAGGCATATATTGATTCCTTGCCCAGAGAACCATCAGTAGGTCATAATGCTTCTTCCGACATCGAAAGATGCATCAAATGGGGGAGAATGGAAACGGTTGGTTTCGACGATAGATTCTTATGCCTTCCAGCATATTTCCCCGCAGGGAGAATATAGGGAGAAAATCTCATGATGAAAAGAGCATGCGTGTTAGTCCTATCGTTCGTGACTTTGGCCGTTCTTATCGGACCATTCTTCAGCGGGAATGCTGTCCCAGCTCAGGCCACGGGGAAGACGACCACCTACAACCTCTACTTTGGAGACCTGCATTCGCACACGGGCTACTCTGACGGGTACGGCACTCCGGCGCAGGCATATGCCTCCGCAATTGCCGGTGGGGCCGACTTCCTGGCGACGACCGACCATACGAAATGGATATCACCGTCGCAATGGATCGCTACGAAGCAAGCTGCGGCGAATGCGACATCCAGGAATTTTGTCGCTATTCCGGCAACCGAATACTGGCTTGAGGGGAACCTCGGAGAGCTGAACATTTACGGCGACAGCGACTTGCCGCCGATCTACACGACATTCGGAAACAAACAGGTGAGGCTGCAGAACTTCTATGATTGGCTCGGTGCTCAGAATGGCGTCTCGGCCCAGTGGAACCACCCTGATTACATGACACAGACGGTGTACAACAACTTCGGCTACTACAGCCCGAGTCGTGACATGGGGCTGAATGTCTTTGAGATCCACAACTACGGCAGCTGGCTATGGCAAAAAGTTTGGAGCTACGAGTCTTACTACATAACGGCTCTAGACAATGGATGGCATGTCATGCCCGCCGCCAACTCCGATACTCATGCGACCAACTGGATATCCGGATACGCGCCGAGGACCGTGCTGCTCGCACCGAGCCTGACGCCTTCGGATCTCTACGCGGCGATGAGCGCCTGCAGAGGCTATGCGACACTGGACCAGAACCTCCGCGTGTCCTACTCGGTCAACGGGATGGTCATGGGCTCTATCCTCTCGCCAGCAACCGCTTGCTCCGCGTCTATCCATATCGTGGACCCGGACGGAGTGGCTAGCGACGCGATAACGCTCGTTGAGATAGTCTCCGACGGCGGGAAGGTCGTCGCCAGCATGTCTGGAAGTGGGGCGACGTTCGACTGGACGGTCACTTTGGATTCCTCGACCGCGCACTACTTCTACCTGCGGATAAGCACTGCAGCGAATTTGAGCGGCGGACCTGGAGTCACTGCTTGGACAGCGCCGGTATGGACCGGACGCTGAGGGTGCCAAGATCTGCAGGAAATATCGCAAACCCTGGATCGGGGCCGGGGACGGACCTTCGACCCCGATCGATTCAGCTACCCTCTGCAATCGCATGTCAGGACAATCATTATGATGATGTTGGATTGATACATCCGGGATCGGGAAAAATGGGAAACGGAGCAGAACGAAAGGGGAGCGCTTCTCCTGAAGCCGTCGCAAACAGGATCCGCATCGAATACCAGCACGCATCCATGAGGTCAGAGATCAAGGTGCTCGAGAGCCTCCAGAAGATCATCTCCGATTGTCAGTCCCCGCATTTGTCGCTGAACGCCTTCCTGAACGCCGTCGCACAATACATCTACAGACAGCTGAACATCCATAGCCTTTCCATAGGGATCAAGGACTCCAACGACGGGAAGTACCATTACGTCGCCTTCGCGGGATTGAGGAAGCAGGCCGAAGACACTCTTAGGAACTGCGTCTACTCCAAGGAGGATTTCCTGGACCCGAAGAGTTATCCAAGTTTCTCGATCAGCAGATACACGAAGCTGTTCCTCGCCGAGAACAACCCGTACGCCCCCGGGGAAGAGGGATCCTACAACCGGCCGCTGATGCTGACGCAGAACAGGAGTTCATTCGATGATACGATCGAGGGGGATTACCTCGACGTAATGATATTGGACAACAGGCACGAGATAATCGGGTGGATCGAGATATCTGGGACGAAGCAGGGGAAACTGCCAGACGCCACGACTATCTACTGGCTAGAGCTCGTAGCCTCGATAATCGGGATGATCCTCACCGTCAAGGACTTCAACGCACGATAGTGAATGGAGCGGTATGAATCCCATGGGCGGCAGTCCGAAGTTCATACGTGATCTCGAGAAGGAGGGGATGTTCGCCAGCGTGGTCTCGATCGAGCATCTGGATGAACTCGGGTCGGAGGTCAGGTCGCTGCATGATGACGGGCGCCTCAACGACACCTTCTACAGGGATTACGCGAAGCCGTTCTTCACCCCGGAGCTGCCCAAGAGATTCCCGCGGGCGAAATCGATCATCATCCTCGCGATCCCGCAGCCAATGCTCCGCGTCACATTCCTCTGGAATGGAGAAGAGGTGAAGTGCAACGTCCCTCCGACGTATTCTGATTACTACAGGTCCTACAGGTCGGGCAAGCGTCTCCTTGCGGATGCGCTCGGAAAGGAATCGTCGAGGCTTGTCAAGGCGGTGCTGCCGCTGAAGTTGCTCGCCGTGAGGAGCGGCCTCGCGATGTACGGGAGGAACAACATCACATACCTCCCTGGACGCGGCAGCTTCCACCGCCTGATGGCGTTCTATTCTGACTACGACAGCCCTGTCGACAACTGGCAGGAGAAGAGGGCGCTTCCCGAGTGCGCGAAATGCACTGCATGCATGAAGGCCTGCCCGACAGGGGCCATCCGGAAGGGCAGGTTCCTGATCAACGCGGAGAGATGCCTCAGCTACGTGAACGAGAAGGACTCCAAGCACCCTTTCCCAAAATGGGTGCCTAGGTCGGCGCATAACTCCATAGTCGGATGCATGCGTTGCCAGGCCGCCTGCCCTTATGACCGCGACGTCATCGGATGGTGCGTGGAAAGGGGGAGGTTCAGCGAAGAGGAGACCGCCTATCTCCTGAAGGGCAGGTTCTCAGGTTCCAAAGCTGCGAAGATCGAGGAGAAGCTGAAACGGTTCGGGCTCGACCTATCCATATTCCCGCGGAACCTAGAAGTGCTCATCGCTCAGCTGGACCGTTGATAGACCGAACCTTCGGAACATCGCGTCCGATTCTTTTGCCTTGCTCTCTTTGACGGGCTTCTTCCTACTTCTGGATATTCTTGATTATCGCCTCGCCCTGCCTTAGAACATCCTTGTCGAGCTTCTGGACCACGTGCTCTTCCAGGATCTTCCTGACGGCCTTCCTGGCCTCTGGTATCATCACGGTCGAATTCGTCGATTCGAATGCCGCCTTGGCCTTGTCGCGGAAGAACAGCTCCTTCTTGAAGTTCTTCGCGGTGTGCGGATGCGTCAGGAAACTGTTGCCGTGCCCGACCTCCTTAACGACGTCGAGGGCGATCTTCTCCCTGGTGATCTCGAATCTCCGCAGGAATGATTTGTAGTTGTCCCAGATGTACGCGTC
>Ga0315286_10001156_pt1 | contig 23659 bp, 26 predicted proteins | sample YL17G10_0_MG_FD_205038 | JGI IMG/M metagenome (GOLD analysis project Ga0315286, IMG submission 205038) | Sediment microbial communities from Yellowstone Lake, YNP, Wyoming, USA - YL17G10_0 | ecosystem: Environmental > Aquatic > Freshwater > Lake > Sediment | place: USA: Wyoming | collected...
TCCCTGCGAGCATTCCTTTCCCTGTACGCTCACAACGCCCGTCCATCGACCCCCGGTCCGCTTTTCGACGCGCTACGTGCCACGAGCTACAAGCTGCCCTTCCGACCTGCTACACGCCACACGCCACGAGCTGCCCTTCGAACTCCGCACGCTCTTCCTACGTGCCACAAGCCACGGGCCACAAGCTTGTCTACATCCCCAGCAGAATCCTCACCCGCTCTTCAACGCGCTCGAGCGTCGCCTGATTGACCGCGCCGAGCGGCGAGACGAGCCGGTCCTTTGAGATCGAGCGGACGTCCTCGCATTTGATGAAGCTCCTCTCGCCGAGCCCGCCCTCGGGAGGGTTGACCTCCACGTGGAAAGGGATCCCCTTGGCGCGCGTCGTCAAGGGCAAGACCACGACGAGCCCGGCGGGGCCGGCGTTGAATGAGTCCACGGACAGCACCAGGCCGGGACGTGCGCCTGCCTGTTCATGCCCCCGCGTTCTTCCCAGATCAACCTTCCAGATCTCGCCGCGCCTGGGTAGAGTCACGGGCTACTCCTCTGCCTGGGCAGACGCACGGTCCCACAGGGCCCGCTCCCGGACCTCGGCCGCCCATTCGCGCTTGTCGGCCCGGAGTCTTCCGAATGCCTCGTTTGCTCGTTTCAAGAAGAGCGCGCGCTCATAGCTCGCGAGAGCCTTTCCGAGGATCGCCTGGGGTCGATCGCCCGTCTCCACGGCGAGCCGGTCGAGAGCTCCCTTGGCCTCTGTGCTGATCCGGATCGTCGTACTGCTCATCGAACCCTCCTGTCACATCCATGTTACAGATCCGTTACGTCCCCGTCAACACCAGTCGAGCAAGCCTATTGCCCCTCCAACTCAGAACCACGAACCCCGAACGCCTTTCCTACCCGCCACCTGCCACGTGCTGCCCTTCCGAACTCCGAACCTCGCACCACGAACCCCGAACCGCCTTCGCCCTTGGCCGTCTGCCGGCCCGCGTGATAGACTCACCCGAGGATGTCATCAGCTAGGCGTGGGGAAGCGGGAGATCAGGACAAATGCGGTAGTCCGAGGCGGAGGTCGTCGCACAACGGCCCTGCCTCTTCTCCGATCGTTCCGGCCGAACAGGCGTCCCGGCTCATGCTCCGCGGGCCGGCCAGTTTGACATCACATTCTGTGATCTCAATCGAACTTGATCCTGACGCTCAGGAGCCTACCTCATGACCACGCCCGAGGAGAGAGCACGCAAGAGGATCCAGGAGCAGTTCCGTCTGTCAGGGCGTTCTCACCAATGGAACTGACCGAAGCCCAGACCCGCGCACGGCTGATCGACACGCGTCTTGCCCTCGCGGGCTGGAACGTGAAGGACCGCGGACAGGTCATCGAAGAGCTCGAAATCCTGCTCCGAGACACGAGGACCGCGGAGCCTCCCGCAGGCTACGAGGCCTCGGAGAGCTGCTTCTCCGACTATGGTCTGCTTCTTCAAGGCAAGCCGGCCGCGGTCGTCGAGGCCAAGCGCACGTCGCGCGATGCAGAGCTCGGGCAAGAGCAGGCTCTCCAGTACGCTCAGCAGCTCGAGAGACACCACGCCGTCGAACTCCCTTTCGTCTTCTACACGAACGGATTCAGGCACTTCTTCTGGGAGTCCGACTTCTACCCGCCGGAGGAGATCGTGGGGTTCCCAAGGCGGGACGACCTCGAATGGATGGCGCTTCGACGCCGACAGCGGAGGCCGCTCTCCGTCGAATTGATCAATCGCAACATCGCGGGCCGCGACTACCAGATCCAGGGCATCCGAACCATCCTCGAGCAAGTCGAGGAGAAGCGCCGGAAGTTCCTGCTGGTGATGGCAACGGGCACCGGCAAGACGCGGACGGCCGTGGCGCTCGTCGACGTGCTCCAGCGTGCCGGCTGGGCGAAGCGCGTTCTCTTCCTCGTGGATCGCATCCCGCTGCGCCAACAAGCGCTCGATGCGTTCAAGGATCACTTGCCATCAGAGCCTCGCTGGCCCGACCGGGGCGATCGCGGTTTCCCGTCGGAGCGGCGGATCTACGTCGCGACGTACCCGACGATGTTGAACCTGATCCAGAACGGCACCTCACCCGCGACCTACATCTCGCCATTCTTCTTTGACGTCGTCATTGCCGACGAGAGTCACCGCAGCCTGTACAACATCTACAAGGCCGTTCTTGACTACTTCTCAGCGATCAAGGTCGGATTGACCGCGACCCCCACCGACTTCGTCGACCACGACACGTTTGAGCTGTTCGACTGCGCCGACGGCGATCCCACCTTTGCCTACTCGTTCGACGAGGCCATCGCCCACGTGCCTCCTTACCTCTGCAACTTCGAGGTGCTGAAGGTGCGATCGAAGTTCCAGCTCGAAGGCATCCATGGCGGAGCGCTCGATCCTGCGGAGCAGCGCCGACTCATCGCTGAGGGCAAGGATCTCGAAGACATCGACTTCGACGGCACCGAGCTCGAGCGCAAGGTGACGAACTCGGGGACGAATGGCCTCATCGTGCGCGAGCTCATGGAGGAGTCGATCAAGGATCCCTCCGGCACGCTGCCAGGCAAGACCATTTTGTTCGCCATCTCGATCGATCACGCCCGGCGCCTGCAGAAGCTATTCGACGAGTTCTACCCAGAACACAAGGGACGTCTTGCGCGCGTGCTGGTCTCCGAGGACCCCCGCGTGCACGACAAGGGCGGCCTCCTCGACCAGTTCAAGCACCAAGACATGCCGAGGGTGGCAATATCGGTCGACATGCTTGACACCGGCGTCGACATCCACGAAGTGGTGAACCTCGTGTTCGCCAAGCCCGTGTACTCGCGCGTCAAGTTCTGGCAGATGATCGGACGCGGCACCCGCGTCCTGCTGGAAGATCCCACGAGACGGAGGCCGTGGTGTCCGGAGAAGGATCGCTTCCTGATCATCGACTGCTGGGGCAACTTCGCCTACTTCGACATGCATCCGCAGGGACGCGATCCTCAGGCCATCATCGCCGCCCCGGTAACGCTCTTCCGCGCGCGGCTCGACAAGCTGGAAGTGGCCCTCGCCATCGGCCAACCCGCGGTGATCGAGGCCGCCTGCGAGGATCTCCAAAGTGACCTTGCGAAGCTTCCCGAGAGGAACCTCGTCGTACAGCAGGCCGCCACGGAACTGGCTCGGGTGCGCGACGCCGAGTTCTGGCGACGCCTGGACGACAAGAAGGTTGCCTTCCTGCGGGCAGCGATTGCGCCCGTCCTTCGCACGCGAACAGCGGACAATCTGAAGAGCCTACGCTTTGAGATCGACGTCGTTGACTTCGGGGCGGCGCGGCTAGCCGGCGGGCAGGATCGCGCTGACGCGATTCGCGAGAGCATCTGCGCACAGGTTGACGAGCTGCCGACGAGCGTCAACGTCGTCACGCGCGAGCGAGACCTGATCGAAGATATCCTCGGAGAGGAGTGGTGGATCGATCCCTCGGACAGCGCGCTGCGCAGCCTGGCCCGACGCCTTGCGCCGCTCATGCCCTACCGAACGCCCAAGACGACGGCGTTGATGAAGCTCGATCTCAAAGACCTCACGGTGATCAAGGAGCGGATCGACCTCGGTGGCGACCTAGGTCGACTCAGCATCGCCGCGTATCGCGAGCGCATCGAGGCATTCGTCCGCGACCTCGTCAACGAGAATCCGGTGCTCCAGAAGCTGCGTGACGGGGCGGATCTCACGAAGAACGAGATCCACGAGCTGGCTGAGCTCCTGGAATCGAGCGAACTGTGCGTGACCGAGGCGCGGCTGCAGCAGGTCTACGACAACCGCACGGCCCAGTTCCTCTCGCTTGTCCGCCATGTGTTGGGTCTGGAGCGCGTCGCGTCGTGGGAGGAGACCGTAACCACTCGGTTCGACGCGTTCATCGCCGCGCACTCCGATCTCACGAGCCGCCAGATCCTCTTCCTCCAAACTCTGCGGACGTTCCTCCTCCAGACGCGGGGCGTGGAGAAGCGTGACCTGGTCAACGAGCCGTTCACGCGAGTGCATCCGAGCGGCATTCAGGGGTTGTTCGGCGACGCCGAGATCGAGGAGATCCTCGCGCTCTCTCGTGATCTGATCGGAGCTTTGCAGCCACCGGCAGTGAGCAGCGAGAATGCGCAATCGGGCCGATAACGTGGTAACGCGCACCTTGGCATTACGCGTTTATCGTGCTAGACTGATCGCACAATGAACCGCCGTCATTACCACATTCAGAATGCGCATTGCGCAATCCGGGGAGCGTCCTCATGCACTCGCTAACCCACACGTTCCTCGACCAGCTCAGATTCACGGCCTCCCAGGCCAGCGTTCTCAAGACGCTCGGGGAGTACCGCGGGAAGCAGGAAATGTACGCCTACCAGACACCGCAGATCCTCGACTCGCTCAGAGCGGCGGCCATGATCGAGTCGGTCGAATCGTCGAACCGGCTGGAGGGAATCACGGCGGACCGCGCTCGCATCGAGGCGCTCGTCCTGAAGCCGGCCAACCTCGCGAATCGATCTGAGGAAGAGATCGCCGGCTATCGGGACGCGCTGGCGCTCATCCACGAGCAGGCCGAGCACATGCCGGTCCATATCAACACCATCCTGCAGTGTCACACGATGGTGAATCGCTACGTAGCAAGGCCAGGTGGGCACTGGAAATCCGGAGACAACCTCATCATCGAGCGCTACAAGAACGGCTCGGAGCGCGTGCGATTCCGCCCCGTCTCCGCCGCCGCGACGCCGCAGGCCATGGCCAAGCTCGTCGAACGCTACGATGCGGCCATCCGTCAAGACCATCGAGAGCCACTCGTCGTTGTCCCCCTGGCGGTGCTTGACTTCCTCTGCATTCACCCATTCGATGACGGAAACGGGCGCTGTTCAAGGCTGCTGACGCTTCTCATGCTCTACCACGCCGGCTACCAAGTCGGCCGCTACATCAGCCTCGAGCGGGTCTTCGAACAGTCGAAAGAGACCTACTACGAGACACTGGACCGGAGTTCCCAGGGTTGGCACGAGGGTAAGCACGATCCGTACCCCTGGCTGAACTACTTCTGGGGTGTCCTGATCGCCGCCTACAGGGAGTTCGAGGATCGCGTCGGGACGATCCAGAGCTCTCGCGGGTCAAAGACGGAATTGGTCAAGGCCGCCGTCAGACGCAGGATTGCGCCCTTTGCTATCTCCGACCTGGAGCGGGACTGCCCCGGCGTGAGCCGCGAGATGGTCCGCGTCGTGCTGAATCAGTTGCGGGAGGAAGGCCTCGTGGCCATTGAGGGAAAGGGCCGCGGAGCCAAGTGGCGCAAGGTGGAAGCGAAGAACGGAGGGTGAAGTGCTGTCGCCAACGATCCGATCTCGAGTTGATGCCTTGTGGGACCGCTTCTGGTCCGGCGGGATCGCCAACCCGCTGACCGCTATCGAGCAGATCAGCTATCTCCTGTTCATGCGCCGGCTCGACGCGACCGACCTCGAGCAACAAAAACGGGCGCAGTTCGTTGGGCAGCAGCACGCGTCCTTGTTCGACGGCACCTTCACCGGACTCGACAACCGTGAGATCCCAAAGCAGGAGCTCCGCTGGAGCCACTTCCGCCACCTGCCGGGAGAAGAGATGCTGGCCCACGTCCGTGACCGCGTCTTCCCGTTCATTAAGTCGCTTGGCGGAGACGGGAACCCGTTCGCCGAGGCGATGCAGGACGCCGTGTTCATCCTCCCGAAGGCGTCGCTCCTCGTCGAAGCCGTGGGGATCATCGACGAGATCTACGCCGAGATCGCTCGCGAACAGAGCGAGGGCCAGACGTTCCAGGACACCCAAGGCGACCTGTATGAGCGCCTGTTGTCCGAGATCGCGACGGCCGGCAAGAACGGCCAGTTCCGCACCCCGCGGCACATCATCCAGATGATCTGCGCCCTCGTCGATCCCAAGCTCGGCGACCGCATCTGCGACCCCGCCTGCGGCACGGGTGGATTCCTGCTCGGCGCCTATCAGCACATCCTCACCCAGCTTACGAGCCCCGAGCATCGGGAAGTCGACGAGAACGGGCTCGAACGCGGTCTGCTCGGCGACCTCCTGACGAACCACGAGCACCAGCGCCTGCTGCGCGAGGAGACCCTCTACGGCTTCGACTTTGACACGACCATGGTCCGCATCGGCGCGATGAACCTGCTCCTGCACGGGATCGAGCACCCGAACCTCCACTACGCCGACACGCTGTCCAAGCGCTACGACGAGAAGGACGAGTACCAGGTCGTGCTTACCAATCCACCGTTCAAGGGCAGCATCGACAAGGGCGATATTCACGAGGAACTCGCACTCAAGACGACGAAGACCGAACTCTTGTTCGTCAACCGTGTGATGAACCTGCTGCGGATCGGCGGCCGCGCCGGCGTCATCGTGCCGGACGGTGTCCTGTTCGGGTCGAGCAACGCCCACAAGCAGTTGCGCAAGATGCTGCTCGAGGGCTGCGAGTTGCAGGCCGTCGTGTCGATGCCCTCGGGAGTGTTCAGGCCGTACGCCGGCGTCAGCACGGCCGCCATCGTGTTCGTGAAGGGCGGAAAGACTGAGCGCGTCTGGTTCTACGACATGGACGCCGACGGCTACTCGCTCGACGACAAGCGCGACAAGATCGAGGCGAACGACATCCCCGACATCGTTGTGAAGTGGAGAGAGTGGAACCACGGCCAGGCCGACGCGCTGTCGCAGTTCGCGGATCGCAAGGCCAAGGCCTTCTGCGTGCCCGTCGAGGAGATCGTCGAGAACGGCTTCGACCTTTCAATCAATCGCTACAAGGAGACGGCGTACGAAGAGGCCGCGTACGACCCGCCGAAGGTCATCCTACAGCGACTGCGCGAGTTGGAGGATGAGATCCGCAAGGATCTCGACGAGTTGGAGCGAATGTTGCGATGAGACAAGGGCTCGCTCCTATCACCCCGCGCAATGTGCCCTCCGGATGGGATGCCATACGCTTCACTGATGCTTTCACGGATCGAACCGGCGGGCAATGCAAGATCAAGAAGGGCGAGTACCTACCTAGCGGGGCTCTACCGATTGTCGATCAAGGCCAGGAGCCCATTGGGGGATTCACTAGCGATCTAGCTGCCCAGTGCAATGTGCCCCTTCCGTGCCTGTTGTTCGGGGACCATACCAGACTGGTTAAGTACGTGGATGCCCCGTTTGCACTTGGCGCTGACGGAGTCAAGGTCTTAGAACCGCGAGACGATATCGATGCGCGCTTCGCATTCCACTATCTCCGTGCGCTCCCCCTCCCAGAGGATGCTGGATACAGCCGACATTTCAAGTTTCTGAAGCGCACGTGGTTCCCGCTTCCTCCCCTCCCCGAGCAGCGGCGGATCGCCGCGATCCTCGACAAAGCCGACGCCGTCCGCCGCAAGCGCCAGCAGACCGTCGACCTCGCCGACCAATTCCTCCGCTCTGCCTTCCTCGACATGTTCGGGGACCCGGTTCGGAACCCGAAGGGCTGGCCCGAGAGGAGGCTCGATTCCTTTGCGGAGATTCGGGGCGGCGTGACGAAGGGCAGGAGACTCGATGGCCATCACGTCGTCACCGTGCCCTACGTGCGCGTGGCCAACGTGCAAGATGGCTTCCTGGATCTGCGGGAGGTAAAGCAGATCGAGGTTCTGGACACCGACGTGGGCAAGTATCGTCTGCTGCCGGGCGATGTCCTGCTGACTGAAGGCGGGGATCCCGACAAGCTGGGTCGGGGAGCGGTGTGGACTGGCGAGATCGATCCATGCATCCACCAGAACCATATCTTCAGTGTCCGCGTCGACGCACGTGTTGCTGAACCCCAATACATCTCGACTCTGCTTGGCAGCGCGTACGGGAAGCGCTACTTCCTGCGAGCCGGGAAGCAGACTACAGGAATAGCGACGATCAATAGAACACAGCTCAGCCGTTTCCCTGCACTGTTTCCCCCGCTCGCTCTTCAGAGCAGCTTCGCGGCTATCGTCGCCATACACCGCGAAGCGCAAGGGGCCGCTACCAAGAGGAGCGGAGATCTGGATGCGCTCTCTGTGGCTCTCATCCAGCGAGCTTTCCGTGGAGAGTTGTGAGCAGCGCCGAAGAGCCCGGGTGCATCTACTGCGGGCTCGGTAGACCATCCTCGAAGGAGCACGTCGTCCCCTATGCCATTGGTGGGCGTTATGACCATTCTGGGATCATCTGCCAGGACTGCAACTCCTACTTCGGGGCGCGTGTCGACCCCCACATCACGGATTGGCATCTGAGCCTCCTTGCGCGCAACTGGTTTGACCTTGAGGGGCAGAGTGGATCCGTGCCCAGCTATGAGGTAGTGGCGAACGACGGCACCGTTCTCACTGCTGGACGGAAGGGCATTCTGCGGCCAAAGTGGCGCGACGTCGAGAGCAAGCAAGACGGGAAGAATTTCTGCTTTCGAGGCGGGACACCCACGGTAGAAGAGGCTCAACGTGCCCTCGCCAATGTCATAGCCAAGCAGACGAGACTGGCTGGACGGCCTCCGACCGTCACCGAGAGCAGTGTAGAAGTGCGTGTCCGGCGCGAATGGAAGCCCTTCGAGGCAGTCGTCGAGTATGACTACGGAAAGCAAGGCCGCGCGATTGCGAAGATGGCGTTCCACTACCTCGCAACGCATCTTGATCGACGCTTCCTGTGCACTAGGGATTTCGAACCCGTCGCGAGGTTCGTACGGCACGGGGAGCATGGCCACTATCCCCGCTTGTGCCAACCCGCGATCCCGCCCGAGCTGGAGCCGACAGCAGAACCGTGCATCCAACACTCCCTGACGCTGAGGTGCAGCCGAGAAGTCAGGAGCGCCGTCTCTGATGTTGTGCTGTTTGGCGTTCTCCGGTTCTCGGTCGTCCTTTCGTATTCCTATGAGGGACCGAACCTGTTCCGAAGGCTTGTGCTGTACCCGCTTGAGAATCGGTTTGAGGAAGGGCCGGCCCCCGACCTCACCCCTATCCCCGCGAAACTGATCCTGGACGTTGCCGACGACGAACGAAGAGCGCGATGCGATCGGCTGGAAGACTCCGTTTACTCCCTAGTCGATTGGCTCAACCTCTACGGATTCTGCCATCACATTCGCGAAACCCTGCCCGCGGTCATCGACCAGGTAAGCTCACAAGTCCCGTTTGCTGGGTATGCCGCCGAGCGATGGCTCGCGGCAGTGGCTGACGGGTTTTCCGATCGCAGTGCGCCGGCCGCGCTGCTCCACTTTCAGGGTGAGCCTTCCAGAGTAGCTGCTGAGATCATCTCCGCTGAGCTCTGCAGACTCGGTGGGCCGGTCCTGTTGGGGCCTCGCTGCGTCGAAAAGGAGTTCGCTAGGTTGCTCTTCATCCGCTTGCTCGTTGATGCCCTGGTCCTGGCCATCCAGAGTCGGGATGGGCGAGCCCGAACCGCGCGAGTTCGGGGGACGTAATGCTCATCTTGCCCCACAGAGAGTGGGATTTGGGACGAGCCTCGTTCACCACTACCCGAGAATCAGTATTGTGTCCCCAGATCCCAAGAAGAGGCTTCCCCAGAAAGCCTGGTCGTTGTGATCCAGACGGTCTTGCCGTCGGTGTGCACGTGGATGGAACCTGACGTGCTCGTGCTGAGAAAGGAGATGCCGCGCGTCATGACGCTGTCAGCGAGGGCGGGTATGTTGTCCTCAGTGCTGAAGATGACCAGACTCGGACGAAAATGATCCATGAGAGCCGACAGAGCTGAGTGCGAAGAGCCGTGGTGTGGCGCCTTCAAGATGACAACACCTGAAGGGACGGACCAGTTGCTGATGCTTGATGGAGCGGTCTCAAGGTCACCGGTGAAGAGGAAGTGCACGTCGCCGAGGGAAAGTAGGAGTACGAGGGATTTGTCGTTGTCACTCGCGGGGGTGGCGGCGTCACCGACGTCGGGATGCAGCACAATCCACTCCAGCCCGTCCCCGCCGAGCACTCCAGTGGCGTCCGCGCCAGGCGAAAGGGGAGTAGTGGCTTGTCCCTCGCACCCCTGCTGGCGTGCCGCGCGGAGTTCGTCCTGCGACCTTATGCTTGAGGCTCTACTCGCAGAGGAGGAGAAGGACTGAACCCGGCACGGGCACAGGACCAGATCAAGAGCAGAATAGTGATCAAGGTCAGGGTGCGTGAGAATGAAGTGTTCGACTGGCTTCTTGACGGGGATCCCGAAGAGGCTTGTGCACTCGCCGATCTGAGGCCACTTCGTCTTGTACCCGGTGTCGATGAGCCACTCAGTCGAGCCCTGTTCGATGAGGATGGCATCGCCGTCCCCGACGTCGATGAAGTAGACATCGAGCGTTGTCGCGGGGACGGCCGCGGCGGCCGGGACTACGGCTAGAAGGAGGAAGGCACAGAACAGCCTCATACCCCATCACCCTGCCCACCGTAGTGCCAGATCCCGGCAGAAACTAGGGGAATCATGCAGACAGACACTGGCATTGCCGGAAGAGGTGTGGTAGCACAAGCGAGGATCGTTGATGGAATTGGCCCGACAACGGCGGCGAAGCTACCTCACCCAGAGACATTGCAGGGCGGGGCGCCAGACTGGGCGCGGACTTGCCAGTTGGGGGGCCGGAGGACTAGCCTCTGCAGGCGTTCATTCCCTGGAGGATGAGAGGAAATGGGAGTTCGGGGGACACAATACCCATCTGTGAGTTCGGGAGTTCGGGAGTTCGGGGGCACAATACTCATCTTGTCCGGCAGGGACTGGGATTCGGTGCGAGCCGCGTTCGCCGCTGCCTGAGGATCAGTATTGTGTCCCCAGATCCCCGACGATGGGAGGGTTCGCACTAGACGCGAGCCGGACACCCCCTGTCATGGCTCGAGTTGACAAGGCTGGGGCATCCTTCTATTCTGATGGTGAACATCTGTTTTCACTGTGGGGTACAGGATGGACGAGAAGGCTTTTTACGACATTCACATGCACGCGTTCAACCTGAGCCACCCGTCTCTTCTGGCTTTTGCATCGCGATCGTTCCGAGAGCTCGCGGGGAGCTTCCTCGGACTACGGCAGATCCGCCGTCCGTATCTGGTCATCGTTCTGGTTCTCCTTCTTGGAGTCCTCGCGATCGTTCTGTTTCTTGCCACGCTCGTTCCCTTCTTGAGGCCATGGGTACAAACGCTCAGCGGCGCCCTCTCCCGCCGCGTCAAGCGGCAGCTGCAGGCCGCGGCAAACCTTCTCGCGGTCATGGAAAACGACATCGGAACCACCTTCCTGCTGATGGAGGATTGCCTTCGAGAGAAGGAGAACCGGCTCCTTCAGGCCGATGGGTTGCACGTCGGGGGAGAGACCTACAAGCGGGTGGTGATGACGCCGCTGATGATGGACTTCGGCTACAAGGGGAGACAGCGGCCGGGCAGGGCAAGGTTCCGAAGGTTCCACTACGATATGCGGGCGGGCAAGCCGATCGTCGAGCAGGTCATCGACGTTTTCGGCGCGATCAGGACATACGTGGAGACGGAGTCGACCGAGAGCCTAGAGGCCAAGTTCCCGGCGCTCGAGCCTGGGACGAAGCGAGTTTTGGAGATCTACCCTTTCCTCGGTCTCAATCCGGCCAACTACACGCAGCAGAAGCTGGCCCAACTGCTAGAGAAGTACTTCGCGAACTACAGCGGGCGAAGGGCGGATCTCCTCGCGAACATGGGGCACTTCGAAGGCAACATCCACCATCTGAGCAGCCATGCCGTTGCCGGCATCAAGGTTTATCCGCCGCTCGGGTTCGACCCGTGGCCCGAAGGCGATGAGGAAGGTATGGAAAAGGTCAGGCTCTTGTACCGGACCTGTTGCGAGAAGGGGATCCCGCTCACTACGCACGGCGGGCGAGGTGGCTTCGTGGTCGTGCCCAGGCACAGACTGGACGCTCTCACCGCGGTATCGAAGTGGGCGACCGTTCTCAAGAGCTATCCGATCCTGAGACTGAACCTGGCCCACTTCCCGACGGGCGCACAGGAGCGAGACCGGCAGGAGGAGATCATCGCTCTCGTGCTGGACCACGAAAACGTCTACGTGGACATTTCCTGTTGCGGGACCAGCGATGCGTACTACCAGAGCCTGAAGGCACTGTTCGATCGGATGCCGACCGCAGAGCTGGAGAAGCTCACAAGCCGTATCCTGTTCGGGTCCGACTTCGCGGTCAACCTGATGTGGATCGAGTCCTACAACAAGTACATCGACATCTTCTCTCGAACGAAGGCTTTGACTCCCGCCGAGAAACGCGCTTTCTGTTCCACGAATCCCGAGCGGTTTCTGTTCCCCGGCGATGCCGAAGTCCGGGGGACATGATACCGATCCCGGCGTGCACGGGCGGGATTCGGGGTGAGCATGCGACCTGAGGATCGGCACTATGTCACCAGATCTCCCCGGCCCGAGCTTGCTCGACACACGTGCGCACACCCAAGGAGGTTACTATGCCCCCTGGCGGGACGAGTTCCGGTGAAACGCGCTTCGAAGCGCGAGCGCTCCTTGACACTTCCGCCTTCAAAGCCCTGTCGAGGGATCAGCTGGCTAGCGCACAGCTGAAGGGTTGGCATCTTTTGACGTCGCCATACTGCTTCTGGGAGCTCCTAAGTCACCTGGATGAGCAGCAACCTTTCGCGAAGGCCAAAGGGAATCTTATGAAGTACCGGGGAGTGGAGATCGTCGACAAACCGCTTGACCGTCTTGTCGCACGAAGCAAGACGTCTGCCGAGCCGCGGATCTGGAGTTCGGATCTTGCATACGCGGCATTGGCTGCGATTGACGCGGCTGAGTCGTTCGATGATATGAAGCGGTCTGTCATCAAGGACGATGCGGGCAACCACAGGGGTCCGCTGGGGGACTGCGCTGCGCGCGCTCGCGCCGCGCTGGCGGAGGCGGAAGTCAAGTTCCAGGAGGTCATGGGAGAAGTGATCGAGGTGCTGAGATCTGGGCAGGCAGGTGCAAGCACACTGATCGAGAAGCACGATGCTGTCACAGATATGGTTTCAGCACGGGGGACGCCGTGGTCGGACACGCCCGATGTGCGGCGCGAAGAGGGTGCAACAGAGGATCAGATCTTAGCCCATTCATACGTCTATTGGGCGTACGTTCTTCTTCGAGCCAAGGACCTCGCCGACATCGGGGCCACCACATGCGCGAGGAACGACTTCGAGGATGGGCAGCTCTGCGCCTACGTGCCCCTCGATGAGCCGCTCTGGGTAGTGTCAGGGGACAAGAAGCTGTTGGACGTCCTCATCGAGACGCGCAATATCCTGGTGCCCGTCGGTCTCGGCAGCCGCGCTGCCTTTCGGCCCGCAAAGCCTGACCTGTTACTTGAAGGAAGATCATCGCCATGAGTGGTGCCTACAGTCATAGCGGACGAGGGTAAGTGGGCGCTGGGGGGGAGTCCGGAGTTCGGGCGGAGTTCGGGGGACACAATACTCATCTTGCCTCGCAGGGAATGGGATTGGGTGTGAGCGGCGCTCGCTGCAACCCAAGGATCGGTATCATGTCCCCAGATCCCCCGAGGGAGGCTAAGGTATGGCCTTGCGGCAGACGTATCTGAGTCTGAAGGACAAGCTCCCTGCGGGCGCCGAGTATGTGTTGGTCATGCGAAGGCGCGGTAACGACGAGCTGGCGCCCTCCAAGGAGCTGCTCGACGCTTGTCTGTACTAGCGGGGCGCCGACACTCCGGGGATGCGCGGCGCCGTTGTGGAACACCGGGTGCTGGGGCGCGAGGGCCTGGTCTTGCACTCCGCCTTGGATTCTGAAAGATCCTCGTGACCTGATGCGCTGGGACCGGGCGGCACGAACCTGGCATCTTGTCTAGCCAGAGCACACCCCGTAGGATGCCACCATGACCAGAGACGAGGTTCTAGCGTTCGTGAAGGCGAATCCGGTGGCGTTCATGGCGACGGTGGAGCGTGGCAAGCCGCGCGTGCGAGCGATGCAGACGGCGCTCGTCGAGCCGGCGGGGCTCGTGTTCTGCACGGGCGTTCAGAAGGACGTTCACCAGCAACTGGTGGCGAGTGGCTCGGTCGAGCTTGCGTACTGGGACGCGAAGAATGACGTCCAGGTGCGCGTGCGCGGCGAGATAGAGCGCGTGGCCGATGCCGCGGTGACGAAGCAGATCCTCGACGAGGTGTTCACGTTCTTGAAGCCCGTCGTCGCGCAGTATGGGTACGAGATCTTCTCCTCGTTCCGGCTCGCGAAGGGGACGTCGATCGTCTGGCGCATGGCCCAAAGCAGCGCGCCGCTCGAGATCGCGGAGTTCTAGGCGTGGGACGGGCGCACTGGCCTGCGTGGCTGAGGGTGCGCGGATCGGGAGGCGTGCGCTACAGCCGGATCGCGGAACGTGGCCCCGCGCTCGCGGCGTTGTCGGCAAGGGACACATGCGCTACGGTCTCGTCGTCGACTGTCGCGGCGGAGGATGTGGCATGGCTCTGAAGCAGACCTATCTGAGCCTGAAGAACAAGCTCCCGGCTGCTGCCGAGTACGTGCTGGTCATGCGAAAGCGCGGGAACGATGAACTGGCGCCATCCAAGGAGCTGCTGGACGAGTTCAACGACTGGAAGGCGCGGTTCGAGCCCGGCCAGGGCTACGAGACGGCCTTTCACTTCGCGAGTGAGAAATCGAACTACGAGAAACGGTTCCGTGCGGAAATTGCCGCCAATCCCAAGTCAGCCGTCCGGCTCAAGGCCCTCGCCGAACGTGCCAAGACGCACGACATCTTCCTCATCTGCTACGAGGCCTACAACAAGCCCGAGGGCGTCGGCGTTCGGTCCTGCCTTGCAGCATTCGATCTCGTCGAACTCCAGCAGCTTCACTCGGGTGTTTGCCCTGTCGATCGGTGGCTGAGTGAGGGTGTTGACTTCCTCTGTGTTCGGTAGTAGTATTTGTTCGTGTGACGCGAACAAGAGGAGATGCCGAACGACCATGGACGAGAACGCCGTACTGAGTGCATGCGAGGAGACCCTCCGAGGGGTGTTGGGAGGGAAGCTGAAGAGGATAGCGGTCCGCGGCATCGCTGGCGTGGACGCCGCCTTCTCCGCCCATCTGCCTGGCCTTGGCGCTGTTCGCCTCGTGGTGGAAGTTCGCAGGGGTTTGCGGCCCGCGGCTCTCCCGATCCTCCTGGAGCGTGTCCGGAAACTGGAGGGCGGCGGCCGGCGTGCTCTTGTCTGTGCCGACTACCTCAGCCCGCCACTGGCCGCGCGCTTGCGAGCTCTGGGAATCTGGTACACGGACGCGGCCGGAAACGCCTACGTGAGTGCAGGCAATGCGCTCCACGTCCACACGGACGGGCGCCGCCTGCCGCGGACCCCAGCTCCGCGCGGTCAGTCCTACAGCGAGGCGGGCGCACGGGCGCTCTACTACCTGGTTCGGCACGGCCCGAAGATCTCGGCGACGTACCGCGACATTCAGGCAACGACCGCTGTGTCTCTCGACAAGATCTCCAAGGTCTTCCGCGAGCTCAAAGCGGGACGGGTCCTCGCGGTGCGCGGCCGTGGGCGCTACGAGGTTGTCGAGCCCGATCGGCTTCTCGAGCTGTGGTCCGATGCATTTGCGGATCGACTCGCTCCAGGATTGGAGATCGCGCGATGCCAGGCTGCGGAAGGCGACGACCTGGAGGGGCTTCTGCGACGCAAGGCTCCCCAACTTGCGGGAGCGACCGTTGGGGGCGAGATCGCTGCAGGGCTTTTGACGCGGCATCTTCGCGGCAGGGGGGCGCGACTGTACCTCGCTCCTGAGGATCAAGCCGGGATACGCCGGGCGCTCCGTCTTGCGCCGTCGCAGGACGGCCCCATTGTCCTGTGTCGAGCCTTCGCGACCGATCTGACGGACAAGAGCATGACCGATGCAGGGCTGCCGCTCGCGCACGCGGCCGTGCTGTACGCGGAGCTCATGGCAGCAGACGACCCTCGCCTGGGCGAGACCGCACTGCGACTTAGAAAGGAGCGGCTGGCGTGGACCCTGTGAGCCGGGTCGAGCGACCCGTCGAAGAGCGCTTGCAGTCGCTGAACGTGCTCTTCACCCGCGCCGGGATGCCGTACGCGCTGATCGGGGCGACGGCCATCCTCGTCCACGGGATCAGTCTGCCACGGACGACTCGCGATCTTGATTTTGCCGTCTCCGTCGGACGGGACATCGAGGAGGTCCGGACGCTGTTCGAGGCAAACGGGTTCCGATCCGCGACGGTTCGCCATCGATTCATCACCGAGGAGGGGATGGAGATCGATGTCTTGCCTGTTGTGGCTGGAGACCGGGCGCACAGGCTCGAGCTTCCCGGTGGTGACCGGATCTCCGCAGTGGGGCTCCGCGAAGCGATCGAGACGGCCAAGGCAGTCTCGGTGTCTGGGGGGAGCGTCCGTGTGGCGCTGCTGGCGGTCCTCGCTGCGATCAAGCTGCACGCTGCTACCGTGCGCGTGGGTGGCCCGGATCTCGGCGACGCGTTTGCGGTGCTCCATCAGTACGAAAGCGCGGGTGGCCGCCGGTTCGATGTGGACTACATCGCAGAGCAGGGACTCACCTGGGAGACGGCCGGAGCCTGGCTCGCCGGACGAGACGTACGGACTCTGCTTCGGCCGGAGTCCCGTGCAGCTGTGCTCGCTGCGCTGGGGCAGCTCCGCGGCGACGTCAGGCTGACTGACCGCTTCGCGAGCGGACCAGAGAATCGGGCGCTAGTTGACGCCTTTCGCGCCGGGCTGGCTGCGGCGTCATAGCTCATCGAGGATCGCGCCGCGCCTCAGGATAGCTACGCCACTTGGTGTGTTGAGCTAGGCGGGAGACTACTCCTGGCGGCAGGTCTCACGAAATCGCTAACGGGGTTGCGAGTAGAGCGGCAGAAGGACTACGCTCTTGCTGCTGGCGTTCGTATCCGGGGGAGGACGAGAAATGGCTCTGAGACAGACGTACCTGAGTCTGAAGGACAAGCTCCCTGCGAATGCCGAGTACGTGCTCGTGATGCGGGGACGCGGGAACGATGAGCTTGCGCCATCCAAGGAACTGCTTGATGAGTTCAATAGCTGGAAGGCGCGCTTTGGGCCCGGTCAGTGCTACGAAACGGCCTTTCACTTCGCGTGGGACAAGTCGAACTACGAGAAACGGTTCCGTGCGCAGATCGCGGGCAATCCCGCTGCGGCCGCCCGACTCAAGGCCCTTGCGGAAAGCGCCAAGACACACGACGTCTTCCTCATCTGCTACGAGGCGTACGACAAACCCTGCCACAGGCATCTCCTGCTCGATATCGCCGAGCACGAGTTCGGCGTGCCGGTAGACTACTCCCCGTTCTTGCCTGCCCACGCTGGGTCGAAGGCGCCGTAAGTCCGGTAGGAAGCTCTGATTCTCTTCTGATTCGCCGACGGGCAGCCTCACGCGTTCTCCTTTGCTGCTTCATGGGCGCTTCACACCCCACGCATAGAGTCCAATCCTGAGAAAGAGCGCTCTTGGGCGTTCTCACCTCCCGAGAGCGCGATGGGCAAAGACGTGAGGAGGGGGACAAAGTGAAGAAGAGTCTTGGCATCTTGGTCGTTGCAGTGGCGGCCGTGATGGCGGCGGTTGGAGGGATTCTCGCGCTTCGCGGGGCGGTGGCGCAGCCGCTCAAGGGACGACTGGCTCTGCGTTGCAGGGCACTCCGGGCGCGGACGGACTGATCGGCAGCGCCGAGTATCGTCATTGCCTCCTCGACCCAGTGACCGGAATGGCGCTCTACTGGCAGAACGACCCGACGACCCTCTACGTCGGCCTGGTCAGCCCAGGCACCGGCTGGGCGGCGGTCGGTTTCAGCAACCGAACCGGAAAACCCGGATCGAACATCATCATCGGTTGCGTGCGAAACGGAAAGGTCACGATCGAGGACGACTATGGCGTGACCACACAGCTTCACCTTCCGGACAAGGCGTCCTCGCTCCTCGCGACCGGCGGCAGTGAGAGCAGTGGAAAGACGACGCTTGAGTTCGCGATCCCGCTTTCAAGCCGGGACGCGCAGGACGTAACTCTGGTGCCGGGACAGGATGTCGCGGTCATCCTCGCCTATCACGCCACTCAGGACAGCTTCACCGCCGAGCACACGCGGTACTCGCAGGTGCAGATCACGCTCGACTAGCCGTCGGAGTCCGGTCCGGCGATTCGGCACTGTGATCGTCGGTGTCGGGCTGCCTTTCGTCGCGTGAAGCGGAGCGGCGGCGTCGCAGACTTGACCGCGCGGGCAAGATTGGCCATGATATAGCCAGAATGCGGTACGAGATCCTGCTCGCTCCGGAAGCTGTCAAGGATCTGAAGGGTCTCCGCGCGCACGAGCGGACTCAGGTCAGGGCTGCTCTCGAGACGTATCTGCGGACTGCGCCGCGGAAGGTGTCGAAGAGCCGGATCAAGCGGCTCCAGGGCTTGTCTAGGCCGGAGTTCCGGCTGCGGATCGGGGATCTGCGGATCTTCTACGACGTTGCCGAGCGGACGGTCGAGATCTTGGCGGTTGTGGCCAAGAGCGATGCGGCCGAGTGGTTGGACAAGGCGGGTGAATGACGATGAAGAAAGCAGCACTGTCTGAGGTGAAGGACGATCTGTCGCGCTATTTGCGACTCGCCGAGAAGGAAGACATCGTGATCACGCGTCACGGGAAGCCAGCCGGCGTCCTCGTCGGATTTGAGACAGAGGATGACTGGTTCGACTACCGGCTGCAGAACGACCCGCACTTCCTCGCTCGAGTGGAAGCAGCACGCGAGAGCCTGCGAGCGGGTCGTGGCGTCCGTCTTGAGGACGCCGGAGTCTAGCACGGACACGCGGCGAGCCGCTCCGGCGCCTACTCGGTAGCTCGGGGGGACACAATCCTGATCTTGCCTCGCAGGGAATGGGGTCCGGGGTGAGCAGTGCTCGCTGCGACCCGAGGATCGGTATTGCGTCACGAGATCCGGAAGATCGTCTCGAGATCCCTTGCTGGCGCCCGACGAACGGATGTAGACAGAAGGCATACGATCGTATACGATAGGCATACGATGACGCCGGTCCTGGAGACGCTCTTTGGATCGCAAGCCAGGGTGAGAGTCCTTGCCCTCTTCCTGCAGCACGCAGGGAGTGAGTACTACCTGCGGGAGATCGCTCAGAAGACCGGCCTCGCCGTTCGCTCGGTGCAGCGGGTCGTGGAGGCCTTGGTCGAGGTAGGGCTCCTAGAGCGAGAGCGCAGGGGCAACTCCGTCTACTTCCGTCTCGACGATGGGTTCCCTATCCTCCCGGAGCTCAAAGCGATGTTTCTGAAGACTGTCGGACTCAGCGCAGCGCTCCAGACGCTGCTCGAACGAGTCGGTGGGATCGAGGCCGCTTTCATCTACGGGTCGGTCGCCAAGGGCGGGGAGACTGCGGAGAGCGACATCGACCTCGCGGTCGTGGGGAGTATCTCGCCGCGCCGGGTCACGGCGGAGCTCGCGTCGCTGGAGAGAAACCTTGGGCGGGAGACCAACGCGACCGTGTTCACGAGCGACGAATGGCGCACCCGCCGAACGCACAAGGACCACTTCGTGACCACGCTCCTTCGAGAACCGAAGATCATGCTTGTCGGCTCCGCGAAGGGATTGGAAGACTAGGAGGCGCGTGATGAGAAGGACAACGAAGTGGCGGCTGGTCCGTCCGTCGACGCGGGCGTTCTATCGCGAGGGGCGGCGGACGCCGGGCTACTCGCTCCTTGACTTCGCCCACGGCTACTTCTACGGCCGATGGGTGTACCAGTACCTAGGCGCCAAGCCTGCTTCCGTCTTCTTCCGGCCGTTCCTCAGCCTGGGCGCCTGGCTCCTCGCCTTGTCGGCGCGGAAGACGACGACGAAGACGGGACACCATCCAGTCGCCGACCGCTACCACGGGAAGGTCGTGCCCCTTGAGGCGGCGGAGCGATTGGTGACCCTCGACGTGGGCCTGGAGCTGCGCGGGTTGGAGCAAGTGATTCCCTACCCCATCGCGCGGGACATCGTGCTCAAGAACCCCGACCACATCGTCGTGATCGAATGTCCGTGCCGCGCCGGGCGGGTGAATCCTTGCCTGCCAGTGGACGTGTGCGTCATCGTGGGCGAGCCGTTCGCGAGCTTCATCGCCGAGCACCACCAGAGACGATCGCGCTGGATCACGCAGGCCGAGGCGGTCGAGATCCTGCGCGCGGAGCACGAGCGCGGCCACGTGCACCACGCCTTCTTCAAGGACGCCATGCTCGGCCGCTTCTACGCGATCTGCAACTGCTGCTCTTGCTGCTGCGGGGCAATGGAAGCGTTCGCGCACGGGGTGCCGATGCTCGCGTCGTCCGGCTACGTGAGCCAACTCGACGCTCCGTCCTGCGTCGCGTGCGGCGTCTGTGTCGGGGCTTGTCCGTTCCGCGCGCTTGAGATGGGAGAGACCTCGGTTCGCGTTGACGAGGCCCGCTGCATGGGATGCGGGGTGTGCGTCTCCAAATGCCCGCGCGGCGCGCTGTCCCTAGTTCGCGATCCCAAGAAGGGCGAGCCACTCGACGTGCGCGAGCTCATCGGCTCTCAGGCAGCCTGATCCCAGTCCAGCCCGCCACCGGCACTCGGGAGGGTCCGCATTCCCTTCGTCGATGCGCTCTGCCTGCTGCTTGACTCGTGGCGGGACCCGGTTGCGGCCTGATCGGACCGCTCCGGGGCAGCCGCGGCCGAGGAATGGCTCAAGGTGGGTTGACTCACGCCGCGGTATGACCTAGAGTGATACTGGTGATGCATGATGAGGACAGCAAAGGTCGGGGTAAGCCTGCAGAAGGAGACGCTCGAACGACTCGATCGACTCGTCGCAAGCCGGGTGTTCCCCAGCCGAAGCGGCGCGATCCAGGAGGCCGTGGAAGAGAAGTTGGCACGCGTGGGACACACACGGCTCGCCGAGGAGTGCGAGAAACTGGACATGGCGGCCGAGCAGGCAATGGCCGAGGCGGACTTCGTCGAAGAAGGCGACGCATGAGCTCGATCCGCCGTGGCGAGATCCGCTGGGCCGATTTGAATCCAGTACGCGGCAGCGAACAGGGAGGGAGACGGCCCGTGGTCGTCCTGAGTCACGACGTGTTTAATGAGCGGTCGGGCACGGTCATCGCGATGGCCGTTACGAGCCAGCCTCAGAGGGCCGGGTTCCCTCTGACCTTCGAGCTCCACTCGGCGAAGCTGCCCAAGCCCTCCTGGGTCAAGACGAGTCAAGTCCGCACGCTATCCGCAGACCGGATCGAGAGGCTGATTGATAGACTCCCCACCGCGGACCTCGACCGTCTGGTCGAAGGCCTAAACGAGATCATCGCGTGAGTGGGACTCCGGCTAGTTGCGTGCAGCCCACCTCGGGTCAGGTTAGCGGATGCGTGGCAACGTAGTGTTGAAAGTGAACTACATCCCCTGCGCCATCTCCTTCAATCGCTTGAGGGCGCGTCCGTAGCCCTCGTTCTGGCCGGCCCAGGCGACGAGACGTTCGCACGGGAAGTCTCTGCAGTCGCTGCAGAACTCAAGGCCTCGCTCGTCAACGCAGCAGTGGAGGATCCAGCAATCGGCCGACCAATGGGCGGCGCGATCGCCCCTGCACCCTGAGCAGTGGATGTCTTCCGGTTTGACCTCGACGTGGCGCGTGTCGCGCAGCCAGTCCACGATCCGCCGGCGGACCGCCGCATCCTTGGGCGCGAGGCGAATGTCGCACGTGGCGCAGTCGATCCCGCACGCCGCAATGGGCCCTGGCTTCTCCTTCATGCCTGCCTCCCGGTCCAGTCTACTAGCCACGGCAACGTCCGCCAAGCGGCGCGGCACGGCACAGCGGCCATCGAGATCGTATGTGGACCTCGGCGCTCCTCAGGCACTGCGCTACGATGGGCGGGTCGACGCAGCGTGACTTGGCCCTTGTCAGGGAGATCGAACGAGGTCATTGTGTCTATTTGGGATGCGAAGAGCGTTTCACTTCGCTTCCTCGCAGGCATGGGAGGTAGCACGATGTCCACTCGTTTGACTCGTCGGGCATTGCTTGCCCTTTTCTCCATGATTGTGGCCGCTACGGCCTGCGGTCTTGCGGCCACGGGCAACTACCTTGGCCAGGAGCCGCCGGGGATGGAGCCGACCCGCTTCGCGCCGTCGCTGCTTGGGCGTTACGCGTTCAGTGGAACGTTCAATGCCGACCTGACGGAGTTCTGGTTCACAGAGCAAGACCCTGTCGGCCGGGTCAATCACATCGAAGGCTACGTGCTCGTGGGCGGAGCGTGGCAGCGCGTACAGACGGCGCCCTTCGCGGCCGTGCCGGATGCGATGGAGCCGCACGTCGCCCCGCAAGGCGATCGGCTCTTCCTCACCGGCGCGCCGGCGGCAGGACCGACGGCCTACGTGAGCGAGCGCACGGAAACAGGGTGGGGACAGCCGGTACCGCTCCCCGCGCCGATCAACGCACCCGGTCACTGGCCGATGTACCTCTCCTCTACACGCGACGGCACCCTCTATTGGACGTACCTGTCGAATGCCGGTGAGGCCATCGTGCGCACCCGCAAGACGGAAAGGGGCTACGGACCGGTAGAGCGCATGGCTTCAAGCGGGGCGGCGTGGATTGGCGCTCACCCGTTCGTCTCTGCGGACGAGACCCTGGTCCTGTTTGACGTTCGCCCAAACGGCGCGCCCGGCGATCTCGTCGTGGTCTTCCGCCGCGCGGACGGCTCATGGACAGCGCCCCAGCCGATCCCTGCGGTCAATCGCGCGGACACAGACGAGATGTGCGCCAGCCTGTCTCCGGATGGCCGGTACCTCTTCTTTGTCCGGGAGCTAGAGATCTGGTGGGTCGATGCCGCGGTGCTCGATCCGCTGCGCCCGTAGAAGTCAAGATGGTCGAGCGGCCAGCGCGGCACATGGGCCTACTCAGATGGATGCAATGGTGGCACTCTGTCCTCTAGGAAAGGAGAACCTCCGCTACGTCCAGGCGGTCAGTCTAGTCATTACAAGCCACGGGCGTCGCCGGACGGGGCCCATTGAACACGCGAGTATTTGGGGAGGGAAGATGAGGCAGGTTCTAGTTCTTGTGATCCTTGTCCTGGCACTGGCCGTCTGCGTATGCGGCACCGAGGAGCAGATTCTGATTCGACCCGGAACGGCTCCGAAGCTCGATGGGAAGGTCGAGCTCGCGGAGTGGTGGGACGCGAGTGGTGTCCGTTTCTGCGCACAAGCCGATCTTGAGGTTCAGGTGCTCTTCAAGCATGACGCGACCTATCTCTACTTCGCCTTTGTGTGCGGGGCGAACGCCGCGGGAGCGCTCGTGATGCCCGAGATCGCGATCGACCCTGCGCTCGACCGCTCTCCAGCGTGGGCCACAGACGACTGGTGGTTCCACGTCTCCGGCAGCGACTGCGAGGCCAAGGGCCGGTATGACGTCTATACCGCGTGCGCCATCGACCACGGCGACTGGAGCGGCGTTCCCAACTTCTCGCTTTCACCGAACCCGGCACCTCTAAACGCATTTGAGATCCGGATTCCACTCCGGAAGATCGGCGTCTCGGCAGGCGACTCGATCGGGATCGCCTTCAGCGTCCTGTACAACACCGAGAGGCGCAGCTCCTGGCCGTTTGAGGCCGCCTTCGATAGCCCGGCCACCTGGGCCCACGCCACGCTGGTGGGGAGTATGAACCGCCCCGGCTTTTCCGGAGGGTGGATCACTTGAGTCCGGCCACCGTGACCGGACCCTTCTCGTTGTGGTAGTGTAGCGCCTCGAACTCGGCGGGGGGAATGTTGCCGATCGGCTCAAGCAGC
>Ga0315286_10001157_pt1 | contig 23639 bp, 19 predicted proteins | sample YL17G10_0_MG_FD_205038 | JGI IMG/M metagenome (GOLD analysis project Ga0315286, IMG submission 205038) | Sediment microbial communities from Yellowstone Lake, YNP, Wyoming, USA - YL17G10_0 | ecosystem: Environmental > Aquatic > Freshwater > Lake > Sediment | place: USA: Wyoming | collected...
TTGTTACTGCCGGACTCGTCACGGATTCGGATGATATGATGGAATGGCCTGAAGTGGTAAAGAAACGATTAATTAACGGGATAACTGTTGCTGTAATCGATGGGAAATTGCGAGTGAGCGGCTCGGATTTCAGCGGAATTCAGACATTCGAACTTGGTTCCATGTTCAGTCATTACAGACTTCGTGCGGACTGCGACCCTACTATCAGCAGCGGTCTAAAACTATTACTCGGAAGCACTTACCACGTTGCGTTGGATGTAAATAATAGTAATCATCAGGCGATTATAAAGTTAAGAGATTGGTATGGTTCGGTTCTTGGGACGGTCAACAGCAGCAGCAGTTTCGGAACAGCCGGGACTTACGATTATAAAATAGACGTTGATGGCAAAGATGCGTGGTTCAACGTGTTTCGTATGGAATCTCAGGATTACCTGCCGCTTGAACCGATGCCTGCAGCGATAATCCCTTCACACGCCTTCTATAACAATATTTTTGGCACACTTAGTCTCAATCAGAGTAATAAATGGTTCGGTCTTTATTTCGGGTTTGCCCGACCGGGGCTGCCGCCGGAAAACGAGCCGTCGGCAGAATTGGGAGTAGAGTGCTTGCAGCCTTGATTACGAATTAGTAATCAACTAATTGAGAATATGCATATCGTACATGTTACCGGCCTGATTTCTCTCAAATATGGCGGGTTGGAAAAGTTTTTTCTGACATTGGCAAAAGAATGCATTTCGCGGGGGCACAGGTTCACATGTATATGGGAAAAAACCCCTGCAAGCATGCAGTTCCTTACTGATTTTGAGGCAACAGGCGCCAAAAGCATCGTTATTAGCGCAAATAACAGACGATTTGCTTTTGTCCTTGAACTAACCAGATGGCTCAGACGCGAGCGTTGCGATTTGCTGCATACCCATTTTAATCCTGCTGCTATTTTAGCCCTTACAGCTGCGAAATTAGCCGGTGTCCCCTTGACATTCAACACCATACACAGCGGTCTTAAACCGCAGGATGTAGGTAGGCTCGGAATCCGTTATAAACTGCCGGTCAAAATACGCTGCTGGTTATCGCATCGCGTATTCACCGTCTCAAAAGTGGTGAAAGAACAGTTTCTTACATTGGGGCTTGATGAAAAAAAGGCAATTGTTCATTATCTTGGAGTTCCAGCGGCGAATTGCAGTGTAAGTCGTGAACAAATGAGACATCAAATGGATATAAAAGATAACGAGTTGATTATTGTATGCGTTGCGTTTCATAGTCCGATAAAGGGTGTTGATGTTCTTCTTAAAGCATTGAAAGCGATTACAGCAGAGACTCCAGAAGTGAAGCTTATAGAGGTTGGAGGGTCGTTGTTTCCACAGGAAACTGAAGAACTCAGGATGTTGAGTGATGAATTGGGGTTAAAAGAGCGGGTTATATGGCTGGGGCAGAGAGACGATGTATTAACTATACTTCAATGCGGCGATATTTACTGTCAGCCGTCGCGCAGTGAAGGATTGGGTATTGCTATTCTTGAGGCTATGAGTGTTGGGCTTCCTGTCGTTGCCTCGAATGTCGGCGGCATTCCAGAAGTGGTCGAAGATGGCAACACAGGCATTTTGGTAAAACCTGAATCGTTACAGGAACTTGCCGGCGCTTTAAAGACGCTTATTTATGACCGGCAAAAACGCAATGACATGGGATTTTGCGGCAAAAGACGGGTCGCAGACTGTTTTGAAATCACACGACAGAATAAAAAACTTGTCGATATGTATGAATGTTTCATTAAAAACTGATTAATTATGACAAATTATCCACAAAAGGCTGTTTTTTATGAAGGAAGCAATATCGAATTTGGGCAGGATGCCCGGACTCTCGATTTACAGTTGCCCAAAATAATAGGCGGTATGTTTTTGGGGTTGTGGTTTCTATGTCTGCTGATTGCATTGGTGATTATTGGCAGAGGAGACATATTTTTGGGAGTTTTGATTGTGGGAATTCCTACCTTCATAGGTATGGTGCTCAAACCGACATTTGCGCTCGCCATGGTAGTGCTTGTTTTGCCGATAGGCGCAGGTTTCGGTGTTGAGGGTATATTGAGTCTGGACCGTTCCATCGGGATTGCGCTGGTGGTAAGTTTTCTGCTTAATGTGATGTTGAGCCGTCCGAGATTCAAGCTGTCACATTCTTTTTTGTTGATTCAAATGGCTTCTGTATTCTGGATAGCAATGAATCTGCTTAGAACACCGGTATTAAGTCTGGAGCTTACGCTGGTATTTACACAAATTCAATTGCTTGCATTATCATTGATAACCTACTGGATTTTTCAAAATTCAAATGACAAAACTTATATATGGGTGCTCCGTTCATATGTTGTCGGGACAGTGGGCTCAATTTTAATTGGTGTAATAAAGGGCGTGTCAATGACGGAAACCGTCAGCGGCAGGTACGAGGGTGCCGGCGAAATAAGGATGGACTCCAATGCATTGTGCGTGTTAATAGGTTTGGGCGTCATTACTTCACTTTACCTGCTCGTGCGGGACAAATCGTTATTGTGGCGTTTATTTTATCTCGCTGCTATCGCCTACCTGCCTATTATGATGATTAAAACAGGCAGTCGCGGTATAATGCTCGCTTTTATTGCGACAGCACTCTCTCCTTTGCTCTTCATACGCCAAATGGGTAGGAAACCGACGCTCTATTTGGTGCTTATATTTGCCGCAGTCATTATGGCTGGTGCCGTCCGATACGGAATTAAAACACAATCGGTTGAAGAAGAATCGATTACCAGTCGTTATTCAGACGTCGGCGGCGCGCAGAATGCTTTTGAGTATCGTCTTTCATTAGTTAAGGGTGCGATTGAAGATGTGTTAAACAATCCTCTGGGCATCACCTTTGGTGGCTGGCTTGTAAGACGTGTCAGGTCGATTGTACACAATAATTTTTTCCATCTGCTTAGCACCTGCGGATATCCCGGAGCACTGCTTTATGTCTGGCTTCTTATCAGTGCGTTGCGGACAATATGGCATATACCGATGAGCATTGAAAAGATTTATGCCCGCTCTGTCGTTATATTCCTTATTATTGCCGGTATGGATATTTTCACGTTTTTCGATAAAAGTTTCTGGATTTTTATGATTGTGGCGATTTGTGCCGAACGAATGAATTCATTTTACCATCGACCGCCTGTATCAAATATAGACGAGTATCAGATAGTCGAAGAAGAAAGCAAGCCTGTAGTTTGGAGTGCGTAAAGAGATTTCACCGTGCATATTGCAATGATAACCTTATTCCCTCAGACGCCGGACCGCATTGACGGTGGTGTGGCAGGTGTTGCAAAGTATCTTGCTGATGGGCTGGTAAAATTTAAGAATGTAAAATTGACTGTAATCGTCCCCACCTTGAGTAAAACCGGCGAGGTTGTCGAACATTGGGCCGGCTACGAAGTACGTCGAATCGGTCTAAAGCCTTTAGGCTCTTTCCTGCCTCCGATTCTTTATGAGCTTGTTTTCAGACGAAGAGAATTCAAGAAAATTTTTGAAAAAATCAAACCAGATTTGGTGCATTTTCAAAGCAGGGCTTTTTGGGCGTTAAATTGTAAATTGCCTAATGTGGTTACTATTCATGGAATAGCTGAGCTTAATTCCCTTTGGGAACCATGGCCTTTTTTTGCTCGCTGGATTAAATGGTTCTTGTTCAAGGTTATAGAAGGTATCAGCAGACGAAAAATTAAAAATATTATTCTCATAAGTGAATATGTAAAAAACTTTTTACCTTCAAACAAAAAAACTCAAAAAACCTGGCTGATTGAGAATCCGGTTGACGATTCTTATTTTGATGTGCAGTGGGATTTTGAACCGGGAAGGATATTTGCCTGCGGCAGAATTGGCCCCAACAAGAATGCCTTAGGTATGATTAAGGCACTTAATCTGATTCTGAAAGATTTTCCTGCTGCTCAGCTTCGCATCGCAGGGACTACTGACGGCGGGACTTATTTGGCAAAATGTAAAACCTATGTTGAAAAAAACAGGCTTAGTAACAGCGTTCATTTTCTCGGCAGCTTGGACACAAATCAGATACAGATTGAACTTTCAAAAGCCAATTGTTTGCTGATACCTTCTTTTCAGGAAACAGCGCCGCTGTCTCTTGAGGAAGCGATGGCTGTCGGAGTGCCGGTTATCGGCTCGAATATATGTGGTATACCTTATATGATTGAAGACGGCAAAACAGGCTTTCTTGTGAATCAATTTGATAATGTGAGCATTGCCGAGGGCATCCGCAAAATTTTGGCGGATTCTGAGTTGGCGCACACTATGAGCGTTCGCGCAAAACAAATTGCATCTGAACGATTCAAAGCTTCCGGCATTGCCAAGAAAACGCTCGCAGTGTATCGGGAAATTCTTGCTAAGGCACATATATGACTTTCATTAAATTTATAAGATTGGTTATGAGCTATGGTTTTGCGAGGCACTTACCGGTTTCGACAGGGCCGATGTTATGGACTCGCTCATTTAGACAGGCTATTTGCAGCGGTATATTTAAAAATGCCGGTAAGAATATAAACATAGAAAAGGGAGCATATTTCGGCACAGGCAGCGAACTCGAAATCGGTGATAATTCCGGCATCGGGGTGAATTGTCAGGTTTGCGGCCCGATTAGGATTGGAAATGATGTAATGATGGGACCTGACGTGATTATCCTGACATCAAACCATCGTTTTGATAGACTCGATATACCGATGTGGAAACAGGGCTATTATCCTCCTGAACCTGTTGTTATCGGCGATGACGTATGGATAGGGACCCGTACCATAATACTGCCGGGCATCAAAATCGGCCGAGGAGCTATCATTGGCGCTGGTGCTGTTGTAACAAAGGATGTGCCTGAGTTTTCAATCGTCGTCGGTGTCCCCGCAAAGATAATCGGTAGTAGAAAGACCATATAAAATTTGGGCAAAGATGCGCATTTGTTTTATTGCATTAGGAAAGTTCACACACATCGGTGTATATCTCGACTATTTTAGGAGAACGTGGCATGATGTGCATTTTATATCTCTTTCGCCAAGCCCTGATAGAGGCGTGCCAACATACAATATTGGATTTGGCTCAAGATACTCTACAACTTTATATGGAAATCCCAGATAATAGAAATTCCTAAATCAAGGAAATGTTTTATGTTAGAGTCATTTCATGGGTTGCCATGGAAAGATATAATAAAATGGGATGTTGAGAATTGGTCAGACGGGCCTGTGTTTTGGTTCACAAAAACACATCTTGAATTGCATAAATGCAAAGCTTTGGAAATTGGAGCAAAAGAGGGAGGGATTTCTCTTTTATTGGCAAAAGCAGGAATGGAGGTAATCTGCTCAGATTTAAAGATGCCAAGCCAAAAGGCGATGACTTTACATAGTTCATATGGTGTTCAGGAAAAAGTAACCTATGCCAGTATCAATGCTTTGGATATAGGTTTTCCAGAAGCTTCATTTGATTTAGTCGTCTTTAAATCTGTTTTGGGAGCTTTAAAGTCGATAGAAAACCAACAAAAAATGTTCAGTGAAATTTACCGTATTTTAAAACCATCCGGCGAAGTATGGTTTGCTGACAATTTAACGGCATCGCTTTTACATATGACAGCTCGCAAACTTTTTATTAAATGGGGTAAGAGCTGGCGATATATCAGCCCAAAGGAGATAAAGCAGTTTTGTAAATCTTTCAAGGAAGTAAAATTGACTTACGGGGGTCTCCTTGGTGTCTTTGGCCGTTCTGAATTGCAGAGGCAGGTTCTTGGCAAAATTGATAAGAAACTGGCCTTTATTATTCCAACGAGATGGAAATATATTGTTTTCGGCATCGCAAGAAAATAAACTATCATCGGCGATGATGTATGGATAGGAACGCTCGCCATAATATTGCCAGATGTCAAAATCGGCCGAGTAGCTATTGTTGGCGCTGTTGTAGCAAAAGATGTTCCTGAGTATGCGATTGTCGGCAGAAATCCTGCCAAGATAATAAAATTCAGAAATGGTTTGAATGAGAATACAAATAAAATAGTATGAGAAACTTCATATTGTTCATATTTGTGAATCTATTGGCTGTGCAAGTTTCGCTTTTGGCGAAAGATTGTTACGTCAGTTCGGATGGAAAAAGCAGTAATCTCGGCACTTTGAATTCCCCATGGGATTTGGAATCCACTCTCGAAGGCAAGAAAAAGATACTTCCGGGTGATACCATTTGGCTGTTAGAGGGAACGTATCGTTATCCTGACCGTACTTCTAAAAGCGCAGGATATATAGTACGGCTTGGCGGAACGAGGGACAAGCCAGTTAATATACTGCCTCTTCCCGGAGTGAGAGCTGTTATTGATGGTGGAATGACAATAATGTTCACCTGTCAGTATCTTTATATTTGGAACATTGAAATACTTACATCTGAAAACTTCACTATGACTCGAATATTCGCTGCAAAAGGCTCACCACTTCCCAAGGATTATAATCGGCCGTTTGTCGGCATTGCTCTACAAGGCAGTAACTGTAAACTCATTAACCTTATAATACATGATAATGGGAACGGTATTGGATGTGGAAACAATTCCAAAAACAGTGAAATATATGGATGCATAATTTACGATAACGGCTGGAAGGGGCCTGACCGTGGTCACGGGCATGCTATTTACACACAGAACGAAGAAGGAGGCAAGGTTGTTTCCGACTGCATTATGACAGGTGGCTATGGCTGGACAATGCACGCATATACTTCACCTAACGAACCGGCGCATGTGGATAATTATCTTATAAAAAACAATATTTGTTATAATGCAGGAGAGTTTTTGGTGGGCGGTGCCAATCCGAGCCATAACATAACATTGTGGCACAATATTCTTTATGGTCTTGATATGAGAGTTGGGTATAGCGCACCCTATAATGAAGATTGTGAGCTTAAGGACAACCTTATAATCAACGGACAGTTATATATAACTGGATATAAAAAAGTTATTAATGAAAACAACCGTATAATCGGCAAAAGTGATAAAAGGCCTGATAAGCCGCAGGTAGAGATTTTTCCAAATAATTACGATAAAAACCGTGCAAATATTGTCGTTTTCAATTGGACGAAGTTGCCAATCATGCAAATAGACCTCAAATCTTTTTTGAAAACTGGAGATGAGTATAAGTTTCTGGACCCAAAGAATTTTTTTGGTGAGCCGATAGCATCTGGTATTTATGACGGCAATTCAGTCAGCGTGCCTGTAAAGGGTGAGTTTACCGTGTTTGTGCTTATGAAAAAGTAAGCCGTCGCTATGCAAAAATCGTTTTTATTAGTGAGCAATTTTCTTTCGTCGGGTGCTCGCAGCCGTACGGTTGGTGAAGAACTTGCAATCCGTCTGTCGAATGCCGGCTGGAATACGATAATGACTTCCAGTAAATCCAATAGGGTATTACGGCTCATTGATATGGTCGGCACGGTGCTCAACAAGCGAAAAGAGTATCAGGTTGCGTATGTCGAATTGTATGGGACCGCACCTGCGGTCTTTTGGGCAGAGGTTGTTTGTTGGGCGTTGCGCAAGGCGCATAAGCCATATATTCTGACTCTTCATGGCGGCGGATTGCCGGATTTTGCCCATAAATGGCCCAAACGTATCAATGCCCTTTTAAATTCCGCTGATGCCGTAACCGCACCATCCAGATATATGCTTGAGAATATGAATCAATATCGTTCAGATATTATTTTAATCCCGAATGCGATTGACGTTGGCTCATATACGTATCGATGTCGCACTCAAGTAATTCCCGCCCTGATTTGGCTGAGGGCATTTCATCACGGATATAATCCTACAATGGCAGTTGATGTTTTGGCAAAACTGGCTTTGCATTGGCCGAATATAAGATTAATAATGCTCGGACCTGATAAGGGCGATGGAAGCCTACAAAAAACAAAAGATACAGCTGAAGCATTAAATGTGCTGGACAAAGTCTCATTTCCGGGACTTATTGAAAAATCGGAAGTTCCGAATCGGCTGGAGCAGGGAGACATCTTTTTAAATACAACCAATTATGATAATGTCCCTGTTAGTATTCTTGAAGCTATGGCATGCGGGCTTTGTGTTGTTAGTACAAATGCAGGCGGATTGCCTTATTTGCTAACAAACAATGTTGATGCTTTGGTGGTTCCTGTAAATAACCCTGACGCTATGGCTGATGCAGTACAAAAAATCTTGACTGTCCCAACCCTTGGTCCGCGACTTTCAGCTAATGCGCGGAGTACAGTGGAAGGTTTTGACTGGTCAGTTGTGCTTCCAAAATGGGAAAATTTGCTCAACAAAATTATGCAAAGGTGAAATCCATTGAAACTTGACTTTCTATTTCTGATATTTCATCCAGTGTATGTGTTAAAGTACGTTATTAGCAGGTTTATATATGCTGCCTTGCTGGGCCGTAGAAGAGGCGTTAAGGTGGGTGGTTGGGTTGAAATCCGTGGTTTTCCGATAATTGATATCTCTTCTGGGGCTTCGCTTTATCTCGGTAAAAACGTGATGCTCAACTCTGACAACCGAGGCTATCATATTAATATGCATTCACCAGTTAAATTGTTTGCGGATAAAGCTGGAGCTGAAATTAGTATCGGAGAAAACTCGCGATTGCATGGTGTTTGTATTCATGCGTATGAGAAAATAATAATTGGAAAGAACTGTCTTATTGCAGCAAATACCCAGATTTTCGATGGGAGCGGGCATGACCTTTCGTTTCCGAATACCGCCAATAGAATTAATACAGAGGGTAATTATAGACCAGTTATAATAGAAGATGATGTCTGGATTGGGGCAAATTGCATTATTCTGCCCGGTGTAACAATCGGAAAAGGCAGTGTTGTTGCGGCAGGAAGTGTTGTTGTAAAGAGTATTCCTGCGTATGTTTTAGCAGGAGGTAACCCCGCAGAAGTTATTAAGGATTTTTCAAACACTATAAAACAAAAATCTGGACCGACGTCCGCTTAAATAAGGAGAATTTAATTGCCCGCCTGGAAGTGGTTCGTAAAGAATTTTATGCGTTTTGGGGATAGACTGTCTGGGCATAATATGTTCAGTCGGCTTGATTTTCTCGAAAAGGTTCAATGGTGGAATCAGGAGCAGATACGCGAGTATCAGCAGCAGACTTTGCAATCGCTGATTGCAGTCGCATATAATGAAGTTCCTTTTTACCGTCAGCTGATGGACGATAGTAAAATCAAGCCTGAAGAGATACGAAAGCCTTCTGATTTGCGAAAGCTGCCGATACTTACAAAAGATGTTATTCGGAGTAATTATCCTGGTAAAATCACGAGAGACACCGGACACAAAACATATGAGTCTCGTACATCAGGCTCAACTGGAAAGAATTTTTGTGTACTTGAGGATTATGCGACTGCAGGTTGGTACCGGGCATCTTTTCTTTTGGCGTTGGAGTGGGCCGGATGGATAATAGGAGACCCGCATCTCCAAACAGGTATGACTCTGGATCGCAGCTTTGATAAAAAGCTTAAGGACTGGTTTTTGCGTTGTTATTATGTTTCAGCATTTGATATTTCTGATGAAAAGCTCGATTCAAGTCTGGAGTTATTGAGAAAAAATAAAATTAAACATCTTTGGGGCTATCCGGGAAGCATTTTCTTTTTAGCCCGTCGAGCACTTCAAAAGGGGTGGGACCAGCCACTGCAAAGTGTTGTAACGTGGGGAGATAACTTGTATCCTCAATACCGAAAAACAATCGAAAAGGCATTTAATACGAAAGTTTATGACACATATGGTTGTGCCGAAGGAATACAGATATCTGCTCAATGTGGCTGTGGTTCAACATATCACATTCATGGGCTTGATACGATAGTTGAGTTTCTTGATGACCATGGTAACCCCGCTGCAGACAATGAGCAGGGTAACATTATACTTACACGTCTGTACCCTGGTCCAATGCCGTTAATTCGCTATAAGGTAGGTGATATCGGAATACACGGTCTTAAACGAAAGTGTGAATGTGGGCGTGGTTTTGATTTAATGGAGTCGATTCAGGGTCGTGATACTGATATAGTGATTACACCCTCAGGAAATCGCCTCATAGTGCACTTCTTTACGGGCATTTTTGAATTCTTTGATGAAATTGATTCGTTTCAGGTTGTACAGGAAACCATTGATTCCATTGTGGTTCGTATCAAGCCGAAAGGGAATTTTTTTAAGCAGACTGCTGAGCAGGTCATAGCTGCGCTGCGGCAAAAAGGTGCAGACCTCAAAATCGAAATTGAAATTGTATCTGAAATCCCTCTCGCTGCAACCGGCAAGCGAACTTTCGTGATTAGCAAGTTGGGAAGTGTATACAAGCAGCAGGATGCTCCAGCAGCAGAAGTTCAAAAAAGAAAATAATCTATATTGTAAATGGAATATTTCCTCATATAGGTGCTTATCTGAATTTCTTCAAACCTGATGACAAAGTTTCTACAAATAGTTCTTTTGATGAGAGATTTTGAAACAAAAGCGGGAGAGCAGAAACATTTCGAGTTGCGCAGGTGAAATGTAAATATGTCATGATTTCCGACTCTGAAAGCGAAAAATTCCGTATATTGATGAATGGTCCGCTACCGCCACCGTATGGCGGCATGCAAATATATTGTCAGGATTTTCTTCGTAGTTCACTAATGACACAGTTCAATGTTCGTTTTTGTCGGGCAATTTTGCTCCCGAGTGTTTTTGAAACACACGGATTGGTTAGATTTGTGTTGCGTTGTCTTAACAGTTTTCTTATTACCTTGGTATGGGTCAGCCAATTATTGTTTTATCGTCCACATATTGCTCACGTTCATACGAATTCGTATTCGGGTTTTTACATAAAAGGTTTGCTGGCGGTTTTGGCACGGCTGAACGGGGCCAAAACAATTTTGCACATACATGGCGGTGCATTCAAGCAGTTTTATGATAGTATGCCCGGGTTTATGCGGGCTCTTATCAAATGGATGATAAACATAAACTCGGCGGTTATCGTTTTATCGAAGGAATGGAAGCAATACTTTGTATCGATAGGCGCAAACACGAACAAACTGGTTGTATTGACAAACAGCGTTTTTATTCCTGATTTAATGGAAAAGACAGAAAAAAGCAATAAGGTGAACATTCTGTTTTTGAACCGGTTCGATAAAGAAAAGGGAATCTATGAACTTGTTGAGGCAATTGATAGAAACAGAAATGAGACTTGCTCTTGTCGATACATTCTGGCTGGGCCCAAAACGTATCACTGGCAGGCAATTAGCGAAAAAGTGCGACAGTTGAATCTGAACGAATATGTGGAAATGCCGGGCGTGGTTTTTGGCGATGCCAAGGATGAAATATATAAAAAAGCCGATATTTATGTGTTGCCTTCATATATAGAAGGAATGCCGATAGGTCTTCTTGAGGCAATGAGTTACGGGTTGGCCTGCATCACGACGCCGGTCGGGGGTATACCTGATATTGTCGATAACGGACAAAACGCGTTGCTGGTGAAAACCGGGGATGTTGGTGCTTTAGCTGAATCGCTCAGGAAGCTGATTTTTGATTCGGAGTTGAGGAAACGTTTAGGAAAAGAGGCCAGAGCGACTGTCGTTGCAAAATACAACTGGCAACAGCGTACCTGTGAAATTGCGCAACTTTATTTGAATGTAATCGAAGGAAAAAATCTGTCGCATTCTGATTGATTTGCAGCGTTGAGAACTTCCAGAGGTTAAGATATTTTAAAAAATGCATTCGATCTCTCAAAAAATATACTGGTGGTCACCAGCTTTTGTGAAAGAGCTGTTTGCCTGGCGATACGCCTGTAAGATGGACCGATTGCGCCACGGGTGTTTTTTTGAGCAAATGCTGCGCGAAATAGCAGAGCGGGACAGGTGGACATCGCAGCAGTTCTTGGAGTTTCAGAATGAGCAGCTCCGAATAATTGTACGGCACGCTGCGAGCTATGTGCCTTACTATCGTAAAATATTTTTTGAATACGGGATCAATCCAAACAGCATCAATTCCATAGAAGACCTAAAACTGCTGCCTATCTTAGAAAAAGAACCTGTTCGCACTGACCCAACAAGCCTTCTCGATGAACGGCTAAACCCCCAAAAACTTTCAGTTGGACACACCTCTGGAACCACCGGAACCCCGCTTGTTATCTATCGAGATGTTTTACTGGATTCAACGGCCGTTGCGTATCGTGCTGCTCGGTGGCATTGCGTTGGCGGCATGCAGAGATGCATCAATCGTTCCGTCAGCATCGGCGGCCAGCTTGTAACATCGCCGTGGAGAACAAAACCGCCTTTCTGGGTTTATAACAGGCGATGGAACCAGCTTTATATGTCAAGCTATCATCTTTCGCCGCGATATCTCGGTTACTATGTCGAAAAGCTAAGAGAGTTTAAGGCCGATTATATCGAAGGCTATCCTTCAAGCCTTTATAGTGTTGCTTTTTATATTATTGACAAGGGGCTTGAGCCTGTTCCTTTTAAGTGCTGTTTCACAACGGCAGAAATGTTATTTGACTACCAGCGTCAGGCCATTAAAAAGGCTTTTTGCTGCAGGACATATAACCAGTATGGTTGCGGTGAACAAGTAGTTTTTGCGGCTGAATGCAGAGAAGGTTCGATGCACTTGAGCCCGGAGGTTGGAATTGTTGAGGTGGTGGACGACAATGATAAGCCTGTTCCATATGGTCAGCAGGGCAATTTAATCTGTACAAGTCTAATCAACAAGGTGCAGCCGTTTATTCGTTACCGGATTGGCGATGTTGGCTCTCTTGCTGATGGCAGATGTTCCTGCGGCTCGCCGTTACCAATACTCAAAAGCATTGAGGGCCGCTCAGAAGATGTACTGATAACAAGAGATGGCAGGCGGATTGGGAGATTGGACCACGTAGTCTATGGTATTGAAGGCATTTCTCTTGCCCAGATAATTCAAGAGGATTATGACAGATTTTGCATCAGGTTAGTGCCGAGCAAAGAATACAATGCCTCTACTGAAAAGAAGGTGATAGAAAACCTTGCCACAAGGGTAGGCAAAGCAGATATTCGTGTTGAATTGGTTGATGAAATTGAGCGAACATCGGCAGGCAAATTTCAGGCAGTCATCTGCAAGTTGAACAGAAAATTGTTCGCTGGATAATGACGTATCTGATTTATGGGTTTTCCCTTCTGGAAAGCAGTAATAAATCGAGTGTAAAAATTATAAAATGAATATCTTGTATATACATCAATATTTTGCTACCCCCTTGGGCACGACCGGCACCCGTTCGTATGAATTCGCCCGGCGATGGGTGCGGTCAGGCCATTCCGTCCAGGTGCTTACTACTACGGCACAACTTACCGCCGACGATTTGAGAAATGCAAAAGGCAGATTTTTTAAGAGGTTTCTTATCGAAGGCATAGATGTTCTGGCAGTGTCAATTCCTTACAGACAGCAAATGGGCATTTTAAAGCGATGTATGGTTTTTACAGCATTTGTAACTGCAGCAGTATGGCTTGTTATCAGCCTTGGAAAATATGACATTATTTATGCAACCAGTACACCACTGACGGTTGGAATACCGGCATTGTTTGCGAAATGGCTGCGGCGAAAAAAGTTTGTATTTGAGGTTCGCGACCAGTGGCCTCAAATTCCGATAAAGATGGGAATTATACGCAATAAAATACTGATAAAAGTATTACTATGGCTCGAAAAAGTCATTTATAAAAATGCGGCAGCAATTGTGGCATTGAGCCCGGGTATGGCACAGGGCATACGAAATGTTTTGGGCAACTTGTGCAAAAAGCAGATTGCTGTTATTCCAAACAGTTGTGATACCGACAGATTTTCACCTGACATTGACGGAACCGCATTGCGAAGAGAAAAAAACTGGGCCGACAAATTTATTCTGCTTCATACCGGAGCGATGGGAAAAGCCAATGGACTTGGATTTGTTGTTAATGTGGCCGGAAAGCTTAAAAATCAAAGAGATATACTTTTTGTTCTTGTAGGCGAGGGAAATGAAAAGCAAACTATTGTCGAAATGATAAAAAAAGATGATTTGACAAATATTGAAATTTTGCAGCCGATGGCAAAATCAGAACTGCCGAAAATAATGGCCGCTGCTGATGTTTCTATAGTGATATTTGCGAATTATCCGATTTTGGAGCATAACTCCGCAAATAAGTTTTTCGATTCTCTCAGCGCCGGCAAACCTGTGCTTTTAAACTATTCAGGCTGGCAGAGAGAGCTTCTTGAGGCCGGTGGTGCAGGGCTGGGTTGTGAATTATGCAACATGGATGAATTTATCGAAAAAGTCTTGTTTTTAAGCCGGAATGCTGGTATTTTAAAGCAAATGGGAGCAAAGGCGAGGCAATTGGCGATGATTGATTTTAATCGTGATAACCATGCGACAACCGCCTTAAAACTATTGGAGACTGTTTAGAACATGGCAGATGAGCGGTATCCGATGGTGAGCATAATAATGCCTATACGCAATGAGGCTGATTATATTGGTCGCGCAATCCAGAGTATTTTGGATAACGACTACCCAAACGACAAACTGGAGATAATCGTAGCCGATGGATGCAGTACTGATGGAACACAAAATGTCGTCCAAAAAATTAGCAAACAAGACATTCGCGTTTGCCTGATCAACAACCCTGGAAAAATCGTTCCGACGGCCATGAATATCGGGATCAAAGCATCAAAAGGGGAAATCCTTATTCGGGTTGATGGGCACGCCGAAATATTTCCTGATTTTATTAAGAATTCGGTAATTTGTTTGGAAAATCACCCCGAGGTCTGGTGTGCCGGGGGCGTCATGGAAACGATTGGATCGACATATATTGGGAATGTAATTGCGGCGGCGATGAGTTGCCCGGTGGGGGTTGGGGGTGGAAATTTTCGATTGGGAACAAAAGAAGGGTATGTTGACAGTGTTCCTTTTGGAGCTCATCGACGATGGGTCTTTGATAAAGTGGGAATGTTCGATGAGGAACTGGTACGCAATCAGGATGACGAGTTTATTCTTCGGATGGTTGAGGCGGGGGGAAAACAATATATGTCTCCGAACATTAGGAGCCGATACTTTTCCCGATCTTCTTTTCGTAAGCTTGCCAGACAATATTTCCAATATGGATTTTGGCGGATACGGACTATCCAGAAAAGAGGAAAGCCGGCAAGCTTTCGGCAAATGATACCCTTATTCTTTGTACTTGGCTGGTTCTTTCTTTTTCTCACCAGCCCGTTTTGGGTTTCCATGCGGTATGTCTTGGTAAGTTATGCCCTTATTTATCTTTTTGTTATACTCTTGGGTGTTTTTGACGTGGGAAGGAAAAAGGGGTGGAAAATTGCCGCTTTGGTTCCCGTAGCGTTTATCATTATGCATACCTCCTACGGACTGGGAACCTTAAAGGGCATATGGTCCTGGATTATCTTAAAAGGAAAAAAAGTTTCTAGACCGGAGTCTCATGGCATGTCCCGATAAGTGCTTGTGGGTAAAAAATGCAGATTGGTATAAGCTAAGGGGTTGACTCGTCTGGTTGAACTTTCGCCCCTTCCAAAGGAGGGGGGCGATGGACCGATCCGGGCTCTAAAACAAAGGGTTGATAATCAATCATTGGTAAAGTATCCAATTGTGCCAGGGCGTCCCCAATCGAAATACAGTTGAAATGACTTAATAGTTGGCGAAGTTTATAAGCGGTATGCTTACGTCCCATTCCTTGGTGCATGCGAATCTTAAAGGGTATCCTGAAAGAAATCCGTTTAAACTCCTCTGGATCAAGTTCATAGGGGTGGCAATAAAAAACCGGAGGGAATTTCAGTTGTGCTTCTGCCTTGTGAAACGCCCTGGTGAGTATTCCCGCAGGCATTAATCTCGCGTAACCACCGCCTCCGATCGGGAATCGCCGGCCAAATAATTCCAGTGTGGCCAGTGGGAATTCAGTAATTATACCACCAGCCTTGAGTCTTACTCCCACTGGGGATCTTGGCCAATTCGCTATACCGTAACGTGCCTTGCCGATAGGAAAAATACTGGAGTCGTATTTGTACCCTTGTTCCGCTAGAACCTCTAACGCCCAGAGCGATTCTACGACAATGGAAAAATCAGGCGCGCGATAACCAATTGGTTGCACTCCGCAAGTGTCAATAATTAGTTGCGTGCTTCTTTCTAAATCTTTCGAAAACCTTTCCCGGCCCAGGCGAAAAAGCTCAACATGACCATATCCATGTGATCCTATTTCATGCCCCTTATGCTTTATTAACTCCAAGATATTTGGATGACGTTCCGCAAACTTTCCTAATACAAAAAAAGTAACCCGTGCGGAAGGAAATTCACAGAGTATATCCAATACCCGTTTTGTGTTATCCGCGCAATAATCACCCAAGGGAAGACTTCGATCCCAGGAAGATTGTGGCCAATCTTCCACGTCCACCGAAATTAAAATGGTAGGCTTGGTTTTCCTCATATCTTATGACCGATGGCCTACGGCGACATAATCCATTCCTGCACCGGGAATCTTTTGTACCGTAACCTTGAAAAAGCCCGCTTTTGTAAGCAAATTATATATTTGATCCGAATCATAGAAATAAACAGGACATCGTTTTAACCAATATCGAAATTTTCGGAAAGGTGTTCGAAACCAATGTTTGCTGGGAAAACTTAAAACTGCGAGAGACGTGACGTGAGATGCTAATTTCGATAAAAATGAATCTGGATCGGCAATATAATCTATAACCCCCATCACAATCGCACAATCATATTTATCCGGAGGAGCGTTTTCCGGAAACGTACCTAATATAAAATTACATTTATTTCCTATGCCAAGGCTCTCTACCCGATGCTTGGCCAGGTCAAGCATTCCCGATGCCATGTCCAACCCTGTAACTTTTAGGCATCCCCGGCGGACCGCCTCGGCGACATAAGGTCCGGAACCGCACCCAATATCAATTAATGTTTTATCCTGAAGAGACCCCAATGCCTGGAAGGTAATGCGGAATCTTTCAAACATGTCTGATCGGAAGCGTATATCGATCCATTGCATAAACCGGTTTCGCTTTTTGTCATAAAAGGTATCAAAGGTTTCCGCGGCTTTATCAAAATAAGTACCTACCTTTAAATCATGTTTTTGTCGGTTATTCCCGTGCATTGGATCTCCCAAAAAAGTAATGAAATACGTTTTGAGCCTGTTTCCTAACCCCACTTTTGAGGGTTCTATACCACATTTTTGATAGCATAAATGAGGTTTTAGTGTTACATTTTGGGTATTGTGCAACAGGCTCTTTTACTAAAAAATTCTCTGTGGTTATTGCTTTTTGCCACATCAATATTGATAATATCAATTTAATAAGTATTCGTCAATCTGTTTTTGGAAATATGGAGGTCCAATGGCTGGTGCTGTCATTGAGGAGTACAGGTTAAAATTTTCACAAATTTTCTCTGCTTCAAATGCTTTTTCCTTTTGGAAGGGCCGAGTGGCTTTATATGCAATTCTTAAAGCACTTGGGGTGAATTATGGCGATGAGGTGATCCTTCCTGGCTATACCTGTGTAATGGATGTTAATCCTATAAAGTATCTTGGCGCCAAGCCGGTGTATGTTGATATTGAACCGAATACCTTTAATATAAATGCTGATTTGATTGAGAAAAAAATCACACCAAAAACAAAAGTAATTATAGCTCAGCATACTTATGGTTATGTCTGTGATATGAGCGCTATTCTTGAAATTGCAAATAGGCATAATGTGACAGTTATTGAGGATTGTTGTCTTTGTATTGGCAGTAAATATAAAAATCGACTGGCAGGTACTTTTGGCAAAGCGTCATATTTCTCATTTCAATGGAATAAGCCTTTCACAACCGGCCTTGGCGGAATGGCGGTGTTTCATGATGAAAAGTTGGCGGAAGCCGTTGCCCATCTCTGTGAAAATGATATGATTTCGCCTTCGTTTAATGAAGTGGTCATGTTGATAATTCAGTTGATAGCCTATCGAACATTTATATATCCCGGCACCACCGCTTTAGCGCAATCTTTGTTTCGCTGGTTGACCAGAAAAGGCATCGTTATTGGTTCTTCATCGACCTGTGAGTTTGAACCCGCTATGGCAAATGATTTCTTCAAGGCAATGAGTTGGGTACAGGCCAAATCAGGCATCCGCCAGTTGAAGAAGATAGACAAAAATATTTCACATCGGAAAGCAATGGCTAAACTATATGATGAGTTGTTATCAGGAAATGGTTGGATTCCTCGTCAGTATGATTCTTCTGTCCAAGATCCTGTAATGGTTCGTTATCCTGTTCGTATAGCAGAAAAAGAAAAAGCGTTGGAGCAAACTGCATCAGCGGGCATTGAATTGGGAAGTTGGTTTGAATGTCCATTACACCCTATCGAAACACCTCTTGAGTTATATGATTATAATATTGGGATGTGCCCCGAAGCAGAAAAAGCGGCGAAAGAAGTGGTAAACCTGCCGGTGCATCCCAGAACTAGTGAGAAAACTGTAAAAAAAACCGTGAATTTTATTACTCAGTTCCATCAGGTGTAAAATGAAAAATAAAAAAATATTATTTTTCGTTTCGCTGGTTGTGGTATTTTTTATAGTTTTTTTTGTGTCCAGTTTAAGATCTGATCTTATTCGCCAGCTCCAAGGTCCTATCGAGGGGACTGACAGTGTCATAACTGTTGATGACAAACTTTTTGTTGTTTCGAAAAGGAACCATATTTATACCTGGCGGTGGGGTGATTTATCAATCTGGCCGGTGGTTGCAAAACCAATTACCCAGGCAGTAGCCCCGATTGCTGGGGATAAAATTATCTATAATTCTTCAGATGATGGGAGGAAGTTAATAATAACCAGCCTGAAGGCAGATAAAGAGTTGGCAAGTTTATTTCTGCCGTATGACTCCGAGTGTAAAAAAATAAAAACATCACAAAATGGCCGATATGGTGCGGTTTCGGTCCTGTTTAAGGAAGGTGTGCAGAAAGACTGGTTTAAAATAGGGCGATTTGATTCTGATTTGAAAGATATATCTTTTGTGTTCCAAAAAAATACGGACACAGAAAATTTTCTGGTGTGTGATTTCGATATAACCAATGACGGCAATCTTCTTGCAGGTGCAGGGGAAAAAGGCCAAGCCTGGATTTTTGTAAAAGATGTGAATACTGAAAATGTTCTGTGGGAGAAAACGTTCAACGAATACAACCGGTTTACTTCCATCAGGTTTTCGCCTGATGGCAAAACGCTTTTTGTTGCTGAAAAAGTCAGGTTTATTGTTTCTTTTGATTCGGCAACAGGCCGGACCATAAGAGTTTTTGAAATGCCGCTGTATAGGGGACGTGCCCATCAAAAGCAAAATATTTCCTGTATTGCTGTAAGTCCCGACGGCAGAGTACTGGCGGCAGATTCAGAGCCGGCCGGCTCCATCTGGTTCTGGGACATTAAAACCGGTAAAGAAATCACATCATTTCATGTGAGCGACCTTACTATCCCTTCAATCGCATTTTCACCGGATTCAAAATATCTTGCTACCGGTTGTATGGTCAGTCCTGAAATTAAAATCTGGAAAGTGCCTCAACTTTCACCATAAAGTTTATGTCGGAAAAACAATTTTCAAATAAAACTGCTGTTATTATTGGTGCCGGACCTGCAGGTCTTATGGCAGCCTTCGAACTGCTCGATAAGACTGATATCAAGCCGATAATCTTTGAACAAACCGGGGATATTGGAGGTATTTCCAAAACTGTCGACTACAAAGGCAACCGCATCGATATTGGCGGCCATCGCTTCTTCTCAAAATCCGACAGGGTCATGAAATTCTGGCTGAATTTGATGCCGATTCAAACAGTTCCGGCAAAAGATGATATTTTGCTTGGCAGGCAATTACCTTCTGTCGAATATGACAGAAGTGTCGAAGCTGACCCGCAAAAAATGGACAGGGTTATGCTGATTAGAAAAAGGATTTCAAGAATATTGTTCATGCGAAAATTTTTCGATTATCCCATTTCATTAACCTTAAGAACGGTGGCCAATCTCGGATTTTTTAGGACATTTAAGATAACGGTCAGTTATATAAAAGCACAGGTCTTTCCTGTAAGAAAGGAAAAATCGCTTGAGGATTTTTTAATTAATCGGTTCGGCAGAGAGCTTTATAAAACTTTTTTCAGAGATTATACTGAAAAAGTCTGGGGCGTAAGCTGTGATAAAATAAAACCCGAATGGGGGGCTCAGAGAATAAAGGGACTTTCAATAGCAAGGGCGATTAAGCATGCTGTTAAGGCGGCCATTCGCAGGGATATGTCGATAGGTCAAAAAGAAGTAGAAACCAGCCTGATAAATCAGTTTTTGTATCCCAAATATGGGCCGGGCCAATTGTGGCAGGAAGTTGCAAATATCGTAAAATCGAAAGGCGGCCAAATTTATCTAAGGCATAAGGCAGTAGGCGTAAAAAGTCAGAATAATAAGATTGTTTCTTTGAAAGTCAAAGATGAAAAAACGGCAGAGTTGAAGGAATTTAAGGCCGATTTCGTTTTTTCGAGTATGCCTGTGAGGGATTTAATAGAAGCGATGGGACAGGATGTCCCCCGGCAGGTCAGAGAAGTTGCAGCAGACCTGTGTTATCGGGATTTTATTACCGTTGGTCTCCTGGTAAAAAAGCTGAAAATAAAGAATGATACTGATATAAAAACCGTAAATGATATTGTACCTGACAACTGGATTTACATTCAGGAAAATGATGTCAAAATTGGCAGACTCCAGATATTTAACAACTGGAGTCCTTATATGGTAGCAGACGAAGATACCGTCTGGCTGGGACTTGAATATTTCTGCAATATCGGCGATGTGTTTTGGAACATGCCCGACGAAAATCTAAAGAAATTTGCTGTATCTGAGCTTATAAAGATTGGAATAATTGACGCTGATGATGTGCTTGATGGCGTGGTGATAAGAATGGAAAAAACGTATCCCGCGTATTTCGGCAGTTACGACCGGTTTGATGTCGTTAGAAATTATACGGATAGTTTTAGCAACTTATTTTTAATTGGTCGCAATGGGATGCACCGCTACAATAATCAGGACCACTCGATGCTTACGGCGATGACAGCCGTTGAAAATATAGTAAATGGCGTTACATCAAAGAACAATATCTGGAAGGTCAACAGCGAAGAAGAGTATCATGAGACAAAAATAACTGCGGTAGAAAATCTGACTGATGCCTATACACTGGAGAGAAAAAAGGCTTTCTGATATGACAGATATTTTAGCGAAATTTGTTCCTGAAAAAGACAGCCGGGTATTCTGGTTGTTGTTCGTTTTGTGCATTTTCTTTTGCGGAATGATTCTTCTTGTTGTTTCGCCGATTACCGGTTTGAGCAGTAATTTCGGCTCAGGCAATGATGGTTACATTCAGCTTGCCGAAAGTCTTGTTGCCGGCAATGACTACGTTTTTGAAAAAGGTGGCCCTCCGGTTTTTCATCGTCCACCGTTGTATCCTTTATTTCTTGTGCCGGTTGCTCTATTTCCCCAGTATCTGCAGCGATATATTATTGTAATTCCGCAGAGCGTTCTTGTTGGTCTTATTGGGATGATGATATTCAAGATAGCATGCAGGCTTTATAACCGCACTGTGGCAGTGGTTGCTCTCTTGCTTTTCCTGATAAATCCCTGGGTGTACTGGAACGCCAAAAATCCTATGACACCGATTTTGCAGACGTTTTTATATCTGCTTTTTGCATATTCTACGGCGATTGAACTGTTTGGTAAAACAAAGTTCAAAACTTTGCCGGCCGGTTTGATTATTGGTGCTGCCGATGCTGCTCTGGCGCTTGCTCACGCCGCCATGTTGCCGCCCGTTTGCCTTTCTCTTTTGGTTCTGTTTATTAATGCTGCTGTCAGGAATAAAAAAAGAATCGTAACTCCGCTTCTTGCAGGAGTTGTTGTAATTTGTCTTATTGCTCCGTGGACATACAGAAATTATGTTGTATTTAACAGGTTTATCCCCATAGCTGGCGGTGGCGGACTTGCTTATTTTAACGGCAATGTCCACTGGGCCGGGATTGAACCCGAGCCACAAAGACCCTCAGAAAGTTATATTAATGCGAGCCTGCGTGTTCTCGGTATGGAAGGTACTGAACAGACACGCACTCATTGGAAAGGTTTTAAGGACATCAGAGATGAAGACCTTGCCGACAAAAAAATGGCAGAACATATAAAAAGTCATCCGGCTTTGTTTGTAAAAAAAGTTATTTTGAATGCGGTTGAATATTATTTTCCTGTTCTGACATATCCGTTTCTGGCGGTAAAAAGAGTCTCATTAGAGCAAATTGCCCTTACAGTTTTTCATCTTGGACTCTGGATTTTTGCAATTATTGGAATTTTGTTCAGGAGAGCTGAATTCTCTTTAAAACCGTTTCTGCTGCTTCTGGCGGGAATACTTTTTTACTCGGTATGGTTTTTTCCGTTTGCCACCTTCATAGGACATTCACTTTATACCATGGGAACAATTCCTTTCCTTTGTGTTATGTCAGCAGCAGGTGTTGTGTTTCTTTTTAGAAAAGAAAAGAAAATGCTGCCCTCTTGAGTACCTGTCAGGATGGTTTGTCCTGTTTTTTTACAGCCCCTCTTAGTCCTTCCATTTCCAGATAGCCTTTCTGCCATACTACCACGGCCGAAATTATAACGGTAACAATTAGTACAATTACCGCATATCGGTGCCTAAGCGAGCACATAATCAATCCTATTGCTGCATACATGCCGGCGAGAATATAGCAGATGCCCACCGTTTTTTTCAGTGATATTCCTCTGTCTATCATTTGGTCGTATATATGACCACGGTCTGAAACAAACAAAGGTCTTTTATTTAACAATCTTCTTACCAGTGCTATTGCGGTATCGAGAATAGGCAGTCCGAATATCATTAGCGATGCCATCCACCACAGCGGCTGTCTTTCTGCGAAGAGTATCATCATTGCTGCTACAACAAATCCCAGCAGCATACTGCCTGCGTCACCCATGAAAATTTTTGCCGGTGCTTTATTAAACGGCAAAAATCCTAATGTACCTCCGACAAGGGCAAGTCCGACTATCGCGCGAACCGGGTCTCCGACACTCGATGTATCCCATGTTCCAAGATGGACAGCAAGAATGAGCATACCGATAGTGATAATAGCGGTTACGCCGGCGCATAAACCGTCGAGACCGTCAATTAGATTGAGCGAATTTGTAGCTCCGAGAACAAAAATTACAACTATTGGCATTCCCAAAATCATCTCCAGTGTTGCTGGCAGCTCTATTCCAAGTTGAGTGAAAATAAGGTTAAGATTCGGTCTGATTCCGACAGCTATCAGAATAATCGCCGCCAGTATTTGTCCAAATATTTTCTGCAAAGGACGAATATCGAATAGGTCATCGACAAGACCGACAAAACATGCCACTGATGCTCCAGCCAGTATACCTATAAGCAGTTTGAGGTATAATCTGAACATCTCAGTTTGTTCAAGGTAAGTTATTCCTACTAAAATACCTGCGGCAAAGCCTAAAAGAATGCCAAGTCCTCCCAGATAAGCAATAGGCTGATTATGTGTTTTGACTGTTCCGTCGGGTTTATCTAAAACACCGAATTTAAGAGCGATTTTTTTGCACAGCCATGTTCCAGGCAATGCCGCTATGAAAGAGATTAGCAG
>Ga0315286_10001158_pt1 | contig 23627 bp, 18 predicted proteins | sample YL17G10_0_MG_FD_205038 | JGI IMG/M metagenome (GOLD analysis project Ga0315286, IMG submission 205038) | Sediment microbial communities from Yellowstone Lake, YNP, Wyoming, USA - YL17G10_0 | ecosystem: Environmental > Aquatic > Freshwater > Lake > Sediment | place: USA: Wyoming | collected...
TAGTGAATCTTTTAAAAGAAAGGGCGAAAGAATCTCAAGGCGTTATTCTGGCAACCGATGAAGATCGCGAAGGAGAAGCAATCGCCTGGCACCTGGTTAAGGCGCTCGAGCTCAATAAGTCGAAAATCCAAAGAATCGTTTTCCATGAAATCACCAAAAGCGCAATTGAAGAAGCACTACAAAGCCCCAGAAACATTGACATGGGGCTTGTCGATTCGCAACAGGCACGAAGAATCTTGGACAGACTGGTAGGCTATAAGCTTTCACCTCTTTTATGGAAAAAGGTTGCCAGGGGTCTTTCTGCGGGCAGGGTTCAATCTGTAGCTGTACGCTTAATCGCGGAAAGGCAAAAAGAAATCGACGAATTTAAGCCGGAAGAATACTGGACAATCGTCGCCACGCTGTTTAAAACCGAAATTTTTGAGGCAATTTTGACGAAAATCGACAGCAAATCCATTGAGAAACTGGAAATTAAAACAAAAATCCGTGCCGAGGAAATCGCGAATGATTTGAAAAATCTCGAATACAAAATATCGAAAATCGAGAAAAAAGAAACCAGAAGAAACCCTTTTCCACCATTTACCACCAGCACATTACAACAGGGGGCCTCGAGAAAATTGAGATTTTCCGCCAAACAAACAATGTTTATTGCCCAGCAATTGTATGAGGGGATAACTGTCGGCGACGGAAACAAAGAGTCAATCGGTTTGATAACTTATATGCGTACCGATTCCATGAATCTGGCCGCACAAGCAATAAACAATGTTAGAAATTTAATTGCTAATGATTTCGGAGAAGAATATTTACCATCGAGGCCGAATATTTACAAAACCAAAAGTAAGGGTGCGCAAGAAGCACACGAGGCAATCAGGCCGACTTTTCCGGAAAAAAGACCCGAACAACTTAAAGAATATTTGAATAAAAACCAATGGGCCCTATATAATCTTATCTGGCAAAGAACAATTGCCTGCCAGATGAAATCCGCTGTTTTCGACAGCACAATCGTGGATATCGAAACCGGCAAAAGTCCGTCAAAACATGTTTATCTTTTTAGGGTAAGCGGCAATACATTGAAGTTCCCCGGATTCCTCCGTGTTTGGCCGATAAGAAAAGAGGACGTGCTTCTTCCGGATTTAAAGGAAAAAGAAAAATTGAAACTGGTGAAAATAGATCCTTTCCAGCATTTCACCCAACCACTCGCTCCCTACACCGAAGCTACGCTGGTTAAAACATTGGAGGAAAACGGTATTGGCAGGCCATCGACTTATGCTCCGATTTTGGAAACAATTCAAAAAAGAGGCTACGTAATAAAAAGAATAAAATATCTTTACCCCACGGATATCGGCATTGTGGTAAATAAACTTTTAGTTGAACATTTTCCGAAAATCGTAGATATTGGTTTTACCGCAAAAATGGAAGATGACCTCGACAGTGTTGCCAGCGGAAAAAAGAAGTGGGTGCCGGTTGTAGAAAAATTTTATAAACCATTCGAGAAAACCCTGAAAGAAAAATATAATTCTTTAGTTAAAAAAGATTTCATTGAAGAAAAATCCGACGAAATCTGTGAAAAATGCGGCGCGCCAATGGTGATAAAAACCGGAAGATTCGGGAAATTTCTCGCTTGCTCGGGTTATCCCAAGTGCAAAACCACAAAGCCCCTGGAACAACCATTGGGCGTTAAATGCCCGCAATGCGAAACAGGACAAATCATCGAAAGAAAAACCAGAAAAGGAAAAATATTTTACAGTTGTAATCAATGGCCAAAATGTAAATTTGCTTTATGGTATAAACCAATAGACGAAAAATGCCCGAAATGCGATTCGCTTCTAATGGAAACGCGCGGCGGAAATATCAAGTGTAGCAACAAAGAATGCGACTACACAAAATAGTGAAATTGTGGTAATTTAAAAATTGCGCCGCTGTGGTGAAATTGGTATACACGTAGCACTCAAAATGCTATGGGGGCAACCCCGTGACGGTTCGAGTCCGTCCAGCGGCATTGGAAACGCTCTTTAAAGGGAGGAAGCCATGGAACCGGAATACGGAGAATTTTTATTTAAGGCCGTTCCAGTATTGATTCTCTTCGGTGTATCCGTTATTGTCGCTGTTGTCGCCCAAATCTTCAAAAAAAGACACTATGACGGACCGGACCACAGAGAAGACTAAAAACTAAAGCCCCGATGTTGCGCCTGCAAATCGGGGCTGTTTTTACCTCTAAATACCTGCCTACCGGCAGGCAGGCTAATTACTTTTTAATTTTCACTCTCCTTCCCTCGATTTTCAGTTTGTCTGTGCAAAATAATCCAATTGCCTCGGGAAGTGCCAGATGTTCGATTTTCAATCCGCGTTTTTTGAAAGACTCCAAGGTTTCATTTTCTTTAATCGGATTTATTTTCTGGATAATTATCGGGCCGGTATCAACTCCCGAATCGACAAAATGCACAGTACACCCGCCAACCTTGCACCCGTAATTGAAAGTATCGCCATAACCATCGGTTCCGGGAAACGCAGGCAAAATTGCCGGATGAATATTGATAATCCGGTTTTTATATTGCTCAATAAGGTGCGATGTGATAATGCGCATATAACCGGCCAAAATTACCAAATCAATATTGTATTTTTTTAAAACTTCGATAACCCTCTTCTCGTGCTCTTCGCGCGGAATGTCCTTGGAATCAATAAAATATGCGGGGATTTTCGCTTTTTTCGCCCTCACCAACCCGTAAGCATCAGCCTTATTGGAAATCACCACCGCCAAATTACATTTCAGTTTTCCCTTCTTGATATGATCAATAATCGACTGCAGATTCGTGCCGTTTCCGGAAATTAGGACAGCGATGTTTTTTAATTTTTTAGCCATATAATTTTAAATTTCAAATTTTGAATTTCGAATCAATTTTGAATGACTTAATTTTTAAACAAAAGTAAACCAACAAATTTTCGGAAACCATATCGCAGCCCCGAATTTCCTCTGATAAGAATCTGTTGTGGGCGTTTTTTCGGGGCGAGATATAGAAGCGGCGAAGATAAACATTATTTTATCAGCACAGCCGACTTCGTGGTTAGAGAAAATTTCGTTGGTTTACGGAATTAAGCCCGAGTATTAAATTACTATATTTATCAATTTTCCTTTCACGAAAATCACTACTTTCGGTTTTTGATTGTTGAGCCAGGCTCTTATCTTCTCGTTGTTTAATGCTAATTTTTCCGCTTCTTCCTTGGAAATTTCCGCACTGACTTCGATTTTGTCCCTTACTTTTCCGTTCACCTGAATTACAAGTTCAATGATATCTTTTTTAATCAGCTTTTCGTCGTATTTTGGCCATTTTTCCTTAAATATCGAGGTTTTGTAACCTAATTTTGACCAAAGCTCCTCTGTAATATACGGGCAAAACGGTGCGAGAATTTTCAAGAAATTTTCCGCATCTTTTTTTGATAAAATACTATCTTTTTCGCTCCAGGTGTTTAAAAATTCCATCATTGTCGAAATCGCGGTATTGAATTTCATATTCTCTAAGTCATCACCGATTTTCTTAATCGTGTAATTGATTTTCTGTACCAATTCTTTGGTGGTTGCTTTTCCGATTTTAGCTTGTCCTGAACTTGCCAAGGGATTAAATATATTCCAAACTCTTTTTAAAAATTTATTTACGCCAGTAATACTTTTATCACTCCACACGCCGCCATCTTCAAATGCAGCAATAAATAACACGTACATCCTAAATGTATCTGCCCCATATTTTTTGACATAATCATCGGGAATAACCACGTTTCCCTTGGATTTTGACATTTTGCTGCCATCTGCTGCCAAAATCATTCCCTGATGATTAAGTTTCGTGAATGGTTCGTCAAAGTTTATTAGTTTTTGATCAAAAAACACTTTGGTAATAAATCTAGCGTAAAGCAAGTGCAGACAGGCATGTTCTGCACCTCCGATATATTGATCAACCGGCAACCACCTATCAGCTAGTTTTTTATCAAATGGTTCACTATTTAAATGCGGACTCAGATATCTTAAAAAATACCACGAAGAGCAGACAAAGGTATCCATTGTTTCTGTACTGCGCTTGGCATCGCCGCCACATTTCGGACATTTAACATTAACGAATTCTTTTGAACGAGCTAATGGCGAATCGCCGCTATCGGTCGGTTTGAAATCCTTTAAATCCGGCAATTCTATTGGTAAATCTTTTTCCGGTACCAAAACTTCGCCGCATTTATCACAATAAATAATCGGTATTGGCGCGCCCCAATATCTCTGACGGGAAATCAACCAATCTCTTAAATGATAATTTATTTTCTTCTGCCCCAACTTTTTTTCTTCCAACCACTCGGTAATTTTTTCCATTGCTTCTTCTGATTTCGAACCGCTAAATTCGTCTGAATTGACCAACGTCCCGTAATCGACGAATGCTTTTTTGGAAATATCTCCACCCGAAATAACTTCTCTGATTTCGATTTCGTATTTATTCGCAAACTCGTAGTCTCTTTTATCGTGCGCCGGCACAAACATCACTGCTCCCCCGCCGTAACCGGCAATTACATAATCACCAATCCAAACCGGAATTTTTTCATTGTTTAGGGGATTAATTGCGTAAGTCCCGGTGAATACTCCGGTTTTTTCCTTTTCCAAGTCCGTTCTTTCCAGTTCGGATTTCTTTTTGCTTTCCAAAATATAATTTTCGACTTGTTTCTTTTTTTCGAGGGTGGTAATTTTCGCGACTAATTCGTGCTCAGGAGCTAATATCAATGCCGTTACGCCAAAAATAGTATCAATCCTCGTTGTAAAAATTTCTATCTCATCACTATTGATTTTAAATTTTGCGGTCGTTCCTTCGCTTTTCCCGATCCAGTTTTTTTGCATTACGACAGTTCTTCGTGGCCAATTTAATTTTTTATGGCCTTCTAATAGTTTTTCGGCATAATTTGTAATCTTAAAAAACCATTGTTTTAAATTTTTCTGGATTACTTCGGAATCACATCTTTCGCATAGACCGCCAATCACTTGTTCATTGGCCAAAACAGTTTTGCAGGAGGGACACCAGTTAACTGGCGCTTCTGCGCGATATGCCAATCCATTTTTATACAAAACGCCGAATAACCATTGCGTCCATTTGTAATATTCGGGAGAAGAAGTATTTATCTCCTTTGACCAATCAAACATTATTCCCAGGGATTTAAGTTGTTTTATGCCAAAATCTATATTTTTTTTAGTGCTTTCTGCTGGATGTACGCCTGTTTTTATGGCATAGTTTTCCGCCGGCAATCCAAACGCATCTGCGCCAATCGGCTGCAAAACATTAAATCCGTTCATTTTCTTGTATCTGCCAAAAACATCCGCACCGGTATAGTTATAGCCATGGCCGATATGAATTTTATCTCCTGACGGATAATAAAACATCACCAAATTATAAAACTTCGGCTTCTTATTTAAATCACAGAAATAAATCTTATCCTTTTCCCATTTTTTCTGCCATTTAGGTTCAATTTTTGATGGATTGTATTCCATAGTCTTCATCTTATCAAATTTTAGGCCTGGCTTCAAACAAAAAAGAGGAAACGCTGTCGTTTCCCCTTTAAGTATTAAAGCAAAAAGTACGAATTAATTCACCCTACCAACAACTTACAATCCTTTTCCTCAAAACCAAGAAAGTGCGAAGAATAATTTTGTGTCCACCAAGTATGAGCCCAAGTCTGATTCCGTTCAAGTAAAGCGTTTAATGCGTCAGATGTTAATACCACAAATCCCTTCATTCTTTTTTTTGTGGGCTCATTTGTTAATACCCCTAATCCGTAATCATCATACTCCATGGCAATTGGGATCACACAACCCACCCATGCTTCGCGCACATGAAGAGGTGCTTCACCATCCGGAACAGTAATAATTTTAATTCTTTTCAATAGGTCCTCCTTTGTTTAAGATATTTTTATAATACGCTGATCTAAAGTCTAGTCAAGCCCAAATAACTCTTTGGCGTTTTGGGTGGTTTGTTTGGCTACTTCGTCAAAACTTACTCCCTTAATCTCGGCGATTTTTTCGGCAATATATTTAACGTTTTCAGGGGTATTTCTGATAATTTCGCCTTGTTTTCGAATAGATTCAGGCGCCAAATAAGGACAATCGGTTTCGATTAAAATTCTATCCAAAGACGTATTTTTGATTACTTTATCGTAATCGCGCGCATAAGTAATTAAGCCCGTAAAACTGATATAAAATCCGAGTTTCAAATATTCTTCGGCATAAGACCAGCGACCCATATAGCAGTGAAGTACGCCAGGCGCGGAATTTTGAATTTTGCCTGCCTGCCGGCGAGGCAGGAATTTTGAATTTTGAATAATGCTTAAAATCTCCGGAAAGGTACGGCGGGAGTGAATAACAACGGGCTTATTGACTTCTTTTGCCAGTTTCAAATGTTTAATAAAAACTTCTTGCTGAAGTTTTTGCGCTTTTTCGTCGTTTTCGCAGAATTCGTAATCCAGACCGGTTTCGCCAATAGCCACGACTTTTTTGTTTTTTGCTAATTTTAAAAATCTATCATAATCGAATTCTTCTTTTTCTCTTTCCTCGTATCCGGTAACGTCATGCGGATGTAAAGCGACCGTGGCATAAACACCCTTTTCGTATTTTTGCGCAATCTCGATTACTTCCTGCGAAGTTTTATAATTTACGCCGATATTAATCAACCAAACTTGTCCCGAGGGATTCGAGGGATCTAAACAGCGACCGATGATTTCATCTCGGTCGCTATTAAAGTCTTTAAAATTAAGATGACAATGGGTATCAACAAGCATAAATCAAAATGCAAAAATCAAAAATCAAAATGATAATTCAAAATTTAAAATTATTTATCGATTCGAGGAAAGAGTATTTCGAGTTTTCCGGTTTTGGAAGTCAAACTTCCTTCAATCTGGTTTTTTATTTTCTCACTGGTTTCGGGTAAAAACGGCGCGATCAAATCGGCAATTTCGGAAATACAATAAAGAAGATTGGACAAAACCTGTTCCAATTTTTTCTTATCGGTTTTCGCCAATTCCCAAGGTTTGTTTTCGTCAACGTACTTATCGCAAAATCCTATCAATTTCCAAATTTCTTCCAGTGCCTCGTTAAATCCGAATCCTTCAATGGCTTTGTAGCAACTTTTCTTTGTTTTTTTAGCTGTTTCCAAAACTCCTTTCTCGGGTTTTTTGCTTTCGGTCTTGTTTCTGTCCACCAACGTCAAAACTCTGGCTACTAGATTACCAAGACCATTAGCCAGGTCTGCATTATATCTTTGCTCCAACCGCTCGAGCGAAAAATCGCCGTCCTCACAAGCAGGAATCTCTCTTAATAAGTAATAACGAAGCGCATCAATGCCGTATTTGTCAGACAATTCAATCGGGCTCGGCAAAGAAATTTCTGATGACTTGCTTACTTTCTTACCCGCCAGATTAATAAACCCATGAATAAAAACCTGCCTGGAATTAGAAATTCCGGCAGATATTAACATCGCCTGCCACATTGCCGTTTGCTGTCTTAAATTGTCCTTCCCCGCCACCTGAATTGCGTTCGGGGTTTTCTTGGTTCCCCAAAATGATTCGAATTTCTTTTTATTCTCGGGCCAACCGAGACAGGAAATATAATTAATCAAAGCATCAAACCAAACATACATCACATGATTGTCATCACCGGGTACCGGTACCCCCCAAGGCATCTTATTTCTAAACCTGGAAATACTAAAATCTTGTAATCCGCTTTTTACAAAATTATAAATTTCTTTTTGTCGATGTTCCGGAATTACAAAATCGGGATTTTTTTCGTATAAATCCAAAAGTGGTTTTTGGTACTTTGAAAATCGGAAAAAATAATTTTCTTCTTCAATAATCTCTACCTCTCTTTCGGGATGAATCGGACACTTTTCGTTGACCAATTCCGAATCAGTTTTCTCCAGTTCACAACCGACGCAATACTTGGTTTTATAATTCTTTTTATAAATATCTCCATTAGCTTCACATCTTTTCCAAAATTCTTGGGCCGCCTCGATGTGGTGTTTGTCTGTTGTACGAATAAAATTGTTGTAAGAAAGATTAAGCTTTTCTTTCAATAAGTTGAATTTAGCCGCATACTCATCGCAGTATTTCTGTGGGTCTTTTTTCTCCTCAATTGCTTTCTGATATATTTTCAACCCGTGTTCATCTGTTCCGGTATTGAAAAATACATCGTCTCCCAAGGCAGAACGATATCTCGCAATTACGTCTGCCTGCACGATTTCCAAGGCAAAGCCTATGTGCGGCGACGCGTTCACGTACGGAAGTGTAGTTGTAATATAAAATTTATTTTTCATGGTTGCTTGCCCCGCCCTTGGCGGGGTTAACGATTATTACGAATTCGCCTCTTGGCTCGATTTTGGGGATAATTTCGCTGATTTTCCCTCTGTAAATTGTCTCGAATTTTTTGGTCAATTCGCGCCCGATAACTATATCAAAATCATTGATATTTTTCAATTCATTCAGGGTTTTAATGATGCGATGCGGAGATTCGTAAATAATTACCGGATATTTATATTCACTAAGCTCTTTAAAGAATTTTTGCCTGCCCTTTTTATGCGGCGGGAAACCGAGAAAAACAAATTTATCCATAGGAAAACCGGAGATACCGGCCGCAGAAATTATAGCGCTCGGACCGGGAATGGAAATAATCCCTAAATCACCCATCAGCTCGCCTGTCAATATACTTATTAATTTGTTTCCCGGATCTGAAATTCCCGGAGTTCCGGAATCGGAAACCAAGGCCAGATTTTTGCCTTGTTTTAATAATTCCTTGATTTTCTCAATTTTATTAAGATTGCTGTGTTGATGATAACTTTCAACCGGTTTCTCGATATTATAATGTTCAAGCAGTTTTTTAGTCACTCGCGTGTCCTCGCACAAAATCAAATCAACCTCTTTTAGGGTTTCCAGTGCTCGGAGGGTTATGTCTTTTAAATTCCCGATTGGAGTAGCGATTATGTACAATTTACCCATAGCTTTACTCTACCAATAATTTACTTCGTTGTTAAGTTCTTTTAGATTATAATATAAATATGATTTTAACTCCTCACCTTTTAATCGGTGCGACAATCGGAGCCAAGACCCATAATCTTGGCTTAATTATAATGCTTGGTCTTTTAAGTCACCTAATACTTGACCGAATTCCCCACTGGGACTATCCCAATCCCGGTATTAGCAATTTTAAAAAAACCAAAGATTTAAAAAGGTTCATTTTTGATTTGTTAAAAATAGTAATTGACGGCGTGGTCGGGATTATAATTGTTTTTCTGCTAGTCCGGAAAACCGACCTTCGTCTCGATATTAGAAATTTGATATTTATTTTGTTGGGGATAATTTTTGCAACCTTGCCGGATATTTTTCTATTTTTTAGTTTTACCGTATTATCTCCGGAAATCTCCAGAAAAATTATAAACTTTCATAATAAATTCTTCCATTGTAAAAAAGAAGGTCATAGAATTACCTTCTTAAACTTGACCACTGAAATTATTGTAATCTTTTTAGCTATTCTTGTTTTCTTTTCTTGATTAAATCTTTTAAAAATTCCGCGAAAACGGCAGTCAAGGGAACCGATAGAATCATTCCCGGAATTCCGCCCAGCTTCCCACCAATAAGCAGTGCCAAAATCACGACAATGGGATTAAGGCCAACAACTTTTCCGATAACCAAAGGAACGATTAAATAATTTTCTATTTGCTGTACGGCAAAATAAAAAATAATCACCCACAGGCCCAAAACCGGCGCCTGAAGAAGCCCAATAATTATTGCCGGAATTGAAGCCAGAACGGGTCCGATATATGGAAAAATTTCAAAAGCTCCCGCTATCATCGCCAAAATCAACGCATACTTAACATCAAGAAAATAAAGCCCGACATAAACCATACTTCCGACAATCAATCCGAGAAATAACTGGCCCTGTAACCACCTGCCCAGTTTTTTTTGTGCTCTTTCCCATAGATCCAAAAGATAATCACGATATTGCAAAGGAATTATCGCCGTCAAAACCCGCTGGATTCCTTTCTTTTGGACGGAAATGTAAAAAGAAATAACCAATATGAGGAAAAAGGAGAAAACGCCGCCAAAAATATTCAGGACGGTAGAAAACATATTGGAAGCGGAGCCTTTCAAGAAATCACGAACATTATTCAAAAGAACGGTAAGCTGGTCGATAAAACGTTGGTACTTAGAAAAATGTTCTTTAAGGCTTTGAAATTTAACTGTCAGCTTTTCTACATAATCCGGAAAATTAGAAGAAAGTTTTTCAATATCTTTAGCAACCGAGGGAACCACCAGGTAAAGCAAAAAAGTGACAATTCCAAAAAATAGAATATAAATAATCAAAGTCCCGATTACGCGCGGGATTTTTATTTTCTCCAAAACATTAACAATGGGCGTTATTGCCGAAGCGATAATCAGGGCAAAAATAAAAATTACGATAATATCACGGATTAAATACAGAAAAACCAAAAAAAGCACGATAAATATCGCCCTCATGATGGTGCTCGAAGTTATACTTATAGTTTGTATTTTTTTCTCGGGCATTTTATATTTTTAATAGTTTTTCGAATCTCGACTTATCTTTAAACGGACCAATTAATGCCAGATTAAGTTTTTCCGGCCTAAATATGTCTTTTGCCACTCTTTGAATGTCTTCCACCGTCACTACTTCTATTTTAGCAAATATCTTGTCAAGGGTCAAAATCCTGTTCTCGTATAATTCTTGGCTGGCACAAAATGAGGCCTGGGCGCCTGAAGACTCCATGCTTAAAATCGTATTGCCCCTCATGAAATCTTTGGCTTTTCTCAGTTCTTTTGCAGAAATTCTTCTATCTCTTATCAATTTGAATTGATTTAAGATTTCGCTTATCGCTTCGTCAACTTTATCGTTATTCACGCCCGCTTGAGTCAATAAAAACCCGGCATCCAAATCCGTGCTATTGTAAACCCAAACATAATACGCCAATCCCTTTCTTTCCCGAATTGAAATCCACATTCTCGAACTCATTCCGCCACCAATCACACTATTAAGAACCTTTAAAATATATTTATCTTTATGAAAATTATTGTATGCCCTTACCCCCAGACAAAGATGAGTTTGGTCGGTCGCTTTGTGATGAATTAAAATTTCCGGCTTTTTTTGCGAAAAAATCACCGATTTTCTTGATTCGGGTTCTGTAATGTTTATTGTCTTAAATTTCTTTTCGATTTCCTTTTTCAGTATTTCCGCTCTCCCGATATTCCCGGCAATGCAAATAACCGTATTTGAAGCAGAATAATGATTTTTAAGATAATCATTAAAATCGTTTCTTTGGAATTTTTTCACATTTTCCTTTTCTCCGGAAATCAGCCACCCAGCCGGTTGGTCACCATAAAGCAATTTATCCCACAAGTCGGGAACATATCTTTTGGGGTCGTCCAAATACATGTTTATTTCTTCAATAATCACCCCTTTTTCTCTTTCTATTTCCGCTGAATCGAGTTTTGAATTCAGAAATATATCAGAAACCCAATTTAAGGCAACATCCAAATGCTTGCTGTCCACTTTTGCCTCGAAACCCGTACTTTCCTGACCCGTAAAAGCATTGTATTCCCCGCCGATTTTATCCAATGGCTCAATCAATTCAGCAGTGCTTGGCCTTTTCTTTGTCCCCTTGAAAAACATATGCTCCAAGAAGTGTGAAATGCCGTTATTTTTTTTGATTTCATATTTCGAGCCGGTTCCGACCAATACTAAAACGGTCGCTGCTTGCGTATTTTTCATCGACACAGTGACCAACCTCAATCCGTTTTTAAATGTAAACTTTTGATATGATTTATTCATTTAATTTTTCTTCCAAATATTCTTTTAGTTCTTTGATTTTTATTCTTTCCTGTTTCATGGAGTCCCTTTCACGAACCGTGACATCGTCTTTTTCCAGACTATCAAAATCAACGGTAATACAAAAGGGAGTTCCCGCTTCATCCTGGGCATAGTATCTTTTCCCGATATTCCCTCTGTCATCCCAGGCGACCGGGAATTCTTTTTTCAGGGACTCATAAACTTCCCTGGCTTTCCTGATTAAGTCAGGCTTGTTCGCCAAAAGCGGAAATATTGCCGCTTTTATCGGCGCGAGTGCAGGCTTAAACTTCAAGATGATTCTTTTTACGCCCTTTTCCGCCCGAGGCGGATCAGCCTTGGGCTGAATTTCTTCCTCACAATAAGCCTCGGAAAGAATCATCAGCATTGTTCTTTCCATTCCAAAAGAAGGCTCAATAACGTGCGGGAAAAATTTCTCGTTTGTTTTTAAATCGACGTATTTCAAGTCTTTTCCGCTTTTTTCACTGTGATTTTTTAAATCAAAATCAGTGCGGTATGCCAACCCATAAAGCTCCCTGAACCCGCCAAAGGGAAAATCATATTCAACGTCTTCTGTGTACTTCGAATAATGCGCCAATTCTTCTTTTTCATGTTTGCGCCAACGAATATTTTTTTTGTTTACCCCCAAACTCGTCACCCATTTTTCGATTTCTTTTTTCCAATCCTTAAAGTATTTCTTCCATTCTTTTTCCTGGATAAAATATTCTATTTCCATTTGCTCAAATTCCAATTTCCGGAAAATGAAATTACCCAAAGTTATTTCGTTTCGAAAGGCCTTTCCTATTTGCGCGATACCAAAAGGAAGAACGGGATGAAAGCTGTCGATAATATTTTTGAAATTTACAAAAATTGCCTGTGCTGTTTCCGGCCTCAAATAAGCAATTGATGCGGAATCCTCCACCGGACCGACAAAAGTTTTAAACATCGGCACAAATTTCTTCGCCTCGGTAAGCTCTCCGCCACAATCCGGACACTCTTTGGAACTTGTTTGATCGGCCCTGAACCTTTTGTGGCATTTTTTGCATTCCACCAAAATATCAATAAACCCCTGGATGTGGCCCGATGCTTCCCAAATTTTCGGATTCATCAATATCCCCCCATCAATACCATAAATGTCGCTTCTATTTTGAACAAAATTTTTCCACCAGCTCTTTTTAATATTATTCGCCAACTCAACGCCCAATGGCCCAAAATCAAAAGTATTAGCCAGGCCGCCGTAAATATCGGAACCCGGATAAATAAAACCACGCCTCTTACACAAAGAAACGATTTTTTCCATTAGGTTTTGGCTATTTTCCGCCATAATAATTATTCCCGAACAACACCCCCGGGATCCCTTGAATCGTCGGGAGTGCTGGTATTGACCGAATTAGTATAATCTGTAAAAAGAATACCCGTGAATGAATCTTTCGCTTCAAAATAGGCTTCATTTGTCAAAATGGGCATGGTCCCGATCTGATTTGTAGATGGCCTGATTCCGATTTGAAAAACAAGTTCGTATGCGGGAAGAATAAAACCAACGCCCGCGGGTATTTTTTCATCAAACTTCCAAACAATATCGTTTGTTCGTTCGTTGTAATAAACTTGACTGTTGGGAACTTTATTTATATACAAATCCGACCAATATACCCCCTGAGGCAATACCGATCTGATTATGATATTTTCTAAATCATTGGAACCATTGGTAATTTGCCAGTGTACGGTAAAATTTGTTAACGCATCCACTCTGGGAGGCATTGGCCCGGAATTAATGATTCCCACGCTCGGTTCATAGTAATAAACCTTGGCCTTTAAATTAATTTCGCTATTTACTTTACACGACAGGTCGTTGGAAATTTTCAATTCGGAAACGGCGAATTTTGCCGGTACGGTCTTGGTTCCGATTTCTACCGAAACCTCAGCCGTAACATTTTTATCGTTATAATTATTCATCGGTACCGGTTTTTTTATGCTTATTGAAAAATAAACGGTTCCAGACTGATTCGGCTCCAATAATTTCAAGGCGGGAACATCCGCTCCACTCCAGGTAATTGTATTTTCCCTACTGTCAAAAAAACCGATTCCCATTAATTGAACCCCCCTAAGATTAAAAATGCTGTCTTTAAAATAAGTTTTCAAAATTAATTCTCTTAATGGAACGTCGGTATTATTTTTAAAATCAACCCTGTATTCCAAAAGTTGACCGGGATCAATTTTACAATCTTCTCCCACGCCCTGCAATACTAAGCTTAGCAATAGTGGCGAAGGAGAAATCAAGGTCAAGTATTCTAGCTGACTATACTGAATCAATTGTTCGCTTTCAATTTTTCCGATAACAACTTTCAGGGATTTGCTTTCGCCTTCTTTCCCGCTCAGATTCCCAATAAGATTAATGCTTCTTTTTTCTCCGGCTTTTAGAACGTCAACTTGCCAAAGATTGTTTGTTTCTTTTTGCGGCACCGGTTCCGCGCTTTTAAATTTAAAGTCTTTATCGTAGGTTAATTCTAATTTCAAGTTATAAATACTTTCCTCGGTCTTATTTTCATATTCAATTAAATAATTCGCCTCCTGTCCGGCAATGGATTTTTCCGGTCCTTCAACGTTTATGGAAACCAAAACGGAATTAATTTCCACCCTTGATGTTGTCGATTCTTCGAGGCGCGAACTGAAATTTTGCGGTATAAAATCCAGTTTTGCGGTAATACTTTTACTGTCTCCTTTTTCGCCGACAAGCCTAATCTTGAATTCTTCCGCTCCTTGTGATTTTTTGGCAATTGAACCCAGACTCTTTCTTTCCTGATTAAGTTCGGTTCCGTCAACAGAAAATGTTCCCGATGGATAATCAATTGTTAAATACGCATCCCTTAATACTACCCTATTGTCGTTAATATAATCGATTTTCACAATCACTTCTTCTCCAGAAGACACGGAGCTCGGAATTCTGATATTGATTTTGACATTTTCCAGACTATTTTTGCTCCTAATAAAAGAAAGTACGGCTAGCGTTGCCGCAATAATAAATATCACTATTAATGTTTTGGGAAGGTTTTTTTTACTGAATAAATTAACCAAACCGCGCATTTTTCCTTTTTGCGGTTTATTTTCATGTTTGTTCTCCAATTTTCCCAATGGCTCTTGTTTTGGTACCGTGCCTATGCTTACTTCTTTGATTTTGAATTCTTTATCGTTCATTCTTTTATTATACCACTTAATAGATTTGATTTAAATTTTTAATATCTTGAGGATTATAGCCCAAAAATTTAATCAGGTTTCTTTGAAAATCGGCAATCGCCGATTTTATGGAAATCTTATCTTCTTCAATGCTTCTAAGCGTAAATAGGGCCAACTTCCATATGTTCTCGTCTTTTTCTTCTCCAATAATCGCCTCGTCGATCAGTTCCGCCAGTTTTTGAGCAATTTTTATTTTTTCCGGATTTTTTTTAATTTTCAAAAATTGGTCCAAAATTACCGAATCCTTTAAAATCAGAAAGTTTTTCCCTTCGACTAAAATCATTTGAGTATGGGTAATCGTTTCAATGGAGCAGCGTAATTTACTTTCGAGTTTTTTCACGCCTCTTGCCGAAATATTAACCTTGCCCAATTTTTCGCTATAAACGGTTAAAAGCCGATCCACCTCATTGGAGTCGGCTGATTTCAAAATAATTGCTTTTGTTTTAATCATTTTTACAATTTTTCGATACTCAAATTTTTTCCTTGCCCGTCTTGAGCCGATTTTTCCGAAGAAAAAATAATGTCTTCGGCAATCACCTGTTTTTTAATCTGTTTCTTGTATTTTCTTAGAATTTTATCCGTGTTTTGATCACCAAAATAGACCCTAATTTTGTCTTTTGGCGTTAAACCCAACTCTTTTCTTAGTGCCTGGACTTGACGCACTAACTCTCTAGCCATTCCTTCTTCTTCGAGTTCTTTGGTCATCACGGTATTTAAAATTACGCCTTCTTTCAATTTTATATCAAAAGCAATATCCTTTACGTTAACCTCGTCTTTAATTAATTCAACCAATTGTTTTTCCAGTCTGTAGCGGGGAATTTTCAATTCCAAAAGTGGCTGCCTAACTTTTATTCCCGCCTCCACTCTCTTTTGCAAGGCATGGCTGCAAATCTGCCTTACTAAATTCATTTTTTCTTCAAGTTTTTTATTAATCAGTTTTTTATTGACTTTCGGCCAATCTTCGAGATGCACTGATTCTTTCTTGCCTTTTAATTCAAGATATAAATAATCGGCAATAAAGGGCATTACCGGGGCAATAATTTTCGACAATTCCAACAATACATAAGATAAGGTTTGTATGGCATTTTTCTTATCGCTTTTTTTATCACCCCTTATTCTTTCCCTGGAACGCCTTAGGTACCAAGTAGATAAATCATTAATAAGTCCTTCAATTGCCCGGGTAGCTAAATTTAAATCATATTTTTCATATCCGTCGGTTATTATTTGTTTTAAATTCTCAATTTTGGAAACAATCCATTTATCAAGAATATTTCCGCTTCTCGATGATGGCTTTATGCTTTTTGTCTCGTATAATTTATAAAAAGAAAAAATATTGAGAATCAGCATCAAAACCTTCTTAACTACTTCGTCAACGGCTTTTTCGGAAAAACACAAATCCTCCGCTTTCATCACCGGCGAAGCGGCGAGATAATAACGGATAGCATCTGCGCCGTATTTTTCGAAAATCTCCATCGGATCAGGATAATTATTCAATTTTTTGCTCATTTTTTTGCCATTCTCGGCTAAAACTATGCCGTTAACAACTACGTTTTTGAATGCTTCCTTGCTTTTAACCGCCGTAGCTAAAACATGTAAGTAATAAAACCATGCCCGAGTTTGATCTGCGCCCTCGGCAATAAATTTTGCCGGAAAATTTTTCTCGAATTTCTCCTTATTCTCAAAGGGATAATGCATTTGACCATAGGGCATCGAACCGGACTCGAACCAACAATCCAGCACATCGGAAACCCGTTTCATTGTTCCGCCTTGCCCTGAACTTTCTGAATGAGCACATTCACAATTAAAAGTTATTTTATCCATAAAATGCTTATGCAAATCGGTTACTTTTTGATTGCTGATTTTTTCCAGTTCTCCAATTGAACCAATCACTTTCTTTTTACCGCATTTGTCACAAATCCAAATCGGAATTACCGAACCCCAAAATCTTTGACGGGAAATAGACCAATCCCGGGCACCCTCGAGCCATTTCCCGAAACGCCCTTCTTTCATGTGTTCGGGCATCCAATTGATATTTTTTGCGGTTTTTAACAGTTTGTTTTTAATTTTTGAAATATCAACAAATAAAGAAGAGGTGGCGTAATTCAAAAGCGGAGAATCACAACGATAACAATAAGGATATGAATGCACGAATTTTTCGCTTTTGAAAACCAGATTTTTCTTTTCCAGAAATTCAGTAATTTTTATATCAGTTGACTGCGGACTATCCTTGGGCTTAACTTCTAAGCCCTTAAAATCAATTACGTCATCAATAATTTGCCCATTCATCTTAACGTGTTGAATCAACGGCAGTTTTTTTTCTTTCCCAAGATTCATATCGTCTTCCCCGAATGCCGGAGCAATGTGCACCACGCCGGTACCATCCTCAATAGTCACAAAATTGGCCAGTTGAATCGTGTAAAGATTTTCTTTATTTTTCAAATCGGCGCTCAAGAAATAATCGAAAAGAGGTTTATATTTTTCCCCCTCCAATGTTTTAACGCTAATTTCATCAATCATTTTATAATCCTTACCTTGGAAAATTTTATCGACATTATCTTTCACTAAAATGTACTTTTCGCTTCCCGATTGTACCTTAATGTAATGTAAATTTTCCCCCATTGCCAAAGCAACGTTTCCGGGTAAGGTCCAAGGAGTGGTTGTCCAGGCAAGGATAAAGGTTTTCGGCTCATCTTGTAATTCAAACTTGGCAATAACCGAAATATCGGTTGTTTCTTTATATTCCTGGCTGACTTCCGATTGCGATAATGTTGTTTCACATCTGGGACAAATATGCATTGATTTATATCCCTCATAAATCAATCCCTTGTCCCATAATTGTTTAAAAACCCACCAAACGCTTTCCATAAAGCTCGGATCCATGGTCTTGTAATCGTTATCCATATCTACCCATCTGCCCATTCTTTCTATTACTTTTCTCCATTCCCCCGCGTACATCAATACTTTGCTTCTGCAGGTTTCGTTAAAAAAATCTATCCCGATTTTTTCGATATCTTTTTTGTGTTTTAATCCCAATTCTCCTTCTACGATATTCTCTATAGGAAGACCGTGGCAATCCCATCCCCATTTTCTTTCAACGCGATAACCGCGCATAGTCCAATAACGCGGAATCATGTCTTTCATCAGGCTAGCAACGATATGACCATAATGCGGAGTACCGGTAGCGAATGGTGGTCCGTCATAAAATACAAAATCTCCCTTCTTGCCCCGAGCTTGTCGAGGGGTTTTCTTTAGGGATTTTTCGAAAATTCTGTTCTTTTTCCAGAATTCCAATATTTGTTTTTCTATCTCGGGTATGCTCATTTTTACTAATTACTAGTTACCGATTACCAGTTACCAACTTTTTTAATTCTCCGGTTTCGAATTTCAATTCTTCTTTATGAGTTTCTTCCTGTTTTTCGCTAAAATCACGCAGTGTTGCCTCGATGGAAAAAACTACCGCACCATGGGAAATAATCAGTATATTTTTATTTTTGTATCTTTCATTAATTTCTTTAATAAATACCCTTGCCCTTTTTAATACATCTTTATAATTTTCCATTCCGTAGGGCTTGCCCGATTTTTTATTTTTGATTGTTTTAAAGAATGATTCCCATTTATCTCCAAATTCACCGTTAAATTTACCGAATTTAATCTCTCTTAAATTTTTATCAAACATTATATTCATTCCTCTCTTCGTGGCAATTGTTTCGGCGGTCTGCTTCGTGCGCAATAAATCCGAAGCAAAAATCAAGTCGATTTTCTCTTTTCTCAAAATAAAAACGACTTCTTTTATTCTTTTTATTCCTTTTCGCGTTAATGGGTTATAAACTTTTTCCGGCCAGCAACTGACAAAGCTATACTTGTTCGACCTTGCTTCACCGTGACGCAAAAGAAAATAAGTATTATTCAATCTCATAGTTTTACATTTTTTCCAGTGTTTCTATGCCCAATAAATTCAACCCGTTTCTCAAAACAATAGATGCTGATTTAATAAGTGCAAGACGGGCGGATTTCACATTTTTCTCCGCCTTCAGAACCGGCAGTTTTTCGTAAAAATTATTAACTATTCCCGCCAATTTGAAAAGGTGATTAGCTAAATTGTTTACCTGAAAATCATATACTGCCCCCTCTATAATTTCAGGAAACCTTGCTAATTCTTTAATAATTCCGATCTCTTCTTCTTTATTCAATAACTCCGCATCAAAGATACCCAATTTCGCCTTGCGTAGAATGCTTCGCAACCTAACGTAGGTATACTGAAGATAGGGCGCCGAATTTCCTTCGAAGCTGAGCATTTTTCCCCAGTCAAAAATAATATCTGTGTGACGATTTTGCGAAAGGTCATTATATTTCAGTGCCCCAATACCGATTATTTTCGCCGCTTTTTTTCTTTCTTTTTCGGAAAGTTTTGGATTTTTATTCTCGATAACTTTTTCCGCTAATCCGATAATTTTATTTATTAATTCCTCGGCATTTACCACTCTTCCTTCGCGCGTAGCAAGCTTTTTGTGATTTTCGTCAAGCACCAACCCGAATTTCACATGATAAAGGTTCTTTGCGGGAATATATCCGAGTATTTCTGCGGACTTGAAAAGCTGTTCAAGATAAAAAGATTGTCCATTTCCAATAACATAAATTATTTTCTCCGGATGGTATTTTTCTACCCTAAATCTGATTGTCGCCAAATCACGGGTTCCGTAAACAGTCGCACCGTCGGATTTCTGAATTAGAAACGGGGTTATTTTGCCAAGAAGAATAATAATTGAACCGTCTTCGTTTCTGATTGCTTTTTTGGTTTTTAGTGCGTTTTCTATTTCGTATTTCAATTCTTTCTCGTAATCACTTTCTCCTTTAATTAAGTCGAATTTAATACCTAGAATATCGTAAATTCTGTTAAATTCTTTAAGAGATGTTTCGCGCAAAATTTTCCAGATTTTTCGGTTTTCTTTGTCGCCCTGTTCCAGCTTTTTAAATTCCGCTTTTGCCGTTTCCTGCATATCGGGATTATTCTCTATTTCCTTATTAAACCTAACGTAAATATCAAGCATTTTAGAAACAGTGACGTTCTTTAATTCTGACGCGTTATTTGTATACTTTTTATATCCGGCGATTATCATTCCGAATTGTGTTCCCCAGTCACCCAAATGATTGTCGCCGATAACCTTATATCCGAGAAATTTATACAAATTGTAAATCGCCTGACCGATGAAGGTTGAACGTAGATGACCAACATGCATCGGCTTGGCAACGTTGGGTGAGGAATAATCAATGATTACGGTTTTGTTTCTGCCGACGTTTTGTTTCCCGAAATTTTTATCTTCTTTTAAAATTACTGCAATTTGCTCTTGAAAAAATTCATTTTTGGGATGAAAGTTTATAAATCCTGGTTTTTTTATCTCTGGTGGAAAAAAATATTTTATTGCATTTTTATCTATCTCGTCAACGATGCCTTCGGCGGTCCTACTTGAATCTCCCAACCCCGCCAATGGAGTAATTACCATCGCACTATTGGTAGCATAGAAGCCATGATCTTCCCGATCGGGATGTTCAACTGTAAAATCAGGGATTTTAAATTCCTTAAACTTCTTTTCTTTTTGGGCCTTTTTAATGGCATCGATTATTATTTCTTTTATATATTTTTTGTTTATCATTAATTTAATTTTAACTTAACTAACTTAAATTTAAAAGAGGCCGCATGAGCCGGCCTCTTTTTGTTTAAATCAATATCTCTATTTGTTGTTATCCTTACCGTTCCTGAATCTGTCGTTACTTCTGATTACCTCCTTGATAAACTCCGGCTCATATCCGGCTTTCTGGCTAGCTCTAATAATTCCGTGTATATCTTTGGGCAAACACTTTCCGCCAAATCCCGGTTCGTCGGGAAAAACCATAGTATGCATCGGGTCAACGCGGGGATCGAGCGACCAACCGGTTCTTACCGCATAATAATCAACGCCCAGACTATCACAAATTTTTCTCATTTCATTGGCAAAGGTAACTTTTACGCCAAAATAGGTATTTTCCATATACTTAATCACCTCCGCTTCTTTGGATTTAATCTGATAATAAAATTTCTTCGGGCCGAGAATCGGAACAAGTAAATCCAAAACGTATGCAGCATCTTCTCTTGGCCCGCCCATAATCACAAATGGGCATTCTTTCATGTCTTTATCGAATTTATAAGGAGACCAATACTTACCTTCTCCGGCGTATTCAGGACTGAAAACGATTCTTTTTCCGCTTTGGCGCCTTAATCTGTCCGTTGTTCCGGGCTCGACAGTCGATTTAATTAAAATAACCGGGGTCTCCAAACGGTTAACCACGGCTTCAACTAATGAAATATCGCAACCCTTAAATGGGTCTTCACATCCTTCAACCATCGGGGTTGGCACGCAAATCACCGCTAAATCGGCATCATTAATTCTGGAATAATCATCTGCCGCGCTTGAAACCGTAATCTGCCCTTCGTTCTCGTCAAAAATATGTTCTTTATCAATATCTTTCGCCACTACTAAATAATGGCTCTTAAACATATTCACTACCGCTTTTCCGACATATCCGTATCCGATAACGGCTATTTTTTTGGTGTTTTTTTGCATAGGTATATTTTTATACCCCCCTTTCCCCCTCCTATTGAAGAACCTCCTTTATATCATAATTTAAATTTGGTTGCAATATCTGGACACATTAAATCTAAAGAGCTATTTTAAAACTTCTGTTTGGTTATTTTCACTAATAATTCTGTTGAATATTTCCGGATGGATTTCCGCCAATTGCGACAATATTTTTCTGTCCAATTCAATTTTGTTTTTCTTCAGAGAATTTATGAATTTGCTGTAAGAAATTCCGTTTTCGCGGCACAAAGCATTAATTTTGATATTCCAAAGCTGACGGAAATCTCTCTTTTTTGCTCTTCTGTCTCGGTATGCGTAAACTCGCGCATGTTTTAATGCATCTTTAGCCAATCTGAAATTGGACTTCCTTTGCCATTTGAAACCCTTTACCTGTTTTAATAATCTTTTTCTTCTGCTGCGTTTTTGAACGCCTCTTTTAACCCTGCTCATGGTTTAGTATAGTTTACTTTCGATTAATCTACTTGCGTTTCCCTTGTCTACTCTTTTGCTTTTTCTTTTTTTTCTTTGTTGTCCGCCCGATTCTTTAGCATTCAAATGATCTTGGTGCTGCGCTCTGCGCATCAAGATTCCGTTCTTGGTAATTCTGAATCTTTTACTTATTGATTTTTTGGTTTTCCCGGACATATTGTTAACCCCATCCCCGAAGGAGTTCTCTTAACCTCTTCTTCTTTTTTGTATTCCGCGGTTATCATTTGCAGAAATTTTTCCATTTTTTCTCTGGCCAAGTCTCCAAAAGCTCTTTCTCTGCCTCTCAATTTGATATCAAGCCTAACTTTGTCTCCTTCTTTTAGAAATTTTTCTATTTGTCGCACCTTTATCTCCATGTCGTGATCAGATGTGGTAAATCCGATTCTGATTTCCTTCAGTTCCGCTTTTCTTTGTTTTGCCTTTTGCTTTTTTTCTTTCTTTTCCTGTAAGTATTGATATTTGCCCTTATCGATTATTTTGCAAATCGGCGGTTCGGTTTTAGAGGTTATTTCCACTAGATCCAGTCCTCTTTCCTGGGCAAGGCTGATTGCTTTCGGTGTCTCCATAGCGCCCAGATTATTGCCAGCCTCATCGATTACCTGAACCTGTAGAGCGCGAATATGCTCATTTGCTTTAATGACCGGACCCCTTGTGTATCTGTTAAATTTTCTAAAAAATGGTTTTTTTACAAACATTATTTAAAGTAAATCTTTATAGCTCAACTCCATTAATTTATTCTGCAACATCTTTTTAAGTTGTGAGCGGCCAAACCCACTTTTTAAAAATATTTCTCGGGCTTTCGCGTCTTTTTGGTTAGTGAGCGCTTCATAATAAATTAACTTCAATGGTCGCCGATTCCTTGTTGCAATAGACGCTCCATTAAAGTGCTCGCTCAATCTCTTTTTTAAATTCTCAGTATAACCAATGTATAACCTTAAATCCCTTAGACTGAATAAAATATATACGTAGAAAAATTTTATCTTCATGTGCTTGCAACGTCTGACGTTGCCCTTTGCAGCGTCTGACGCTGCAAAAAAGATATTTAATACAATAAAAACATAATTAAAGTGACAAGTCTAACTTGTCTACCTCGTCAAACTCTTCAAACCGAGTTTGACTCGGTGGAGACGGGGAGAATCGAACTCCCGTCTAGAAGACATCTTAAAATAGCTCTACAAGCTTAACCCATTTAATTTTTTCGACTTTGGGGATAAAAAACGGATAAAAATCCGAAAAGCTTAGCCTGGTTTTTCGGTAATGCGAACAAGGCGATCCGCATACCTATCTCAAGTTGACTATGACACTCCGCTTGCCTATTGAGAATCGGCATAAGGAATGGCTGCAGTTATTAGGCTACAGCAAGGGCAAAATTGTTTGCACTTATGTTTATCGGGTTTTAACGAGCTAACCGATGTCCTCGACTTGCTTATTTT
>Ga0315286_10001159_pt1 | contig 23605 bp, 22 predicted proteins | sample YL17G10_0_MG_FD_205038 | JGI IMG/M metagenome (GOLD analysis project Ga0315286, IMG submission 205038) | Sediment microbial communities from Yellowstone Lake, YNP, Wyoming, USA - YL17G10_0 | ecosystem: Environmental > Aquatic > Freshwater > Lake > Sediment | place: USA: Wyoming | collected...
AGGAACTGAGTAAATAATCACTGTACAAGTCCAAAAGAGTTTTGTCCATTGACTTTCTCCATTCTGGTCTTTTTCAATGTACCACTCTTTCGTTTTATCTTTTTGCGTAACATCAGTTACTATGTCTCCCACCTGATAATCGTTTCCGGTGCTGAATCTGAAGTAGTCCGAGTTGATTCGCTGTGCGTTCCATGTCGTCGGATCATCAAGCCCTCCTGCGCGCGCCATTGCATAGCCCATACAAATCGATTCACCGTGAGACATGTCAAAGTTGTTGCACTGTCCATAGACTGACCCATCTATGATAAAGAGCATGAAGATAAGTGCAATAAAGAGTCGGGATTTCATAATATCTCCTCCTTAGTGTGGGTTAAGGAATTGTGAAGTATGCTCACCTGAGCGTCGGAGAATTGCCATGAGTTTTGCAGAATCATCACCTCCTTGCTACCGTCGTTCCACTGAGCGTTTGAGAAGATCATGTCATTTGCCGTGCAACACGAAAGTTCGCGGCAATGCTGTCGCCTGTGGTCGAAGTTCCTCTTCTACAACGAAAGTCGCGCTTCCGTCACTCCAAACTCTAGGGCAATAGATGTTGGAGTCCACAAATAAAGGGAAGCGATACCAATCCTTCCCATTGTAGTGGTAAATCGTTTCGCCGGACGATCGCCCCACCGCGAAAATATTTGTGGCTGATTTGACGGTGAGATCGACTAAATAGACTGCCGAATTGCTGAATAAGGTTTGCCAGCTTCCAGGTGCGATCCTTTTCTTAACAGCCGTGTAGGGGCAAGAGTAGAGTGTGCCGTTGTCGAGAGAAAGAAAGAAAGTGAAATCGAGATTCCCACTCGATTCATTTACGATTTCAACCACTTTCCAGCCGCTCCCATCCCATTCCAATAGCGAATGATAGTCAATCCCCGAAGTATTGTTGTGCGTGAATCCTCCTGCGTAGGTGTTTGATCCGTCTGATCCTACAATGCGTTGAACCATTATTGTGTCCGCAATGTTGTGCTGTTGCCAGGTTGATCCGTTAGAATGGAAAAAGAGACCTTCTTCGCCACCAACCCATAAATCTGAGGAGGATTTTCCCCAGACAGAGAACAAGGCTCGGGCTTGAGGTATCACCGTTCCCTGCCAGCTCACGCCGTTGTAGTGCATCACGAATCCCTTTTTGAATGGCGTTGGAGGGCGTGTCGTATCGCAATACCCCACTATCCACACATCCGTTGACGAGAATCCAAACACCCCCACGCATGCCCAAGGAAAGATCTGCTGGGCAGGAAAAGCCTCCACGTACTTTGTCGTCAGATCAGTCCACCGGCTGCCGTCGTAATGCCAAATTTTGCCTGTGTAGAGCAGACCAGCAGATCCTACAACGTAGACGTCGTTGGCACTCGATCCCCAGATGCCGCTCATCGATGTCTGATATGTTCCATCTCCCAGGGTGTCTCTTTGCCATGTGTAGGTACGCGGATCTTTGTCCTTGTTAACCGGCGGCTCGGAGGTCTGTCTACAGTTGGTGCCAAGAAAGAGGAGTAGCGAAATCACCATGCCCGCCAGCGAAGCTGATGGACGGCTATTCCTAACCATCACACATCTTGCGGATAAGGTTGAATCCTGCGAACAGGAGAGTCTGCGGAGAAGAGTTTTGGTTTTATGCATAGCAAAACCTCCAGCAATTGGAGAAGAATCAGCAACCTGCAGTTGTTTCTCAAGGAGACCGGAGCATAAGAGATTCTAATCACAACAAACGTGCCTTGGTCGCGACTTCAATTATCATCGTTTTTCGTTGTTTCCCGCACATACTGTGGGCTGGGGGGGGCAATTTGTCCCAGTTCTCAGAAAGTGACACATGATTTCCAGATTTCCGGAAGTTCTTCTGCAGACAAACAATCCCCGTTCCGAATTCTCGAAACGGGGACCTGTGCTTCCACTTCCCTCATCATCTTGCTACCTACTTTTTAATTCCTTCTTCTTCCTTCTGTTGGTCCGGTGGTATGTCCTGGAACTTCGCGTCGGTTACATCTTCGTATGATTGCACCGTTTTCTGCCGCTGCTCATGTTGTTCTGGGTAGCCTTGCGTACGCTTGTTCTGGTTTGGACCGTGTCCTGTCAATCCGCGAAAGAATCCTTGAACCAGCCGATAGACAAAGTAAAAGGCCAAGGCATAGCCGATGACTCTTAGCAGGGCAAAGATGATTCCGCGAATCATGATTCTACCTCTTCACCATCGGATTGTAGTACTCGACTGGCGCGCGATTCGGTCTCAGTACTTGCTCCAGCAACTCCTCGAAGTCCTCCGGATTGTTCACAAAATCGATATCCGTTGCCTTCACGATCAGCAATGGGGTCGACTTGTACCGGAAAAAGAAATAGTTGTACGCCTCATTGAGGTCTTTGATGTACTCACCGGACATGTGCTCTTCCATCTTTCTGTTGCGGCGCTTGATGTTGGTCATCAACCGCTCGACACTCGACTGGAGATAGACAACAAGATCGGGCTGTGGAATGTTTTTTTCGATGGAGCTAAGAAGCGTTTCGTACAGCTTCAGTTCTTCGTCCTGAAGCGTCAGGTAGGCGAAAATTTTGTCCTTCTCGAAGATATAATCGGTGACGATGTGTGAATGGAACAAATCCGCCTGGAAGAGTTCCTGCTGTTGCTTGTATCGGCTCAGCAGAAAGAAAATCTGCGTTTGGAAGGCGTAGTGTTCGGGGTCTTCATAGAACTTCGGGAGAAACGGATTCTGCTCGAACTGCTCCAGCACGAGTCGGGCGCCTAACCTTTCAGAAAGCATCTGGGCGAGGGTTGTTTTTCCGGCACCGATCACCCCTTCTATGGCAACATGTCGTATTTCACTCGGCAGTTTCAAGAAGCTTCCAGCATTTCAAGTGAGAGATTGAATTTGGTCTTGCGAACGCTGCTCGTGTCTTTGCAAAACTTTATCAGATCGGCAACCCCCAACTTCCGGGAGGGGTCGACATAATCTTCGGCGATTTCTGCAAGCGGTATGAGAACAAATCTCCTGTTGACGGCTTCGCTATGCGGGACCTGGAGCTTTTCCTCATTAATGACGCGATCGTCAAAGTACAACAGGTCGATGTCGATTTCGCGGGGACCCCAGCGAACCTGATCCATGCGGCCAAGTTTTGTTTCCAGTTCTTTCACTGAATGCAGAAGGTCGTTCGGTCCGAGCGATGTTTCGATCTCGATCGCGGCATTCAGGAATTCAGGCTGCTCCTTCAGTCCAACCGGTTCGGTTTCGTACACCGACGAAATCCTCCGGACGGACGTTCGATGAAGCCTGGCGATTTCGTAGACGGCCGATTGGAGATAGGCAAGCCGATCCCCTTTGTTCGATCCAATACCCAAAAACACGCGAGCCACTCTATGACCGACGATGGCTGATCTCCACTTCGACGTGATCGATGACGCCCTTGACGGCAGCCCCCGGCTTGCGAACCCGGACATCAACCCGCTGAACGTGTCCGAATTGCCTGAGAATTCCCTGAGCGATTTCTGATCCGAGGCGTTCCAGTAACAAGAACTTTCTCCCTACGACGATGGTCCGAATGCAATCATAGACCCGCTCATAGTCGACGGTGTCCTTCAAATGATCGCTCTTCGCCCCCTTCGAGAGATCGCAGTGTAAATCGACGTCCACTTCGAACTTGCCCCCGAGATTCTGTTCATCGGACAGCACGCCATGGTATGCATAAAAGACCGCGTTGCGCAAGCGGATAACGCTCAACACGTTCTTCGATTGTTTCACCGTTTCTGTTCTCTTCTTCACCATCTCTGCTCAATGCCCTTAGTCAATATCCCTCCAAAACTGGTCGTGAATATACCCAACCAACCACCGAAACGCAACCACAGCTCAATGTCTGCTCTCAGGGTTCCCGCCGCCATCCAACGGGTCGCCTCACATTTTTTCAATCTTCGCCCAGGTGTCCCGCAGTGTGACAGTACGATTGAAGACGAGATTTCCCGGACGTGAATCATCGTCGACACAAAAATAGGCAAGCCGTTCAAATTGGAAGCGATCTTGCGTCTTCGCCGACGCAAGACTCGGTTCTACTTTACATTGCTTCATAATTTGAAGCGAAGCCGGATTGATGAATGACTTCCAGTTCTCTCCATTCGGATCTTCAATACTGAAGAGGCGATCGTAGATGCGCGCTTCCGCGTCAAGAGCGTGCTGTGCGGACACCCAGTGAATGGTCCCTTTTACTTTCCTGGCGCTCTGCGGTGAACCGCTCTTCGTCTCTGTATCATACGTGCATCGCAGTTCTGTGATTTCACCGGTCATTGGATCCTTGACAACGCCGATACATTTGATGATGTACGCGTAGCGCAATCGCACTTCCGTTCCTGGCGACAACCGGAAATACTTCTTGGGCGGAACTTCCTTGAAGTCGTCCTGTTCAATATAGAGGACCCTGGAGAATGGGACCTTTCGTGTTCCGCTCGCAGAATCCTCGGGATTGTTCACAGCGTCCATTTCTTCTACGATGCCGTCCGGATAGTTCTCGATAACAAGCTTGAGAGGCTTCAGGACCGCCATCACGCGAGGTGCGCGTTTATTGAGATCGGCACGTAGACAATCCTCGAGCGATGCAACATCGACTGTGCTCTCGCTCTTCGCCACGCCAATACGATCGGCGAACAGGCGGATTGACTCGGGCGTGTAACCCCTTCGGCGCAAGCCGGAAATCGTCGGCATTCGTGGGTCATCCCACCCGTTCACGTTGCCATCCTGCACGAGTTGCAGGAGTTTCCGCTTGCTCATCACCGTATAGGTCAGATTCAGGCGGGCAAATTCAATTTGTTGCGGCGCAAAAATGCCGAGTTCTCTGACAAACCAATCATACAGCGGCCTATGATCGGTAAACTCAAGCGTGCAAATTGAGTGCGTTACTTTTTCAATCGAATCAGACTGGCCATGTGCCCAATCGTACATAGGATAGATGCACCACGTGTCCCCCGTCCTGTGATGGGTGGCGCGAAGGATACGATACATCACAGGATCGCGCATATTGAGGTTCGGCGATGCCATGTCGATCTTTGCACGCAGTGTCCTCAATCCGTCGGGAAACTCCCCCTTCTTCATTCGCTCGAAGAGATCCAGATTCTCTTCGATGGACCGATTCCGAAACGGGCTGTTCTTGCCGGGTTCGGTCAGCGTTCCCCGATGTTCCCGCACCTCGTCGGCGTTCAGGTCGCAAACGTACGCCTTTCCCTTCTTGACCAACTGAATGGCAAATTCATAGAGCTGGCCGAAATAGTCGGAAGCGTAGTAGCACCGATCGTCCCAATCGAATCCAAGCCAGCGAACATCCTGCTGGATCGAATCGACATATTCCTGTTCCTCTTTGATGGGATTGGTGTCATCGAAACGCAGGTTGCACAAACCGTGGTAGTCCCGGGCAATACCAAAATTGAGGCAGATCGATTTTGCGTGGCCGATGTGAAGATAGCCGTTGGGCTCGGGCGGGAAACGGGTTTGAACTCTGCCTGCGTGTTTATTGGTCTTCAGATCGTCGTCGATAATATCGCGGATGAAGTTTTTTCGCTCAGGCACAGCATCGCTCGATGGCGGACTTGCAGGGCTCTTCTCGTTCGTCGTCATGACAACCTTTCGATTGCTGTGGTGATTCTCTTTATCGTTTCATCCTTGCCGAGAATGAACAGAATATCGTACAATCCCGGTCCGCCGCCGACACCCGAAACCGCCAACCTTAACGGATGAATCAGATCACTGTGTTTGACATTGAGCAATTCGGAGACACGGTGTAATGCTGTTTCGTAGTCTTCTTTTTGCGGATTCTCGACTTTGGATAGTTCTTTGGCCAGTTCTTGCAGGTGTTTCCCTGAGTCCGGTTTCCACCGCTTCTTGACCACGTCTTGCTCATACTGTGTCGGCGGCTCAAAGAAGTACGGACTCTTTTCGAGAAAGTCCTTCACGAACGTCACGCGTTCGCGCATTGCCGTTATGACACTCAATAAATAGGCGTCGGTGTAAGCACGGCCCGAAAACGGCGACTGACTCAACGCTTGCCGAAACATTCCAAGGACTTCAGCATTGGGTTTGTTCCGAAGATGTTGAAAATTGAGCCAGTTCAGTTTCTCGACATTGAAGACGGCGCCCGATTTGCCCACTCTCTCAAGTGTGAATTCCTTGACCAATTCCTCCATGCTGAAGAGCTCACGATCATCGCCCGGATTCCAGCCGAGGTAGGCGATAAAGTTGATAATGGCTTCCTTCAAGAATCCTTTTGCGCGATAGTCTTCGACAGCAACGTCACCCTGCCGCTTGCTCAGTTTCGATTTGTCAGGATTCAGCAGGAGCGGCAAATGGGCAAAGACCGGAAGATCCCAATCGAAGTAGCGATAGAGGAGTACGTGCTTGGGCGTGCTGGGGAGCCATTCCTCTCCTCTGATGACGTGACTGATTCCCATCAGGTGATCATCAACGACGACGGCAAGGTGATACGTCGGGTAATCGTCGGATTTGATCAAGACCTGATCGTCCAGAATGTTGCAGGCAATCGTCACAGTTCCGCGGATAACGTCGTCGAAGACAACCTCACCTACCAACGGGACCTTCAGCCGAACGACACATTTCTCACCTGCCTGCTTCCTGCGTTCGGATTCCTCCCCAGGCAAATCTCGACAATGCCGGTCATACGACGGATTGAGCTTGAGAGCAAGTTGTTTTGCCCGAATCTCTTCCAACCGTTCGGCCGTGCAAAAGCAGTAGTACGCCTTGCCCGCTTTGACGAGCTGAGCCGCATGCTTGTGGTAGATGTCCAATCGCTGCGATTGGACGTAAGGCCCATGGCCGCCGTCTCTTCCCGGACCTTCGTCAAAATGCACGCCGGCCCAATCGAGCGTTGAAATGAGGTTCTCGACCGCTCCCTCGACTTTGCGCGATTGATCGGTGTCTTCAATCCGGAGAACAAACGCGCCGCCATGATGGCGTGCAAAAAGGTAGTTATAGAGCGCAGTGCGGAGACCGCCGACATGAAGATAGCCGGTTGGACTGGGGGCAAACCTGACACGGACGTGTTGGGACATTTCCATCGACTGTTCGGAAGACACAAAAAAAGCGTCCTCATGGCCGGGGACGCTTGCGCCTCTAGTAGGTGCAAATTCGTGATTCTAAGATACCGAAAAGGTTGACGAATTTCAATTTCGAGCACCCGTCCTTTTGGTGATTTCATTTTCGTACCACATTCGGTACATTGTCTCCCAGTCTTCAACAACAATCGGAGTTGTACTATGCATCCATGGAAGCTGCAAGAACTAACACTGAAGAACATCCGGATGCAAAAGTACCGGGTCGCGATTCTTCCGATCGGCTCGACGGAGGCACACGGCTTACATGTTCCGTACGGGTCGGATACGTTTCACAGCACAGTCATCGCCGAGCGGGTTTGTTCGGCGGCATGGGAGCGAAAGGCGCGCGTCATCCTGTTACCGACCATCCCCTATGGCGTGCAAGGCAACACCATGGGCTTTCCGCTGACGATCAACGTTCAGCAAAGCACATTGGATACGATGGTCACCGAAATTGTCAGATCACTTGAATACCACGGCATCCACAAGCTCATTCTCATCAATGGCCACGGTGGGAATGATTTCAAACCATTGCTGAGGACGATTTTCGGTCAGACCAAAGTATTCGTAAGCCTGGTAGACTGGTGGAAAGTCGGGAGCGATAAACTCAAGGAGATCTTCGAAGAATCCGGGGATCATGCCGACGAGATGGAAACGAGCGTGGATTTGGCTCTGTTTGGAGATCTTGTTCATCTTGAAGATGCGGGCGACGGCTTAACACGCAGTTCGCGGTTCGAGGCAATCAACAAAGGGTGGGTTTCGATCGCGCGACCGTGGCATCTCGTGACCAAGGATTCAACATACGGGGATCCTCGAAAAGCGACAAAAGAAAAAGGAGAACAGTACGTTCGAATTGTGGTTGAGCGGATTGCGGACTACGTCGTCGAACTCACAAAAAGCAAGATGGACAAACAATTCCCCTACTAGACCGACTCGAACTGGAACAGAAAAGCCGTTCCGAGATTTCATGGAACGGCTTTTTCTTGCGGAGAGGGAGGGATTCGAACCCTCGATAGAAGTTACCCCCTATGCAGGTTTAGCAAACCTGTGCCTTCAGCCACTCGGCCACCTCTCCGTGCGCTGAACTTTTCCAAGATATTCAAAAAGGTTGGATGAAGCAACCTGAATTTGTCTAGCCCACCCCCCTCAGCAGATTACTGCAAGCGGCACACGGAACAGACAGCTTCAAGTCGATTTCTTCGACGTACGTGGACGACCGCATCACGCACTCGAATTGCCTGCAGTGATACAACCCGAAGTTGTGCCCCAACTCGTGTACAATCTCCTTTTCGAGTCGCTTGAGCATCAGAGGATAGTCGTGCGACAATCCGTAGAATTGGTTCTGGAGACGATGCGTCGAGACGATCGCGGCGACGCCGTTGAGTTGTGCTTCTCCAAAAACGAAGGTCAGGACAGGGATATACAGATCGACTTCAACAACGAGGATGTGCTTTTCCTGATTGAGCTGAGCGCCGTTGAGGACCTGGGCAAGAAGCGCTGTGGAGTTATGTTGTCCACGAGACTGATCATAGGCACGGTCGATATTGATGGAGGCCTTTTGGACATCGGTCTTCACACCAAAAACATTCCCGACCCTCTCCGCCAATGGATTCAGACTGTCTGCCCCGATATTCGTCCCGTTGAGGATGTGAATAGCGGATGCCACTAGAAACGTGGGCGAAAAGGTACGTTCTGCACTTCTTGTCTCCGAATTCTGTTCATATTCCGAACATGACTACTCTCGTGTAGGGCTCTCGCCCACGTCTCTAGGGTTTCTTCAGGCCGAACTTTTCGATTTTATTATAGAGTGTCACCCGGTCGATTTGCAGGATGTCTGCGGATCGGGAGATGTTCCAGTGATTCTGTTCCAACATGGCAATAATATGCGCCTTCTCGGCGGCCGCGAGAGAACCAGATGGCAAAACATGATTTCGCTCGGTAAGCTGGAACGGCAGGTCTTCCGGCACGATCTTAGGAGGCTTTCCCACAACCATCGCACGTTCAATGGCATTTTCCAGCTCTCGTACATTGCCAGGCCAATTGTAGCGCACAACCGTGTCCATGGCTTCGGAGGAAATGCCGGTCATTGGTTTGTTCATGGACCTTGCGTATTTCTGTATGAAGTAGTTCACCAGTTGCGGTATGTCGCCCTTGCGTTCTCTCAGAGGAGGGATGAAAATCGAGAAGACATTGAGTCGATAATAGAGATCTTCGCGGAAGGAACCTTCGCTGACTGCTTTTTCCAAGTCTTTGTTCGTCGCGCAAATCACGCGAAAATCCACTTTGATAATCTCATTGCCGCCAACCCGGGAAAATTGCTTCGTTTCGATCGCCCGCAGGAGGTCCATCTGTGTTTTTGTATCGATATTTCCGACTTCGTCAAGGAACAGCGTACCGCCGTCTGCAAGCTCCAGTTTCCCTTTCCGACGATATTGCGCTCCTGTAAATGCTCCTCGCTCATGACCGAAGAGTTCGCTTTCCAGAATACCTTCTGCAAGGGCTCCACAGTTGACGGCGACGATCGGAAAATAGCGTCGATCACTGTTGCTGTGAATAGCACGCGCGATCAGTTCTTTCCCCGTTCCGCTTTCACCCCGAATCATGACCGTCGTGTCTGTCTTTGCGACAGTCTGAATGAGTTCGAACACTTTGTGCATTTGCGACGACTCGCCGACGATGTCTTCTGCCTTTGAGAATTCCGATATCTGTTCCTTTAGCTTCACATTCTCATTCGCGAGCGAACGCTGCTTGAGGGCGTTTGCCACAAGGTGAGAAAGATAATCCGGATCGACAGGTTTCGTTACGTAGTCAAACGCGCCGTTTTTGAGCGCCTTCACGGCCGTGTCGACGGTTGCATGCGCTGTGATGAAGATAATGGTGGCATCCTGGTCGAGCTCCCGAATCCGCTGCTGGAGTTCCATACCATCCATGCCCGGCATCTTAATGTCAAGCAGGATGATGTCCCACTTCTGTCCCTGCAGACGGCGCAGGGCATCCGCGGCATTTTCCGCCGAGCTGACAGAATATCCGTCCTCCTTGAACCACTTTGAGAGAGAATCGCGAATAACCTGTTCGTCATCGACAACAAGGAGTGATGGAGTAGATGTCATAATGTACCTCGTTCATGGGAAGATGAAATTCCTGGCGGTGGAATCGATGCCTGGGGCGGTAGGGAGTGACCACCTTTGCCGCTCCGGGGAAAACCAAGCGTAAATGTTGTGCCTTTGCCAACCTTTGATTCGACCGAAATCCTGCCTCCGTGCCGATCGACAATTCCATAGACGACGGAAAGCCCCAATCCGACTCCTTGTCCATTCCGCTTCGTCGAAAAAAACGGTTCAAACACGCGGAGGACATCTTCTTCCGGAATGCCGATCCCGGTATCCTGAATCTTCATGATCACCATGTCATTCTTTTCGTCGAGGTGAATTTCAACACGCAGGTTCCCACCTTCAGGCATCGCTTCGACGGCATTGACGAACAGGGCAACCAGTGCCTGCTGGATTTGATTCTCATCGCACAAGAAGGATGTCTCGCCGGGAGGATAGAGAGCCTCGAACTGCACATTGGTCATTTGGAAGTGATGCTTCATTAACCGTTCTGCTTTTTCAACGATCTGTTGAACCTGCACCATCCCGAAGTCGGCGACCTGTTTTTTTGAGAACAAGAGAAGATTTTTCACAATGTTCCCGCAACGCTCTGTTTCCCTGCGGATCAACTCGATATCTTCCAGTGTCTCTTTCATCTCCGGGCTGATGTCGGTGTTCTTCTGTATCCGCCGCGCGATAAGTTTGGCGTACGTAAGAACCCCTTCGAGCGGATTATTCAACTCATGCGCGACGGTGGCAGAGAGTTTACCCAACGATGCCATCTTTTCTATTCGCATGATCTGCTCATGGATACGTTTCAGCTCATCAGACTTCTCCCGAACGCGTGATTCCAAGGTCTGTGACCATTCTTTGTTCTGAGATTCTGCACGCCGGAGGGACTTTGTCATTTCATTAAACGATGCCGCAAGCCTGCCAATCTCATCTTTCGTCTCAACGAGAATCTCATAGTCCAGATTCCCCGAGGAGATTTCCTGGGTGCCTGCCATAAGCTTCCTCACAGGACGAATCACGGTGACTGAGAGGAACACGACAGATACGACTCCAACGAACAGCACCATGCTTGCCGCAACAACAACGAATTGTTGCTGCGCCTGCGTAATCGTGGCATCAATGTGCTCCAGGGACATTCGCACATCCAAGACCCCAAGAACGGAGCGTTCCGTCGGGTGTGAGTGACAGCCGGCGTTCGAGCATTGGAGTTCATTTCTGATCGGATTGATGAGTCCGAGAATTCTCTTTCCCCCTTGGCTTGCGTAGATGCGCATCCGGCTCCCGGCCGGGACAACGTCGAGTGGTTTCGCCTGATCATGGCACCCGTAGCAGGCCTCGGCATTCAAATCGACGACTCTCCCTTTTTCCTTTTCCTCTGTTGAAAAAGTGATTTCCCCTCTTTTGTTGTAGATCCGGATGCCCTCCACACCGGGCTGCTGCCCCAGCGTCGTGATGATCTGGTACACGTCTTCCTTGCGATTGAGGAGCATACTGTAGTGGGTCGAACTCTTGATCAACTCACTGACGCGCTGAGCGCTTTCCGTGACTTGCAGCATCATCTGGTCCGTATAAAATCGGACTGAAAAGTAGGAATATATTCCGAAGAGGATGACGAAGAGAAGGAACAAGCCGACCAGCAGCCGGCCTCGAAGAGTTTGAAGCCATCGCAGAGGGAGGTGTCTCATTGCCAGCAGTCAAATCAGAAACCGTGCCGCGATAGGATCCCTCAAAAAAGGGCGATTGCCCCGAATCTCGTTCCCGAAAACCCAAACTTGGGAAGGAAGCTGCCTTCCATTGCTACAATTGGGAAGGCCAACTCAGACATTCGCGGCAACCGCATTCCTAAAACTGCAATTCAGGAAAAAACCTCTCGCAACATTTGATAGTACTTCTCGGGTCCTACCATTGCAGCAGTGTTCTGAACGACCTGACCTCCGTCGGGGAGTGTTGCTCCGGCGATGGCGTGATGCTTTCGCAATTCTGCCGACACCAGAGCTTGAAATCGGCGTTCATCGTCTTGGTAGGCCCTTTCCGCTTCAGTGATTTGAAAGAGATTTGAGCGATTGAAAACCTCTTCGCCGGTTGTGAGTTCGAAGAGCCATCCATGGTCCATCGATTCGCTGCAGAGATCATGGGGTTGGTCCATCAAATGCACGTTCACGTTCGTCACTTCTCCGTCAAGGGGCGAAGTCACCGGCATGGTGCCTCCTTCCGTCACGATCCATGCGCACACTTTGTTCGCCTGCACTCGTTCGCCGAGGGAAGGTAGCACCACGGTCTTAGGAGCGGCGATGAAAGCCGCGAGCATTGGTTCGACGCCGATTCGCACTACCGTTTCGCTTTGGGATCGTATCCAGCAGTGCTTCCGGCTGTAGAGATAACCGGGCATCAGTTTCGGTTTTTCTGCCGACTTCGCGCGGGACGGTACGGTCGGTTTCATGGAAGACGGTCGCTGCGGAAACGTCCGAAGTGCAGAATCGAGAGGACAGTGATCACAATCGAACTTCCGTTCGCACAGTTGATACGAGAGAATCCCTGCCGTCATCCATACGCATTTCTGCTCATTCGGCGGCACCAACGGATGCTTGCTCTGCGATGTTGAGCTATCCATTACAACCCCCATAATTCAATTTGGTTGAGAGACTGCTCTCAAGTCGTTCACCCATTCCTCTGACGGCACGACAATTTTTCTGGTCTCTTCATGTCCGTGACCAAAGAGCGGCAGATACTTGCCGGCCAAACCAAAGATGATGAATCCGATTACGACAAGGCTCAGTGTGATTGATATTTCCATCCACGACGGGAAATACGATACTCCCGCGGATGACTCCATCCCTGCGATGCCAATGTTCATTCTGTTCATGACAAATCCGAGGATGACCATCACGGAGGCAGCAAACAGTCCATTGCGGTTTTCGCGAATCCTGGCAACTGAAAGCATAATGAACGGCGCAATGACTCCAACGGTCACCTCAAGCCAAAAAAGGTATGTCTCCATGCGTGGCACAAAGAGCAATGGCATCATGTGGCGGTCGGAGAGATCCACAATCTTCATCGTCGCATAGACGGCCAGCATCACGACAGCGATTCTTCCGATTTCCGTCAGGATGGACATCTCGAGGCCCCTCTTGAAGGCCCGAGAGCTCAAGAATGACTCGAAAATCACCATCGCACAACCCGCGGCAATCGCAGAGACATAGAAGAACACGGGAAGGATCGGCGTATACCACAGTCCGTAGAGCTTTGTTGGCACGATGAGATAGAGTGAGCCGAGCGACGACTGATGGAGTGTCGAAAGGATCACACCAAGGATGATGAGAGGAGGTGTGATTCGCTTGATCAGTTTGATCGCTTTCGTCAAGTGGAATTTCTCCAGAACGACCGGAAGAAACTCTAGCGAAAGCACGGTCGTGTACAGCATCACACACCAGGCGACTTCGAACATGACCGACTTTGGATTCCACATGATGATGGCATGCCAGATTTGAAGTGGCCTGCCGAGATCCACCAGCAGCCCGCAAATGACAAGAACGTAGCCGAGGAAGGCTGTCAAAATGGTTGGACGGACAATCGGCTCGAACCGCTTGATATTGAAAATGTAGACGATAGCAGCCATCGTGAATCCTCCGGCCGCCAATCCCACGCCGCAGAGTATGTCAAAGCCGATCCACAGACCCCATGGAAATTCATCCGACAGATTGGTCGCTGACCCAAGGCCAAAGAGAAAACGATAGACAACGGAATAGGCACCGGCAAGGAGAATCACGGCCGCAATTGCTTTCCAGACTGTAATTTTGGACAGGTATTGTTTCATGATTTTCACCGACGCTGTTCGTTGAGATGGTTGTTGGTGCCGTTCGTGCGGTCTTCCATGCGTTTGAGCGCACCCTCAAGGTCCTGAACTTCCTTCCGGCGATTCGTGATCCACCAAATGCCCGCCAGGAACACGCCGCCGACCGACACGACGGATGGAATCTTTGACAGCGCATTCCACGTCAAGGTCGGCAGCGCTGTTGCTTCAAGTTGAGTCCGGAATCCGAGCTGTTCGAATGGAACGTTGGTAATGTAGAGGATCGAGGTTCCGCCGATTTCCACTTGGCCGTAGACCTTGTTGACATACTTGGTTGGCTCGGCATGGATGCGCTGGAACGCTTCGGCAATCAGTTCATCACGATCTCCGAATTTTGTCGCACCGGTTGGGCACGCTTCCGCGCATGCCGTGGGCAGTCGTTTCGTAATGCGCCCGTGACAGAAAATGCATTTCTGGACTCGGGGGTAGGTGCTGCTCCACTCATAGCGTGGAACCTGGAACGGGCAGGCCTGCATGCAGTACCGACATCCAATGCACTTGCTCTCGTCATACAACACAGGCCCTTCCGGAGTCTTCTCAAATGCGCCAACGGGACAAACCGACGCACAGGTCGGCTGGTCACAGTGCTGGCACATGCGACGAACGTAGACTCCATTGTGTTCTTCGAGCGCGGTGTAGGCGGTTGACGAGAGTTTCTTTTCCTCCCCTTCGGGCAGGTTATTCGCTTTCTTGCATGCTTCCTGGCACGCGTTGCAGCCGACACAGAGCGTGATATCGATGAGTAATGCTCTCTTCTTGATCATGAGATTCTCCAGTGAGATTAGCGGACTTCGAGGAATTCTCGTTCAAACCGGTTCCACACGGATTCGGGCATCTCTTTCATGATTCCGGCAACCGGCGGGCCGCCATCTTGAAGCAATGCTGGGACAAATTCTCCACTCCTCGTCACGCCCGCGAAGACGTCGCGCAGCCTTCTGAACTCTTCGGAGATCCATTCTCTTGTTTCTTCCCCCAACAACATATTCTTGAGTTCTGATGATCGTTTCGGTTTTATGGAATAGGCCCATCCATCGCTGAAGAGCAGGTTTTTCATCAGCTCTGGTTGAGCCAGGAGCCGATCATTCGCCGCCAGTATCTCTCCTTCCACCGGCGCTTCAATCGTGAGTTCCCGTCCGTCTTCCTTGAGGATAAGGATGGGTTCACCCCTGCTCACTTGCTCACCGGATTTCTTCAAAAGAATGACCTGGGGATTTTCGAGGAGCCTGGTGATGAAGTCGTCGATTCCAAGATACGCCTTTCCCGAGGGAAGCACGTTCATCCAAGTATGGGAACGGGCAAAGAATATCCCTTCGGGAATGCGCACTGGGTGTGTGTGCATCGAAGGACGTTTGGCGATCGGCTGGAGTGCCAGCGTTTTCTTCTCGTTCGAACGGCGAACGATCATATCAATCGTCAGAAAGACAATTATCGTTGCAATAACAAATAGAACAGTCATGACTGTGGCTCCTTAGTTCGTGGGTTGGTCTGGTTTTGAGTCGCGACAGCAACAGGAAAAAAATCTCTCACAAGGCGATCCCAATCATCATCCGGGATGTGATCCCCCAGATTCTCGATCAGTTCACCTCCATCTTGCATCATCGTTCCAATGCGCGGTGAGAACAGATGAATGAACTGTGTTCGCACAGCCTCCCGCCATCCATCCGCTGCCGCGCCTTTCAGGAGATTGCGAAGATCGTGGTCCAGATTTGTGGGCAATATCGTGGCAATCCATCCTCTTTCCAACGGTGATTCGTTGAGAACGGAGGGAGAATTGACCAGCCTTTCGTTCACTTGGACAATCTTTCCTGTGATGGGTGAAACCTGTGCAAGTGTCCGATTACCCCGGTGGAGAAAGGCCAACGGCTCTCCCTGATGCACGTTTTTGCCAACCGTCGGAAGATCAACGGCCGAAAGGGTTCCGATTATCCGTTCCGAAAAATCGTCGGCTCCCACCTTCACTGTTTTCGATCCGGACACAAGCGCCCAGGTGTGACCTGGGTGAAAATAGCGTGTAATGATTTCGGTCATGACAGAGACGCCAAACGGTTGTTGGACTTCTTTTCCGGCCGCTCTTCGTTTCCTTCGGATTATGTCCAAAGTGACAAAAACTGCGACAGCGAGGAGTAACAGTAAGAATGACATTTGCCTCACCCTCCTTTCAAATGCATGAATTCCTGCAACTACTAATGAAACAATCGTGCCACGAGTTCCGGTCATGTGTCAATTGTGACAGGTTTAAGTTGCTGCATTCAAAGGGCTTAGAGCGGCAACAATTGATTGATGAATACTGAAACTCCCGATATGTTGCAAAAATCTACAGAGGCTAGTCGAAGGAGGGTGTCATTTCTGTAACTCTTTTGCCTATTTCTACTTGTCGGATTGTAAGGAATTTCCACACACACTGTTGCAAATACTTACAAAACTATCCGTCTCGAATTGCAACACTTGCGAATGAATGGTCAAAGTACCAAGCAAGAGACCGCGCCCGAGAAAATCGGATCATCAACTTACCCCCTGTTGACCGAGTCCTCACCCTCACGGCAGCCGGAGGACAGGATTAAAAACAGATGCAAGACGTCGGAAAGGATTGCACGTCTCGAGAATCGCTTGGAGAAGACGTCAATGAGCTTCGTGTGGAGAGAAATCTATTGCCACGAGCGCATGGGATACCTCAACATTGAACTCATATTCGGCAGAACAAATCTTCGGGCATCCCTTCGACTTCGTCAAGCCGGTCATGTACGTAGCAAAGGCACGTCCGTCCAAAGTTGAGGCAACCAGATTTGCAAGGAGCGTGATCTCTTGGTACGCACATACCTTCGCAGGTCCGCTTGCGGCATAGCCGTGGATATCTGTAGAGTCAGGAATTCGATCTGTTTCGCATCCTCCAATGATTGACCACAGACGTGAAGCCTTTTATTGGAATTCCCCGCAGGAGGCGCTTGCGGACATAGAGGTAGTTTGAGACAACAACCGGCCAAGATTGAATCAGTCCCAAGGATCTGGAAAAGCTGCACCCGCAATATGCCATGGCCATGAGCAACAATTCAGGATTCCGACGTCCTCCGATTCCATTTTTAGTCAAGAATTGGCTTGATTTTTTGGGAACTTGCAGACATTATTAAGGGAATTTTTCAGCCCTAACCCACCATAGGAATTGCTGGAATAAGCCCGTACCCTGTTTCGACGCTTTCGCCCTGACAGACCTTTTTGAATGGCGGAATCGTCATCAACAGCTTTTCCTCAGTTTCCTTTATTTTCATCTTCACACTAAACAACGGATGGACCGATGAACAAATTGAGATCTTTCTTCTATCGTTCGAGTGCTGGACGACGCAACTTTCTCCTTGCGATGTTGGTGCTGTTTGCCGGGGCATACTTCTGGCAGCCTTCAATCAGTCAAACTCAACCCGGTCAGGTGGCTACACAGATCGAGCAAAAACACTTTGTGCCGTTTGGCCTTTTTACTGACCCAAAGTACACCCCGATTGAAATTTACGCCCTCATGACGGTGCTGGCTATTGCCATTGCGGGACTCCTCTATGCGCTCATGCTTGTGAAGCAGGTCAGAGCAGCCGATCAAGGGACAAAGAAAATGCAGGAGATTGCCGCAGCTGTGCGCGAAGGAGCGAACGCCTACCTCGGAGCTCAATTCAAACGCATCGGACCGCTGATTATCGTGATCACCATTCTGCTCTATTTCACGTACCAAGGTGCTGCCGACGCATTTCGCTGGGGACGGGCTGGGGCCTTTCTCATGGGCTCGCTCTTCAGTTGGGCTGTCGGTTTCGTCGGAATGCGGCTTGCCACTCAGGGAAACCTTCGCGTGGCAACGGCAGCAAAACGCAGCTATGGCGAGGCGCTTCAACTTGGCTACCGCACGGGGACCATTACCGGCATGTTGACCGACGGTCTTGGCCTTCTCGGCGGAACGACGATCTTCCTGCTATTCGGTGATCAGGCATATGAAGCCTTGCTCGGTTTCGGATTCGGTGGTACGCTGCTTGCGTTGTTCATGCGTGTCGGCGGCGGTATCTACACCAAAGCCGCAGATGTGGGGGCAGACCTGGTCGGAAAGATTGAAAAAGACATTCCGGAAGATGATCCGCGCAATGCCGCAACGATCGCCGACAACGTTGGAGACAATGTCGGAGATTGCGCTGGTATGGCAGCAGATATCTTCGAAAGCTACGAAGTAACAATCGTTGCGGCCATGATTCTTGGAATGGCAACGTTCGGACACAAAGGAGTCATTTTCCCACTCCTTGTCCGCGGCATCGGTGTTCTCGGATCCATCATCAGCACTTATACGGTGCGGGCCGGTGCGAACGATACCTCCGACACCGCACTCAAGAGCGTTCACCGAGGATTCTGGATCGGATCTGTCATCAGCATCATAGGATTCGTGGGACTCGGATTTGGCTATCTCCACTTCACGCCCGAATACTTCGGCGCAGCAAGTCTGGCAGAATTTGAAAAACTTGGATTCTGGGCGGTCAATCCCAACAACCTGCCGTGGTTTGCCAATTTCGGGATCGTTGGACTCGACCTACGTCCGGCGATCACGTGTATGATCGGAATCTTTCTGGCAATCACGTTGAACAAGGTGACGAGCTACTACACGCACACCACGCATGCACCCGTCAAGAGTCTTGCCAAAGCATGTCAAACCGGTCATGCGACGAACATCATTCAGGGATTTGCGGTCGGTTATGAGAGCACCGTCGCAAATATCATCGTCATCGCGATCGCTATCTTTCTTTCAGTGCTTACGTATTCCGGAACACCGCCGCTCTTCATTGCATATGGCGTGGCAATGACGGGAATAGGCATGTTGACGCTGACGGGGAACACCATTTCCATGGACGTCTTTGGACCTGTGGCGGACAACGCGAACGGTATCGGCGAAATGGGGTATGATCGTGAAGAAATGGAAAAAGCACAACCCGGAAGCTACAAGCGCGCGCGACAGATACTTGCTGACTTGGACGCTGTCGGCAATACGACGAAAGCGGAAACAAAAGGAATCGCCATCGGATCGGCCGTCATTGCCGCCGTCTCACTCTTCGCGAGCTTCATCGCGGTTATCGCCGTCGGCAGCGAAGACAAGATCAACCTGATGACTGTCGGCCAGTACTTGACGGAGGCCGGCAAGATCACCGTTGCGGATCCGACCGTTTTCATCGGATTCTTGATCGGTGGAGCAGTTCCATTTCTCTTTAGCAGCATGCTCATTCGTGCCGTTGGCCGCGCAGCATACTTCATCGTCATGGAATGCCGTGTCCAGTTCCGCGACCCGGAAATCTGGAAAGGAACCAAGAAGCCTGATTACGGACGAGTCGTCAACATTTGCACGCAAACTGCTCAGAAGGAGTTGATTGGCCCCGGATTCCTCGCCATCATGACACCGCTTCTTGTCGGATTCCTTCTCGGACCGTACGCATTGGGAGGTTTTCTGGCAGGGATGATCCTCGTCGGACAGCTCTTGGCCGTGTTCATGGCAAATGCAGGGGGTGCGTGGGACAATGCCAAGAAGATGATTGAAGACGGCATCTACGGGGGAAAAGGATCGGAGGCTCACAAAGCCGCCGTCACGGGCGACACCGTGGGTGATCCGTTGAAGGATACAGCCGGCCCGGCAATCAATCCGCTGATCAAAGTCATGAATATGGTTAGCCTGCTCGCCCTCGGGCTGGTTCTCCACTACAACATCACCAGCGTCCATGTCGACAGCGGGGCAAAAGTGGTTGGAGTCTTGGTGTCGTTGGTTTGCGCTGTCGCCATCGGGTGGTCTATTTGGCAGAGCAAGAGGGAAAGTGGCGATTTCGTGGAGGGAGAAGCAGCGAAGTAGGCCTTAAAGGTAGAACAAATCAAAAGCCGTCCTGATTTTGGGACGGCTTTTTTGTTTGCATTCCGTTGGTCTTTTTTGCGTTCTTCCGTGGATCCAGCGCGTCCAGGTTACTTGCAAGACGAAGCCCCGTCGATGTTTCACGAGACGCTGTTTTGCGGAGAGCGAGGGATTCGAACCCCCAAGTCCTTGCGGACGCCAGTTTTCAAGACTGGTGCAATAGCCGTTCTGCCAGCTCTCCATGATTGAACAATAAAACACTCTTATTGACTGTCGGAATCGTCAGGTCCAGCGATAATGCCTTCCTTTCTCAACCACCCGTATCCAGCAATGCTTTTGAAATAGCTTTCTCGTCTGCGCGCTCCCTGAATCGACTCGTGCTCCTCGTGATAATGCAGAACCAAAGGCCTTCGTCCTTTTGTCGATCTCACCTTGCCCGCATTGTGCGCGGAAAGCCGATGGTCAAGATTCGAAGTATTTCCGTAATAGTATTTCCCATCCTTCAGGCTACGGAGTATGTATGCAAAAGCCATATCAGATGTCCTTGCGGACGCCAGTTTTTCCCGAAGGGACCCCTTCTCTGAAGGAACTCCTTTGGAGCGGGGCAAGACTGGTGTGGCGAAGCCATCCCTTTGGGACAATAGCCGTTCTGCCAGCTCTCCAATTGTTAAATCAAGTCGCAATAGTTGATCCCGTAGTTTGGGATCAATCCCGCCGCTTTTTGGCGGGACCGTTCTGCCAGCTCTCCGTATGATTCGAAGCGATCAAATTCTTCTTGAATATACGAAAGCAACGAGGCTAATTCAATACTTGCATCCATCGAAAACATCAGATTTGCCATGATGGATGCCACCAGATACATTCACGACGATGCGGTCGTCCGGGAAGTTGTTGTGGGAATTGGCAATGGGACAGCTGAGGTCGTAGGCGCAGAACGAACTGCCTCGCAGCAAACACTGTTCCTCAGAAGACGGTACGATTGGATTTCCAGGCTGGAGCGACTTAGTACCTCTTCACCTCGTCGATGACTTCGCCATTTGAGTCGTGAATGCGGACGAACAACGGCATCTGTCCGGGCAAGGCGTGCGTGGCGCAACCGAAGCACGGGTCATAGGCGCGGAATGCCATCTCAATCATGTTTAGCGCCCCTTCTGTCACAGGTACACCTTTTTTGATCAAGCCTCGGGCAGCTTTGTTGATCGACATTGAGATAGGAGCGTAGTTGTTTGTCGTACCAACGATCAGGTTCACCTTCGTGACCATTCCTTTGGCGTCTGTGGTATAATGATGCGTCAGGGTTCCTCTGGGAGCTTCAACGATGCCGACACCTTCCGTCGGAACCTCCGTTGGAATGGTCCGTATGTTCGTCCCCGTGATTTCGGGATCTCTCACCAGGTCAAGTGCCATCTCCGCCGCACTCAAGAGTTCAATGACACGAGCCCAATGGGTTGCCAACGTTGCATGTACCGGTTTTCCTCCGAGCGTAGAGCACATCTTTTCGTACTCGGCCTGAGCAAGCGGAGTCGGCATCCCATCCGAAGCATTCAGTCTCGAAAGCGGCGTCGCGCGATACACGCCGCTGTCTTTCCCATCGACGAGGCCTTTCCAACCGACTTTCTTCAGGAAGGGGAATTTGAGATAGGTCCAGGACTCGACATGCTCAGCTATGTTGTCGAGGTACTCATTCGGGGAGTATTTGACGAATTCTTTTCCTTCGGGATCAACCACACGGACCTTGCCGTCATAGAAATTCACCCGATTGTTTGCATCGACAAGACCCATGTAGTATGTCTTGTGAGTAAACGAATCAGAAAGGATGAGATCGACGTACTCTTGGTTCTTCAGGACGATATCATTGAACGCTTGAATTGTGAACTTCCCGAACTCGACAAACCATAGGCAGTGCTGCTCAATCTCCTTTGCTTCCTCCTGAGTGATTCCCTTGCTCACTCCTCCCGGCAACGATGTCACTTGATGCGTTTGCTTGCCCCCGAGGATCTTCAGCACCGACTGAGTACGTTTCCTCATCTCGATGACTTTTCCTCCCACCTCCAGCCCAACCTTTTTGACCACGCCAAGAATATTCCGCTCCGCGGCCGGTGCCGTGGGTCCAACAATGAAGTCCGGTCCGCCCAATGCATAGAAGTGCAGCGTGTGGTCCCCCGCAAAGAAGACATTGTAGAGGAGTTGACGGAGCTTTTTCGCCGTCGGGGGTGGATCGACATGAAAAACGGCATCACATGCCTTCGCCGACGCCATATGGTGAGCTTCGGGGCATACTCCACAAATGCGAGTCGTAATGCGAGGCATTTCTTCAACTGGCCTTCCGACGCAGAACTGCTCGAATCCGCGCAATTCCGGGATCTGGAAATACGTGTTTTCGACCTCTCCATCGTCATTGAGGAAAATATCGATCTTGCCGTGGCCTTCGAGGCGCGTGATGGGATCTATTTTGATCTGCTTCATATTTTTTCAACCCTTCGGAGAATCGAGTGTGCGAGAGAAAATCGATAGAAAGTCCCCATGGGATCCGCGATCTGGTCGAGAATGCGTTCAATCTCTTCAGGTTCATGAGCATCGATCACAGAGCTCAGTGCGCTAACCATTTTCGCACCCTGGTCCTGGACGTGAGGTGGTGGCCCATAGCAGCCGCGGCACGGGACATTCGCTTTTGTGCAGAGCGAACCGCATCCGCTCCGCGTGGCTGGTCCCATGCAGACGATCCCCTGATCCAACAGGCATTCATTTGGATCGGTCTGAATTTCGAACGGACGGAAGAACTGTTTGATCTTTTTTTCCTTCCGTTCCCGAGGGCATTCGTCGCAGCAAGTCTTGTCCGTCGCGCCAAGTACTGAACCCTTGGGGGGAAGTGGTTTTCCGCTGATGATGTGTTCGATCACCGCCCAGATTTGCTCGGGTTGCGGCGGGCATCCGGGGACGTAGTACTCAACATCGACGACCTGGTCGAGGGATTTGACGGTCTCCCAAAGTTCCGGGATCTCGATCGATCCCTCCTTCATCGTGGAATGCGTTTGAGGATAGACGCCTCCGTTCTGCTGTACGGTCGATGGCGTATCTTTGTAGGCAACTCTGAAGATATCTTCTTTCGTGGTGAGATTGGCCAATCCCGGGATACCCCCTTCCAATGCACACGACCCAAACGCTACAAGTACTTTTGACTTGGCCCGCAGCATATGCGCAATCTCGGCGGCTTCTGAATTTCGAACCGATCCATTGAACAAACAGAGGTCGATGCTCTTGTCCTCCATTGCCCGCACGTCCTCGTATTTAAAGTCCATTGCACAGGGCCAGAACACGATGTCAAAAGCTGCGGCAACGTCCAGGATCTTCTCATGAATATCCAGCACAGCGATTTCGCATCCGCCGCAACTTGCTGCCCAATACAACGCTAACTTCGGCTTCGCCATGTTGATCTCCTTCTATCCTTCGTCAAGACGTGTTGAGGTTATTGATGTGCAATCGCTTGTTGTGTCTCGCGGTGAACCGAAAGCATGAGAGGACCCATGGCACGGATTTCCTCAGTCATTTCGTTCACCACCTTTGCGAACTTGTCCCCTTCCGACGCCGAGACCCACTCGAGCCGCAATCGGCGCGGGTCGATGCCAAATTCTTTTATCAGACGTTTTAGAAAAGGCATTCGTCGAATTGTCTTGTAGTTCCCTTCCTGG
>Ga0315286_10001161_pt1 | contig 23582 bp, 17 predicted proteins | sample YL17G10_0_MG_FD_205038 | JGI IMG/M metagenome (GOLD analysis project Ga0315286, IMG submission 205038) | Sediment microbial communities from Yellowstone Lake, YNP, Wyoming, USA - YL17G10_0 | ecosystem: Environmental > Aquatic > Freshwater > Lake > Sediment | place: USA: Wyoming | collected...
GCGCCGACCGTCCACCAGCACGTGTGCCGCGTCGTCCGACACGTAGACGGTGGTAAGCTCAAGCAGCCGGGCGAGACAGCGCACCAGCGTAGCTCGCAGCCGCAGCGTCTCTCTGGAGGTGAACCCCAACTCGCCCGCAGCCGCCCGCGAAACTAGCAGGTCCGCGTCGCGCAGCGTCTCGCTCAGCACGATCGGGTCGAGCGCGGCGAGGCCGACGGGGCGTTGAGCTTCATCCTCGAACCAGACCCCTCCACTCGTCACGGTCTCCTTCGTTGCCGTCAGTGCCAGGAGCCGGCCGGCGTCCTCGCCCTCACCTGCCCAGCGGAGGTGGGCCAGCAAACGCCTTGTCGGCCACTCCTTCACCGCCTCCCCCCCCCGCGGCGAGTAGCCCCGGGATCGCAGCAGCGCGAATGCCTGCCGTGCGATGAGCGCGCGTCCAGCGAACCGCTCGCAGCACAGCGCTTCGCGCTCCTCCTCCCCAACAGTGTAGACCTCGCGGAAGACCTGCTTGAAGGGCTGCGAGATGCCTTCGTTGATCACCCGCTGCTGCTGCGCCGCGAGGTCGTTGAGCCTAGCCAGCTCGAGCGGATGTGCGATGGCGACCTCGCTCGCTTCCGCGAACTGCGTCGTCGGCGCCTCCTCCATCAGCGGATCGGCCGGGGCCCACGCCTGCGGCGATCCGTCCACAACCAGCACCAGCCGCGAAACGAGCGACCGCACGACCGGGTTGGCCAGCAGCGCCCCGAAGCTCCGTCCGCTGAACCCCACGCCCTCCACCATTGCCGCCTCGAACCGCGCCCCGAAGTAGCGATAGCTGCGCGCCAGCTCAGCCCGCGCCCGGCGGATCTCCTCATGCTCGGGCGCGCCCCGGACCGCCTTCGGGATGCCGGCCAGCCTCTGGGCGCCGGAGAAGACGTGTACCACGACCTTGCCGGAGGCGACGGAGAGCTTCACCCGGTAGCCGGCGATGTCCCACCAGACCTTCGCCGGTCTGCCGTCAAGGCCCCCGTCGGCCCAGGCGGAGGCGAGATCCACCCGCCGCTCGAGCTCCGTCAGGTCCACGGCTCCAGCCTGCGCCCGAAGCACCTCGAGCGATTGGCGAGCGGCGCGGCGAGCCGACTGCGTGCCCTCTCGGGCGAGCCGGAAGAGCACCGGCGCGGCTTGCTCCGCCTTCTCCGGCCAGAGCGACAGCGCCCGGATCGCCCCTGCCTGGTTGGCGCGAGCCTGCTGGACGAGCAAGCCGAAGTGCTCCTTTCGCAGCGCGTGGAGGCACGACACGTTTTCCATCACGCGATCGAACTCCGGCAGGAGTGAGCGCACACACTCCCGGCGCCGGAGCATCGCGTCATCCCCACCCGGGAAGTCGTCGGGGGGCTCGACCGAGCACAGCGCGCCACACGCCAGCATCATCGCCTCGCCAAGCTGTTCCGCCCACGGCCTGACCCGGGTCTCGATCACACGGAAGTCCAGCGGCATGGCCGGTGAAGCCGTTCTCAGCCAGCGGACAGCATCCACGTGGTGGGGCGCAACGGCGGCGCTGCCCGCTGCCGAGCAGAGATCGGGGCGGAGCAACGATACCAGGCAGAGCGTGATTGGAGATACGTCGCAAAAGCGGGAGATCACCCGCTCGTCGCCTGCCTCGACCCCCGTGGCCCAGCGGACCACGTGCAGCGGCCACCACGAATCCGCTCTCCGGTTGAGGCTGGCAAGCGCCTCCCAGAAGTAGTCCTCGCCGGGGAAGTCGCGAATCCATCCGCCGGCCGCGTAGGAGAGCGCGACATCCGGCTGATGGGCGACCTCGTAGACCACCTGACGGTACCATTTCGTGAAGGTAGGATGGCCGTCGAGGCCGAGCCTGGTCAGCGCCCGAGGGTAGTCGCCATCGGGCTCGGACACTGTGAGGACACGGCCCTGAGTCAGGCAGTTGCGGAAGTCGGCGTAGCTGAGCCAGCCTCCGAGGAACGCGCGGATGAAGGAGAACCACAGAGCGGCGTCGGGTTCCGGTACCTCGGCACGCACGCGCTGGCGGAGATCGTTCAGCCAGAAGCCGCGGACGTCGGCGGTATCGGTGCCCGCGAGGGCAGTCAAAGCCCAGAGCTTCATCTCCGGGTCATCTGTGGAGGAGGCGGCCCAGATGAGGGAACGCGGATCCGCTACCGGCCGGCGTGAGAGGAGGGCACAGAGACGGCGCAGGCCATCGTTTGCCGGCTGACCGGCCTGAGTCACCACCAGCTCCGCCGCCAGCTCCGGCCATCCCGGAACATGGCGGTCCAGATGACGCGCAGCACGGGTGCAGGCAGAATGGCGACCCCGCGGCATCACCGCTTGCGCCGCCTCGGGAGGGAGTCCTGCACAAAGACGAGCTTGCCTGCGCTCCGGCCATGCCTCGGCGAGGAGAGCGTGGAGTCGGCCGAGCTCGCGCCCTGCTGCCTGCTCGCCCTGTGTGCCCGCCAATGCGCCAGCCTTCAACAGCTCGTCCCGCATGGTCACCCGGGCGCTGCGACACTAGGTCGCGGCCCTCGCCCCCAGTCCGGCCCTGCAGCGTGCCCCCGGCCTCTGCCGGTCACATCCGCTCCGGCGCCGACACGCCGATCATGCGTAGCACGATCCGCAGCGCGCTCAGCGTCGCCTGCACCAGGCTCAACCGCGCTGCAGTCAGCTCCGCGTCGTCGGTTAGCACGCGGCAGTTCGTGTAGAACCCGTGGAAAACTGAGGCGATCTCTCGCGCGCATCGTGTCATACGATGAGGCTCGTGACGCTGGGCGGCCTCGGCTATCTCGTCGGGCAGCTCGGCCAGCTCTCGGATGAGCGCGAACTCGTCGGGCTCGGCCAGTCGGTCGAGGTTGGGCGCAGGCTTCGTGAAGCCTGCGCTGGCGGGGTTCACTGACCCCGCCCACACGCCTCGCTCCTCAGCCTCCCGCAGGATGCTGCAGATGCGGGCGTGGGCGTACTGGACGTAGTAGACAGGGTTCTCGTTCGCCTGCTTCTTCGCCAGCTCGAGGTCGAAATCGAGATGGCTCTCCATTGACTGCATGAGGAAGAAGAAGCGCGCCGCGTCGGCGCCGACGTCCTCGAGCAGCGCCGACAGCGGGATGATGTCCCCCGCCCGCTTGGACATCCTTACCATCTCCGCGCCGCGGAAGAGCCGCACGATCTGGTGGATGAGGATCTCGAACCGCGATGGATCGTAGCCCAGCGCGCGAACACCGGCCTTGGTGCGCTTCACGTGACCCTGATGGTCCGGTCCCCAGATGTCAACCAGCGTATGGAAGCCGCGGTCGAACTTGTTCTTGTGGTAGGCGATATCCGCGGCCAGGTAGCCGGGCCGCCCGTCACTGCGGACGAGCACGTGATCCTGCTCGTCGCCGAACGCGGCCGCCCTGAACCACAGGGCCCCTTCGGCCTCATAGGTGTAGCCCGCCTGCCTGAGCGCCTCGATCCCCGCCTCGACCTCGCCGCGTTCGTAGAGCGAGCTCTCGTGGAACCAGGTATCGAACCGGACGCCGAACGCGTCCATGTCCCGCCTCTGACCCCCGACTATGCTGTTGAGCGAGTGATCGTAGAAGGAGGCGAGGCGCTCCTCTCGCGACATCTTCAGGTAGCGGTCGCCCTCGGCTTTCACCAGCTCTTCGGCCATGGCGATCACATAGTCGCCCTGGTACCCATCCTCCGGGACGGTCACGTCCTGCCCGAACTGCTGCAAGTAGCGCGCCTCGAGCGTTTCGGCAAATCGCTGGATCTGGGTGGAGTTGAGCGCGTCGTTCACATAGTACTCGCGCGAGACCTGCCAGCCGATGTGCTCGAAGAGCCGCGCAAGGGCGTCGCCGATCGCCGCCGCCCGGCCCTGCACCACCCCGATCGGGCCAGTCGGATTGGCGCTGACGAACTCCAGCAGCAGCGACCTCCCCTCTCCTGCGTCGCTCCGGCCGTAGCTGTCGCCCTTTTCCAGGATGGTACGTACGATGCCCCGCAGATAGGCCGGAGCGAGGGTGAAGTTGATGAAACCGGGCCCGGCTATCTCCACCGCGCCGACGATCTCGCCGGGAAGCTGCATGTGGGCCAGCAGCCGCTCGGCGATCTGGCGCGGCGCGCCGCCTATCTCGCTTGCCAGCACCAGCGCAAGGCTCGTTGCCACATCGCCGTGCCGCTGGTCCCGCGGGGTCTGCAGCTCGATCTTCGGCGAGACCGATGGCGGCAGATCGCCCGCGTTCTGCGCCCGCGCGACCGCCTCGGCGAGAGCGGCGATTATAACGTCGCGTGCCATTATTGCTCCGGTCTACTGAATCTCGCACTTGCGGTTGTGTTTGCGGCTGCGCCACAAACCCCTCAGAGCGCTCCACCCTGCGAGATTCAGCCACTTCACGTCTAACGTATCGTGCGAGTCCCAGTAGTTCAATGCCAGACGGCAGTCGCGAGCTGTGGCAGGTACTCGACTGCCAGCGCCAGCAGCACGAAGCCTGCCACCACCTGGATGAACCCTGTGTGCCAGGTGCGCCGGCGTATGCTGGCCCGCGCCCCGGGGTGCGCTTGCACCTTCGCCAGCAGTTCCTCGCCCACGCCGATAGCTTTCGCCAACTGCCGCTCCGAGGGTGGCTTCGTTGTGACCCACCGCTGCAGGCCCGCCCCCAGCCGCCGCCAGGAAAGTGCCACCACCAGCACCAGCAGGACAAGCGCCAGGGCATGGACTTCCGGGTTGAGGCGGCGCACGGATGAAAGCAACTGGTAAGCGATGCCGATGAGCACGACCAGGGCCATCAGGTTCGTGCCGCAACGCGGGTGAACCCGTGGCATCTGCCTGACCTTCTCCGGTGTCAGGTCCTCTCCTTCCTCGATCGCGCTCACCACCATGTGCTCGGCCGCGTGGACCCCCGTGAGCGGCGAGAGGCGCAGCAGCACCAGGAAGAGGGCGAGCTGTAATGCGTAGGCGATGATGATTCCCGCCAGCGCCGCTGGGCCGGAAGGGATCGCCCCCACGGCCGCCGGTGAGAGAACTGAGCCAAGCAGCCGCGCCGCGCCGTTGACGAGGACCTCGGAAAGCAGGTTGAGTACCGTCAGCGCGACGCCGGTCGTCGCCAGCGCCAGATCGCCTGCCCCGGCCCGCAGCGCGCCGGTGGTGAGGTAGACGCCCAGCGGCGTGGCGAGGCCTGCAATCGGCGGGACGACCGACTCGCCGAGCAGCAGCGACAGCGCCTCCCGCGGCAGCACCATGCCGAGGTACCGGCCGTCGGGGGCAGCGACGGGGACTGCCGGAATGAGGTTCGCGCGAAGCGCCTCGATAAGCGCATCCAGCTCGTCGTCCTCGCGTATGACGAAGGGTATCGGCCGCATCACCTGGGACAACTGTGTAGTAATCAGAGCGCTCCGCGCGTCAGACGCTCCCGCGACGACGGCGGCGAGGTCGGCTTCGCAGACGATACCAACCAGGTGATTGCCTGCAGCGATCGGCACCGCCGGGACACCTCTCGCCCGCATGATGCGAATCGCACGCGCGGCCGAGTCGTCAGGCGCGAGGGGCGGAACCTGCCTCAAGCTGTCAAGCAAAGCTCTGACTGTCATCGTGGGACGGGCTCGCCGGTTGCGGCGGGCGCTGCCTGTGTGCTATCATACCACGTCATCCGCAAAGTCACTCGGGAGTTTGACCATGGCCAGGCGATGTGATGTATGTGGCAAGGGACCGCAGGTTGGCAACAGCGTGAGCCATTCTCACGTTCACACCAAGCGAAGATGGTTGCCCAACCTCCAGAGCGTCAGAGCTCTTCGCGACGGCAAGCGCGAGCGGCTGCGCGTGTGCGCGAAATGCCTGAAGGCTGGCAAGGTCACGAGAGCCTGAGGGCGCCCCTTGCATCCAGTAGCCGTGCTACGCCGCCCCGCCCTGCGGGGCGGTTTCGCGCGTTACGGCCGCCTTGAGTTGCCCGACCTCGGCCTCGGTCAGTGGCCGCCACTGACCGGGCTTGAGGCCGCCCAATGGGAGCGGCCCTATGCGCGTTCGCCGCAGGCGCACCACGCGATGCCCGACGGCGTCAAACATCCGCCTCACCATCCGCTTCCGCCCTGCATGCACCGTGATCTCCACCAGCGAGCGCTCGCGCTCCTCTCGCAGTATCGTCACCTCCGTCCGGCCGGTGTGGCCCTCGGTAAGCATCATGCCCCGTGTCAACCGGTGCACATCGTCACCCGATAGCCGGCCCTCGACCTCCGCTTCGTAGACCTTCGGGACCCCAAACCGCGGGTGCGTCAAGCGGTAGGTGAGGTCGCCGTCATTCGTGATCAGCAGCAGCCCCTCGGTATCTGCGTCGAGCCGACCCGCCGGGTAGAGCCGGTCCTCCCCCTTCGGCAGCAGGTCGAGCACAGTGGCGCGCCCTCGGTGGTCCACTACAGTCGAGAGCGGCCCGCGCGGCTTGTTCAGAATGATGTACTGCGACGGCCTAACCGAGATAGGCGCGCCGTCCACCTCGACCCGCGCGACGTCTGGGTCTACCTCCGCGCCGGGGTGCAGAACAACCTGGCCGTCAACCCTGACGCGGCCGGCTCGGATCAGGTCGGCTGCTTTGCGCCGCGAGGATACGCCTGCGGCGGCGACGAGCTTTGACAACCTGTGCACAGGTCCTCACCACAAAGACGAACGCTGCCAGCGCGAGCGCCGCTCGCACCAACCATGCCGCCATCAACTTCAGCCACGACCGCCGGACCTCCTCGCCCGCGACCAGAGGCGATGCGACGATCACGTCGCCTCCGGCCGACAGAAGCCGAGCCGTGCCGACGCGGGCTCCTTTGGCCACAGGCGCCTTGAGCTTCTCCATCCTCACCTCGAGACGGGAATCGTCGGTGAAACCAGGCCCAGTAACACGGGCGAGCGTACGCTGGCACACGGCCGGAAGGCGCGAGCGCTTCCCCCCGCTCACCCGCGCCCGGCCAACCACGTCGCCTTGTCTCGCATAGACGTGGCGCCCGAAGGCGTTGAAGCCGTACTTCAGCAGCGCCTGCGCGTCGGCGTACATGTCTGGGCTGTCGAGCACCACCGCGATCAGCCGCCAACCGTCCTGGCTGCCGGAGGCGATGAGGCAGTGCCCCGATTCTTTCACGAAGCCTGTCTTCACCCCGTCAACAAAATCCGCACGCCAGAGCAGCTTGTTGTGGTTGATGAGCTGCACCACACCCTCCGGCGCGCTCGGGAGCGTCGCGTCGGCAACCTTGGACCCGACCAGTTCGGAGAAGCGCGGGCGGCCGAAGGCCTCACAGGTGATGAGCCCGAGGTCATAGGCGCTCGAGTAGTGGTTGGGGTCGTACAGCCCATGTGGGTTCGCGAAGTGGGAGTCGGTCGCTCCCAGCTCGGCCGCGCGTGCGTTCATCATGTCTGCGAAACCCGCGATGCTCCCCCCGATGTGCTCGGCGATCGCCACCGCCGCGTCATTGCCGGAGGCAAGCAGCAGCGACTTCAGCAGGTCGTCCATGGCGACGACATCACCGGGCTGAAGGCCCACGTTCGACCCCTCGATGGACAGCACCGAATCGCTGACCGAGACCGGATCGGAGAGGCCCGCGTGTTCCAGCGCCAGCAGCGCGGTCATGACCTTGGTCGTGCTGGCGACCGGGCGGCGGGTGTGCCCCGCCTGGTCGAAGAGCACCACCCGCGTGTCCGCATCCATGAGAACGGCCGACGAAGCTTGAACCGTCGGACGATCGAGGGCGACAGCCGGGGAAGCGAACACAGCCACAAGAGAAGCGGCGATGATTGCCGCTGCCAGACTACCCTTCGCCCGACGCATCAGCCGGTCTGCTCCTGCGTCCCCCCCTCGCCCTCGGTTGCTGGCTCAATCGGGGCGCCCGCGCCACCGGCGGAGGAGAGCTGCTGCTCGACCTCCGCCCGGACGGCTTCTTCATCAGCGGGGATGGCTTCGATGCGCGGCAGGTCCTCGACCGAGTTCAACCCGAAATGGCCGAGAAAGCTATCGGTTGTCCGGTAGAGAACAGGCCGGCCGGGCGCTTCCTTGCGTCCGGCCTCGCACACCAACTGGTACTGCGTCAGCGTATCTATCGCTGAGTCGGAGTTCACGCCGCGGACGGCCTCCACCTCGGGGCGGGTGACCGGTTGCCTGTAAGCGACTATCGCCAGCGTCTCCAGCGCCGCGCGGGAGAGCCGGAACCGCTCCGGCTTGTGGAGTTTCGCTACATAGGGGCCGTACTCCGGCCGGGTCGCGACCTGGTAGCCGCCGGCGACGCGGGCAGTCTGGACGCCGCGGCCCTCGAACACCGCGGCCAGCTCGCGGCACAGCTCCTCCACTCCTGCCGGTGTCACCTCGAGGATCTCCGCCAGCTCAACCGCGCCGATCGGCTCCGCCGCCATGAACAGCACCGCCTCCAAAGCTGCCAACTTCTCGCCCGAGCCTGACAACTCGGCGGCGGGTTCCTCATCGGCTTCGATAGTCGGGGTAACCTCCGGCGTCTGGTCAGTCATCGCTTGCCGATGTCTCCGCCGGGTACACCCGTATCTCGCCGAAAAGCCCCTCCTGTGCCACCCGAACGCGCCGCAGGCGGATCAGCTCCAGCAGTGCCAGAAACGTCACGATCACCTCGAGCCTGGTCACCTGTTCCTCGAACAGCTCCTCGAACCGCATCCCTTCCTGCGCCCAGCGCAGCCGCGCCGCGATCGCTGCGATCTTCTGCGGAACGGTAAAGCGCGGCTTGATCAGCTCGCCTCCCGCCGGCTCCCTGACGCGGTTGAGCACATCCTGGAAGGCGGCCCACAGGTCGAATGCCGATACCTCGCCGAGCATCAGGTGCGGCCGTTCGTCGGGGGCGATCTCCTCGCCGGTCAGGAACAACCCGCGGGAGAACACATACTTCTGCACCTCTGCTCGCGCCCGCAGCTCCTCGGCGACGTGCTTGTAGCGCCGGTACTCCAGCAGCCTCGCCACCAGTTCCGCCCGCGGATCGCCCGCCTCCTCTTCCTCCTGCGGCGGCCGCTCCTGCTGCGGCAGGAGCATTCGAGACTTGATCTCGAGGAGATGCGATGCCATCACCAGAAACTCGCCCGCCACCTCCAGGTTGAGAGTTTCGAGCTGCGATAGGTACTGGAGGTATTCGTTGGTGATGGGTTCGATGGGGATATCGAAGACGTCTATCTCATCTCGCTCGATCAGGTAGAGCAGCAGATCGAGCGGCCCCTCGAAGATGGCAAGCTTAACGGGGTGGCCGGTGAACACCCGATCGGACGGCGCCGGATGGGTCACCGGGGTTGCTGGTTCCTCTGGCACGAACACTACCGCCTCCAAAGCCTCAACTGGTGCTGTTGTCGTTGCTGTATCCGGGGCCCGCGCCGCCCCGGCCGGTGGTGTAGTATGCCTTATCCCGCGGAACGTGTCCAGTGATGCGACCTTGCCGCTCCGGCGGCGAGCAACGCGCCGACGACGCACAGCGAAAGGCAACTCAGGAAGAGCCCGATGCGGTAGCTTGCCGGGTCGTAGGTGAACGTGATCGTGCTGTCGCCGGCCGGTATAGGCACCGCGCGGAAGGCGTAGTTGGCCGGCGCGATGGGCGCCTCGCGGCCGTTCACCGATGCGCGCCAGCCCGGGAAGTAAGCGTCCGTCAGCACTAACCAGCCAGGCATTTCCGTGTTTGCACGCACGGTGACAAGCCCGGGAGTCGCCGAGGTGATGGCCGCCGGTCTGATGCGTTTGGCCGCGGCGCCCCAGGTTGGGTGCGTCTCGATCACGGTCTGTCGCCAGGGGTCGCTGATGGCCAGAACGGCGTCCAGCGCGGCCTTGCGTGAGCACGTCAGAACGTCGGCTGCGACACAAGCGCGTGGCGTGCTGCCTTCGACCGGAACCGCCTCTACAAGCCCTCGGCCATCCGACTGCCATCGGACTCCGACACTCGTCAGGCGATCGAGCAGGCGGCTCGGCTCCGCTCCCCCGAGAAGGACCAATGGATCGCTTCCCGGCGCAATCCCGTGTGCGGCCTCCACGAGCGCCATGTAGCGCGCCACCGCGATAGGGTCGTAGGCCCGCGAGTCGTAGCAGCGGTACACCACCGACAGGTTCGGGCGGAACATCACCGCGGTGCCGCTGATGCGAGCTCCGTCCGAGGCCGCGAGCATGCTTTGGATCTCCGGCAGCATCGGGTATGAGAGCTTGGGGTCCGACAGAGCGTGCCACCGCGCGCCGAACACCAGTAGATCGAGGATCGCAATCGCGACGAGCGCCGGCGCGAGCGCGCGCTGGGGCATGCGGCCGCGCTGCGCGAGAAGCAGGACTGTCACCAACATCACCGCGGCGACGACCGGCGCGACGAGTTTGAGAATGCGCAGCGCGCGCAGTTCGGCTGGAATCTCGCCCAGGTGTGGGCCCACGAACATCAGCGCGCGTACGGTCACCGCGCTGGACAGGCAGAGAAGCGCCGCGAGCGCCCACAGCAGCCGACGATTCCGGCGAGCGTCCCGACCGCTCAGCCAGTCGGAGGCTGCTAAGCCGAGCGAAGCCGCGGCGCATAGGCTGAAGACGAACCGCATCCGCTGCGACGAAGTCAGGCGGAGCACAGGCAGGTAGATTGCGGTGTTGAAGACGGGGAGATGAAGCAGGATGGCGAAGACGCACCATCCGGCGATGAGAAAGAAGCGCCGGTGCCCGGGTGCGGGCCACCGCAGCAGGCCGCCGACCAGTGCGAGCAGGGCAAGCATTCCAGGGTAGCTCGTCCGCTCCGCGTAGTTCCCGTACCCGGGATACTGCCTGTAATCCTGGAATGCCGGGTTCCCGTGAGCTTCCGGGTTGAACAGCAGCATCGCCTCGCCGCGCGCGATCGTGCGCACGAACGCCAGCTCCCCGGTAATGCTGTGTCTCATGCTTTCGCCGACCGACGCGCCCGAGTAGCAGGACCGGCCGGTCGTGGCGAGCGTGCTGTTGTCGCAGTACTCTTTCGTCGGGAATAGCTGCGCGCTGCCGATGCCAACGCCAAGCACCACGGCAAGGGCCAGCATACCCGCGTAACGCAGCGCCCACCCCGGAGGGGACGAGGCCCGTAGCCGGACGACCTCGTAAACCGCGAACACCGCCCAAAACGCAAGCGTCTGCACCGACGTGCTCAGATGCCCCGATAGGAACTGCCACGCAACGACGGTCCCTATTAGGCCGGCGCCGATGAACGATGGCCGCCGGCCAAAGCGGTGGGTCGTCCAGAGCAACAGCGGCAGTAGTGCCGCGGCCGCCGCCAGCGGATAGCCGAGCCAGATGAAGATGAAGCCGGATAACCCGTAGGTCAGGCCTGCGAGGAACGCGCCGACAGGCACCGCGCCGAGAGAGCGCGCAAACCCGTAAGCTGAGAGCGCGGCGACGAGCAGCGCTAGCAGGGCGAACGCGCTCTGTGCGATCGGCGGCGACAGAAGCCAGTTCAGCACGAGGTTCGTTGGGTTCAGCACCGCTGACTGGTCATTCGCGAGGAGCGGCATCCCGCAGGCCGAGTACGGATTCCAGAGCGGGATGCGCCCGGCGGCAACGGCGGAGGCCGCATAGTGCCGCCAGGGGTATATCACGCCATCGAGATCGGCGACGAGCAGCGTGTTCTGCCACGGCGAGACACTGGCCGGCCGGTGCTGGGCGAACACCGGGTCCACGAGGAAGAGCCCTTCGGCCGGGAGCAAGAGCCGCCCCGCCAACACGGGCCCGAAGGAGGCAAGGCAGAGGACAACGAGTCCGAGGCAGGCGAGGAGGTCAGACGTTCGGGTTGACCGAGGCATGCGTATGCAAGCCTCGGCCCTCCCAGCGATCCCGCTTGCTGCTCGCAACTGGTCCCCCTTCCCGGCGGCACTACCTCAGCCTCATCGCCCTCCACACCAGCTCCATCGTCTCGGCCGTCTTCTTGCGGGCGCGTTCGGCGCCCTCGGCGATGACTTGGGCGACGTACTCCGGCTTCGCGACGAGCTCCTCGCGGCGGCGGCGATGGGGCTCCAGCGCCTGGAGCAGGATGTCGGCAAGCTTCGCCTTGTGCGCGACACATCCAAGCTCCCCCGCCTTGCAGGCCCTCGCCGCCTCCTCCGCTGTCTCCGCTGCATAGGCGACGTGATAGGCCTGCACCGGGCACTCCTCCGGGTGGCCCACATCGGCCTTGCGGATCTTCTGCGGGTCGGTGAACATCGAGCGCACCTTCTCCCGCACCTCGTCTTCGGTGTCGGAGAGGTAGATGCAGTTCCCGTAGGACTTGCTCATCTTCCGCCCGTCCATCCCCGGCAGCACTGCAAACTCGGTGAGCAGCGACTGCGGCTCCGGGAAGATGTCGCCATACAGGTGGTTGAACCGCCGCGCGATCTCGCGAGTAAGCTCCAGGTGCGGCTCCTGGTCCCGCCCGACCGGCACGACGTCGGCCCGGTAGACCAGGATGTCCGCCGCCATCAGCACCGGATAGCCAAGCAGCCCATAGGAGGGGTTCGCAATGTGGAGCTGCTCGCGCTTTTCCTTGTAGGTAGGCACGCGCTCCAGCCACCCGACCGGCGTGATCATCGAGAGCAGCAGGTGCAACTCGCAATGCGCAGGCACGTACGACTGCACCACGATGGTGCATCTCTGCGGGTCGAGCCCGGCGGCAAGGTAGTCTATCACCGCCTCGCGGACATTGGGCACGATCTCGCTCGTGTCCTCGAAGGTGGTGGTAAGCGAGTGCAGGTCAACGATGCCGGCGTAGAGCTCGTACTCGTCCTGAAGGCGGACCCAGTTGCGCAGCGCCCCTTCGAGGTTGCCGAGGTGGAGCCTGCCCGTCACCTGCATCGCGCTGAATATGGTTTTTCGCTTGGCTTCTGGCATGCGTCCCGCCTCTGATGACATGTTCGCCTCTGGAGGAACGAACAGCATTATAGCACAGCGGTTTTCGCGGCCGCAAACAGACCCACGAACGGGCAGGAGCCAAGCTCCTGCCCAACAGGCTTGACCCACAGCCGTCGGGGCATCGCCTCGCCCCTCGCGCCCCGTCCCCACTGTTGCGGCGATGGGCTACTCCCCTGGCTTCAGCCTCCCCTCCAACTCCGCCAGCGCGTTCTCAAGTCGCTGCTGGCGGGCGGCGTTGGTGATATCGCCCCGGGTGCGCTCGATGAGCGAGCGGGTGACATCGGCGGTGCGCTTCAGACCGCGGTCTATCGCAGGCGGATAGTCGAACGAGATCATCGCGTAGTAGACCTCGTCCATCGCCGCCAGTATCCCCTCGCCCCACCCGATCTCATTGCGCCGGATGCCGTCGAGCGCGTGCCGCCTCAGCTCGCCGATCGCCTCGCCGAGCGCGTTGAGATAGGGCGCATACCCCACGCCGAGCGTGTCGGGGTCAGGCAGCGCTTCGCCCCGGACGAGGGCCAGCGTCGCGTGCGCCTCCGCGTGCTCCTTCTGCGCGTCCTGCACGAACCCGGCGTAGTAGACATCGGGGTGGTCCTTCAGCGCCTCGCGCACCTCGGACAGCAGCTCCACGCTTGCTGCCATGAGCTTCTCTGCCTCCGCGTACTCCCCCCGGTGAATGTGGCGAATCGAGGCGGCGCTGTTGCGGATCACCTCGCGAGAGAGGGTAAGCCCCTTCTCTCTCGCCGCGTCCTTCGCGTCGAACTCGCGGCGGATCTTGTCACAAATCGTCTTCAGCTCGACGTGTCCTTCCCTTGCCATATGGGACGTTCCTTTCAGAGTAGGGTTTAGGGTCTAGGGTATAGGGGCCAGGGTACCGGGCTTCGGGCTGGGCTCACGCAGGCTCTTCGTGAGGCCCGTGAGCAGCTTGCTGACCTCTGTTAGCGATCCTGCCAGTTGGTTCAGTGTGACATCGTCCAGATAGGAGAGATCATGGGCTAAGGAGAGCAGCGTGTCCAATTCCCCGACCGAGCCTTGGGCGATGGACAGAAACCGCAGGTAGTCGCCGCGACCGTGGCGACAGTAGCCCTCAGCGATGTTGGCGGGGATTGACACGCTCGCACGGCGCAGTTGCGAGGTGAGACCGAACACCTCAGCTCGCGGGAAGGTCCGAGTTGCCTGGTACACCGCAAGAGCCAGCGCGTAGGACTTCTGCCATGCGTTCAGTTCTCGGTAGCTCTTCACAGACCCTCCAGAAGCAGCCCTATCTGCTCCCAACCCTAGACCCTAGACCCTGAACCCCAAACCCTATGCCTTAGACCAAATCCATCCGCTGCATCGAGCGGAATCCCTGAGCCGCGATGACCGCTGGGTCTTCGGCCCAGTACTCCTCGTTGTGCAGCTCCAGCGAGTACCAGCCCCTGTAATCCTTCGCCCGGATGGCGGCGAGCAGCGGCTCCAGCGCCAGCGCGCCCGTTCCAGGGTAGAGGCGATGCTCGTCCCCGAGTTCGGCCGGCGGCAACTCGGGCGCGTCGCTCACTTGCACCAGGTGAATCCTCTCGCCCGGTATCCGCTCGACTGCGCCGATGCTCGAGCCGCCGCGGAAGAAGTGAAAGGTGTCTATTACGATCCCGCCGTTGGCGGCATCGGCCATCTCGACGATCTCCCAGGCTGTGGCTAGGTCGGGGACCGTCGCCGAAGCGCCCAGGAACTCCAGCCCGACCCGGACGCCCAAAGGCTCGGCCGCACGGCACAGGTCGCCGAAGTAGCTGGCGGCGGCGACCAGGTCAACCGGCTCGTCCGAGGGCCAGGCGATGACGAGTCCGGCGCCGATCTCCGCGGCCGTGGCGAACAGGCTCTCGGCCTGCATCAGCGCCACGGTCCTCGCCGTGCGCCCGGGCGCCATCCACCCGCTGACCGCCTCCAACTCGGCGACGGCCAGCTCGCTCAGCCGCAGCTCCTCCCTCCCCCGCTCCCCGGGGGTATCAAGCTCCGCCTGGCCGACACCAACCGCAGCAAAGCCCGCGGTCGAGGCTGCGTAGAGTTTCCTCTCAAGGCTGATCGGGCCGAGAGTGCACAGGTTGAGCGCAGCCCTATTCGCCACCAGGCCGCCTCTGCCCGCGCCCGGTCGAACCGAGTTCCCGATCGAGCACCGACCGCAGTTGAGTGAAGTCGCTCTCCAGCGCCTCCGCGAGCCGCGCCTGATGCAGTGCCGCGGCCGGATGATAAAGCGGCAGGTAGAGAATGCCGCTCATTCGTCGCTCCTTCGCGTGCTCTCTTGTGATTGATAGGTTCGGGTCTATCAGGGCGTGCGCGGCGATCCGGCCCAGGGTGCAGACGATCTTCGGCTCGATGATGGCGATCTGCGACAGCAGGTAGTCGTGGCAGGCCTCGACCTCGGGCGGTTCCGGGTCACGGTTGCCCGGCGGCCGGCATTTCACTATGTTCGTGATGAACACCCGCTGACGCGACAGCCCGATGCGACGCAGTTGCTCGGTAAGCAGGCGACCGGCCGCGCCTACGAAAGGCCTTCCCTGCCGGTCCTCGTCGAACCCCGGGCCCTCGCCGACGAACATGACCTGGGCGTCAACCGCGCCTTCGCCTGGGACCGCCTTGGTGCGACTGAGATGCAGCGGGCACAAGGTGCATACCCGGACGCGGCTGTGCACCTCCTCCAGCGCTTGCTCAGCATCAGACAAGGCCAAGCTTAGCGAGCTCCTCTCGCAGGACGGCGCGGCAGGAGTCGGTTGCCGGCAGCAGCGGAAGCCGCATGGTCGCTGGGCAGATGCCAAGGATCTCCAACGCCGCCTTCACCGGCGCCGGGTTGCTCTCGAGGAAGAGCGCGTACCCGATCGGCAGCAGTCGGTAGTGGATCTGCCGCGCCTGCGAGATGTCCCCGGCGGCAACAAGCTTCACCATCCGGCTCCATTCGCCTGGAAGAATGTGCGCATCTGCCAGAATTCCCCCCACACCGCCGAGACAGCAGATCGGGAATGTCAGGTTTCCATCGCCGCTGAGCACTGCGAAGCCAGGCTTGGACTGCCGGATGACCTCGGATATCTGGAGCAGGTCGCCGCTTGCCTCCTTGAGGCCCACGATGTTGGGCACGTGCGAGAGTTGGGCGGCTGTCGCAGCATCCAAGTTCACCCCGGTGCGCTTGGGGATGTTGTACATGATGAGTGGGATGGACACCGATTCGGCGAGCTTGGTGAAATGGGCGATCAACCCGGCCTGAGTCGGGCGGTTGTAGTACGGGCAGATGACCAGCACCGCATCCGCGCCCGCGCCCTCGGCGTGCTTGATCAGCTCGACCGCCTCGGCGGTGCTGTTCGAGCCCGCGCCCGCGATCACCGGTTTCCGGCCAGCCAGATGCTCTATGGTCAGCTCCACCACGCGCCTGTGTTCGGCGTGGCTGAGGGTGGCCGACTCGCCCGTGGTCCCGCAGGGCGCGATCCCGGCGATGTCCTGTTCGAGCAAGTAGTCCAGCAACCTCCGCAGGGCGGCCTCGTCCACCGACTGCGCCGAGAAGGGAGTGATGATGGGCACGAAAACGCCTTTGAGCTCCAAGGACACGCTCTTGCCTCCTGGTCTTTCCGCGGAACTACTGAATCTCGCGTATATGGTTATGTTTACGGCTGCCCAGAAAACCCCTCAGAACGCTCCAGCCTGCGAGATTCAGCCATTTCGCGTCCAACGTATTGTGCGAAGCTCAATAGAACCCTACAGCACCAACGCCTTGTGCAGCTCGGTGACGGCCCGCGTCCGCCGGTCCCCCGGTACGAGCAGCGAGAGGCTGATGTCCTCCCTCGAGCCGCCATGCACCTCGGTCTGGCTATCCGCGAGGACCCGCTCCGCCTTCTCCTCCCATTGACCCAGCCGGCCGCGAAGCGCCTCTCCCACCACCGAGACGAGCGCGAAATCGCCGGCGCTGATCTCCGCCTCCAGCCCCCGCGAGAGCAGCACCTGCCGCACGATCGCCTCGACCCGCCGGTACTTGAGCGGCCGCACCGCAAACCGCGTCTTGCGCTTCGCGGCGACCTGGAAGAACGTCAGCCGCTCGCGGTCGAGCCGCTCAGCGATCTGCAGCAGCAACCGCGGGTTTTCCGACCCGATGTCGAACACCAACAGGCCCGGCTGATCCACAATCGCGGTCGGGCGGCTCTCGTCCGCGCACTTGGTCTCGGCGCTGACCTGAGTGCCCCCACCGTCGGCGACGAGAAAGTTGTGAACGGCGAGCGGGATCCGGTACTTGCGCGCCATCTCCGCCGCCTGGTGCTGGATCACCTCTGCTCCCAGCCTCGACATCACCACGCATTCGTCATAGGTCAACTGCGGCAGCGCTCGCGGGGCGCTCCCCTCCTCCAGGCTCTTCGGGTTGGCGGTCATTATCCCGTCAACGTCCTTGAAGATCTGGAGTGGCTCGATCTCGAGCTTCTCGCCGAACGGCAGTTGCGGGGTGTCGTTGATCACATGGGTGAGCGCAACCGCGGTGTAGTCGCTGCCGCCGGCGCCAAGGGTCGTTATCTGGTGGTCATTCGTGTTCCCCTGGAAGCCCGCAACGAAGACCATCAGGCCTTCCTGGAGCGCCGCCAGCAGTTGGCGCGGCTCGATTCGGATGATGCGCGCGTGCCCGAAGAACTCGTCCGTCATAAGGCCTGCCTGACCGCCGGTCAATGCGATCGTGTCATAGCCCTTGGTCTTCAGCAGGTGAGCCATCGCCGCCGTCGAGATGATCTCGCCGCAGGACATGATCAGGTCGAGCTCGCGCGGCTCGATGTCCGGATGAATGCTGCGAGCCGCGCTCACCAGCTCGACTGTCGAGTAGGGCTGCCCCTCCCTGCCCATCGCCGACACAACCACGACCGGGTGGAGGTTACGGTCCCGCGCCTCCATGATCCGCTCGGCCGTGATGAGCTGATTCGCCTCCGACTCGACACAGGTGCCACCGAATTTCTGAACGACAACCTTCATCTCATAGATCCGTTCGGCAGGAGCTTGCTCCTGCCCAGAGCCGCTTCACTCACACGCCCTTCGGCCTCAGTAATCCCATATCCGCCATCTTCTCCGCTATCTGGATCGTGTTCAGCGCCGCTCCCTTCCGCAGGTTGTCAGCGACGATCCAGAGGTTGAGCCCGTGCGGCACCGTGTCGTCCTTCCGGATGCGCCCGACGAAGACGTCGTCCGTGCCCGAGGCCAGCAGCGGGGTCGGGTACTCCGACTTCGCCGGATCGTCCATCACCACGATGCCCGGCGCTTTTGCCAGCACCTCCCGCGCCCGCTCGGGCGTGATCGGCTTCTCGAACTCCAGGTTGACCGCCTCCGAGTGGGCGTTGAACACCGGCACCCGCACCGCCGTCGCGGTAATCCTCAGGTCTGGCTCACCGAGGATCTTGCGGGTCTCGTTGACCATCTTCATCTCTTCCTTCGAGTACCCGTCCTCCCGGAAGCCGGATATCTGCGGCACGAGGTTCCCCGCAATCGGACAAGGGAAGAGCGTCCGGTCAACGCACAGGTCGCGCTTACACTCCGTCGCCGCCTCGATGATGCTCTGGAGCCGCTCCTCTGGCAGCCCCTTGTCCGCCGCCTCGGTGAGCCGGGCGCAGAGCAGCGCCATCTCTGCCCTGAGCGTGTCAACGGGATCGCTGCCCTCGGACGAGGTGCCGCGGCCAGAAACGGCCTGGTATGTCGCGACAACGGCCCGCTTGAGGCGGGCCGCGTCGTGCAAGGGCTTCAGCGCAACCACGAACTGGATCGTCGAGCAGTTCGGGTTGGCGATCAGGTTGTGGTGATCTCGGAGCGCCTCGGGGTTCACCTCGGGCACGACCAGCGGCACCCCCGGCTCCATCCGGAAGGCGTCGCCGTTGTCTATGACGACCGTTCCCTTCTGCGCCGCGATCGGCCCGAAGTGGCCTTCCTTCTGGTCTCCGCCGGCGAAGAAAGCGACGTCAATGTCATCGAAGACATCCTCGCCGATGACCTCGACGTGATAGGTCTCGCCGTCAACGATGATATCGCGCTCGCGGGTAGCGAACACGCGCAGACTCCTCGCGGGGAACCTGCGCTGCCGCAGGATGCGGATCATTTCCCGCCCAACCGCCCGCGCGCCGACGACTGCTACTCGGTAGGACTGCTCAGATGCCATTAGCGCTGCTTCCTGTGAATCTCGGCCGATAATAGCAGGTTGGCTTTCACAACGTCAATAAAAAGGCGAGGTTGGCGAGCATTGGGCCCTGCATCTCTCCCCCTCCGCGCATCTGCGTCTCTGCGGTTCACTCCACTCGTTCAGACTTCGGCAGCTTCTTGATCCCCTTGCATTCCGGGTACCCCGTGCATCCGAGGAATGGTCCCCACCGCCCCCGCCTCACCGCCATCGGCTTGCCGCACAGCTCACACTTCTCACTTGTCCCGAGCGTAGCCGAGGGATCGGTAGCGACCTCGGGCTGTGCGTTCTCCTCGCCCGCCAGCGGCTTCGTGTTCCGGCACTTGGGATAGCCGGTGCAGGCGATGAACCGGCCCCGTCTGCCGGTGCGGATCACCATCGGCTTGCCGCACTTCTCGCACACCTCATCGGTCGGCTCCGCGGGCGGCCGCTTCGGCCGCTCCGCCTCCTTCGAGCCGGGGATCGGCCGCGTGGTCTTGCACTCCGGATACCCGGAGCACGCGAGGAAGGGGCCGCGCCGGCCGGACCGAACCACCATCGGCTTCCCGCACTCCTCGCACTTCTCATCGGTCGCCATCGCCGCCGCCTCCGCCTCGCGGGAGCCCGGCGCCGGCCGCGTGTTCTTGCATTCCGGGTACCCGGAGCACGCCAGGAACGGCCCCATCCGCCCAGTCCGCAGCAGCATCGGCTTCCCGCACTCCCCGCACACCTCATCGGTCGGCTGCGGCTGCACCTTGATGTCGCCCATTTGCTCCTCAGCCCGATCAACGGCCTCGGAGAACGGCCCATAGAACCTTCGCACCGTCTCGACCCAGTTGGCTCTGCGCTCCTCTATCTGGTCGAGCTGGGTCTCCATGCCGGCGGTGAACTCCACGTCCATGACCTCAGGGAAGTGGGCGACGAGTTGGTCCGTGACCGCGAAGCCCAGATCGGTCGGATGGAGCTTCTTGTCGTCCAGATAAACGTAGCCGCGTTCCTGGATGGTAGCGATGATCGGCGCATAGGTGCTCGGCCGACCGATTCCGTTCGCCTCCAGCGCCTTCACGAGAGTCGCCTCCGTGTACCGCGGCGGCGGCTCGGTGAAGTGCTGAACGGAGGCAAGGCCCAGCGCATCGAGCCACATCCCCGGCTGCACATCGGGGACTGCGACTTCGGCGTCTCTCGTCGGATAGGCAACCGTGAACCCGGGGAACAGGATCTTCACCCCGCGCCCTCGCAGCAGGTAGCGCCCGGCCGTCACGTCCACCGCTTTGATCAGCAGCCGCATATCGGCCATCTGGCTGGCCATGAAGCGCGACCAGATCAGTTGGTAGAGCCGGCGCTGCCGGTCATCGAGGAACGGCGCGACATCCTCCGGTCTGCGCTCCGGATAGGTTGGACGGATTGCCTCGTGCGCCTCCTGCGCCGCCCGGGCGGAGGCGTACTGCCGCGGCTTGTCCGGCAGGTAGTCGCTGCCGAACTGCTTCTCTATCACCTCCCGCGCCGCCGTCTGCGCCTCGGCAGCGACTCTCGTCGAGTCCGTGCGCATGTAGGTGATCAGCCCGACCGGTCCCTCCTCGCCGAGGTCCACTCCCTCGTAGAGCTGCTGCGCTGTGCGCATCGTCTGGCGAGGCGGCGACCCCATCCGGTTCGCGGCATCCTGCTGCAGGGTGCTGGTGATGTAAGGCGCCGGCGGGCGCCGCGCCTGGTTCGTTTCCCTTACACTCTTCACAACGAAAGCCGATTCCCAGATCTCGGCCACGATGGGAACCGCTTCCTCGTGGGAGGTGATCTTCAGCTTCTTGCCGTCGCGCTCGACCAGCTTCACCTGGAACACGTCATCCGGGCCGCGGGGCGTGACGTGGGCGGTGACGTCCCAATACTCCTCGGGCACGAACGCCCGAATCTCGCGCTCCCGGTCGCAGACAAGCCGGACAGCGACCGACTGCACTCGCCCCGCGCTGAGCCCGAACTTCTTCATCTTCCTCTGGAGCAGGGGGCTGAGGCTGTAGCCGACGAGCCGGTCGAGGATTCGGCGCGCCTGCTGCGCATCCACCCGCGCCGGGTCTATCTTCCGGGGATGCGCGAGCGCCTCGGTCACCGCGGTCCGGGTGATCTCGTTGAACTCGATCCGCTTCGGGTCACTGATATTCAGCGCTTCCGCGAGGTGCCAGGCGATTGCCTCCCCCTCTCGATCGGGGTCGGTCGCGAGGTAGACCTGATCGGCCTTGGCGACGGCTTCCTTGAGCTTCTTCAGGGCGGAAGCGCGATCGCGAAGCGGCAGGTACTTCGGCGCGAAGTCATGCTCGATGTCCACCCCCAGCGTGCTCTTGGGGAGATCGCGGACGTGGCCCATCGAGGCTTCGAGCTGGTATCCCTCGCCGACGAACCGTCCGATGGTCCGCGTCTTCGCCGGCGATTCGACGATTATCAGTGACTTCGCCATAGGCCCTATGGACGTTCGCCCAACGAAGTAACACTGGGCGAACGTCTTTCTCCGGTCATCTGCTGGCCTTCTAATGAGGTTCGCCCTTGTTTCTCTGGGCGAACCTGATTACTTGGGCCTATGATGCCATGATTGCTGCATCCGTTACCGCACCCGCAGTGACTCCCCCCTCGGCCGCGTCATCGCACGCGCATGAACATATTCCCAGGGAGTCGGCGCACCAACCCTTTGAGTTCCAGCATGAGCAGGCTCGCGCTGGCGCGGTTGGCGGGCACGCGGCAGTCCTCGATAACCTCGTCCACGTGCCTCTGCTGCAGCGACAGCGCTTCGAGGATGACGGTCTCATCGGGGGTAAGATCGGTCCGCGGCGGCGCCTCCCGTGCCGCCTCCGGAGCGGCCGCCGGTGCGGTCGCAGCCAGCTCCGGCAGCGAGAGCTCGGCGACAATGTCGTCAACCGACTCAACCAGGCGAGCGCCATCTCGCAGCAGCGCGTGTGTCCCCCGGCTGAACTCACTGTTGACGCTGCCGGGAACAGCGAACACCTGGCGTCCCTGCTCGGCGGCGACATTCGCGGTGATCAGCGCGCCGCTCTGCTCCGGCGCCTCGGTCACAACAACCCCGAGCGCCAGCCCGCTGATCAGACGGTTGCGCGCGGTGAACCGCCCCGGCCGCGCGGCGGTGCCGGGCGGGACCTCGGACATGACCGCTCCCCGCTCGACCGCCTGCTCTCGCAGCTCCATCGTGTCGCGGGGATAGGGCACATCTATGCCGCAGGCGAGGACGCCGATGGTCCGCCCCCCGCCCGCCAGCGCCCCGCGGTGGGCGGCCGCGTCCGCGCCGACGGCGAGGCCGCTGACGACCGTGATCCCCCGCTCGGCGAGCCCGCGGGCCAGCATCTCCGACACTAGTCTTCCGTAGGGTGTGACACGCCGCGTGCCGACGATAGCCACCGCTCTCTCATCACAGGGCAGCAGCGAACCGCGCACGAATAGCAACGGGGGTGGATCGTAGATCTGCCGGAGGTTCGCCGGATACTCCTCATCCCGGATCGTGATGAGGCGCACGCCCAGCCGCTGCAGCCGCTCGAGCTCGCGCTCGTAGTCGCGTTGCGCTGCCGCCGAGAAACGGATCGCCTCGTGCTGGGTGAGCCGAGTCACGCCGGCGACCGCGGCGCCCGCGGCGATCACTGCCTCCGCCGAACCGTAGTGGTCAACCAGCTCCAGCGCCGCCCGCGGCGGCAGCTCCGCCGCGTTCAGCGCCAGCCACGCCTCGCCTCCGGTCACACTCTCCCCTCGCCCGGTCTGCGGGCGGGCCGTCAGTATCCCGCCCTGCCCGCACCCGCCGCAGCGCCTCCGCCAGCCCGACCTGTGCCCGCGCCGGGTCTCGTTTGCATTCCCGGCTGCCCCGGTGTTCCGGGCGCGGTTTCCGGGATGATCGTCACATCGGTCACGAAGCTCCACTCGGTTGACGACTCGTTCCCCCGGTAGTCCTTCGCCGATACCCTCACGACGTGCGGGCCGTCGCGCAGAGGCGTCCCCTCCGACACCGCCTCACCCGTTACCACATCTAACGTCACCTTAACCGGTGAGCCGTCCATGGTCACCTTGACCGAAGCCGGGTCCACCCCGGAGCCGTCGTCTACAACCGAGCAGGTAGTGCCGACGTAGTCTCCCCCGGGCTGCGCCGACCCCGGCTCGGGAAGGAAGTCGCCGAAAACCGGCCCGCTCTCATCAGGCGCCGAGGCAGAGAACCGGTACAGGTCGCCCGAGCCGGTGACACACAGGATGGCGCCATCGGTCTCGACGATCGGCGCGTAGATGCCATGGGCCGCGCCTTCACTGGGCAACTGGTCGGGCGCGCGGCAGCGGTAGATCCACTTCACCGCGCCGGTGGCGCGGTCCATCGCGATCACCAATCCGTCGGCCGACCCGACAACCACGAACGATTCCGTCACAGACGGAGATGATGTCAGTGGATGATCCACGGAGTAGGGCGTCGTGCGCTCGGCCGCCGCGCCCGACCGCGCCCTCAGCAGGTATATCTTGCCGTCCACCGCGGGCGTAAACAACCGATCGTCGACCACTGTCGGCGCGGCATCGACGCCGGCCGGCATCTCGACGGTGTAGGAGATGCCTCCGCTGCGCGCCACGCCGTACACGCGCTCGCCGCTGGCAACGATCACTCGCCCCGA
>Ga0315286_10001162_pt1 | contig 23581 bp, 17 predicted proteins | sample YL17G10_0_MG_FD_205038 | JGI IMG/M metagenome (GOLD analysis project Ga0315286, IMG submission 205038) | Sediment microbial communities from Yellowstone Lake, YNP, Wyoming, USA - YL17G10_0 | ecosystem: Environmental > Aquatic > Freshwater > Lake > Sediment | place: USA: Wyoming | collected...
CTCCTAGTGTTGAAAGAACTACACGGCGTGAATGGCCTTGACCTGCTGAACATTCTACCACAAGTTGGCCAGCGAAGCAACTGAAGGAGGGACCATCTTGTGTCAGCCGTGTCCCTACATTGCCTGTGGACTGGACAATCCCGGCGCGTGGGTGTACAATCCTGCACGCAGGGGCGGGCCTGCGGCAATCTTCCACGAGCTGACGCGAGGATGAAACCCTTTCGGAGTCATACTGCCGCTGTAGCGGCTCAAGCACCCCCGGGCGGTCGGCGGCGGCCCTCAACCTTCGCGCGCTGCGCCACCGCAACTATTGCCTGTTCTTCTTTTGGCAACTGGTCTCGCTCATTGGCACCTGGATGCAGACGATTGCCCAACAATACCTGGTCTGCCGGCTCACAGGTTCAGCCACGATGTTGGGCACCATCAGCTTGCTGGGGATCGTCCCGCTGCGGCTGAGACCGGGGGAATGGCCTATTCCTTGCACCGAGGCGAGGTCGCCCCTCGAACAACGATGCCAGCATCGAGATGGTTCATGCCCAGCTCGTAGAGGCACTCGTCCGTCGGCACGCCGGTTTCTGGATCCCACTTCATCAGCTCGTAGAAGCGGCGTCTGGCCCAGGCGAATGCGTCTTCGGTGATTTCGATGCCCTCCAGCGGCCCGGCGGCAAAGGCCTGCATCACCCGCCGGGGTAGCCTGTCGTCCGCTGCGGTCAAGCCCTCCCGCAGGTTGAACATCCGCGCCAGCGTCTGCGCCCGGGCACCCACGGCAAGAATGTCGTGAATGTCATACTCCACGCCGGCCACGCCCGAGAGAGCTTGGGCCAAGTGGTCGTAGTCGTAGCAGTAGAACTGGCAGATCAGGGCACAGTCCTGGAAATGCGCCCAGTTCACCTCGTGGAGAAAGATCTGCATCTTGTCTTCGTTCAGCACGTGGGCCGGCACGGGTGCGATCGGCCTGGACACCGCCGAATTCACTCGCCGCAGCGAGTCGCCATCAGAAGTGTAGGAGGTGTCATGTATGTTCATCATGTGGTCGGCGCCCACCGGGGCAACCGCGTAGCCAACGCCCAGAGCAGCCTTGAGCCGTGGCTCATGCATGGGCAACTCCTGGTTCTTGACCGTGAGATTGAATGGCTGTGATGCCGGCCCCAAATCGGCGCTCATGCGCGCTACTCCCTCAGCCATGAGGTAGCCAAAGCCCTGGCGCCGCGCTATCATCTCCACCGAACGCAGCAGGATGTCGGTGTTGCCCCAACGATACTCGAGTCCGCCGGTGTCCTCACGGGTCAGGAGACCATTCTCAAAGCACTCCATCACAAAGGCAATGGTCATCCCCGTCGAGATCGCGTCGAGCCCGTAGGCATTGGCCAACTCGTTGGCCTTGAGCACCGCCAGGTTGTCCTCCACGCCGCAGCACGGTCCAAAGGCGGCCATCGCCTCATATTCCGCACCGCCATACACCGGATCGAGACAGCGGGCAGGATCCGCGACCCTATTTTCAAAGATCTGCTTGCAGCGCACTGGACAGCCCTGACAAGTATCACGCCCCTTCAGGAACATCCGGTAGTTGCGCTCGCCGCTCAGTAGCTCCGCATGCTCAAAGAGCGGCTCGCCAAAGTTGCGCGCGGGCAGGCCGCTGACTTTGGCGTACCTTTCGAGGCTGTCCTGAGTGCCCCGACCGATGCCGGCTGCAGCCCAGCCCATCAGGCTCTCATAGTGGTCGCCCAGCCATTTGGCTACGGCCGTTACCCGTGCCCGGTCGACCACCGGCACTCGCATCGTGCCCCGCACTGCCACTGCCTTGAGGCCTTTGGAGCCCATCACTGCCCCCAGGCCATTGCGCCCTGCCGCGCGGTTCACGTCGTGCATCACCGCTGCGTAACGCACCCGGTTCTCGCCCGCTGGGCCGATCTGGGCCACGCGCACACGATCGTCCCCCAATTCCCGACGAATGGTGGCTTCCGCCGGACCGGTTGTGAGGCCCCACAGATGATCCGCAGGCCGGATCTCCACGGCGTCGTTCCTGATCCACAGGTAGACGGGCGAGTTGGCGCGCCCGTGGATCACCAGGATGTCAAAGCCAGCCCGCTTGAACTCGTGGCCCCACCAGCCGCCCACCTCGGAACTGCCCAGCGCGCCGGTGAGGGGTGACTTCCCCCCCACTCCGTGCCGCCCAGCCCCCGGAAAGCCCGTGCCCTGCATGAGGCCTGGGGCAAAGACCAGGAGATTCTCCGGGTCAAGAGCATCGGTCTGCGGTGGCAAGTCGCGAAGCAGCAAGTACGCGACGGCTGCCCGCCCTCCGACTAACAACCGGTAAAAGTCATCGCCGGGGCGTTCGATGTGCGTCGCGCCCGATGTGAGATCTACGTGCAGAATCCTGCCGTGTGCGCCGCCGATCATGCCTTGTGTTCACCTCTCCCTTTGATTACCTTCACGGAAGCAAGAGCACCTTCCCCTTCGTCTTACGATCTTCCAGGTAGCGATGGGCAGCAGCCGCCTCCGCGAGGGAAAACGTCCGATCGATGGACACCTTGAGCTCACCCGCCGCCATCCATGTGAAGAGATCCCCAGCACGGCCCAAAAGCTCCGGCTGGTCCGCGATATGGTCCGGCAGGCCTGGCCGAGTGACAAACAGGGAGCCCTTGGCCAGGGCCGCGATGTCGACCGAAGGCACAGGGCCACTGGACTGGCCAAAGAGCACCATGTAGCCTCTCCGCCGCAGGCACCTCAAGCTCTTGTAAAAGGTCACCTTGCCAACCGAATCATAGACCACGTGGACTCCCGCGCCATCGGTTTGCCGCTTGACTTCCTCCTCAAAGTCAACCTGGGTGTAAAGGATTACCTCATCTGCTCCCGCTTCTGCGGCCAGGCGCGCCTTCTCCTCGGTGGAGGCGGTGCCTATCACCCGGGCACCACGCCGCTTGGCGATTTGGACCAGTAGCTGGCCCACCCCACCGCCGGCTGCGTGGATCAGAGCCGTATCGCCGGGCTGGATGCGATACGTGTTGTGCGTGAGATAGTGCGCGGTCATCCCTTGCAGCATCACGGCGGCCGCCTGCTGTGTGTCTATTCCGTCAGGGATTGCCACCAGCTTCTCCACTGGGACAACCGCGTATTCGGCGTAGGCTCCAGGAACCATCGCATAGGCCACCCGGCTGCCTGGCCCCAGATCCTCCACCTTCGGTCCAACTGCGTCCACTGCGCCGGCGGCTTCCATGCCCAACACCGCAGGTAACCGCAGCTTGTATAGCCCTGAGCGGTGATAGACGTCAATGAAATTGACGCCTGCGGCCTCAATCTTGACCCGGGCCTCGCCGACCCCTGGTTCGGGCACCGGCACGCTTTCATAGCTGAGGGTTTCAGGGCCTCCGGGACTGTGCACGACAATCGCTTGCATGGGCATGCCTCCCCAGAAAAGACGGAATGTGGCCGAATGCTTGCCGTAAGGGCGCCTTCAGGCATGAACCTGAGGCGGATAGGTAGGGGCGGCTCACCATCTTGGGAGCAAGATCAGGATGGGAACCACCCCTGCCAGGGTGCGCGCCATCGATGACGCAAGGGAGCAGCAAGCAGCACCCCTACCGGCACACCTTCTCCTACCCTTCGTCGATGTAGGCGGTCTCCGACAGGTCGGCGCCTTGCGGATGGCCTTGCACGCCTTTGGTCCGATCGCTGACAATGTACCAGGTATTGGCAAAGAACGCAAGGCCGATCGAGCCGCGCGCCATCTGGATGTCTTCCAGCTTGCACATGATGGCGCGGCGTTTCTCGATGTCCAGCGTCTTGTCAGCCTCCTTCAATAGAGTGTCGAGCTCCGGATCCACCCAGTAGCTTTCATTCCAGGGCACCGGCTTGCCCTGCGCGTCGCCCGTGTACGCCAGGTCGAGGATCATCGTACCCAGCGGGCGGTGTAAACAGATGATGATGCCCAGCGGCACCTCGGTCCACTTGTCCCAGTAGCCTGCGGAGGGCAGGATGTTCAGGTTGATGTCAAAGCACCAATTGCCGTCTCTTTGAGGGCCTGGGCAATCGCAGGCTCGGCCCGAGCCTGCTGCTTCGTCAGATCGATCGCCGCCGGCAGCGTCAGCCCTGCCTGTTTCAGCAGCTCCTCGGCACCCTCCAGATCCTAGGGGGGACGTCCTTTTTGCAGTTTTCCGGGTGGGCGGGAGCGACGTGTGTGTCGTGCCCGAGCACACCTTCTCCGAACCAGGCCAGGTCGAGCATCTTCTGGCGGTCGATGCACTTTTTCAGAGCATTGCGTACCCTTATGTCCGTCCAGGGCTCCTTGTCCACCCGCATGCGGATGACAAAGGTCATCGCCGTTTGGGACGAGTCGACCCCGACGCCGGGCAGAGCCTTGACCGCCTGCCAGACTTCGGCCAAGGGGTTGTAGATACTGTCTACCTGCTTGCTCTGTAGCGTGGCAATACGGGACGACTCATCATCACCCAGATCGATGTATACCAGCTTGTCCAGGTAGGGCAGCCAATTGCCATCGGCGCCCATGCCCCAGTGGTCCCTGCGCCGCTTGAACACGGCCCGCTCGGTCTCGGCGTGCTCTTCCAACAGGAACGGACCGGTGCCGATCGGCTGCTTGGTGATGTCGCCTTCGAAGGTCCTGGGCACGATCAAGGCCGGGTAGTGGAACAGATGCTCAGGAACGGCGATCTGTGGCGACGAACAGTGTAGCTTGACCGTGTAGTCGTCCACTTTCTCGACGTTCTCAGGGCTGAGGTAACCGCCCAGCAGACCCAACATGGACGATCCGATGTCCTTGTTGAGCCACTGGCCGAAGTCTAAGATCACATCGTGCCTCCAGCCTCTTCACGGGCCTGTGCTCGAGGCCAGGATCCCTGTCTATCACCGAGATCCCGGCCTGCCACACAGGCTAGGAAACGGGTCGGTCCAGCATCTCGAGGTGAAGTCGTTTCCCGGTGTAGGGATGCTGAGCTGCTACTTCTTCATTCAGCTCAACGCCCAGGCCAGGCTGGGTCGGAGGGATGACATACCCTGCTTCCCACCGGATGGGCTCTTTTAGGATCTCGGCGTGAAAACCACCCCAGGTTTGGATGCTCTCCAGTATGAGGAAATTCGGGCTGCACGTGCTAATCTGGATGTTCGCTGCACCTTCGATCGGTCCACAATACAGATGAGGTGCAATCTGAGCATAGTGCGCCTCGGCCATGCCGGCGATCTTTTTGGCTTCCAGGATCCCACCGACCCGCCCCAGCGCTATCTGCAAGATGGACGCTGCTTTCTTCTCAAGCACCCTGGCAAACTCGTACTTGGTGGCAAGCCGCTCACCTGTGGCGATGGGGATGCTGGTGGAGCGAGCGACTACTGCCATTTCCTCCACGTTCTCGGGCGGCACCGGCTCCTCAAGCCACAGCGGGTCAAATCGCTCCAGCCTCTTGGCAAGACGGATGGCACCGGACGCGGTCATCTGACCATGGGTGCCGAACAGCAGGTCACATTTGCTGCCAACCGCCTCTCGAATTCGCTTGACGAACGTTTCGCTCAGATCCAGCGCCTCCAGCGAGAGCTGCCGGGGATCAAAGGCCGAGTAGGGCCCGACGGGGTCGAACTTGACGGCGGTGAAGCCCAGGGCGACGTACTCGGCTGCTCGTTCAGCAGCCAGGTCAGGGTCGTAGTAGACGTTGGTTGTGTCCGTTACTTTTGGATAGAGGTAGCTGTACGCCCTGAGCTTTTCGTGCACCTGCCCACCCAGCAGCTCGTATACCGGCTTGTTCAGTTCTTTTCCTACAATGTCCCAGCAGGCCATCTCAATGGCGCTGAGCACGCCCAGGATGGACGTGTCTGGGCGTTGGGTATAGCCGCTGGAATAGACGATTCGCCACAGCCGTTCGATCTTGAACGGATCGGATCCAATGACATATCGCTCACACACGTCCTCTATCATGCGGGCAACCACGTGCGGATGAAAGGGGACAGAATACGCCTCGCCAAAGCCCACCACCCCACTGTCGGTCGTCAGCTTGAGAAAGATGAAATACTGCCCACCAAAATGGGGTGGTGGATTGCCCACCACGTAGGTCTTGACATCCGTGATTTTCATGGTCCCTCTCCTAGCGGTCCTCTGGGACGTGCCCCACTGTTCCGTCAGAACACGATGACGTTGCGCAACGCTTCGCCCCGCTCCGTGGATTCGATCGCTTCGTTGATCCTGTCTAGCGGATAGCGGTCTGTGATCAACTCGTCCAGCTTGAGCCGGCCCTGCCGGTACAACTCCACCAGGCGAGGCACGTCGACGGAAAGCCGGGTGGAGCCCATTGGACTGCCGGTTACCGTACGGCCATAGGTAAGATCGTGCGCATTCAGGGCAAACTCGGCATCTTGGTTCGAAGGCATGCCCACGACCACGACCGTGCCACCCTGGCGGATCATCCGGCTGGCCTGGCTGATGGCTCTGGAGCTGCCCACGGTGACGAAGGCATACTCAGCCCCACGTCCTTCTGTCGTCGCCAGCACGGCAGCCACCGCATCCTCATTCTTGGCGTTGATGGTGTGCGTGGCTCCAAAGCGCCGCGCGGCCTCCAGCTTGTTGTCGAGCATGTCCACCGCAAGGATCCTGGCTGCACCGGAAAGCACCGCTCCCTGCACGCTGTTCAACCCCACGCCGCCCGTGCCGATGACCACCACGCTGCTGCCGGTTTCGACCTGCACCGTGTTGACCACGGCTCCCAGTCCGGTAACGACCCCGCAGGCCAGCAGGCAAGCACGGTCCAACGGCATGTCGTCGGGGACCTTGACTACCTGCGACTGGTCCACGAGGAGAGTCTCGGCGAATCCCGCGGTGTGGAGGCCGTGAATGAGGGTGACGCCCTCCTTGTTGCGCAGCCGGCCGGTGCCATCCAACGGGAACTTGCCCTCGCAGTTGTAGGGCCGGCCGATGGTACAGTAGAAGCAGCGGCCACACGAGCGCAACAGCGAGACGACTACGTGGTTTCCCGGCTGCACGTTCGTGACGCCGGCTCCCACCTGGGATACGATGCCGGCGCCCTCGTGCCCCACGACAATGGGCGTGCTGCCGCCCCAGTCGCCCCGAATGCGGTGTATGTCACTGTGGCAGATGGCGCAGGCGGTCGTCTTGACCAGCACTTCACCTGCCTGGGGCGAATCGATCTCGATCTCTTCGACTACGAGCGGCTTGCCAAACTCGTAGCATATGGCTGCTCTCATACGCGGTGCTCCCATTCTCCCCAGATCACTTTTCCGGCAGGGGTTGGATGAATCCCTTGTCCATCAAGAACTGGGTCATGTCCTGGGCCTGCCGGATGGTCTGCTCTGCCCTGCTCAACAGCTCAGCATGCGAGAGTGACAAACGAGCCAGTCCTTGCTCTTGTGCTTTCACGCCGACTGCCGCCGCTTCGCGAGGGAATACATCCGCATCCTCTATCGTCGGCACAATGTGCTCCTCGTCAACCCCCTTTTCCTGCTGCCAACAGGCCACTTCCTCGGCGGCCGCGATAGCCATCTCGTCGGTGATCGTCTTCGCCCGGACGTCCAACACGCCGCGGAAGATGCCCGGAAAGACCAGCGAATTGTTTATCTGGTTAGGAAAGTCACCACGGCTCGTGCCCACCACGCGTGCACCGGCCTCTTTCGCCTCCCAAGGCCAGATCTCGGGGATGGGGTTGGCCAACGTGAAGACGATCGACTCGTCTGCCATGGCTGCCACCCATTCCGGCAGGATCGCATTCGGACCCGGCCTGCTGGCTGCCACGCAGACGTCGGCACCGCGCATCGCCTCAGCGATACCACCACGCCGGCCTTCCGCGTTGCTTTCCATGCAGATCTGCCACTTGCCGGCATAGTCGTCCTTCTTTTGCTCGACGTCCTTGCGCTCTGGGTGCAGGATGCCTTTGCTGTCGCACACCACGACGTTGCCGAGTTTGACACCGCTTGCGACCAAGAAGGGCAGCAGGGGTACATTGACGGCGCCGGCGCCGATGAGCGCGACACGGATCTCGTCCCAGCGCTTGCCCACGATTCTCAGGGCGTTGATCAACCCGGCGAGGATGACCGTGGCGGTCCCCTGCTGGTCATCGTGCCAAACAGGGATTTCGACGTCGGGATCCGAACGCAGCTTGTCAAGTACGCGGAAGCACTTGGGTTGCGAGATGTCCTCCAGGTTGACACCCCCGAAGGATGGCTGGAGCCACTTTGTGGCAAGAACGATCTCGTCGGGGTCCTGGGTGCCCAAGCAGATCGGGATTGCATCCACACCACCCAGGTACTTGAAGAGAAGCGCCTTCCCCTCCATCAAAGGCAGACCGGCAACAGCGCGGATATCCCTTTCAGCGAATCCCACCTGCAGACCCTGTACCCGCGTGCTATCCGTGATGATGGCCACCGTGTTGCTCTTGCTGCTGTACTCGTATGCCAAGTCCGGGTTTTCCTGAATGGCTCGACAGGGTGCGGCTACGCCGGGTGTGTACCAGACAGCAAAGTCATCTACGACGTTGCGAATGGGACACTTGGGCGCGACTTGCACCTTTCCCCGATAAAAGGGATGCAGGCGCATCGCATCCTCGGCCGGCTTCTTGGCTTTGGCAAGCAGTTCCTCCTTGGTCAGCACGATAGTCAACTGATGGCTCCTTTCCAGATCAATCACCGAGAGGCGGGAAGGTGATCGAATCCCCGCCTCAAGGGACAATTACCAACTTCCCGAGGAATCGCTTGGCCCTGAATTCTCTTTGCGCTTGTTCCATGTTCTCAAGAGAATAAGTCTTTGCCAGCAACGGCTCGATTTTGCCGGCTTCGATGTAGCCCACCAAGGCGGAGAACTCGGTATGCGTGCCCAAAGTTGAACCGACGATTTCCAGGTGCTTCAGGTAGACCCTGCGCAGATCAAGCGTTACAGTTGGGCCTGCTATCGCACCGGCGGTCACGTAGCGGCCTTGTTTGCGAAGCAAGCGAAGCAAGGTAGGAAAGCTTGAACCCCCAACAACATCTGCCACAACGTCGATCTCTTGGTCCCCTACCGCTTCCCTGACGGCATCATAGAGGCTCTCTGTATCCCGCGAAACGACGGTCTCTGGACCAAGTCGGTGCATACTCTCTTCTTTGCCCGACCCTACGATGGCAACGACTCGTGCCCCACGGAGGTGGGCTAGCTGCACCAACCCAGAGCCCACGCCTCCAGACGCCCCGGTGATCAAAATCGTTTCCCCCTCCAAGAGTCGGGCACGATTGAGCATATGCTCTCCAGTCACATAGGCGGTAGGAAAGGTGGCAAGTTCGGCATCGCTCAGTGTCGAATCGATTACTCGGGCGTTCTCTTCTGGCACCGTGCAGTACTCAGCAAAGCCGCCATCCCGCTCGCTGCCCAGAAAGCTTGCTTCAAGAAGTGCATCGTCATCGCCAGAATAGAGGGTTGGATCCACAATCACGCGCTGGCCGATTCGTGATGGTGACACATGTGCACCAACCTCCACGATGCGCCCTGCAATATCTGCTCCCTGAATCCTCGGAAACTGGATCGGTTGCCAGGCAGAAACGGCTTTCGGGTCCGAGTCGGTCCCATAAGCCCCTTCTCGGGTCCAGATATCGGTATTGTTCACCCCACAGGCGCCCACCTTGATGAGTACCTCACCCCGTTCGGCTCGCGGGATTGGCACATTCTCGCGATACTCGAGCTTTTCCGGGCCACCGAGGCCCATCAGCAGCACAGCTCTCATCCGGTTTTCGCTCATAGCCACCTCACTTGAGCTGCCTGGCGGTTTAGTCGCTGTGCCCAATGGCGCCTCGTCTCAACCTCCCGAATACGCAGGGATCAGGGCGACCGAATCCCCGCCCTGCAACGTCACGTCCAAGGACGCCGGTGCAGAGATCAGTCGCCCGTTGTGGGTGATGACCACATGTCCCTGCAGCGCATCCTGTTTTGGATTGTAGACAACTTCACCAAACCTCGTGTATCGAGCGGCCAGGAGACTCAACAAGGTCCGCAGTGAGGAATCAGACGGCAGCTCCTCCTCCAGAGTCAGTGACCTATGCTGCCCGGGAACAACGATCTCACTAAACCACGGCAAGATCGTGACCTCGACGTGTATCGGACTATCTGCCATCCTGAACACCCCCAGACGGGGCTTTGAGCAAGCTCTGATCATCAGAGCTCGGCTACCAACTCGCCCAGTCCCAGCCGCTCAAGCGTCTCGGGCAGCGGCTTGCCGGTCTCGGTGTCCCAGCCCATATTTCGCCAGTAGTTCCGCTTCATCCAGTCGAAATGCTCGGCAATTCCTTTGCCTTCAGCGGGTCCGTCAACCGGCGTCGATTGATAGCGCGGCGATGGAGCCTCCAGATTGGGATCCAGCCCATGACGGAGGTTAAAGACACGTAGTTGGTTCACGACGCGCTGGCCGATCTGAAGTGCGTCGCCCACACCGATTTCCCAGCCCGTGACGCTGTTCACGCAATCCAGCACTGCCAGGGGGTCGGTCGAACAGAAGCGGCAGATACCCAGGCAATCCTCAAACTGCCGCCAGCCGCCGGTCACTGCATTCACCAGTGATACTTGCTCGGGCGAGAAGGGATCGGTCAGCTTTGGGGCACCCGGCAGATCGGGGGGCTGGCCAAAGCTGGCTTCGATGGTGCCGGTGTTTGACAGGCAGGTATCGAGCAGTTCGGCCCACCGGGCTCGGTGATCATGACCGCGAGGGCTCGCCCCCTTGAGCGTATACACCCCCAGGCTGGGTGCTTCGCCCCCAAGCCTGGCCGATGCACGCATCACTCCTTCGGCCAACCAGCTTCCGCAGCCTTCACGCCGGGCGATCTTGTGCAGAAGCTCCTCGACCGCCGGGACATTTCCCCACGTCATGTCGAGGCCGTCGAGATCTGACCGCTCCAGGATGCCCCGTTCGCAGCATTCCATTACCCAGCCCACCGTCCAACTCGATTCGTTTAGATCGAGCCCCAGGCGGTCGGTGAGATTGGAGAGCATGACCACTGCTCCCAGGTCGGTGTTGCCGATCTGGGGCCCCCAGCCAGCCAGGGCTTCGTACTCCGGTTCCTCGCCTTCGAAACCGGCGTACGGTCCCTGGAGAACCTTGACCATTTTGACATGAGCCACGCCGCAAGCCCAACACGGGTGCGGCCTGATCTCCAGGTTGGCACGCAGGGTCTGCCCGCTCAAGGCCTCGTACTGCGGAAAGATATTCGTGGTATAGTTCTTGACCGGCAACATGCCGCTGGCATACACGCCGGGGACCAGGCCTCCTGTTCCGACCCGGTGGATTAGGCCACCGGCGAATTTGGTCCTGGCGTGTTCGAGGAGCCTGGCAGCCGCGTCGGACAGGCGGTCGGCATCGCACACAGGCACTTGGTGCGAACCCCGGGTCACCGTGATGGCCTTGAGCCTTTTGGCCCCGAGAACAGCGCCAATGCCGTTGTGCGCGGCGACGTGCCCTTTGTCGCCGACGAGGGCAGCGTATCGGACCAGGTTCTCACCGGCCGGTCCGATGCTGCATACGCTGAGTTGGCTGGTGCGTATACCCAACTCCTGGGCAATGAGATCCTCTACCTCCCAGGTGTCGCGTCCCAGCAGGTTGCGTGCATCACGCAGCTCGACCTGCCCATCGTGGATGTACAGATAACGCCATTCGGGCGACGCGCCCTCGATGATAACCGCATCAAAGCCACAGAGCTTGAGGAATGCGCCAAAGAAACCGCTGGCCTGAGTTGCGCCAGCCAGGTTGGTCATAGGTCCCTTGAACACCACTGAGAACGTGCCCGTGCCTGCTACCTTGGTCCCACCCAGAGGTCCCGACGCCAGGATCACACGGCTCTGGGGGTGGTCCCACTCCACACCGGCTGGGGTCTCATCGAACAGAAGCCTGGCACCCAAACCGGTCCCACCCACCCACCTGGCGACCAGGTGCGGGGTGATAGCGTGACTGGTGATGCTGCCACTGCCCAGGTTCACGCGCAAGAGCCGTCCCGCGTAGCCCCAAAGTGCTTCCTGCATTTGGTTACCCGCTCCAATGCTTCCCAGTCCCGCTCACGGCCGTCTCCAATTGCCACTAGCGCACGCCAGCGGCCTTGTCGGCGATGCAAAGCGCATCATCGATGATCCCCAAACCGTCGCGCAGATCTGTCTCGCCGATACACAGCGGTGGGCTAACGGAGACCAGGTTGCCCAACAACAACGTGGACAAGCCGTGGCCGCGGAGGAATTGGGATAGAGTCGCCGATGGCAGCGGTTCCTTGGTCACTCGGTCTCTGACTAACTCGATCGCCGAGAACAGGCCAAGGTAGCGCACGTCGCCCACCGATGGGTGGCGGGCCTTCATCTCCTCCAGGCTTTGGCCCAGCACCTGCCCCAGGCGGGCGGCGTTCTCGATCAACCCTTCCTCCTGATAGACCTGCAGGCTGGCCACACCGGCGGCGCAGGCCAGGGGATGGCTGCTGTAGGTCAAGCCGCAGGAAAGCATCTTGTCGTCAAAGTACTGCGCGATCGGCTCCGAAACCACGACTGCCCCCAAGGGTACGTAGCCGCAGGTGATCCCTTTGGCCATGGTGATCATGTCGGGCACCACATTCCAATGGTCGACGGCAAACCACTTGCCTGTGCGCCCAAAACCGCTCATCACCTCGTCTGAGACGAGCAGAATGCCGTACTTGTCGCAAAGTGCACGGACCCGAGGCCAGTAGTCGTCGGGCGGGACGATGAGCCCGTTCGTGCCGGTCACCCCTTCCATAAAGATGGCAGCGATGTTCTCCGGCCCTTCGAAGAGGATAACGTCCTCTATGTGAGTGATGCACTCCCGGTGACATCGGTCGGGGGTCCAGCCAAAGTTGCAGCGATAGCAGTAGGGATCAAAGACGTGCACGACCCCGGGCATGGTTGGCTCGGTGGGCCAGCGGCGCTGATCCCCGGTGAGTGCCATCGCCCCATGGGTGGCGCCATGATAGGACCGGTAGCGGGCGATCAGCTTGCGTCGCTGCGTATACATCCGGGCGATCTTGATGGCGTTCTCGTTGGCCTCCGCGCCGCCCAGGCAGAAAAAGGCCTTGTTCAGATTCCCTGGGGTTACTTCGGCCAGCATCCGGCCCAGTTGCCCCCTTGGCTCCGAGGCATACGCTGGCTGCACGAAACACAGCTTCCCGGCCTGTTCCTGGATGGCCCGCACGATTCTGGGATGCTGGTGCCCTACGTTCAGATTGACGAGCTGCGACGAAAAGTCGAGATACCGCTTGCCATCGGCATCCCAAAAGTACACCCCTTTCGCCGCAACGACCGGGATCGGGTCCACGGTGGATTGGACGGACCACGAAAAAAGGGTGTACTGCCTGGTCTGCTTGACGATCTCTTCACCTGTCATTGAGTCGCTCCCATTGGACATGGTTATCCCTCCCGTATCCTCCCGTTTTCTCTCAGGACTCTTGGTGCCTTTGGAGAACTTTTTTCGAGGCAGCAGACAGCCTGCCCAGTCGAGTGCTCTGGCACACTCAGGATACCATAAGAGAGGCCCGCTGTCTCGGACATGGGTATGGAACTCTAGGACAAAGAGTGAGGACGCTCTACGAAGGGGCTGATCAGGACGCTCGGAAAACCGTGGGTGACATGCCGGTCTCTCTGCGAAAGACGCGGCCGAAATAGCCAGAGTCCTGGAATCCGACGCGCGTGGCGATAGCCGTGATGCTTTCGGTTGTGCATCGTAGAAGCTGCTCAGCCTGCCTGATCCGGTAGCGAGTCAGGTAATCCCATGGGGGAAGCCCCAACTCTCTATGAAAGATCTGGCTGAGATAGTTCTCGCTGACACCAATTGCGCTGGCTACCTCTCCTCGGGTAAGAGGTTCTGCATAGTTCTGATGGAAGTAGGCGATCGTACGTTTGACCAAGGCGCTCGTGTGGGCGGGCAGGGTGTCTGTCCCGAAAAGCGAGCGCTGCAGTGCTGCCGAGATCTCGTCGGTTGACAGAATCCCTTTACTGTGGACTGTGATCAGGGCATATTGCTCAAGCCGCTTGACATCGTCGATGGAAAGCAGGTGGCCGGTCATGATCAAGACCGGAATCCGGCTGGTTCTTTCTTCGGCGCGCATCTGCCTGAGAACCTGAAAACCATCCACCTGTGGCATGATGAGGTCGAGAAGAACCAAACTGGGAACTTCGTGGGCCATGATCGTGAGGGCTGCCTCGCCGTCTTCGGCCGTGCGGATGCCATAGCCCGGGAATCTCTCGGCCACCAGGCTTGTGAAAAAGCTGCGAGCCTGAGGATCATCCTCTACTATCAGTATCGGACCAGCCGCTGCACGTGGCCACATGGCTTCGATTGCTTCGAGGAGGGTTTTGGCATCAACGGGCTTGACCACATAGTTAGTCAAGCCCATGGCTGCATCGCTTTCGTTGCCTCGTCGCTGGCCATAGACAATGAAAGGAATCTGACGCAGAGAGGGATAGCTGCGAAGCAGTTCAATCAAGGCCCGCTGGCTGGCATCGGTATAGGTCAAATCCCAGGCCAATGCCGCCGGTTGGACCTCGGCGAGAAGCTCACCCAGGGCATCCGTAATCCGCAAGTGGCGTATTTCCAGCCCCTGGCGCTGGCAGAACTGGAGCAGCTCGGGCGCTGGCTGGTCGCCGGATGACACCAACAGCAACACGGGTTGAGCTGATGCGGGGGAAACGGTTGGCTCGTCCAGCAGATTGGGCAAAGGCAGGTAGACATGGAAAGTGCTACCTTGTCCGGGTTGGCTCTCCAGTGTGATGAAACCGTCATGCAGTGCCACGAACTGCCGAGCAATCGACAACCCCAGGCCAATCCCCTCCCGGCGCCGGCCTGGATGCTTGGCCGTCACAAAGGGCTCAAAGATTGGTTCTTGACGATCGATGGGGATGCCCAGGCCGGTGTCCTGGACCCAGACGTGCAGGTGCGGTGGAGCCACCTCAGCACCCAGAACGATCTTGCCCACGTCGGTGAAGCGTTCGGCGTTGCTCAGCAGGTTGAGCAGGATTTGGCGCAACCGGACTGGATCGGCCTTGATCATGGGCAAGCGTTCGGGCAGCTCGACGCTCCAGGCGACCGCAGTCGAGGTTGTGATGTCTGCCATGGCATTAAAGACATCTAGCAGGAGCGGTCGTGGGTCCAGGATCTTGGGCGATATATCGAGCTGATGGACTTGCGCGCGCGACAAATCCAGAAGGTCGTTCGTCAAGCCGAGCAGGTGTCCCGCGGTTCGCTGGATCTGCTGTAGATCGCTGAGGAGAGCCTGGGGAAGGTCGGCATGGTGAGGCGTGAGCGAATCCAGGGCCCGGCCGACGTAGCCGAGAATGACGTTCAGCGGGGTGCGCAGCTCATGGCTGACACCTGCCAGCAACCGCGTCTTGAGTTGGTCGGACTGCTCGGCTACCACGCGAGCCTGCACGGCCTGGCCGTACAAGTGCGCGTCCCACATGGCAGTGCCCAGTTGATCGGCCAGGGCCCGGAGCCCCACTAGTTCAAGGCGTGTATGCCAGGTGGCTTGATGGCTGCGCAGATCCAGCAATCCGAGGACTTGATCGCCGTGGCGGATGGGCAACACGAGCCGTGAGCGAGTATCCCGTGGCAGTGAACCGCCAGCGGAGTGGGGGCCCTGATACCCATGGGGGAGGTAGATCGGCTCGTTCCGCAACAAAGCCTGACCCAGGACGCCGGATTCCTCCAACGGAATGCTGGGCTGGTTCCCTGGCGACCAGGCGAACATCCTGTCCAGGCCCAATTCGCCTGCCTGCCGGACGATGGAGGAGAGAGCGGCTGGATTCATGGTGGTTCCGGCAATCAGCGCTGGGTTTGCTGCCTTGATCTTGCTGAGCATGGGGGCGAAATCGGTCTGATCGAGGGTGAAGTAGGTCTCTGCTACGATCTCCCAGCCGGCCGCTTCCAACTGCTTTTTGAGCCCCTTGGCAAAGCTGCGCGACCAGTCAGTCTCGTCTCCCCAGATGGCGGCTAGCTTGGCTTCCGGCTGCCAGAGTCCCCCCGCGATGGCATCCTCAACTGCCTGGACATAGTTGGCGGTGAGTTTCGGAGGCTCTGGCCAGCCTTTGAGCCAGTAGAAGTACTTGTCTGGGTCTGCCTTCCAGGTTTCGTTGATGACACTTCCACCCCCCAGGCCGAAAAAGTGGGGGATCTTGTACCTGGCCGCGAGCTCCATACATGGGACTGCTTCTGCAGTATGCCAGTTCAAGAGGCCCGCCTGGATGCCCTGCTGAACGATGGCCTCCTCATAGACCCGCGCGGCCCTAACTGGGTCCGACTGGGAGTCGATCCACACCACCTCGACTTTGTACCGGCCAATCCTGTAGTCGATTCCTTCCAGCGCCATCTCCACGGCGCCTCTGATCTCCGCGCCTGTGCGCGCGCTTAGCCCGCTGAATGGCCCCAGCACGCCGAGCCTGAAGACCTCGGTAGCTTCTCCAGTGAGCAACTGCTCCCCGGCCACCGGCGTGTTGGCTTTTGAAGGAGAGGCGAGCTCCTGCTCAGCGCATTCCTGCGGGAAGACGATCATGCCCTCACCCTCCACGTATTCGATTACGGGGAAGGCAAAGTAATGTGGTCCAACGATCGGATCGGGCAGCGTTTCGGGCGAGTACCGGTACTCCTCCATGATGGTTCCGCTGGTGTAGCCCCACTCGCCTGTCTGAAGCCTGTTGCGCATAAAGTCAGCCAGAGTCTTGCTGTTCAGCTCGCCGGTGTGCTGATACACGTTCCGGGCGATCTCGATGAACATGTTGGCATAGTCATGGCTCAAGCCGGCCGCTGAAGGGCTGGGCTGTATGCTGTACTTGGCCTCGAACGCTTGGGCAAAGGCCTTCGATTCCGGGCTCGCCCATGCAGCGATCTGGTCAATCACATAATTGGACGCGTCGCCCGTCATGTCGTACCATTCGCCCACCCAGCCCAGGCCATCAGCGATAATCAGCCTCTCAGCGTCTGTCACGTCGGTCTGCTCAGCGGTCATGCGGACGGCCTGGCCCGAGCCCGGAATCTGCTCCCAGATGGATTTCGAAGAGCCACCTACCAGACCATACCACCCTTCAATTGAGCCAAGATTGCTGGGATGAACCAGGTACAGGCACTGCTCCTCCTCCACCCAGCGGTAGATTCTGCCCCTGTCGTAGCCATACCTGCTGCAGATCAGTTCGGTGACTTCCCGCAACTGCCGTTGTGAGTCGAGCATGGACCGGATTTGAGAGATGATCTCCAGGCAGGCTTCTAGTTGGTCCAGGCGCCGCTGCTGTCGCTGCTGGTTGACCTCCGCCAGCCAACTGGGCAGTCTTGCCATGGTCATCAGCCTCTGAGCCATGATCTCGGTGAGGTTGCGTGCGGTGACGAGTTTCGGTCTGTATTCAAAGTGGCTGGGCAACGGCCTCCGTCGCGCAGCCCGGAAAGCCAGATCCATGGCACGAGCCCCCAAATCCTCAGGGAAGAGATCTGCCGTTGCGGCCATGTCCCCATTCGCAATCGCTGTCAGGGCCTGGGGATCGCCGTTGATCCCCACGACCAAGCCGGGCTCGCGAAGAAGGTTTAGCGAGCGACCAACGTCCCGGGTAGCAAGGGCAAGAGGGTCTGACAAGCCAAAGATGGCATCAAAGGGCTCATCAAGCTCCTGCCAAGTCGCCCGAATCTGCTGCCAGGCCTCTTCGTGGTTCCATGAACTGGGGATGTGATGGAGGGTGATTCCGGGGCAAGTGTCCAGCGCTTCCTGGAGGCCGGCTATGCTGCTTCTACCACTGTCATGCAAACGGCCCGGACTCAGGCCGCCCACGGCCAGTATTCTGCCTTGCCATGCCAGGCGCTCGGCGAGATGGGAGCCAAGCATCCGGGCAACATCGCGCAACCCGAGCGGTGAAACTGATAGTGGATGGCTGATGGATGTCTCGCTCAGATGGATGACCGGCAGGCCCGATCCCAACACCTGGTCGGCCATGTCTTCTGGCCACAACCAGCCAATCAACGCGTCCAGTTCAAGGGCCAGCAGCTCCTCTACCCCTGTCACGAGCTCCATATCGGAAAGGCGCTCAAAGTCGCCGCCTGTGCCAATGGCTACGAGCTCAACAGACAATCCCGCCGCCCCTCGATGGATCGCCTCCTCTACCTGCAGCCAGAAAGGATCGCTGCGAACGCTACAGACACCAATGCGAACGTTATGAGACATGCGAAACTCTGCCAGATCCTTTCTCCTAGTCCTGTGATTATAGCACACCCAAGTGTCTCAGGCAAGCGAAGAGCGATCACTCCAGCCGTTCTCAATGTGGGCATCATGGTGTGTAATGGGAGAGGCCCGAGCAGCAGCGGGAACCTCTGAGATCGGAGAACGGCCCGTGGCGAAGCGAGTGAAGCTTCAAGGGCAAGTCCTCGCCAGAGGTCAGGGTCTGAAAGCGGCGCCAGAGCCCCGGACAGGGCACAGCACTCCGTACGAGACCGTCGATTCTGGGCTTTGGGGCATTTTCCGTGCCTGTGGACTGGACAATCCCGGCCCGTGGGTGTACAATCCCATACGCAGGGGCGGGCCTGCGGCAATCTTCCACGAGCTGACACGAGGATGAAACCCTTTCGAACCCATACTGCCGCTGTAGCGGCTCAAACACCCGCAGGCGGCCGGCCGCGGCCCTCAACCTTTCGCGCGCTGCGCCACCGCAACTATCGCCTTTTCTTCTTTGGGCAACTGGTCTCGCTCATTGGCACCTGGATGCAGACCATTGCTCAGCAATACCTGGTCTACCGGCTCACCGGTTCAGCCACGATGTTGGGCGCCATCAGCTTGCTGGGGATCATCCCGCTGCTGCCTATGTCACTATGGGGCGGCTCCCTCGCCGATCGCTTTCCCAAACGGTCGATCATCCTCGTCACCCAGACCTCCATGATGCTGCTGGCCTTTATCCTGGCGGCTCTGGCCTGGAGCGGCACCGTGCAGGTGTGGCACATCATGCTGCTATCGGTGCTGCTGGCCGCGGCCAACGCCGTGGACATGCCGGCCCGCCAGGCATTCATCGTCGATATGGTGGACGGCAAAGAGGATCTGACCAACGCCATTGGTTTAAACTCGACCATTTTCAACGCCTCGCGCGCCATCGGCCCGGCGGTGGCCGGCGTGGCCGTGGCGACGACCGGCGAAGCGGGGGCCTTTTTTCTCAACGGCCTCAGCTTTATCGCGGTCATCGCCGGCCTGTTGCTGATGCGGCTCCCGCCCCACACGCCTCCCGAACGCCAGGCTACGCTTAGCTCGCATCTGTGGGAAGGGGCACGCTACGTGCGGAAGGAACAGACCGTGCTGGTGCTCATCAGCCTGGTGGCGGTTTCGGCCTTTCTGTCCATGCCCTACTCCACCCTGTTGCCTGTCTTTTCCAGCAAGGTGTTGAACGTAAGCGCGCAGCCGCTGCTCAAGGCGCTCTGTAGTTGGGCGAGCGCCATGGGCCTGCGTTGCCAGTCGCCGGATGCGCTGACCTTTGGGCTGCTGTCGGCCGCCACGGGCGTAGGGGCGTTGATAGGCGCCCTGTTTGTGGCCTCGCTGCCTCCCCAGGCGAGGCGCGGCGGATGGCTGACCCTGGGCAACCTCACTTTTCCGGCCCTGGTGGTGCTCATGGCCCTGTCCCGGTCCTTCGCCGCGTCCCTGCTCCTGCTGATGGGCATCGGCTTTAGCTTCGTCATCCAGAACGCCCTGGCCAACACCCTGATCCAGGTCTCGGTGCCAGATGCGCTGCGCGGGCGGGTGATGAGCTTTTACACGCTCACCTTCCAGGCGATGATGCGCATGGGGGGCATGCAGGCTGGGCTCATGGGCGATGCCTTTGGCGCGCCCTTTGCCGTGGGCGTCGGCGGGCTGGCTTGTCTGGCCTACGGGGCGTTCGTCGCCTGGCGATATCCCGGCGTGCGCAAGATGGCCTGATGCGGGTAGAACCGGACTCAACTCCGTCAGGCTTCGGAAGTCTGGCTATTAGACAGGGTTAGCTGCTGTACCTGGAGCTCGGCGTCGTCGAGGGCAGCGTTGCAGCGCCGCGCCAGCCGCGTCCCCCGCTCGTAAAGGGTGATGGCCTCCTCGAGCGTGAGGTTTCCCTCTTCCAGCCGGCGCACGGTCGCCTCCAGGTCGTGGAACGCTTCTTCGAAGGAAGAATCCTTCTCGTCGGTCATGCCGCTATCCTCCTGGATTGCTGGAGATGCGCTCCAGCTCTCGAAGGCGCAAGCACGGCTTGCGCACTCCAAAGCCTACACTCCCGTGGTGTCCAAACCTGCGGAAGGACTGCTCGCCACTGCCACGAATTCGCCATCTCGCACCTGGATTGTGAGCGCATCCCCGGCGCCGACCTGCTCCACGCTGCGCACCACCGCGCCCGTGTCTTCGCGGCGGACGATGGCATACCCCCGCTCTAACGTGGCCAGCGGGCTGAGGGCTGCCAGCCGTGCCTTGAGCCCTGCCAGCCCCGCTCGGCTCAGCGCCAGGCGGTGGGTCAAGGCACGCACCGCCCTCTGTACCAGGTCATCGCCTTGCTGCCGGTGGACGTTCACCCGCGCCTGGGGCGAAAGGCGCTGCAAGGCCCGCTGTTGGCGTTCCACGGACTGCCTGACCAGGTCCAGGCGGCGGCCCACGCTTCCTTCCAGCCGTCCCACGCAGGTGCGGATGGTCTGCCTGATCTCGGACTGGTCGGGTGTGGCCAGCTCGGCCGCAGCGGATGGGGTCGGCGCCCGCACGTCGGCGACAAAATCGGCGATGGTCACGTCGGTCTCGTGACCCACGCCACACACTACCGGATGCCGGCAGGCAGCGATGGCCCGTGCGACCCGCTCGTCGTTAAAGGCCCACAGCTCCTCCAGCGAGCCGCCGCCGCGGACCAGGAGGATCACATCTACGTCGTCACGGCTGGCCAAGGTCTGGAGGGCGGCGACGAGCTGAGGCGGGGCCAAGTCACCCTGCACCAGCGTGGGGGCCAACAACACCCGTACCAGCGGATAGCGGCGGCGCAAGACGTTGAGCACGTCGCGCAGGGCAGCCGCCTGGGGTGAAGTGACGATGCCTAGCACGCGAGGGAAAGGTGGCAGGGGCACCTTGCGCTGGGCGTCGAACAGGCCCTCGGCTTTCAGTTTGTCGCGCAGTTGCTCAAAGCGGGCATGCAGGTCCCCCAGGCCGGCCGGGAGCAATTGGTCGACAGAGAGTTGGTAGGCGCCCCGCGGAGCATACACGGCGATCTGACCGTGGGCCAGCGCCGCGGACCCACCGTCAGGTCGCCAGGAGAGTCTCTCGGCTGCCGACCGCCACATGACACAACTGAGGGAGGCGCCCGCGTCCTTCAGAGTGAAATACAGATGCCCTGCCGTCGACCGGCTGAGATTAGAGATCTCACCCGTCAGCCAGACGTCCTGGAGCGGCGGGTCAAACTCCAGGAGCTGCTGGATGTAGCGGGTGAGCTCGGTGACGGTCCAGGGCTTCATCCGTTCATTTGCCGGTTTGCTCGTTTGCCGTTTTTGCAGCGCGGACGATGGCTTCGGCCACCACCTCGGCAGCGTAGGCCCCCACCAGGTTTACGTCAGCGCTTTTCTGGCCGGTGGCCAGGGCAAAGAGGGTATCTCCGTCGAACATGGTGTGCGCCGGCCGAACGGCTCGCGCCAGTCCATCGTGGGCCATCTGCGCTACTTTGTTGGCCCCCTCCTTGGTCAGGCGGGCGTTCGTGGCCACCACGCCGATGACGGTGTGGCCCCGGCCGGAAAAGCGCAGGATGGTCTTGCCTACCAGGCCCTTCATGGTCGTCAGGGTGTCGGCCCAGCCTCCGCCGGTGAGCGCCCGCGCACCAGCCAGGATCTGGCCGGTGCGTGGGTCCACCACGTCGCCAAAGGCGTTGACGGCGATCAGCGCCCCCACCACCAGGCCGCTGCCCAGGTTCACGCTGGCCGTGCCCAGGCCCGATTTAGAGGCGGACCCGGCCCCCAACACTTTGCCCACCGTGCATCCGCTGCCAACGCCGACGCGGCCCTCGGCCACCGGGCCGTCGCTGGCTGCCTGGCAGGCGGCATAGCCCATGGCCGCGTCGGGTCGGATATCGGCGCGGCCCACGTCCAGGTCGTACAGGATGGCCGCCGGCACGATGGGCACCCTGGCTACCCGTGTGTCGAAGCCGATGCCCTGTTCCTCCAGCCAGCGCACGACGCCCGTGGCCGCATCCAGGCCAAACGCGCTGCCGCCGGCCAGGAGCACGCCGTGGACGCGCTCGACCATGTGCATGGGCCGCAGCAGGTCGGTCTCGCGGGTGCCCGGCGCTCCGCCCCGCTGATCCACCCCGCCCACGGCTCCTTCCGGCGGGCAGAGCACCACCGTGCAGCCGGTCATGGCCTCTGCATTGGTGGCGTGTCCCACACGGATGCCGGGGACGTCGGTGATGGCGTTGTGTCGTAGCTTGGACATGCGGTCCTCCTACTGGATACTACGCTAACTTCTTGACCAGATGCAATTCGTTGTCGTCAGCATCAAGCCCGCGGCCATCGGGGATGTACCCGAGCTGTGGGTACAGGCGATTGGCCGCGGCGTAACCGGGAGACTGCTCTACCGAAATCCCGATGTCTCGCATCCCCCGGCCGCCGGCGATATGCTCCGCGGCCGCGATCAGCGCAGTTCCGATGCCCTGACTTTGGTATTCCGTCATGACATTCAGGTCTACGATCTCGGGGATGCCTGCCTGCCGGAACGGTTTGTACAGCGACTGCCAGACGACGGTGCCGTAGCCGACGACGGCATCCCCCTGGAGCGCAACCAGCACGACCCGTTCATCCCGCCGTTGCTGCCGCAGGTACAGTTGGAGTTGCCGCTTGTTCTTGTGCCATGGGGCAAAGGTGCGGACGATGGCGTCGAGATCCTCTTCGGCCATCTGTCGAATGACGAGATCTCTCCCCATGCTCCCGGCCTGCCCCTCGACCGCAGGCCTGCGGAGTACCCTGTGCCTGCGCACTGGGCAGGCCGCTTCTGCGGTGTCCTGTGCCGCCTGTGCCTGCGCAATACCTATCCGTGCCGGATAGGCACGGGCAGGTGCAGGCCGCTTCCTTGGCCGTGACCCCTCTCCGGGCAGGGCAGGCAGGACAACATCCTCCCTGGTCTCAGGATGACGTCTCCTGTCCGGCCAGCCGGGCCACCAACCGGTCGACGATCCGCGCGGCCACCTCGTCCTTGGACAGGAGCGGAAGCTGCTCCACGCTGCCATCGGCCGCGATGAGCGTCACCTGGTTCGTCGCCGCACCCATGGCTTGCCTTGCATCGTTGGCCACGATCAGGTCCAGATGTTTGCGCTGGAGCTTGCCCCGGGCGTTCTCCACCATGTTCTCGGTTTCGGCGGCAAAGCCCACGATCACCTGGCCGGCGCGGCGCTGGGCGGCGACCTGCGCCAGGATGTCGGTGGTGCGCACCAGCTCCAGGGTCAGCCCACCTGCCCCTTTCTTGATCTTGTGGTCCGCGGCCGTCGCCGGGCGGTAATCGGCCACCGCGGCGGCCATGAGCAGCGCGTGGGCCTGGGGCAGGCTGCGCGACACGGCGTCGAGCATCTGCGCGGCGGTCTCGACCGGCACCCACTCCGTGCCAAAGGGGGCGGGTTGGCCGGTAGTGCTGATCA
>Ga0315286_10001163_pt1 | contig 23574 bp, 17 predicted proteins | sample YL17G10_0_MG_FD_205038 | JGI IMG/M metagenome (GOLD analysis project Ga0315286, IMG submission 205038) | Sediment microbial communities from Yellowstone Lake, YNP, Wyoming, USA - YL17G10_0 | ecosystem: Environmental > Aquatic > Freshwater > Lake > Sediment | place: USA: Wyoming | collected...
CGCGACAGCAGCACGGCGAAGGGCACGACGAAGTGGCAGGCGACCAGCACAATTGCGAGGTACTCCCAGCCGTGGTGCATCCGGTGCTGGTACCACGGGATCTCTTCCGGCAGGTTGGCCGACCAGATGATCAGGAACTGCGAGAACGCGAGGTACGCCCACACCATCGAGAAGGCGAAGAGCAGCTTGCCGAAGTCGTGGAAATGGGCGGGGTTGTACACGCCCGCCATCGGGGCCTCTTTCGAGAGGCGGCGCGCCACGATGATGGCGATGGCCAGGCCCATGATGGCCTGCCCGATCACGAACAGGAACCCGTACATCGTCGAGAACCAGTGCGGCTCCATCGACATGGCCCAGTCGATCGACGCGAAGGTCATTGAGAGGACGTAGATCACGAGGCCGCCGGCGCTGACGCGCTGCATGCGCACGCCGAGGGCGGGATCGCCGGTGCGATCCTGCTCGGCGGACCACCGCGAGAGGACGAATGCGAGGCCGCACCAGATGGCGAAGTAGATCGCCGCGCGGACCAGGAAGAACGGCGTGTTCAGGTACGCGGCTTTCCCCGACAGGATGTGGTCGCCGGCGACCATCGCGGTGTCGGTCCACGGGTAGAGGCTCTTCATGCCGAACGCGATCGGCACGAACAGGAGCGCCATCCAGGGCAGCGTACGCGCGGCCGCTTCGAAGATGCGGCGCAGGACGACGCCCCACCCGCCGCCCGACATGTGGTGCAGCATCGAGAGCGCCAGCCCGCCCAGGGCTGCCGCGAGCCAGAAGAGGAACGCCAGCAGGTACGCATGGAAGAACTGCCCCGGGTTCAGGAGCGCGCCAGAGGCTGCGGCCACCAGGCCGACCACCCCCACGATGAGGGAACGCTGGCGGAGGCGGTCCAGGCTGGCGGGCGGGGTGTAGGTCGCGAGGTGCATGAGGTTTAGGTTGCCTGTTCGCTCGTCTACTTCTTGTCTGAGGCCTCGAGCCGCGCCCGTTCGGCGGCCGGCACGTCGCTGACCGTGGCCTGCTGGCTGCGCTGCAGGGCGCGGAGGTAGGCGACAATCGCCCAGCGGTCGCTGACCGGAATCTGCGCGGCGTAGTCGGGCATCGCGCCGAACCCGCTGGTGATCACGTCGAAGACGTAGCCCGGCGCCGCCTGGCGCAGCCGATCCAGGTGAAAGGTCGGCGGCTTCCGGTAGCCGCGGCGCACGATCATGCCGTCGCCCATGCCCGTCCGACTGTGGCACGGCGAGCAGAAGATGTCGTAGCGCTCGTGCCCGCGATCCATCACGGCCTTCGTGATCGCGAACGGGAAGACCGCCGCGGGCTTGCCGTCGACCTTGCCCGTGACGAGCAGGGTATCTTCGTTCAGGTGGCCGCGGGCGATGGTGCCGTCGACCAGCGGCCGCGCCGACCGCTGGTCGGCGTAGAAGTCGCTCTTCGCGTACGGCTTGAACTTCGGCTGGTCGTGCATGTCCTGCCGGCAGCCGGCCACCAGCACGCTGGCCGCGAGGCCGCAGGCCGCCACGACGATCCGCGTCTTAGCGTTCAACGTCGTTCACCTCTCGCGGGCCGAGGCTCTCGAGGAACCGCCGCGTCTCGGTCTGGTGGAACTTCGGGTCGCCCGACTCGATGCACAGGAAGAACCGGTCGCGGCTGGCCATGGCGAACCGCTTCGCGTTGAAGACAGGATGGTACGGCATCGGCAGCCCGTTCAGGAGGATCATCCCGAGCACGGCCGCGAGCGCCGAGAAGAGGATCGTCGTCTCAAAGGCCGGAACGATGAACGATGGCCAGCTGTGGAGGGGGCGGCCGCCGATATTGAACGGGTAGGCGATGGTCGACGCCCAGTACTCCAGGCCGTAGCCCGCCAGGGCGCCGATCGCGCCGCCGCAAAGGACGATGAAGGGCAGCTTCGTCTGCGGCAGCCCGAGGGCCTCGTGCAGCTCCTCGATGGGCATCGGCGAGTAGGCGTCCATCTTGCGGAAGCCGGCCTCGCGGGCCTTGTGGGCCGCCTGCACGAGAGCGGTCGGGCTCTCGAACTCGGCCACCAGTCCGTATGTCTGCGCGTGCTCCATAGAGAACCCCTAGTGCTTCCGCCCCTCCACTCTCGCTGCGGGCACCATCGTGCGCATCTCGAAGATCGAGATCATCGGCAGGAAGCGGAGGAACAGGAGCAGCAGCGTCAGGAACAGGCCGATTGTCCCGATATAGGTGGCCCAGTCCCAGAAGGACGGCGAATACATCCCCCACGACGAGGGCAGGAAGTCGCGATGGAGGCTGGTCACGATAATGACGAACCGCTCGAGCCACATGCCGACGTTGATGACGATCGACAGGCACCAGAGCACCACGACGTTGGTGCGGCAGCGCTTGAACCACAGCAGCTGGGGGATCAGCACGTTGGTGAGAATGAGCCCCCAGTACGCCCACCAGTACGGGCCGGTCATGCGGTTGAGCATCATGAACCGCTCGTAGTGGTTGCCGCTGTACCAGGCCATGAACGCTTCGATCGAGTAGCCGTAGGCCACGATGAGTCCCGTGGCCAGCATGACCTTGGCCATCACGTTGAGGTGCTTCATCGTGATGAAGTCCTGCAGGCCGTAAATGGCGCGGATCGGGATCGAGAGCGTCAGCACCATCGCGAACCCGGAGTAGATGGCGCCCGCGACGAAGTACGGCGGGAAGACCGTCGTGTGCCAGCCCGGCACGACCGACACCGCGAAGTCGAAACTCACCACCGTGTGGACCGAGACCACCAGCGGCGTGGCCAGGCCGGCCAGCAGCAGGTACGCCGTCTCGTAGCGGTGCCAGTGCATGGCGGAGCCGCGCCAGCCGAGGGCGAAGATGCCGTAGATGACGCGGCCCAGCTTCGACGGCGTGCGGTCGCGCAGCGTCGCCAGGTCGGGGATGAGCCCCACGTACCAGAAGAGCAGCGACACGGTGGCGTAGGTCGACACCGCGAAGACGTCCCAGATGAGCGGGCTGCGGAACTGCGGCCACATGCCCATGGTGTTCGGGATGGGCATCAGCCAGTAGGCGAGCCACGGGCGGCCGACGTGAATGAGCGGGAACATGCCCGCGCAGGCCACGGCGAACAGCGTCATCGCCTCGGCGAACCGGTTGATCGAGGTGCGCCACTGCTGGCGCAGCAGCAGCAGGATGGCCGAGATGAGCGTGCCCGCGTGGCCGATGCCGATCCACCACACGAAGTTGGTGATGTCGAACGCCCAGCCGACCGGGATGTTGTTGCCCCAGATCCCGATGCCCTTGACGAACAGGTAGCCGACCGACACGAAGAGCAGCCCGGCCAGCGACGCCGAGACGCCGAGGCTCAACAGCCAGCCGAGCGAGATCTTCTGCGTCAGGACGATCGAGCTGATCTTGTCGGTGACGGTGGAGAACGAGTGGCCGGGCGCAAGGTACGCCGCCTGCTGCTCGCGTCCGCCGCCGGCGGGGGTTGTCACGGCCGTGTCGCTCATCTGCTACTTCTCGCCGTGTCCATCGCTGGCGGGCGTGCCGCTGGCGAGTTCCGGATTGACGTTCTTCAGCGCCGCCAGGTACGTCGTCCGCGGCCGGACGCCCAGTTCGCCCAGGAGCGAGTAGTTCAGCGCCTCGGCCCGCAGTTTCGCGATGCGGCTCTCGGGGTCGTTGATGTTGCCGAACACGATCGCCTCGGCCGGGCAGGACTGCTGGCACGCGGTGACGATGTCGCCGTCACGGACCAGGCGGTCCTCCTTCTCGCTCTCGATCTTCGCGCGGTTGATCCGCTGCACGCAGTAGGTGCACTTTTCCATGACGCCGCGGCTGCGCACGGAGACGTCCGGGTTGCGCCCCATCTTGAGCGTCGGCGTCTCCCAGTCCTGGTAGAGCAGGAAGTTGAAGCGCCGCACCTTGTACGGGCAGTTGTTCGAGCAGTAGCGCGTGCCCACGCAGCGGTTGTAGACCATGTCGTTCAGGCCTTCGTCGCTGTGGACCGTCGCCGCCACCGGGCACACCACCTCGCATGGCGCGTTCTCGCAGTGCTGGCACATCACCGGCTGGTGGTACGCCTCGGGCGAGTCCGGCGTGCCCTTGTAGTAGGTGTCGATGCGGATCCAGGCCATCTCGCGACCCTTGGCCACCTGCTCCTTGCCCACCACCGGCACGTTGTTCTCGGACTGGCACGCGACCACGCAGGCGTTGCAGCCCACGCACGAGTTGATGTCGATCGCCATGCCCCACGCGTAGCCCTTGTACTCGTGCTCCGGGTACATGGTCAGTGTCCTGGGCGGATCCGGCTCCATCGCCTTCGCGAAGCCGGGGTTCGCTTTGTACTGCTCGAGCGTGCCCGTGCGGATGATCGCGCGCCCGTCCATGTCGTGATGGAGCTGCGTGCTGGCCAGCGGCATCGTCGCGCCCGTGACGGCCAGCGCCGCGCCGCCTGCCGACCACTGGGCCGCGGCGGTCCGGATGGCGAACGCGTTGAACCCGACACCGTTCGCGACCCGGCCCGCCCGCGTCCGGCCGTAGCCGAGGTGGACGGTCACGGTGTCGTCGGCCTGGCCGGGCACGATCCACACCGGGCCCTCCACACGTCCGGCCGGCACCTTCAGCTCGACCACGTCTTCGTTCTTGATCGCGAGCCGTGCAGCCGTGGCCGGGCTCACCTGGATCGTGTTGTCCCAGGTCAGCTTCGTGAACGGCTTCGGCAGTTCCTGGAGCCAGCCGAGATTCGCGAAGCGGCCGTCATGCACCGTCGGGTCGGGCCGGAACGCCACCTCGAGCCCGGTCGCCGGCGCAGACGCCGGGCCGATGGCCGCGATCACATCGCCCAAGGGGAACGTCTTCGGCGCGAACGCGCTCGCCGCCACCACGCCGTCGTGGACGGCCTTGCGCCAGTAGACTTCGAAATCGGGCGCGCCGGCCTGCGCGGCGGTTGCCTTCCAGGTGTCGCGCACGACGTCGTGCGTTGACCGGCCGGGCATCTTTGACAGCCCCGTCAGCACGTCGTGAGCCGACTTGCCGCCGTAGAGCGGCGCAATCAGGGGCTGCATGATCGTCGCGGTGCCGTCCCAGGCGCGCGCATCGCTCCAGGTCTCGAGGGCGTGCGCCTCGGGCACGTGCCACTGGCACTTCGCCGAGGTCTCGTCCTCGTAGAGCCCCAGGTGCACGCTGAACGCCACCTTCGCCAGCGCGTCGCCGAACGTCAGATCGGCAGGCGCCGTGTAGACCGGGTTGCCGCCGAGGATCAGCAGCACGCCGACCCTGCCCGCCTGCATGTCGGCGGCAAGCGATCGGATCGAGTCGAGTTGGTCGATCGGCGCCGCTTCGACGGGGTCCGTGTAGACGACTGTGGCGCCGGCATTGCCGAGCGCCTGGTTGATGGCATGGGCGAGCGCGTGCACGGCGGCCGGCTGCTCCTCGCCGGCCACGACGATCGACGCGCCCTTGTGGGCCATCAGGTCGCGGGCGGCGGCGTCCACAAACAGCCGCGCGTGTTCGGGAGCTGATGTCTGGGGCGCGCCGGGCACGCCGACCACCCACGCCAGCGCGCGGGCCACGTGCGCCAAGTCGCTCGGCTTCACCGCGAGGCGGTGATCGGCCTTCCCGCCGGTGTTGGTCGGCGCGCTCTCGGCCGCGTACAGGCGGCTCATATCGGCGTTGGCGCCGCGCACGCGCCGGCCCGACGCGAAGTCCCGGATGTAGCGCACCGACCCGGGCATCGTGCCGAGGAAATCGGCGTCGAGCGCGACCACGATCTTCGCCTTGTCGAACTGGTAGCGCGTCTCGACGCAGGTGCCGAATGCGGCCTTCGCGCCGGCGCGCGCCTGGTGGCGGCCGACCGCGTCGTACTGGTGCCACCGGGCCGCCGGGAACTCCGCGAGCAGTTCGGTGATCTGGCGGGCCAGCGTCGGCGAGGTCACCGTCTCCGTCAACACGCGGATGCCCGCGCCCCGAGACGCGCGCGCGGGCTCGACAACGGCGCGCAGCGCGGCCAGAAAGGCGCTCCAGGTGCGGATGTCGCCCGCGTGGATCAGCGCCTGCGAGCGGTCGGGATCGTAGAGGCCGAGGATCGACGCCTGCGCGTAGATATCTGTCGCACCCAGGCTCGCGGGATGCTCGGGGTTGCCCTCGATCTTGGTCGGCCGGCCTTCGTGGCTCTCGACCAGGACGCCGGTGGCGTAGCCGCACAGCGTCACGGCCGTGGCGAAGAAGAGCGGCCTGCCCGGGACGATCTCCTCGGGTGCGCGCACGTAGGGCACGATGGCTTCAGCCGGCTGCTTGGTGCAGGCGCTCACGCCGGCCAGTGCGAGCGACGCGCCCATCAGGCGGAGGAACTGACGCCGGCCGACCGGATCGGTGAACTCGGACGCCGCCTCGGGGAACTCGCGGTGGAGGTACGCCTGGAAGGCCTCCGTGTTGGCGAGTTCTTCGAGACTGCGCCAGTACTCCGGGCCGCTGGAGCCATCCAGTTGTGCCCGCAGGGCAGAAAGGTCGATCTCGTGATGTTCGCTCATGCGTGAATCCGGCCGTGTCGTCGGTGCAGGGTGCCCGGCCGCGCCCTAGCGGTGGCACGTCGAGCAGTTGGTCAGCTTCTTGACCTGGTATTCCTTCACGAGTTGTCCGCCCAGCGCGAGTTGGTCGGCGGGCGGCTGATAATCCACCGTGAACACCGCCGAGCGGGGCCGCAGGTACTTCTCCGGGGCCCGGTGACAGTCGAGGCACCACTCCATCTGGAGCGTGTTGACGGTCCACATCAGGGGCATCTGGTCCACGCGACCGTGGCACGTCGTGCAGCCGACGCCCTTGTTCACGTGGATGCTGTGGTTGAAATACACGTAATCCGGCAGGTCGTGAACCTTGACCCACTGGATGGAGACGTCGTTGGCGTAGCTGGCGCGCACGGGCTCGAGGTACGGGCTGCTCGAGAGGATCTGTGCGTGGCAGTTCATGCAGGTCTTGGTGGGCGGGATGCCGGCCGGCGCGGACTTCTCCACCGCGGTGTGACAATAGCGGCAGTCGATGCCGTTGCCTGCGACGTGGCGTTCGTGGCTGAACTGGATCGGCTGTTGCCGGGCTTCGTAGGCGCGCGTCACGTAAGGCGACTTGCCCACGTAGTAGAGCAGGATGCCGCTGCTGGCCACGAGAATGATCAGGCCTGCCAGCATGATTCTGGCGATGCCATTGGCGCTCGGATGGAAGATCTGGGACATTGGCGACGCTGAATCAGTTGTGCCGATTTTCCGCAGAATACTACAGATTCTGGTGAAGATCGAGGGCCGATCCCCTCGTCCGGGCGCGCGCGATCTCGTGAACAGACGTTCACTTGCTGCGGCGATTGTTCACGGCGGGCGGCATGCTATCGTAGATCAATCCTGACTGTACTCTGCAGGCGGCGCCGTGTCACCCGCCGGGTGCGAGGCGCGGGCGAACGCGCGGGGCAGGGATCGCGTGTTTGCTCGACAATCGCTGCAATGCACTCGAGCACGAGACGGGCATCGACCTTGCAAGCGCTTGTGATCGTCCACCCGATCTTGCGCGCTTGAGCAGGAGGCTCCCATGAAGAAACGTTGGCTGCCAGTTGTGTGCGCCGTGATTCTGACGTCGGGTCTGATCCTGACCGCGTGCGCCAAAGAGAAGGACCACGACGACGACGAGGGCACAAGCGCGCTGATCACCGCGCCTTCGTCCACCCCGACCGTCGCGGGCACGACGCCGACCCCCACGCCGACGCCCACACCCACGCCGACGCCCACGCCGACACCAACACCGACCCCCACGCCCACGCCGACGCCGACGCCCGTGACGGCGGTGGCTTACACGCAGGACATCAGGCCGATCCTAGTGTCCAGTTGCACCCGCTGCCACAGCAATTTCGGGACCTACTCGGGCATCAAAACCGTCGTTGTTGCGGGGAGCGCTTCATCGAAGCTCGTGACGAAGACGCAGTCGAGCGGCTCGATGTACACCTACCTGCCGGCCGACCGTGCGACCAACGCCGCGCTCATCAAGACCTGGGTCGTGAACGGCGCGCCCGAGAATCGGTAGACTCGAACGCGGTGCCGTGTGGTAGATTGAGGCCGCCTCGACAGGCGGCCTCAGCCGTGTCCGGCAATTCCTTTCGAATCACCTGAACGGCCCCCTCGCCCGATAGGACCAGCGGGGAGCGCGACCCATGAGCGATCGCAAGTACCGACAGCGCGGGTACCAGGACGATAACCGCGACCGGCCGCCGCCGCGCGACAAGAGCGGTGGCCCCCAGGAGCCCAAGCCGCGCGGGGAACGCCCCGAGGGGCCGCGCACGCCCAACATGCCCGGGTTCCGCACGGTCGTGCGGTGCCATCGCTGCGGTGGTCTGGTGACGACCGCCGTCCTCGTGAACACGACCTGCCCGAAGTGCGCGAACGCCCTGCATTGCTGCGCCCAGTGCGAGTCGTTCTTGCCCTCGGCCCGCTACGAATGCATGCAGCAGATTCCCGCCCGCGTCGCGCCGAAGGACGCGTTCAATACCTGCGCGCTCTTCGACGCGCGGTCGACCGTCGAACGCGAAACCGGGTCGGCACGCCAGTCCACGACCCGCAGTGCGTTCGACGACCTGTTCAAGATCTGACGAAAAATGAAGGCAGAGCCGCCCTGTGTAGTACCTTGGAGAAGAACACGCGACGATAACCAGTTCGCATCAGAAAGGTGAGGGTTCCATGATGAGTGTGTCACGTGTCGCTGTCGCCGCGTTGGCGTGCGTGGCGCTGCTGGGTGCGGCGATCGCGCAGGCCGCGCCTGTCAACGTCAACATCGGGTTCGCATTCACCGCAGGCGGGAAGTCCATGCCCGCCGGGAAGTACCAGATTGACATCACGGGGCCGAATGGCCCGGTCGTCCTGCACGGCGACGCCAAAGACTCCGAGGCGATCCTGTCGGTGATGACCAGGCTCGGCCGTCACGACAACGATCAGGAGCCCGAACTGGTTTTCGACAGACTGGGCACCACGCTGCACCTGTCGGAGATCTGGCTGCGGGGGGAGGATGGCTATCTCCTGCTCGGTACGAAGGAGAACCACGACCACGTCGTACTCGGCGGCCCCAAGGGCAAGAAATAGAGTCTTCTGGGACGCGGCCCCCCCGCCGCGCAGCGGCCCGACCGGGCGCCACGTCATCTCGCCGACGAGTGTCGCGTCGTAGGATTGCGCCAGCAGGGGCGGTGCGGGAGCGGCCAGAATCGAGAACACCAGGAGCACGGCGGCCCTGGCGCGACGCAGAGTCATCGAGTTGCAGTCTGGGCGACCCATCGATACACTATTCGTCATACGATAGCGTTATCGATCTGGAGTACCCATGGAGACCGTCACGATTTCGCCGAAATTCCAGGTGGTGATTCCGAAAGCCATCCGCACGCTTCTGAAGCTCCGGGCCGGACAGCGAGTGCAGGCGATGGCCTATCGGGACCGGATTGTGTTCGTCCCCGTGCGCGCGATCCGCGATCTACGCGGGTTCGTCAAGGGCATTGACACCAGCGTGCCACGCGAGCCGGACGCCGTATGAACGTCGTGGATTCGTCGGGATGGCTCGAATACCTCGCCGACGGGCCGAACGCGCAGTTTTTCGCCAACGCGGTCGAAGCGACAGGCGACCTCGTCGTTCCGGCGATCAGCATCTACGAAGTGTTCAAGCGACTGCTCGTTCAGCGTGGCGAAGACGACGCCCTGGAGGCCGCTGTCGCCATGCAGCAGTCTCATGTTGAGCCGCTGTCATCGACGCTCGCGCTGGACGCAGCCCGGCTGTCGGTGGAACTCGGCCTTCCGATGGCGGATAGCATCATCCTCGCGACGGCCCGCCAGCACGACGCCGTCCTGTGGACGCAGGACTCGGACTTCGACGGGATCGCCGGCGTGCGGTACGTGGCGACGAAGGAGAAGGCGTAGCGCCAGACCGTCCTCAGAAACGGAAACGCAGGTTGATCTGGACCGTTCTCGGGATGTATCCGCCGTTGGTGCCCAGGATCCGCCCGAAGTTCACGCTGCTGATGTCCGTCGTCGGGAACCCGTACTGCACGTAATTCATGAGGTTGAACACCTGGACCCGCAGGTCGAGCGATTTGCCGCGCCCGACCCTGAACACCTTGTAGATCCCCAGGTCCACGTTCACCAGGCCGTCCCCGAAGAACGTGTTGCGGCCGACCAGCATGTCGATCGTGTCGGTGATGATCGTCTGGCGGAACGCCGCGACGGGCAGCACCTGCGTCGACGTGTCGGGGTTGTTGACATGGACGCCCACGACCGACGGATCGACCAGCACGGGCCGGCCTTCGCTGAACCCGTCGAAGTTGAGGTCCAGCGTCGGCTGGGTGACGGTGAACGGCGTGCCCGCCGCCAGCTTCAGCGTGCCGGAGATCTGCCATCCGCCGAGCAGACTGCCGAGCCAGTCGGTCCGGCCCTTGAGGAACGGCGCGATGTAGGTGCCGTTCAGCGTGAACCGGTGCGGCGTATGGAACCGCCCGTAGCCCTTCGCGTAGCGCTTGTCCGGTCCGAGCTGGTTGCTGTCGCCGGCGCCGACAAACGTCGCCTCTGACGTCGTGTCCTCAGAGAGGCTGTAGGTGTAGTTCGCCGTGAACGAGTAGCCCTTGCTGTACCGCTTGATCCACTCGATCTGGAGCCCGTCGTACCAGGACTCGGCGCCGTTGGCGATGACCAGATTCGTGCTGTAGCGCGGATCGGGACGCCGTTCATTAGTGCGCGGCACCCTCTGACTGATCTCGTTGTCTGCAATCGGCACGGCGTTGGGGCACGTCGTCGTCGTCACGATGCCGTAGAACCCGGTGCCGGCGCACGCCACGTCCTTCGCGATGGCCGTAATGTACTTCCCGCGCAGGTCCGGGAAGGTCCCACTCGGCGCATTGTTGGGATGATCGACCACGAGCACCGGGCCGTTCGCCGGCGTGAGCGGCAGGTTGCCCTGGTTGTATCGAATGGTCCCCATCACGTGATTGCCGTTGTAGGTGATCCGCAGCGCGGAATCGAGCGGCAGCTGCCGCTCGTAGCTCAGGCTCCACTGGTTCGTGTGCGGCATCCCGAGCGTGCCGTCGATCCAGAACTCCTGGTGCCGCGCCGTCTGCGGGCCGGGCACGAAGACATAGCCCATCGACGGATCGGCGACGTTGAGGATGCCGGGCTGTGTCGAGAACGTCTGCAGGATGGCGTTCGGGGGATTGGTGCGCACGCTGGCGCCGTTCTGCGAGAAGACCGACTGGAAGATGCGGCCGTCCGTGCGGCCGTATCCGCCACGCACCGACGCCGTGCCGGCCGTCGATCCCGTCAGCCACTTCAGGAAACTGTCCGTGATGGGAAGCGCCCAGGCCCCGCCGATTCGCGGCTCGATGTTGTTGGAGTCCGCCGGGTAGCCGTAGTCAATGCGGCCTTCGATTTCCTTCGGCGCCGAGACGTACTCGTACCGAAGGCCGAGGCTGACCGTCAGGCTCGAGAATGGCCGCCACTGATCTTCCACGTAGACGTTCGACTCGTTGATCCGGTTCTCGAGATAGAACGGCCCCCAGGCCTTCTGGTAGCTCTGGACGCAACCGTCCAGAAACGCCTCGTAGGGCGTGTTATACGTGGTGCCGCCGCAGACGCGGTTGAATGTCCAGAAACCCCGCGAGAAGTTGTCCGCCAGGTCATCGAGCGCCACGCGCCGGATGTCCGTGCCGGCCTTCAGGGTGTGCTGGCGGCCGATCATCCACGACAGGTTGTAGACGAACTGGTGGTCGATCTGATTGCGGTGGATCGGGTACGCGCCGCTGTTGCCCAGGATCGTGCCCGACACGGGGGACGCCGTGAAGCGCACGATGGGGGTGTCGTTGCCGGCCGCGAGGTCGACGCGCGTCTGGCGCCAGCCGAGGCCGTAGCGGAACTCGCCGACGATGTTGTTGCGGAGGATCTTCGTCCAGGTGATGCCCAGGTTCTGCTGGGCGTTGTTCTGCTTGGCCTGCTCGCCCAGGATGACGTCGTCGGTCTCGCGGATCTGGTGCGTGTACTGGTAGCGGCCGACGATGGAGTCCTGCCCGAGCTGCCAGTCCAGCCGCCCCGAGTAGTCCTCGTCTGGCCAGCGGAAGCCCACGACGGTGGCGTAGGTCCGGTTGCTGCGCGGGTCGTTCGGCGTGACGCCCTGGGGATAACGCGCCAGGATGTCGGCGATCCACGTGCGGTTGGCCGGGGTATCGTTGCCGCGCGTGAGCCTGGGGAGCGCAAGCTCGGAGGCCAGGAACATGTCGCGGGCGTAGTTCTGGGTGCCCTGGTAGCGCGTGCGGTCGAAGCTGACGAAAGCAAACAGCTTGTCCTGCCTGATCGGGAACCCGAGCGTGCCGCCGTACTGGTTCCGCTGGTTGTCGGGCTTCACTGTCGCGAACTTGCGGAGCGCCGTCAGGTCGTTGCTGTCCTGCAGGTACCAGAACGCGTCGCCGCTCCAGCGGTTCGTGCCCGACTTGGTCTGTACCAGGACCACCGCCCCGTAGCCGCGGCCGAACTCCGCGCTGTAGGTGTTGCTGATGACCTGGAACTCCTTGATCGTCGACAGGGACGCCCCCTGGCGGTTCTGGTTCTCGGAGGAGTCGTCGTTGTTGACGCCGTTGATCTGGAATGTCGCCCCGCGCGATCCGGTGCCGTTGAAGTTGATCGACGATCCCGAGGACGCGGTGGGATTGTTCTGACCGGACGTCGGGTTCTCCTGGAACCCGGCGAACACCTCGGCGAGGTTGAGGAAGCTGCCCGGGTTGATGGCCGGCTTGTCCATGATCTGCTCGGACGTCATCACGGACTTCACTTCCGAGTTGGTCGAGTTGACCGGCGCCGCCTTCCCGGTCACGGTCACGGTTTCGGCCACCGACGCCGGCTTCAGCTGGAAGTCGGTGACGCGCGTGTCGTTCAGGGACACCAGCAGGCCTGGCTGCACGACGGTCTGGAACCCGTCCAGCTTCGCCGTGACCGTGTACTTGCCGATAGCCAGGAACGGCGCGTTGTAGAAGCCGATGGCGTTGGTCACCAACTCGCGGACCGCGCCGGTCTCGTCGTTCTTGACGATGACGGCGACGCCGGGCATCACCGCGCCGGTCGCATCGGTGACGACCCCCTGGAGGGTGCCGGTCACCGTCTGGGCGGCCGCCGGTGCCGAACCGACGACAGTGACCAACAGGACGAGGAATGTGACAAGCGGAGCAAATCGCAGGCAGGCTCGCAACATGACGGAGAACCCCCCTTCCAGAGTTCAGCTAATCGGGAGCTGGGCTGTACGAACGCGAGAATAGTGCGGTCGCCGCGCGGGTGTCAAACGCCTCGGGCGGCGTCCCGGGTGGCCCGGACCCTCGCGCAAAACCGTAATTGGGGTCAGACTCGAATCTCCTCCGCAGGCAACCGGCGTTTCCGCTTTCGAGATTCGACTCTGACCCCAATTACGAAATACGATCAGCATCCGCCCCCGTGCAGGGCCCCCGGAATCGAAGGAGCTCGCCATCATGATCGTGCTGGACGGATCTGGTCTGTCGGTTGAGAAACTGGTTCGCATCGCCCGCTTCAACGAGCCCGTGTCGCTCGACCCTGCGGCGCTCGAGTGCATCAAGGTCTGCCGGGCGATGCTCGAGGAGAAGCTGGCGGCGCGAGAGATCATGTACGGGACCAACACCGGGATCGGCGAGTTCTCGGAGATGATCCTGAGCGACGAGCAGGTCAAGGAGTTCCAGCGCTACCTCGTTTACAACCATGCCGCCGGCATCGGCGATCCTGCGCCAATCGAGCATGTCCGCGGCGCGCTGGCCGGCCGCATCAACGTCCACGCGCACGGCAACTCCGGCTGCCGCCCCGAGATCACGCTTACGCTGGTCGAGATGCTCAACAGGGGCGTGACGCCGGTCGTGTGCCAGAAGGGGTCGGTCGGCGCGTGCGGCGACCTGGCGCCGATGGCGCAGGCGGCGCTGCTGCTGCTGGGTGAGGGCGAGGCGTTCTACAAGGGCGAGCGGCTCAAGGGTGCCGAGGCGATGGCGCGCGCGGGGATTCCCGTGCCGGGCCTGCAGGCGCGCGACGGGCTGGCGACGATCAACGGCTCGAATCTGCTCACGGCGATGTCCGCGATCCACATCTACGACATGCAGCGGTGGTTGAAGCAGGCGGAGATTGCGGCCGCGATGTCGATCGAGGCGCTGCTCGGCAACCTGAAGCCCTACAACGCGAAACTGCACGAGTTGCGCGGCTTCAACGGCGCCATCGTGTCGGCGAAGAACATCCTGCAGGTGCTGGCCGGGTCCGACCTGGCGACCGGCAGGATGAAGACGAAGGTGCAGGATGCGTACTCGATGCGGTCCACGCCGCAGGTCATCGGCGCGGCCCGCGACGCGATCGCCTTCGCGCGCGCCCAAGTCGAGATCGAGCTGAACGGCGTTGGCGACAACCCGATCTTTGTACCCGAGTTGAAGCTGACGCTGACCGGCGCCAACTTCCAGGGATCGCCCGTGTCGCTGCCAATGGATATGGCCGGCGTGGCCATCACGATGGTGAGCGTCATGTCCGAGCGCCGCTTGAACCGGCTCACCAATCCCGCGCTCTCGGCGGGCCTGCCGGACTTCCTCGCCCACGAGCCGGGGTTCTACTCGGGCCTCATGCTCAGCCAGTACACCGCCGACCATCTCATCGTCGAACAGCGCATGCTGTCGGCGCCGGCGTCGATCCAGTCCATCCCGGCGGCTGCCGACCAGGAGGACTTCGTGTCGATGGGCATGAACACCGCGCTCAAGAACGGGCAGATTCTCGACAACGCGTACGGTGTGCTCGGGATCGAGTTCATGGCCGCGGCGCAGGCGCAGGATTTCCGCACGTTCACCCCGGGCAAGGGGTCGTCGGCCGCCCGCGACGCCATCCGGAAGCACGTCGCCCACCTGCACGTCGACCGCCCGCTCTTCGATGATCACAACGCCATGAAGGCGCTCGTGAAGTCCGGCGAGATTCTCGAGGCGGTGGAGCAGGCGGTCGGGCCACTCGGTTAGCGCGCCGGGCCCTGAGCCCGGCAGCCCTCTCGCGGGAGTGGCGGGGCTGGTATTATGAAGACTCCGTCTGAAGACCACTGAACGAGCCGGAGGCCGCGTCATGCCCCACCGCTTCACCATCGGCGTCGAGGAAGAATTCCAGATCGTCGACCCGCAGACGTGGGAACTGCGCTCGCACGTCAGTGAACTGGTCGGGCCCGGCGCGACGGTGCTCGGCGACCAGGTGAAGCGCGAGCTGCACCAGTCGATCGTCGAGGTGGGGACCACGATCTGCCGCAACGTCGACGAGCTCGAAGCGCAGGTCTTCCACATCCGCCGGGAGCTGACGCTGGCCGCCGACGCCAAGGGCCTGGCGATCGCGGCGGCCGGCACGCACCCGTTTTCGCACTGGATCGACCAGGTCATCTCGCCCGGCGAGCGCTACGAGCACCTCGTCGAGGAGCTCCAGATGCTGGCGCGTTCGCTCCTCATCTTCGGCCTCCACGTGCACGTGGGCATGCCGGACAAGCAGTCGACGATCGAGATCATGAACATGGCGCGGTATTTCCTGCCGCACCTGCTTGCGCTCTCGACCAGTTCGCCCTTCTGGATGGGCCGCGAGACGGGGCTGAAGTCGTACCGGACCACGGTCTTCCGCCGGTTCCCGCGCACGGGCCTGCCGGAGCACTTCGACTCGTGGGGCGAGTTCGAGGAATACGTCCAGGCCCTGGTCGACACACACTGTATCGACGACGGCAAGAAGATCTGGTGGGACGTGCGGCCGCACCCGTATTTTGGCACCCTCGAGTTCCGGGTGTGCGACGTGCCGACGCGGCCCGCGGACACCATCGCCATTGCCGCACTCATCCAGGCCATCGTGTACAAGCTGTACCTGCTGCGCACGAAGAACCTGGGTTTCCGGGAGTACCGCCACATGTTCATCCAGGAGAACAAGTGGCGCGCCGCGCGTTACGGCATCGACGGCAACATGATCGACTGGGGCAAGCGGACAGAAGTGCCCATGCGTGAGCTCACGCTCGAACTGCTGGGCTTCGTGGACGACGTGGTTGACGAACTCGGGAGCCGGCGGCAGGTCTCCGGCATTCTCAACATCCTGCGCGACGGCACCAGCGCCGATCGCCAGCTCGCGGTCTACCGCGAAACCAAGGATCTGAAGGCCGTCGTCGCGCACCTGGTGCGGGAAACACGGGGAGAGTAGGAGAGCCATCATGATGCGAATCGGATTACTGTGCGGCCGTGAGGACGCGTTCCCGCCGGCGTTCATCGAGAGGGTCACCGAGCTGGGCGCGCCCCACGGCATCGTCGGCGAGTTCGTCAAGGTGGGCGGCACCTACATGGGCGAGGCGTCGCGCTACAAGGTGATCGTCGACCGGATCTCGCACGAGGTCGAGTACTACCGCGGCTTCCTCAAGCATGCGATGCTGAACGGGACCTACGTCATCAACAACCCGTTCTGGTGGACCGCCGACGACAAGTTTTTCAACTACTCGGTGGTGCAGAAGCTTGGCGTCACCGTGCCGAAAACCGTGCTGCTGCCGCAAAAGGGCTATCCCTGGAACGTCGACATCCAGTCCGAGTCGCTGCGCAACATGGACTACCCCCTCGACTGGGACGCCATGCTCGACTTCATCGGCCTGCCCGCGATCCTGAAGCCGTTCTCCGGCGGCGGCTGGAAGCACGTCTACAAGGTCAACAGCAAGGAAGAGCTCTGGGCGGCCTACGACGGCACGTCGCCGTACTGCATGACGCTGCAGGAGTTCATCGACTTCGATCGCTACGTGCGCTGCTTCACCTTCGGCAAGGACGACATCATGCCGGTCGCCTACGACCCGAAGGAGCGGAAGTACCTGGTGATCCACGACTACCTCGACGCCGAGCTCGGGGAGCGCGTCGTGCGCGATGCCCGGATCATCAACCAGGCGCTTGGCTATGAGATGAACACCATCGAGTTCGCCATCAAGGACGGCGTGCCGTACGCGATCGACTTCCTCAACCCCGCGCCGGATTTCGAGCGCGACCGCATCACCCAGTTCTACTTCGACATCGTCGTCGAGAAGATGGCGACGCTGGTCATCGACCGCGCGCTGAACTATTCGCCGGCGCACTCGTGGCCGCAGTGGCCGAACATGGTGGGCCTGGGGCAGGGGAAGTAATGTCGGTCCCGGAATCCCGAGTCCCGCCCCTCGACCCTGCTCGGGGCGCCCTGAGCAACGTCGAAGGGCGAATCCCGAATCCCGTCGAGCTCTGGCACGGCCTGCTGACGCCGGAAGACCTCGCCGCGCGCACGTTCGAGGCGCTGTCGGTCCAGATGCGGGCCGGGCGCCTGACCTTCGGCGACCGCGTCCACTGCCCCTTCCTGAGGCCGCTGTTCATCACCGAGCAGGACGAGGCGCGCGTCCGGACGTTCGCCGAAGGCTTGGCCGTGCTCGGCGAGCGGGTCGTGACGGCGGCCATGGCGCAGCCCGCGCTGCTGGACGAACTTGGGCTGCGGCCCGAGGAGCGCAGCCTCGTGTCGATCGAGCCTGGCTACGCGCGGGCGAGCACCTCGTCGCGCCTCGACGCGTTCCTGCTGCCGGACTCGCTGCAGGCCGCGGAGTACAACGCCGAGTCGCCGGCCGGGTTCGGGTACACCGAGCGGTTGGCCGGCGTGTTCGAGCAACTGCCCGTCATGGCGCGCTTTCGCGAGCACTTCCACGTCGAGTCGTACTCGCTGACGAAGTCGATGCTCGACGCGCTGCTGGCGAGCTACCGGGAGTGGGGCGGCACCGCGTGGCCGCCGGTCATCGGGATCGTGGACTTCCGCGGCGTGCCGACGTGGAGCGAATTCGAAATCCTGCAGGAGCGGTTCATCGAACTCGGCGTGCCGACGATCGTGTGCGACCCGCGCGACCTCGAGTTCGACGGCGGCGCCCTGCGGTTCGAGGGACGGAAGATCGACCTGCTGTACCGCCGCGTGCTCATCAACGACATCACGTCGCATCCGGCCGAGTGCGCGGCGATCGTGCGGGCGTGCCAGGCGCGCGCCGTCTGCATGACGAACTCGTTCCGCTGCAAGATCCCGCACAAGAAGGCGTTCTTCGCGATCCTGACGGACGACCGGTTCGCGGGCCTGTTCTCGGATGCCGAGCGCGCCATGGTGGCGGCCCACGTCCCGTGGACGCGCGTCGTCGGCGAGACGAAGACGTCGCACGGCGGCGGCGCGATCGATCTGGTGCCGTTCATCCGGGAGCGCCGCGCCGATCTGGTGCTCAAACCGAACGACGAATACGGCGGCGCGGGCGTGAACCTGGGCTGGGAGTCGTCCGAGTCCGCCTGGGACGGTGTGCTGCAGGCGGCGCTCGCAGCCGCACCCGGCACCTGGATCGTGCAGGAGAAGATCCGCGTGCGGCGCGAAGTGTTCCCGTGGTTCCAGGGCGGCGCCGACGCCGTGATGACGGACATGCTCGTCGATATGGCGCCCTACATCTTCCGCGGCACGGTCGCGGGCTTTCTCACCAGGCTGAGCGCCACCGGCCTCGCCAATGTCACATCGGGCGGCGGCCAGGTGCCGTCGTTCCGGGTCAGGCTCAGGTAACCACCGACCGTGCCTTTCGATTGTCGGTATCGTCAGCGGCACGGCAGTGATGCGTGCCTCACCGGGTGTCCGGCCGCGCCGCCCGTGTTCGACGTCGTGCGCGTCGCCCGGCCGGCCGACGTGCCGCCGCCGCAGCCGGACCGGATCGATGTCGCCGTGCTCGACATGCACCACGGCTGGCCGAATCTCGGCCACGGCGCCATCCTGCACGGGATGCAGAACGCGGTGTGCGACATCAGCGCCCAGTTGCGCGCCGCCGACATCGGGTTCCGCGTCCTGTCGTACGACATCCGCCGCGGCCACGTCGTCCCCGAGGCGCCGCGCGGGCGGCACCAGCTCTACGTCGGCACCGGCGGTCCGGGCCACCTCGATCCGCGGCTGAACGACGGCGTGTCCGCCGGATCGCAGGGCATCGCCGAGGACCCGTCCTGGGAAGCCCCGCTGTTCGAGCTGTTCGACCGCATCAGGGCCGATGCCGACGCGGCGTTGCTCAGCGTCTGCCATACGTTCGGCGTGATGTGCCGGTGGCTCCGCGTCGCCGATGCCGTGCTGCGCGGGCCGGAGAAGGGCGGGAAGAGCACCGGGGTGGTGGAGAGCGTGCTCACCGACGCGGCGCTGGCGCACCCCTGGTTCTCACGCTTCGCCGAGTCGCTGCCGGACGGCCGCCGGCTGCACGTCCTCGACAACCGCCTCTACGACCTGATTCCCGCCGGGCCGCTGCCCGGCGGCGTGACGGCGATCGGGTGGGAAACGGTCGGCGTCGGCGGGCCGCAGGGCAACGCGCTCACGATGATCGAAGTGGCGCGCGACGGCGGCGGCGTGATGCCGCGCATCTTCGGCGTCAACCACCACCCGGAGATCGTGAACCGGCCCCGGCTGCTCGTCGTGCTCGAGAAGATGTTCGCCCAGGGCGAGCTGACGAAGGACTGGTACGAGGAACGGCGGCGCACGCTGACCGACCCGGTCGCGGAGCAGTGGGGCGATCGCCTGATCAACCTCACGTCCAGCTACACCTTCATGGGGCCGCTGCGGTTCCACCTCCTCAAGCTCGCGCGGCTGCGCGGCGAAGCGCTGGGCCGGACGCTCGACGTCGACGAAGCCGTCCTGCCGCTGACGCACCAGTTCCTCGGCCCCCCCGCCCGCACGCGGTGAGACGGGGACGGGGCGGGTTTCGCCTCTTCGCGTGGCGAAACCCGCCCCGTCCCCAATTCACCAGCGGGAGGTGGCGACGGCGACGACCAGGCGGATGACGGCGTCGAAGTCGCGCCGGTCGATCACCTCGACCGGCGAGTGCGAGTAGCGGCCGGGCCACGACAACCCCACGTCCATCGCCCCGTAGCGGCTGAACGGCGAGGCATCGGTGCCCCCCGCCGTGATGCCGATGTGCATCGGGATGGCGAGGCGCCCGGCGAGGTCGACGAGCCGGTCGACCAGCGCGGGTGGCGTGTTCGTGCTGCTATCCATGCCCCGCAGCACGGCCCCCTGACCGAGCGGCGCATAGGCCAGCCGCCGCGTGTCGAACGGGCCGTCGGTCGAGACGAACGTATCCACCGCGAACGCGGCAAACGGCGTTGTCTTCGAGGCGACGAACGTGGCGCCGATCAGGCCGGTCTCCTCAGCGACGGACCAGACAAACGTCGTCTTGCCGGTCGCCAGCGCGGGGTTGATCCTCGCCAGCGCGGAGAGGAGGATTGCCACACCCGACCTGTCGTCCATCGATCGGCCGGTGGCGCGCGTGCCGGCGAGCGGCGCGAATCGCTTGCGCACCGTCAGCGTGTCGCCGACGGCGACGCCGAGCGCCTTCACCTCGTCGGCGGACGTGGCGCCGAAGTACGCCGTCATGTCCTCAGATCGGGGGGCGGACGTTTCCGAGCCCGCATAGCCGGGCCGCGGCGCGATCACGGCCGGGACCCTCCCGGCGGCCGCGTGCACAAGCACGGGATGCGCTTCGTAGAGCGAGTCGTACATGCCGCCGCGGGCGCGCAGCGTCGTGGATCCGTCGGTCCTGATCGCGACGATCTCGTATCCGATCTCGTCCATGTGCGCGAGGAACACCTTCTCCGTGCCGCCCGTGCCGCCCGTGCCGAACGAGACCATGACGTTGCCGCGCTCGTCGGTGGTCGGCTTCGCCCAGGGCGCGGTCTCACGGATCACCTTCAGGACGACCTCGCGCACCGCCTCCTCATGGCCGCTCACGCCGTAGGTCTCGATGAGCGTACGGAGCGCGCCGAAGCCGGTCGTGCCGGCCGGCGCTGCAGACGATACGGGCGCTGCGGGCCGCATCGCCGGCGCAGGCGTGGATGTGACGGCATCTGTGGCGGCTGACGCGGCCGGGGACGGAAGACCCGTGACGGCGGCCACCAGTTTCGCGAGCGCCACCACGTCCGCCGCGCCGACCGTCTCGACCGGCGACTGCGCGAAGATCACCGGAACGCCCAGCAGTTGCCAGGGCCCCTTCCATCCCGCCGGTGCGCGCTGCGCCCACCGGTCTGCGGCGACATCCTGCAGTGTGGCCCCGCCCGCGGCTGCAGAGTCGCGTGCCGCTCCATCGCCGATGGCGGCAAGCGGGCCGCCACCGATCGTGCCCGCGCCGCCTCGCGGGTCCACGTCCTTCGCGCGCGCCGGCGTTACCGGCCCGCAGACGATGATGCGCTGCGGGCGCGCCGATTCGAGCAGGCGGGCCAGACCGCGCCCGCCGAAGACCGACTGCGCCATCCACGCAATCGTCACCGGGTTCGCCGGCGCTGGTGCGGCAGCCCATCCGCGGACCAGTTCAACCAGCGCGAGCGCATTCGCGCGGCTCTGGGCGGCCGGCCCCGCCACGCGGCCGCCCGCGAGCATCTGCGCGCGCTCGCGCAGGGTGACGGCATCCAGGACGCGGATGCCCAGCCCGCCGGCCTGCGCCGCCGTCGACGCGCCCACATCCACCCACAGATCTTCGAGCCCGCGAATCCGATTGGCCTCGTCCGCCGGGAGGAACCGGCGCAGGTGCGTGGACGGCGTGGCCGTGACGCCGGCCACGGCACCCCGGCGGCTCGTGTGAATCAGCACCGGCTGGCCGACATGGTACTGATCGAACAACCGGTTGACCGGTTCGCGGCCGGGCCGGTGCAGACGCAGGTACCCGTCCTCCGTGATGCCCGAGACGACGTAGCCGTCCTCATCGAGCGGCGCGACGATGAGCGTGCCCGGCTGCCCGGCTGCGCCGAGCGTGAGCACGAGATTGCCGAGCTCATCCACGCGCGGCTTCGCCCACGGCGGCAGCATCGCCGCAATGGCGTCGCGCACCTGGGCCTCGCGTCCCGTGACACCAGGCAAGTCGATGAGGCGTTCGAGCCGGCTCGCGACCGAGCGGGGCACGTCGCCCGCGCCGCCGCCGGTCTGGGCCCGGGCCGCATTCGTCGTCGATCCCATCATCGCGATCAGCAGCACACTCGTCGACAGCCATTGTCCGCGCATTGTTCAGATCCTCCTGTGGACGGGCCGCATCATAGCTGATGCCGTCGCCGTCCGCCCGCGGTCCCGAAAACAACTCCGGGGGAGGTTTTCTCGACAGCCCCGGCCCGCGCGTTGTCGGCCCATCGCGGAGGGCGCATTGGGAGCACGGGCAGACGGCTACTGCTTCTGCGCGCGCATCGCGCGAACCATCTCGTCCGCCCAGTTCAGCACCACGACGATGCTTGTCGAGCCGACGTCCTGATCGTTGTCCTTGATCATCAGGAATCGCTGGCCGTCGGCGGTCACGTCGTAGTTGGCCGAACTGACGCCCGGAGGGCCGCACGAGGAACTCATGCCGTGAGAGTAGTGGCCTTCCCACAGCAGGCTGAGCTTGCCTTCCTCGAAGCCCCCAGCCGTCTTGTACGGCACCATCATCATCTTGTCGCCGGCCCGATAGAAGATCTCGTCAGCGGTGCGGCTGAACAACGGATCGGCGCCACCCTCCGACGACAGCTGTATCTTCCATCCGGGTCCAGGCCATGGCTCCACGTAGACTTCGGTCCTGCCGGTCTCGTTCGAACAATAGGCTATCCATTTGCCGTCGCGTGAGAACCGTGCCGACGCCTCGTCAAACTTCGACCCCTTGAAGCGTCGGGGCGTGCGGTTGTCGCCCAGCAGCGGCAGCACCCAGATGTCGGATCCGGTGCCCATCGCCTCCATCTCGCCACCCATGGCCATGTCCGCCTTGCCGCTCTGGGCGCCCATGTCGGCCATCTGGTTGTAGGCCAGGTAGCGTCCGTCGGGCGACACCGAGACGACGCTCTGCCGCGCACCGACAGTCGTGACCCGTTGCTCCGCGTGGCTGCGGTCAGCCGGCATCTCCCACATGGTCATGGTGCCGGCCTTCCAGGACCGGAAACAGATGTCCTTGCTGTCCGGCGTCCATACTGGGGCGTGGCTCAGCCCGTCGGTCGTCAAGTTGGTCAGCATCTCGCGGGCAAAGTTGTAGCTGTACAGGTTATGGGTGGCGCCTTCGATTTCCACCGCGAGCGTCTTGCCATCGGGCGAGATGCGCGGGAACAGGTACGAGGCGGGCTTGAGCCCCGGCAGCGCTTCGGGCTTGCCCTGGCGGTCGACCCAGACCAGCGTGCGTTGCCCCCCTTCGGCAACGCCGGGGACGTAGGCCAGCGCTCCCGCGGCGGACACATCGAAGTAGGCCGAACCGGTGTTGGTGCTCATCTGCACGCCGTCGACGACTTTGATGGCCGGGCCTGTCGTCTCCAGGCCGTTCACGTCGAAAGGCACCGCATAGAGCGTCCCGGCGTTGGCATAGACGATGTGGCCTGAAGGGGAATAGCGAGCGCCGAAGCCGCCCTGGACGAGGATCTTCCGCTCGGTGGTTCCCAGCACCTGGAGTTCGACGCGGGCATCGTTATAGGACTTCATGCCGGCGGTCACCACGGTGAAGATGATCGCCTTCCCGCCAGGCAGGACTTGCGTGTGCCGGTGCGTGAACTCCGTCTTCTGCGGATTCAGCGTCGTCACGGGCTCTTTCGCTCCGCCGTTCTCG
>Ga0315286_10001164_pt1 | contig 23573 bp, 17 predicted proteins | sample YL17G10_0_MG_FD_205038 | JGI IMG/M metagenome (GOLD analysis project Ga0315286, IMG submission 205038) | Sediment microbial communities from Yellowstone Lake, YNP, Wyoming, USA - YL17G10_0 | ecosystem: Environmental > Aquatic > Freshwater > Lake > Sediment | place: USA: Wyoming | collected...
ACGGCAAAGGCGCCACGCTGATGCCAGGGGAATCTTTCGGAAGGTAATTCACTTTGTCGGGGTGATAGGATTCCTCCAAGGGAGTCCCCTCGGGAGAACCTACGACGTTGACGGCAAAGGCGCCACGCTGAGGCCGGGAAACGCTTTCGGAAGGTAATTCACTTTGTCGGGGTGATAGGATTCCTCCAAGGGAGTCCCTTCGGGAGAACCTACGACGTTGACGGCAAAGGGGCCACGCTGAGGCCGGGAAACGCTTTCGGAAGGTAATTCACTTTGTCGGGGTGATAGGATTCGAACCTACGACTTCTTGCTCCCAAAGCAAGCGCTCTAGCCAGGCTGAGCTACACCCCGATAGAAAATCGTAACTAGGAAGACCCCTCCGCGTTGCCGCGTTAGCAATCCTATTAGCAACGTTGCCACCGCAAAAACGGAATGTCCCTCAACGTTCACTCATCCACACCGGAAGGATTGCAGTACGAAAGGGGACCGTTTGACATCCGTTTATTCCCGGCGTTCTGAATGATTGTCTGCGTGGGAAATATACGGAGGGACGGAGGGGAAAGCAAGCCCTTCGTGAAAGAAAGTGCTACCAAACGCATTTTTTTTCTCGCAACGTCTCGCGTCTATGCATGGGAAAATGTATCAGTACGGGAAAACTCACATATATGCAAGAATGCCGGACTAACATCGGAGGCAGTCCCCCAAATTTCAAAAGAGTGCCCTTTTGAAAACCGCGTTCAATCGCACCATTGATAGTGTGACCGGACGGTACCTATGTACTGTATTCTTCTTCTACTTCTTCTTCTACTTCTTCTTCTACTTCTCCTTCTACTTCTTAGTCAAACTTTCTCCCGACATTGCCAGTAGCTTCTTCGTGTACTCGTCGCTCAATTCCTTGAGTTTCGGAATGAAAATGAGCTGTTTCGATGTCCAAGCCTCCGCGTCAATCAAACGATGGTTAGACAGCCATTCACAAAACTTCAATGTTCCCTTAACGGACATGCGAAGTTCACGCGACAGTAGTTCCACTTCCACCGGGCTATTGTCATTCTTTTGTAGGGAACAGGTCAGGTTCCCGGGACGGACCTCCTCAGCAACTATTTCGACAAGCCTCCAGTACCGGCCGTACCCCGCGAAGCCATGTTCGCTGATAAGTGACAGAAGGTCAAGGTTTCCCCCAGCCCTCGAAAAGTGCTTAAACCACTTCATGGCCGTTCCTTTTCGCTATTCGAGCCATAGCTGTCTGCGTTCGCGTTGTCATAGATGTTCCGGGGACGGGAGGCACATCGAGGTACGGCTTCACGGTCACCGTCTTGAATAGGTCAACCTTCTCTGCCTGCTTTCGTTTTCTCTCTGCCTCTTCGGCGCGCAACCTCTTCTCTGTCTCGCGGGCTTTGTCAAGGCCAAACTCGGAAATCGGGAAGCAACACTGAAGTTCCACTAATCCGAGCTTAACGATACGACCTCTGGTTTTTTCGAGAACGTGCCTGCGCGTTGTTTCCAATATGTCCCCGCCTGGAACGATGTGAACGACGACGCGGTCAAAATTTCCGTGCCTCATAAGGCCATAGTTGAAGCCGAAGCTATCATCTCCAAACGCCTTGAACACGTGCGCGCCTCTGCCATCGCGCTGAAGGTTTCTTTTACAGTGAAAGGTGCGTTCAACAATCCATCCAAGTTCCCGAGGGTTTTTGTACCTTACCCTTTTCGGCAAATGCAACAACACAACGCCGCCCGGACGCACTTCAATTGGTCTTTCCATGGTGATACCCCTAAGACTAAGACTGCCAGAATGTGAACAAGTCCCGGTCTCTCGCCCGTGAGAACTTGCCACAACTGGCAGCCATAGTAAATTCTTCGTTGTTGGCAAGAGACCTATTCAAATCAAACCCGTACAAAAAAAAGAGGGCTTCACGGCGACGTATCGTCGCCTGCTAGCCCTCTCATACTCTGTACATCCTTTAATTGCTGTGCTACAGAGAAACTTTGATACAAATATACGAAAATCAAAGCCCAAAAGCAAGAAGTATTACATCTGTGCAACGGTAATCTTTACAAAAACCGAAAAGTGCCTTCAAACGCACTCGAATTTGTCAACCGCCACCCAAACCGTTGCTTTAATTCGGTAAAGCTTAAGATGTGTCCCGCAAGAATATCCGGCACGCCGTTGAAATTTTGCAATCAGCCGGACGCGACCATGTCGATATATTTCACCCTAAATTGGTTCGAGCATTTCATCTGACAGCACCCCGCCAGGGCGTCTTGCTTATATGTTCCCCCCTTCGCTTTTGTGCGAGGGAAGTTACGTGCACGCGAGACCGAAACAGACACACGGCTTCTATAGCCGTTATCCTATTGAAAAAAACCCTTTGTTCTCGGGGGTTCTTAAAAGTGCCGTAGTGAAAACGTAGTGATTTGTCAGAGTGTGCCCCTCCGTCCGGGACACGCTGGACACATTGCCAAGCGTGACGGCACCCGGGCAGCTACACTGCCATGATATACGTTTCCTAACTTCCGACGCGCGGTTGCGTGTCGGAACGGTATACTGCGAACGTTCGCACTATTTCGAGTGGGCACTCAACCGCATTATTTCAACGCGGTACTGTTCGCATTCCACACGGCTTGATGCACTTTCAGCAATCTCTCTCTAAGGCTGTTCAACCGTGGAAAAATCGTGCGTGTTGCTGTGACCATTGCGTCCTGTTCCTCCAGGGAAAGACGGTCAACGCATGATGTCGCTATTGCTGCCAACCGTGCATCGTTTGCCAGCTCGTTCATCTCCCCGTTGAGAAGGGGTTCCATGTCGGTAAGCAGGTCGATATTATGCTTTGCGAGAACGGATGTATCGCTCATGAGAGTACTCCCAATTTGTTGTTGACGTTAAAGTGAGTTAGGTACCACAAAAAAAACGCCTTGCATTCGCTCTACGTTGCGTCGTGGAACACTTTTTCTACTTCTGAGTACGTTTTTACCCCCTCTCAGTTCAAAACTATTCTGTTCACGGTCTCGTGCATCTCGGACGCTGCCAAGTGACTGTATATTTGCGTCACCACAACGGATGAATGCCCGAGCAATTTCTGTACTTCATAGATGCTTACCCCGTCTTGTACAAGCCATGTGGCGAACGTGTGACGCAAACTATGAAAGTGTAGGCTCTCACTCAAGCCCGCGTCCATGATGGAACTTTTGAATTTGTGCGAAACGTAGTCCCCGGCTATTCGTTGCCCGTTGAGACTGAAAACATACTCAGACGTTGAACGTCCGGCTTTGCCTTGGAGGAATTGAACCAAGACGTTGTTGAGGGGAACCGTTCGCACCTTGCCACACTTCGCAACAAAGTCAGGCTTGCTTTCAATGCGGACCGTCCGGCGTTCGAGGTCAATATCCCTCCAGCGGACGTTGACAATTTCACTCCGTCTCATTCCGGTCAATACGGCAAACGTCACGATATCCCTCAACCAGGCTTCACGAGTGACGCTGAGAAGCTTCTGAAAGTCTGCCTTGCTGAGAAATGAAGGCACGGCGTCCGGCGTCTTCACAAGTCTGATATTGGCGAAGGGGTTTGCGTCAATCAACTTCCATCTCATGGCCGTGCTCATGGCAGACCTCAAGGCCCGCAATTCGACGTTGACGCTCACCGGACTGACTTGACCAAGCCGATGTGTCTTGTACCTGTCGATGTGTTCCGGCGTGAGTACCCTCAACGGGCAGTCCCCGGCGATTGCCTGCAAGTGTTTGAGGCAAAGCGAGAAAATGTCAAAGGTTGCTTTGGCATAGTTCGCGCGGGCAAATGTCGCGAAGTCTTGACAGAAGGCGGGGAGGGTTTTGGTTTTCGGCTTCTCTCTGAGAAGGTTCTCAAACTCTGTCAGCCTCTTGAGTGCATCACTCTTGAGAGTGCAACCGGTAGACTTCCAGCGGACACGTCCTTCGTCGTTGAATAGGATGTACCAAAATCCGTTGGAACGTTTGAAGATGGAAAGGTGAGAAACAGGCATTGCCAACCCCCTTTGGTTAGCAATTCCGTTAGCAATGGCGGGACTTCTTCGCTAAACTTCAGATTTCAGAGTGTTTCTACCTACGACTTCTTGCTCCCAAAGCAAGCGCTCTAGCCAGGCTGAGCTACACCCCGATAGACATCAGACATTCCCATGTTCAATATTAAGATACGAAAGAAATGCGCTCGGGGCAAGGTCACGATCCTTGCGTGATGGAATACGGACTCGACCGTGACGGGCCGGGTATAAAAGATCCTCGAGGGATGAAGCCTCAGAACGAGATATTCTTCAACTTTATCCAAGTGTTAAGAGAGTCGCAGAATTGTCATTGTCCCCTTGGAAAATGTCCTGACACTGTGAGCATACACTTGACTATGGCTGCTGAATCGAAGAATTCTCCGTGTCATTTTGTTCTCGCCGCACCAGAGTCTTCTTATCCTCAATACCTGACCACCTGCGGGTCCTCACTTCAGAATCAACCAGATTCTCCGTTTCGCGAAGCCCTCTTGTCGCCCGTCACTTTCGTCCTCTCGCCACATAGTCATGCGGTTGAAAGTACAGGGAATACGGTCTTCCTTGTGGCGTAATCATTAGAGAATCTCACTTATTCCCTGGGTAACAGACTCCCCAACACCAACAGGACGAAAGGCAACAAGGACAAAACGAAATCGATGGAAATGCAGGAAGGAATGGAGTCGTGACCAATAACCCGACAGTTCGTGTTCTGCTCGTGGAGCATGACGCAAAACTCGCCAATTCGATTGAAAAGACCTTAACAAAATGCGGGTATGAGGTTGAGGTGGTGCGTGATCCTCATCGGGCAATCGAACATGGTGCCTTGGTCGTATTCAGCATGATCATCGTGGACGTAAAATTGTTCAACGAAGCAGGTTTCGGGGTTCTGCATACACTTCGCCCAAACTCGCCAACCGTACCGATTCTGATCCTGTCGGATCATGATACGGCGAACGAGCGAATGAGGGCTCTTGAGGAGGGGGCGAATGATTTCTTGACGAAACCGTTTGATGCGCAGGAACTTTGTGCCCGTGTTCAAGCAGTCTTCTGCCGATCCAGGATCTCCAGTAATCCTCTGCTCCAGGCGGGGGACTTGACGCTGGATTTGGCCAGCAGGGTTGTCAAGCGTGGGACGAAAACGGTCAAATTGACGCGCACGGAATTCTCTCTTCTGGAATTGCTCCTGAAGCACAAAAACAGTGTTCTCTCGAGAAAATACATTCGCGAGCACGTTTGGGGGGAGAAGTTCGAAAACGGAACAAACATCGTCGACGTGTGCATCAACTACTTGCGAACCTGCGTCGATAGAGAGTACGGCTCAAAACTCATTCGGACTGTCCGCGGGAAGGGTTTCATGCTCAAGGAGGAATGAAGACTCCGGCATCAGAATGACTGAACATCCTTCCTTGCGTCAGAGGGGAGAATACGATCGCAGATAGAAGCGTGGGACACGAACCGAGCAGAATACTTCCTCTAGCGTTGCTTGGCGAGCCAGCTCTCGGGATTCAGTTTTTCCATTCCTTTCCAGAGTTCGAAGTGAAGAATCGATCCACCAACGGATTCCCCGCTATGAGCAATAACTTCCCCTTCTTTCACTTTTTCTGATTCGGACACATTGATGTCAGCAAGGTGTGCGTACACCGAACGGTAGCCGGAAGAATGGTCGATAATGAGAAGGTTGCCGAACCCTGGAATGAACGTCAACGTGGCAACTTCTCCGTCGGCGACGACATGGACGTTGGAACCAAGAGGTGTCTTAATGTCGATCCCCGTATTCTGAGTGACAGTCTTGAGTTGAGGATGTACTTGTCGGCCGAATCGGGAGGCAATCGATCCGCTGTTTACGGGCCAACGAAGTTTTCCTTTGCGTTGGTCAAACTCAGACGTCGACGCTTCGACCGGAGGTTTTGGAATAACGCGAGAAGGCTTGTTGGTTTTCTCCCGCTCTCGGGCGGCAGCAAGTTCACGTTCGAGGGCTTCTGCCGCTTCCCGCTCCTTGCGTTTGATTTCTTTCGCAACGAGTTCAGCAATCTTGTTTTGAAGTTGATCCGCAGCGCTATTCTTTCGGGTCAGTTCATTCTTGTACACATCCTTGTTCTTGCGAATCTTGCGGAGTACAGACCGCCTGTCAGCGAGCTTTTCCTTCAAGTTTCGCTCCTCGCGGGTTCGTTCTGCAAGAAGCTGCTGCTCGCTGGCCAATGAGCGCTCCAGTCGGTCATTCTCAGCCTCATATTCCGATTTTTTCCCCTGTATGTCGAAAAGATCTTTCAAACGCTGGGCTGAGAATTTCTTCAAGTATTCGATGCGAATGTAAAGCTGGTTGACAGACTTCGAAGAAAGTAAAAGCTCTACGTCGTAGACTCTGCCATGCTTGTAAACGGAACGAACGTAACCCGCATAATGGGATCGCAGAAACTGAAGCTGGTCTTCCAGCCGTGCGATCGATTCCTTGGCCTGCCGAATATCTGCCGTAATCTCCTGTTCCTCAGATCGAAGTGACTTGATGAGTTTTCGGATGAGGTTCGACTGGTTTTCGAGATCGTCCAGAACCTCCAGTGTCGATTTCTCGCGGTCTTCGCTGTGACGAAGTTTTTGCTCGTACGCCTGGATCTCTGCACGGACTTTCTGTAGTTCCGTTTCCTTTTCCTTGATCTCCCTGTCGTCTCGCTGCTGCGAACTGGTGACAGAAACGATGAGCATGAGCATGATGAGAAGAAGTCGAATCATTGCCATCGGACCCGCTCTGCGTTTCGTGGATATGTGAAGGTGAAGTCAAGATCTTGTTTGTTGAAGGCCACGTCGGAATAGACGACACTCACCATCCGGCGCTCTCGGGGCTGAATCATGCGAATATTGAACGGAATCACTGTGCCGTCAATGGTTTGAAAATTCAAGAACCGTTGTTCGAAGACGAGTCGACCTTCTGCGTCAACGTGTTGAACCTTCGCGATGAGCAGCGTTTGCGGATCGATCAGATACTTGTGGATTCCATCTTTGACTCTGTAGACAAAGAAAAAATGCTCATCTTCGACACCGCTCTCGTCGGGCATGCCGGAATCTTCTTCGTGGAACACGCCACCTGTGAACAAGTTGAGCACGTCCGCAAAATCCAGGTTGACCCGGAGAATTCTTGCGAGATTTCTTGCATTGGTTTCCCCGCTGAACAACCTGTTTTCCAGGCTGTTGTAGAATTGAAAGTCTTTGCTGGTAAGGAGAGCTGAACCCAGTTTGATGCCAAAAGGGCCTTTCAGTTTGACGAGAAGAGTGTCGGGTTTGCGGAGGAGAAGCGTGAACGATCCACTTTGCGCGATGGAGGGGGACTCAATGGTGATGGTTCCATCACCAACGGCGGAATCCATTCGTTCCTGGTTGGCGCTGACAGTCTGATGAACCTGCAAGGGAGAGACTGTCCTTGTGCCCATACTCACTGTGCGAGTGCCGCACGAAAGGCCTAAGCACGATAGAAGGATCGAAAAGAAAAATGGCCGGCTGCACATTCCTAGAGCGAGCCTCGTTCGATCTTGTCTTTGAGAGACGGATTCGAACTATTCATACCAAGTGCTTTGTTCCACCATTCGATCGCCTTGTCCTTTTTCCCCAGCTTGTAGTAGGCATCGCCCAGGTGTTCATGGACAACAGCGCTGGCATGACCGGTTGCGACAGCTTTTGCAAGATACGTTTCCGCATCGACATACCTGCCGATCTGGAAAAAGACCCATCCAAGAGTATCGAGATACGAGGCGTTTTCGGGTTCAGCCTCGACAGCTTGGGTAGCCATCTTCAACGCCCGATCAAGCTGAAGTCTCCGCTCAGAAAGGCTATAGCTGTAGTTGTTCAAGATCAACGAATTCTTGGCATCAATTCGCAATGCCTCTTCGTAAAGGCTGTCGGATTGTTGCCATTTTCGCAGCCCGTCGTACGTAAGGGCCAGCTGGCTCAATGTATTGATATCACGCGGATTGAGCTTGTAGGCCGTCTCCAGCATCTGGACAGCGGCATCGGATTGCCCCTGGCGAGAGTATGCAAGTCCTGTCAACATGTAGAACCGCGCATCATTTGGGAAGAGCTTTCGTGCACGCTCCATCTTCTGAAGGAGTCTCGGGAAGTCGTTTCGATCAAAATAGTTGGAGCCCAGGAACCACCATGCTTCTGCGTTTCGCTCTTCCAACGAGGTAACGCGCTCAAAGTACTCTCCAGCCAAAGAATCCTGTTTTTCGCTGAGTGCGATGATTCCTAGATACCAGAAAACTCTGAAGTCATTCGGCAGATCAGTCCTTAGTCGTTCAAAGATTTCCTTTGCCTTCGGTACAAACGTGGAATCTCGCTGAACCTGACCGACATAAGCAACACCCACTCGGAGTCGGATTTCAGGGTTGGTTTTCTGAGATTTCAGGAGCGATTCGAAGAGGGAGGCGGCCTTGCCGTACTCCCGTCGTTCCAGGTACACTTCACCGAGAATGGCAGTCAGTTCATAGTCGTTGCGATCGACTTCAAGCATCGCCTCGAGAAGTTTCACCGCTTCGTCAATCTTTCCCGCCTTGCTGTAGGTTTCGGCCAATTGGCGCTGTAGCGGGCGGTTGCCCGGATCAAGTTCGAGCATTCGACGATAGTAGCCAGCAGCTTTTTCAAAGCGTCCCAGCGAATTACAGAGTTCAGCGCTTTGAAGCAAAATGTCCCATTCCTCGGGATTTCGATCCAGCAAATGCTCGTAGATTTCAAGGGCCTTGAGCGGACGACTTTGTTGATGGAGTCGAGCGAGGTTATACCAGCCCAGAAGATAGTTCGAATCGAGCCGAACAAGAGTCTCATACTCTTTGATCGCCAAATCCTGCTGGAAGAGACTCAGATAGATGGCGGCAAGATTCTCACGGTAGGCGATCTTGGTGGAATCCATTCGGACAGCTTCGCGCGCAGCTTCTGAGGCCCGAAGATGTTTTCCGAGAAGAGCGTAGTCCCGCGAGAGCGCATAGTAGATGGCGGCATTGGGTTCGTACTGAAGAGCTTCTTGATACTCCAGGATGGCATCGGCATATCGTTCTTTTGCGTCGAATGTGACACCCTCGATAAAATGCTGAAGAGCTCGTTCGTGATTCGATTCAGTCTGGTGGTCGAGGACAATGACCTTCCGGGGGGAAGGCTCGTCAGAAACAATTCCTCGTTGCGTCGTGCCGCATCCGACGAAGAGGGAGATCGCGAACAACGGTAGCACCGATCCCAATGTGTGAGTTCGTTTCATCATTTGCATAAAATATATCGAACCGTGAGACGAATAACAAGCCTTGCATTGATCTTGGAAAGCAGCTAACTTAACGTCGGCAATGAACGGCTCAGCACCGATATATGATTTAGCGATCGCATGGACATGGCGGTACGATGATGATTTTGTCCGTCTCATCCTCGAAGCCTCCCGTCACCTATCACTCAGCGTACTATGTATTGATTCTGCTACTTTGCCCGAGACGATCGATTTGGTTCGCAAGCACAAAATCTTGATCAGAGTATTCCTTGATCGCGCGTCTGATGAGGACGACTCGTTCGTGCCGTTGGCTCGATTGATCCAGAAGCAATATCGGGACGAATCGATCCAACCCTCGGTTCGTCCGGTCAATCCTCTGGATCTTGTCGGGCGTGCCGCTGATAAGGCGACAATGCACTTGGAGTTCCTCGCGAATGGTATCAACGTGCCATTTTCGATCATCATCTCTCCCTACAATCATAAACGTGAAGTCGAATTGTCGCTATCTGACCTTGCCAAACTGGGCAGACCGTTCATCATCAAGCCGGCGAACACGACGGGCGGGGGAGTCGGGGTTGTAAAGGGAGCCGAAACATTGAGAGACGTGATCGATGCGAGACGACACCATAGAAATGACAAGTATCTCATTCAGGAAACTCTGAAACCAGCATATCTCGGCGATTTCCGCGCCTGGTTCCGAGTGTTCTACGCGTTCGGCAGGATCATACCCTGTTGGTGGGATGACCAAACCCATACCTACGAAGTGATCGTCCCGGAGGATGAGCAGGTTTTTGGGCTTGGTGGGCTCCGTTTGATTACCTCAAAGATTCAGCAAATCTGCAAACTTGATTTCTTCTCGACCGAACTGGTTTTCACGAGAGATCAAAAGTACGTAGCCGTTGACTACGTCAATGAAATGTGCGATATGAGGCTTCAGTCAGTTCATCGAGACGGCGTTCCCGATACGATCGTTGGTGAGATCGTTGACTCTCTTGTCACATTCGTCAAGGAATGCTCACAGAACGCAAAAACAGGCCGTGGTTATTGATCGGGCCAGTTACTCATTGCAATCATTGACCAAAATGACTTGACTTTCAGAGTCCGGTTTAATAACTTATTATAAGTTCTGCAAATTTACAAAACCTATTGTCACTGTTTGGAGGCTTTATGGGTCTCAGTACGTCACGGCAGGTACTGTTGGTGCTTAGGAATGTCGGGTTCGCATTCGTGGTAATAGCACTTTGGTCACTCACAGGATGTGGCGGAAGCGAAGAAGCAACCCAGGGGGATCAATCAGGTCAATCGGCTGAATCGACAGAAGGCAAACCGAAAGATGAAAATCCCTACGATCAGGCTTTAACAAATTTCGTGGGTGAAAAGAAGTCGGAGGAGGCTGCAAAGCCTGCTACTACCGCATCCTCTTCTGAAGATTTGCAGAAACAGTTTGATGCCCTCAAGACAGAGAATACGGATTTGAGTCAGAAAAACCTAAAGCTGAAAGATGATGCTCGAAGACTGAAAGCTCAGTTGGACGACGCGGAAGCAAAATATGCAGCAGAAAAAGGACGCGCTGATAGGGCAGAAGAAGCGGCAAAAGCTGCCGGTGCGCAGCTGATGTCTGAAGTGAGGAAGACTGAATCGATGGCGACTGCAAAAGGTGGTGAAATCAAGACCGAGCGCATGATGACCGACTATGAACAGGCCCTCAGCGCCTTCCGATCGAGAAAGTACGACGATGCTATTACCAAACTGCAGAGAATGCTCGACGAAGAAGTGCCCAATGACGTCGCAGACAACTGCCACTACTGGATAGGAGAGGCTTTGTTCGCGAAGAAAAAATACAAAGATGCCGTCGGATCATTCGAAAGCGCTTTATCGTACCAGCGTTCTGAGAAGAAGGCAGATGCCTATTTCATGATTGCTCAGTCGTACGAACGGATGGGAAACAAAGCAAAGGCAAAAGCGGCATTCGAGAGAGTTGTCAAAGACTACCCCACAAGTACTCACGTGAAGAAGGCCAAGGCACGTTGGGCGAAGTTGTAAGAGGCTTGCGAAGAAAACACCTAGCATGGAAGCCCCCGTCAGATTGAACTGACGGGGTTTTTTTTGATGAGACAGAACACAGACGATCAATTGGGATTCAATCCTTTTCACAAACACGTTCCTTGAATTCCAGTCTACGCACTCGTACATTCATCGTCGTCGAGAGCGGTTGGCCCACATTCATTCGTTGCTATCGTCCCCGAGGAAAAGTCGTTGTCGAAAATTCAGACCAAATTCGTCTGCCAATCGTGCGGATATGTCTCTCCCCGGTGGGTAGGCAAGTGCCCTAACTGCTCGGAATGGAATACGTTCGTTGAAGAGGCACAACGACCCTTACGCACATCTCGCAAGCCATCCGGGACGGCGTCGAAGATAGAACCTATTCCATTGGAAGACGTGGAGCGCGAAGATGTGCCTCGCATTGCTACGAAGATCGATGAATTTGACCGGGTTCTTGGAGGCGGCCTCGTCCCGGGGTCGCTGATCTTGCTGGGCGGAGATCCAGGGATCGGAAAATCGACGCTGATGATGCAGATGGCTCTTGCACTGAAAGACTGCGTAATCCTCTATGTGACAGGAGAAGAATCCGTTCGGCAGATCAAACTGCGGGCAGATCGTCTCGAATCGCACGGTGCCAAACACATTCTGCTACTTGCGGAGACAAATCTCGACCTGGTGCTGGATGTCCTTGAACGCGACATACCCGATCTTATCATCGTAGATTCGATACAGACCATGTACCGACCCGGTTTGGAGAGTGCGCCGGGTACAGTAAGCCAAATGCGTGAATCCACCGCGTTGCTTCTGCGGTTGGCCAAGACCCGGAATGTTCCGATTTTCGTCGTGGGGCATGTAACGAAAGAAGGAGTGATCGCGGGTCCAAAGGTCATTGAACACATGGTCGATACGGTTCTGCAATTTGAAGGCGAAGCCCACTATTCCTATCGAATCCTCAGGGCGCTGAAGAACCGCTTTGGATCAACCAATGAAATCGGCATCTTTGAAATGCAGGAATCGGGTCTCCGGGAGGTGAGCAATGCTTCTGAGGTATTTCTGTCCCAGCGTCACTATGGGTCCTCCGGTTCGAGTGTAGTGGCGAGCATCGAAGGTTCTCGGCCTATCCTGGTTGAAGTACAAGCTCTCGTGACGACAACAAGCTATGGATTGCCGCAGCGAAATTCCACGGGTTTTGATTTTCGGAGGCTTGCGCTTCTCCTTGCGGTCTTGGAGAAGAGGGTCGGTCTCAGCTTGGGCCAGAACGACGTATTTGTCAACATTGCAGGAGGCATCAGGATTGACGAGCCAGCAGTCGATTTAGGCATCGCCGTTTCGATCACATCGAGTCTCCGAGACGTTCCGGTCGACTCGACATCAGTGGTCGTTGGTGAAATTGGGCTGGGAGGCGAGATTCGAACAGTCGGACAGATCGAAAAAAGAGTTCAGGAGGCCGCAAAGTTGGGATTCAAACGGATCATCGTTCCTCAGAACAACCTCAAAAGTCTGAAGACCCAAGGGCACATTGAAATCGTAGGGGTCGACAAAATTGAAAAAGCAATAGAAGAACTGATCGGTTGAGTGTCACAATGACAACAAACGTGAACGAACAATGGATGAAGGAAGCAATCGAATTGTCTCGTCGTAATGTGAGCGAAGGTCGTGGCGGCCCTTTTGCTGCTCTGATCGTTCGTGATGACACGGTCATTGCCCGCGGTACGAACCAAGTGACCTCAGCGAACGACCCGACAGCCCATGCGGAGATTATCGCTATCCGTCGAGCCAGCCAGGCCCTCGGGAGCTTTTCCCTCCATGGATGCGTCATCTACACGACCTGTGAACCCTGTCCCATGTGCCTGGGTGCAATCTACTGGTCAAGACTGGAGAGAGTTTTTTTTGCCAACACACGTGAGGATGCTGCCCGAATAGGATTCGATGATCAAAGAATCTACGCTGAGATGTCTTTTCCGCTCTCCGAAAGAACGATTCCATTCATTCAGGTGATGCAGGACGCAGCACGTGTAGCCTTCCAAGAGTGGGAACTGAAAAACGACAAGATTCGATACTGATTCCTCTGGATCGCCGGGTTGATGCGCATATGCCCCCGGAATATCCAATAACGGCACGCTCAACCATGAAGCAAATTGTCCTGGCGACTCGGAACAGTCATAAGATCAGAGAACTCAAGTTCCTTCTGAACGGCCTCCCCTTGGAAGTATTGACGCTAAAAGACTTTCCGCAGATCGGCCCTCTTGTGGAAGACGGTTCGACATTCGAAGAGAACGCCCTCAGGAAGGCACGACAAGTCTCTCAACAGACAAACCTCGCAACCCTTGCCGATGATTCGGGACTTGAAGTGTTTTTCTTGAATGGCAGGCCGGGCGTCTATTCCGCCCGGTATGCAGGAGTCGGTGCAACAGACGAGGCCAACAATGTTCGGCTGCTGGAAGAAATGCGCGGTGTCGCTCCGCGGAGAAGAACAGCACAGTTTCGGGCTGTACTGGCCTTCGTGGGGAAAGGATTCGAAATCGCACGAGATGGAATCTGCCCGGGGGGACTGGTGGAATATCCAACAGGTTCTAACGGATTCGGGTATGATCCTCTCTTCATGCCTGCAGGGTTTTCAATAACGTACGCACAATTGACCGCCGAAGAAAAGAACAGGATCAGTCACCGGTCAAGAGCGTTTGACAAAATGAAGCCGATCCTGCTGAATTACAAGTGAAACTGTCGGGGGGTGCACAGGAGAGGAAGCTCTGCGGAGCTTGGGTGGGAAGCCAGTGTTGAGACGCTCTCAAACGCAGCGGGGAAATTTCTTACGACCTTAGTTTCCCTTCAATGGTTGCGAGAAGCAATTCCAGGCTGAATGGCTTGGCAAGGAAATCGTCAATGCCCATTCGGACGCCAGCTCGTACAACGAATTCGTCGCTAATTCCACTCATAAGAAGAAACGGAATCTCCTTCGAGTGGGGATCGTTTCGAACCTGGTGATAGAATTCGAGACCCGACATTTCTCCCTCGCCGAACATCAAGTCCGAAAGAATCAGGTCCGGCGTCGTCTGTTCCATAAGCTTCAAGGCCTTCGGCACACGCTCAGCAGTGAGCACCTCATACCCATGTTTTCTCAATTTCGCCGCGAGAGAAAGCAGAAGGGCTCTGTCGTCTTCAGCGATGAGGAGCTCTGCTTTCGCTAATGCGTTGTTCCTTTTCGCCCATAAGATATTTGCCTCGGCGCTCAGATGTTCTTCCATCGAAATGTTAAAGCGTTCCCGCATAAGCGCCAGGACGGCATCTTCTGACTGGCTGACCATACCGTCTCGCCACGCAATCTTGAGTGCATCAACGTACGCTTCGATATGCACCTGCTTCTCAGCTTTCACGTGTTCCTCCTGCGTGATGCTGAACATCTGACGCACTTTTTGCAGCTCGTCAATTTCCTCAGGTGTGAGTTTGCCGTCGTACCACATCTCTTTCAGGAGTTCCCGATACATGATAATGCTTGCTTTCTCATCCTTGTTCTTGGGCTCAACAAGAGGCAGTTGAGGATGCGGAACGGGTGCCGGCGCTGGGATTGGTGCGCGGGGTGGTGTTGCACTTTGCACGGTGGTCTGCCGAGGACCCTCATTTTTCTGCGTCATAAGAGCTTCTATTCGATCGGAGTACGATGTGGCGAAATAGTTGCGCGGATCAATCTTGTAGACGGCTGCAATCTCCTTCAATGCCGCTATATAGTTTTTGGCTGAAATGAATTGTTCTGCATTTCTGAGAAGCTGAGATACTTGCTCGATTTTCTTCTCTGCATCGTCAGCTGCCTGCTGAGTCCGCACATCCGACTTCTGCTGCGCCTTTTCGAGTTGAGTTCGGATCCGTTCCTCGAAGGATTGGGCATAGTAGTTTTTTGGATCGAGGTTGAGTGCCCGCTGGATTTCAAGCATGGCATTGTCAAATGCGCCTGCTTTGGCGTATGCATCTGCCGTTCGAAGGTGTCTTGCGATGACTTCTTTCAAAGGATTTGACGCGTCTTTCTTGTCGGCCATAGTCTATTAGCTAATGGGCGGAATCTCAAAGAGAACTCAAAAATTCAACCTAAACTATCTAAATATACGTTGAAAATCAATCGCATTCTTGTGTCCGGGGAAACTCCCCGTCACCTTCCCCCATGGTGGAGATCTCAACTTTCTGCAAGCGAACCTCGGCACACGTCGCCAGCATACGGTCATCTGTCGACATTTCTTGATTAAAACGTTGAATCTTGTTATACTTGAGTGCTTTCCATAAGGAGTCCCTCCACAATGACCATACGAGAACGGATCAAAAGTCTTCACTCGTTTTCCATCTTTCGAGACATGAAGGCAGCCGAGCTCCAGGAGCTTGCCAAGAGCCTGGAAGAAGAAGCATTTCCAGCCGGGCATATGCTGCTTGACATGAATTCAGTCGCAGACAAAGTCTATCTGATCGTTCGTGGTGCGGTCAAGGTTTCACGGTCAACGAAGTTTGGCGACGAAACGATTCTCATCATGTTGGGCCCCGGCGACATCGTCGGCGAATTGGCGGTTCTGGATGGAAGATTCCGGTCGGCACGCGCAACATGTGCGGACGAGACACTCTTGTTTTCGATCTCCAAGACCGGATTTGAGAAGTTGCTCAGAAGGGATCGAGAAGTATGCTTGAATCTTCTCAGTGAACTGTCAGCGCGAATTAGGAATTCCAACGACAACATCGTCAAGCGCCTCGAGGAACAGCGTCTCACAGTCGAGTCCAGGCTTGACAAACTTCACCGCCTGATCGACGCGAGCAAGATCATCAACTCCACACTTAACGTGGACAAACTGCTTGGTTTGATTCTCGAAGCTGCCACCAAGAGCATCGAAGCCGATCGAGGCACACTCTACCTCGTCGATTCGATCAAGGAGGAGTTGTGGTCGAAGGTGCTGCAAGGAAGCAATATGATCGAGATTCGCCTTCCAATGGGAAAGGGGATCGCCGGCTATGTTGCTCAGACGGGAGAGACTATCAATATCGCCGATGCATACAAGGATTCTCGCTTTAATCCGGATATTGACAGGCGCACAGGCTACCGCACCAAAAGTGTGTTGTGTATGCCGATGAAGAACAAGGATGGGAAGATCATCGGCGTCTTTCAGCTCTTCAACAAGAAGGATGGGGCATTCGGGGCGGAAGACGAACAGTTCATCGATGCCTTTTCAGCGCATGCCTCGGTTGCTATCGAGAATGCTCGTATGGCTCAGGAGATGGTGCAAAGCGAGCGGCTCTCGGCTGTTGGGCGTATGGCGAGCGTGATTATTCATGACATCAAGAATCCAATGGGGACGCTGCGCGTGTATGCCCAGGTTATGAAAAAGAAATCTGGGAACGAAGAGGCAGCAAAGCTTGCGGATGAAATGATACACCAGGTTGACCGTTTTGTCAACATGACCCAGGAGATCCTCGATTTCACCCGAGGCGTCAGTGCGGTCAATTTCGCCGAGGTTGAGTTCTACGAGGTCATGGATGATGTTCTCTCATTTGTCGAAAAGGATCTGACGAAGAACAACATCCGGCTGGTCAAGAATACCCAGTTCAAGGGTAAGATCAATCTCGATCAGGACAAAATAGTACGTGTCTTCTACAACATCGCGAGCAATGCGCGAGACGCCATGCCCAAGGGAGGATCACTCACTGTGACAACCGTGCGGGACGGCGGATTTGTCAGAATCGATTTCGGTGACACAGGAACAGGCATGCCGGAAGAAGTGAAGAAGAAAATATTTGAACCGTTTATGACGTACGGCAAGAAACATGGAACAGGACTGGGCATGTCAATCGTGAAGAAAGTGATCGACGATCACCGCGGAAGGATTGAAATCGAGAGTGAAATGGGAAAGGGGACAACCATCAAGATTTATCTTCCCGTCGCATGATATCAAAGCCTTTGGCCGCCAATCGATTGACACGATGTGCATCGAAAGCCCCGGAAGAATTGATTCCGGGGCTTTTTTCTAGGTGGTGGTTGGAGGTAACAAATCTCTGCCTGCAGGGTTGCGAATCCAGAGCGATACTGGAACATGTTATCGTGCCAGGCCGAGCGCCATCTGCACGGCGACCCAAACAATCCAAAAACCAACCGCAATCCCGATTCCCGTTGTCGCGGATTTGTCTGTGAGTTTGCCCAATCCGATGCCGACCACAACAGCTTGCCAAATAGAGAATACATTGATCGCGGATAGTATCTTGTGTGTGGTGTTTGTTGGATCATAGGCGCTGAACACCGCAAGACCGGCGCTGGGGGTCGCATAGAGCGTATTCAACCCCATAACCATCAAGAGAGTGACGATACCACCAAAGATTCCAATCCAGTTCGTGACTCCATACATTTCGAGGTATTTCGCGTATCCGACGGGTGATTTCAAGGCAAACTTGCCAATCAACCACAGGACGAGCCCAGCCCCGAAAAACATGATTGACAACGTAATGACACTTCCGATGATCCCGAATGCAATCATCATGCCCCCCATCCGTTCCATGGCAGATCGCTGTTGATCCATCTGGTCCTGAGTAATCGATCCAGCATCCACCCGATTTTGAAGCGCCTGCATTTGGGCGTCCAGAATCTGGCCTTTGAGTGTGTCGTTGGTAAAGATAACATAAGAGAAGATGGAGGCAATTGTGATGAGCAGCACCAATGAAACAACCCACAGAGTCGCTCTCGATTCACCTTCCTTCAGCCCAACAAATGCTTCGCCGGGAGATGAGAACACATTCATAATGATGCTTCCTAATCCTTGCGGCGCGGTTACTTGTGTTTGCTCTGTCATCGTCGGTACTCCTTGTTTGATGGAAGAGAAATGTGGTTTGACTCTCGATCGGACGCAGGAAAGATAAGTAATTCTCATTCAAAGAAAAAGAGGATTGATGCGTTGACTATAGAATTTCTAGTGAATATATTTATTTTCAAGCTCCAAATTGGTCTCGGATCGTTTTGGGGCGCAACGAAGTCAATTGATCTTCATAATGGCGGATATTGACGAACAACGACGAAAAGTCGAAGAATTAAAGAAGAAGATACTTCTCCAGAAGCAAAAGGCGGCAAATCCTGAGCTGACGGCGAATGCAGAAGCTGAGAGGAAGGCCGATGAAGAGGCGCGTACGCGCGCGGAAACAGAACGCAAAAAAGCTGAAGAGGAATCTCGACGGAAGCTTGAAGAAGCAAGGGCGCGGGCTCAGCATCTCGAGGCTGAGCAACGCAAGAAAGTCGAAGAAGAAGCGAAGAGACAAGCCGAGGCCGAGGCAAGAGAACGAGCCGAGATAGCAGACAGGCTACGAAGAGAAGATGATGCAAGACGGGCTGCGACCGAAGCGGAAAGGAGGCGGAGGGAAGAAGGGAGTAGGAGCTTGCCCGTCGCTTCAAATCCCCATTCCCTGCAAGCCTACGCTCAGGCTTTGAAGCAGGCATTGAGCGATGGTGTTGTCAGCAAGGATGAAAGTGTCTTGCTGGCCACGCTCAGAAAATCGCTTGGAATTTCTCAGCAAGAGCACGAGGCGCTGGAACAAGAATTGCAGCTGGAAACCTATCTTGAGGCGATTGTTGAAGGATGGCGGGATGGCTCGATTACTCCAGAAGACTCCGAAAAGCTCGACAATTTGCGGGAAAACTTCAAGATCTCTGCTGAAGAACACCTTCGACTCGAAAAACAAGTTAGGCAAGAGATACTCAAGCACCGGTAGTTTTTCCTTGATGCCCGGAGTGCCGGGCTCTCAAGAATATTCTAGATTGTTGTTGACTTTTCAGAATCACAATGGTATATTTATGACCCGCCCAATGAAGCGGGAAAGCGCTACAGCGCTTTAAGTTCTTAAGATTTTCAGACCCACCAAAAGTGGGTATTTTTATCCTTAAGAGTGTTCTTTGAAAAAGTGTGCGCAGCTAAAGTCAATTTAGCTGGGTTTCACACCTTAACAAATATCACATAGTGATATAACAGCTAAGGTCAGACTCAAAGTTGAGAAGATAAAAACTTTACAACGGAGAGTTTGATCCTGGCTCAGGACGAACGCTGGCGGCGTGCCTAACACATGCAAGTCTTGGGAGAAAAAGGTAGCAATATCTTGAGTAAACCGGCGCAAGGGTGCGTAACACGTAGGCAACCTGCCCTAAGGACGGGAATAACTTCGAGAAATCGAGGCTAATACCCGATAATGCAGCAGCACCGCATGGTGACAGTTGTTAAATGCCCGCAAGGGTTCCTTTGGATGGGCCTGCGTCCCATTAGGTAGTTGGTGAGGTAACGGCCCACCAAGCCGACGATGGGTAGCTGGTCTGAGAGGACGATCAGCCACACTGGAACTGAGACACGGTCCAGACTCCTACGGGAGGCAGCAGTGAGGAATATTGCACAATGCCCGAAAGGGTGATGCAGCGACGCCGCGTGAAGGATGAAGGCCCTATGGGTCGTAAACTTCTTTTGAGGGGGAAGAATATGCCGCTACAGGCGGTATTGACTGTACCTCTAGAAAAAGCATCGGCTAACTACGTGCCAGCAGCCGCGGTAATACGTAGGATGCGAGCGTTGTCCGGAATCACTGGGTGTAAAGGGAGCGCAGGCGGTTTAGCAAGTCATTGGTGAAATTCTCGGGCTCAACCCGGGGGCTGCCAATGATACTGCTGATCTTGAGTGTGGAAGAGGTAGATGGAATTCCTGGTGTAGCGGTGAAATGCGTAGATATCAGGAAGAACACCGATGGCGAAGGCAGTCTACTGGTCCATTACTGACGCTCATGCTCGAAAGCGTGGGGATCAAACAGGATTAGATACCCTGGTAGTCCACGCCCTAAACGATGGATACTCGATGTCGTGCCGCAAGGCTCGGTGTCTAAGCAAACGCAATAAGTATCCCACCTGGGAAGTACGATCGCAAGGTTGAAACTCAAAGGAATTGACGGGGGCCCGCACAAGCAGTGGAGCATGTGGTTTAATTCGATGCAACGCGAAGAACCTTACCTGGGTTTGAAAGGCAAGTGACAACCGATGAAAGTCGGTCTTGTAGCAATACACACTTGTACAGGTGCTGCATGGCTGTCGTCAGCTCGTGCCGTGAGGTGTTAGGTTAAGTCCTGCAACGAGCGCAACCCCTGCACTTAGTTGCCATCAGGTCAAGCTGGGCACTCTAGGTGGACTGCCTACGCAAGTAGCGAGGAAGGTGGGGATGACGTCAAGTCCTCATGGCCCTTACACCCAGGGCCACACACGTGCTACAATGGCCACTACAACGGGAAGCAAGAGCGCAAGCTGGAGCCAATCCCTGAAAAGTGGTCTCAGTTCGGATTGAGGGCTGCAACTCGCCCTCATGAAGCTGGAATTGCTAGTAATCGCGGATCAGCACGCCGCGGTGAATACGTTCCCGGGCCTTGTACACACCGCCCGTCAAGCCATGGAAGCTGGGGGTGCCCGAAGTCGTTTTTCCAACCGCAAGGAGGAGAACGCCTAAGGTAAAACCAGTGACTGGGGCTAAGTCGTAACAAGGTAGCCGTACCGGAAGGTGCGGCTGGATCACCTCCTTTCTAAGGAGATTTCTTCCCGAGTAATCGGGTTAGAGACTCAACGATTCCGCCTGGTTATTTTGACTGACTGCTGCCACACTTTTTCATTTTTTTTTCTTAACCCATGGGCCTGTAGCTCAGGTGGTTAGAGCGCACGCCTGATAAGCGTGAGGTCGGTAGTTCAACTCTACCCAGGCCCACAAAGGCGGCATCGATTACCGGGCAAGAGGCGTTCGGATCCTCAGGCGATTGGCGATTGCTGAATTTCGATTGTGGATTCCCCGTTCAATCGACAATTCAAGATCATAAATCGAAAATTTCCTGGGGCTGTAGCTCAGCTGGGAGAGCGCCTGGTTTGCAACCAGGAGGTCGTCGGTTCGATCCCGATCAGCTCCACAATGCTGAATGGAGATGGCTTCTGTTCAGCAGGATTTTTGTTCTTTGACAATTGAGAAATGTAAACGAGTGTAGAGCGACTAGTAGTTTGGCGCCTCAAGCGCCAGAACAAACGCGTGAACACTTGTTTCAAAAACCTAAAGTTTTCTTGTCCAAAATTTTATCGATGCACCTTCATCTCGCGTAGTTCACGAGATGATCTGTCTGTGTATCAACAAAGATTCTTGGTTAAGTTACTAAGGGCATACGGTGGATGCCTTGGCACCAAAAGGCGAAGAAGGACGTGGTTACCTGCGATAAGCATCGGCGAGGCGGAAGCAGCCTTTGACCCGGTGATTTCCGAATGGGGCAACCCACTGCGAGTCATGTCGCAGTACTCATCGCTGAATTCATAGGCGATGCAGAGCAAACAGGGAGAAGTGAAACATCTCAGTAACCCTAGGAAGAAAAAACAAACGTGATTTCCCCAGTAGCGGCGAGCGAAAAGGAAAGAGCCTAAACCATCTGATACATTCAAGGTGACGACCGTTGTATCAGTGGTGTTGTGGGACTTTCAGGCCGAATCGTCAATAGGCCGTTGAGTTACAAATCATTTCATTAGCTGAATCTTCTGGAACGCTGGGCCATAGAGGGTGACAGTCCCGTAAGTTAAAATGGAATGACTCAAGAAAGGATCCCAAGTACCGCGGAGCAAGTGGAAGTCTGCGGGAATCTGCCAGAACCATCTGGTAAGGCTAAATACTCTTTGGTGACCGATAGTGAACAAGTACCGTGAGGGAAAGGTGAAAAGCACTCCTAACAGGAGGGTGAAATAGTACCTGAAACCGTATGCCTACAAACGGTTGGAGCAATCACGTCAATGCTTGCATTGGCGTGAGAGTGACAGCGTGCCTTTTGCTTAATGAGCCTACGAGTTGCTGGTACGTTGCAAGGTTAAGAGTCTCAGACTCAAAGCCGTAGCGAAAGCAAGTCCTAAATGGGCGCTTGCCCGCCGCAAGGCGGGATCAGTAACGTGCCGCAGACGCGAACCCGTGTGATCTACCCTTGGTCAGGGTGAAGTGAGGGTAACACCTCATGGAGGCCCGAACTGATGTGGGTTGAAAACCGCTCGGATGAACTGAGGGTAGGAGCGAAAGACCAATCAAACTCGGAGATAGCTCGTACTCCCCGAAATAGCTTTAGGGCTAGCCTCGTGTCATAATATTACGCAGGTAGAGCACTGATTGGGCTAGGGTCGTCACAACGATACCAAACCCAGACAAACTCCGAATAGCGTTAATATGTTTCACGGGAGTCAGGCGACGAGGGATAAGCTTCGACGCCGAGAGGGGAATAACCCAGACCGCCAGCTAAGGTCCCTAAATTCAAGTTAACAGAGAAAGGATGTTAAGTTGCTCAGACAACTAGGATGTTGGCTTAGAAGCAGCCATTCATTTAAAGAGTGCGTAATAGCTCACTAGTCAAGCGACTTGGCGCCGATAATACTCGGGACTCAAACTTGATACCGAAGCTGCGGATTTGCAGCAATGCAAGTGGTAGGGGAGCATTCCATCTACATCGAAGGTGTTCCGTGAGGGATGCTGGAGTGGATGGAAACGCAGATGTAGGCATAAGTAACGATAAGAAATGCGAAAAACATTTCCACCGAAAATCTAAGGTTTCCTGAGCAACGTTAATCGTCTCAGGGTTAGTCGGATCCTAAGGCGAGGCCGAAAGGCGTAACCGATGGAAAACAGGTTTAATATTCCTGTACCACTATGTAGTCGTTTGACCATGAGGGGTGACGCAGAAGTGAAGTCGAGCCAGCTGTTGGATGCTGGTTTAAGTCTGTAGGCGTTTCGGGTAGGCAAATCCGCCCGGAAGCTATCGCCGAGAGATGAACAGGGTGCCCGTATGGGCCACAACTCGACGTAACCATGCTGCCAAGAAAAACCTCGTATGGGAGACTGCGTGGTGACCGTACCGCAAACCGACACAGGTAGATGAGAAGAATATTCTAAGGTGCTCGAGTGAGCCGTGGTTAAGGAACTCGGCAAACTGACCGCGTAACTTCGGGATAAGCGGTGCCCCTTGTAGGTGATGGTGTACAACCAAAGCTGAAAGGGGTCGCAGTGAAACGGGCCAAGCGACTGTTTAACAAAAACACATGTCTATGCTAAGTCGTAAAGACGACGTATATGGACTGACACCTGCCCGGTGCCGGAAGGTTAAGGAAGTGGGTTAGCCGCAAGGCGAAGCTTGCGACCGAAGCCCCGGTAAACGGCGGCCGTAACTATAACGGTCCTAAGGTAGCGAAATTCCTTGTCGGGTAAGTTCCGACCTGCACGAATGGTGTAACGATTTGGTCACTGTCTCAA
>Ga0315286_10001165_pt1 | contig 23560 bp, 25 predicted proteins | sample YL17G10_0_MG_FD_205038 | JGI IMG/M metagenome (GOLD analysis project Ga0315286, IMG submission 205038) | Sediment microbial communities from Yellowstone Lake, YNP, Wyoming, USA - YL17G10_0 | ecosystem: Environmental > Aquatic > Freshwater > Lake > Sediment | place: USA: Wyoming | collected...
GTGGAGATGTCGAGAATCGAACTCGAGTCCAGAAACCTTCAGAACTTCGATACTACGAGTGTAGCTAGTGAACTCACCAGCAAGCTTGTTGGTAATCCGGACGAGCCCGGAACTGCGCCCCTAAGTATTCTTCTACGGTCATGCGCCCTTTAGGAGTGAAAGGCCATTGTACCGAACCTGGTCGCGCCTTCTGGGGTCGGTCAGCTTCCCAGTTGACGGATAGCAGAGGCCGTGAGGCTTGCTATCTAGCCCCGGTCAGGGCAGTCGCTTACGCGGCTGCGAGCATCGGGACAAACTCAACGTTGTCGTTGGCTTGTTTGTTGTTGCCCATTTTTACGTGGTCCTAGGCGCCACGACTCGCATCAAGGTTCGTCTTTGTCCCTGTCGAAACCATTTCATCCCCGAATGAGTGTTGCCGCCTTGTTGAAGGGCGGCCTCACCTGTCTACGTTCGCCTGCACCAAAAGTGCTTCACCAGATTGCTCTGAACAGCTTTCGCCGAGAGGATGGCTGACCCTCAATTCAACAGCTTCTTGCTCATTTTCTTGTGGGAGTCAACCGCCTTGGCGCGCTGCCGAATGTGGTCGATCACCTGATGTGGGATGAGGTCGCTTTTGTACATCTCCTCCACTGTTTCAGCGACGGTCAGTCCGTGAAGTTCCGCCTGGCAGACGGGGCAAGAGCAGTGCTCGATGGACACCTCGCCCTCGGGAGACACTCTGAACTGTGCGGACTTACCGTGGGCTGGACCGTGAATCTGCCCGTGGTCGTAGAACTTGCGCTCAACGGCGTCCCAGAAGGCGGCCAGGGCCTCCTCGTGTTCGTCTTGCAGAGCCACCAGGCGCTGGTGCGCTTTGTAGAGTCGCTCCCACTCAGAGAGCAGATTCTCGTCGAGGGTCCCGATTTTGACCTCACTGACGATGTGGAACTTGTTGTCGTCCATGGCCGAACTATAGCTCCTTCGTGGCTTCGAGGGCGTCGTGCGCCACCTTCTGGACGATGGGACGCGGGTGGCTATGACTGCCGTTCACGATGTAATCATCAATCGTCGCCTCCAGCGCTGTCCTCAACAGGCGTACGTACTTCCTCAACGTCTCCGGATCCGTCACTATCGGGTCCGGTTCCCGGTACGCTTTTTGGTGCAGGGACATTGGTCTTCTCCTTTTTGACTACGAAAATTTCTGGCGTGTCATCTAGGCACGCCCAGGAGTCGCAGCCGTCGATCAGCTGATACGCATCCGGGTGACGTTCGTATATCTCGAGCGATTCACGACTCGTCAAATTCTTGGCGTCGTAGGTTGCACGCCACGGGTGATCTTTTACAACGACCCATTCACCAACACTATCTCGAACTCCCCACGTGTAGATGTTCACGTACTTCGAAACTGGGTAAGACGAACTCCTCTTGGAGGGAGCGTCTTCTTCTTGTTCTGGCTCAGACTCTGGCTCAGGGGATACCAACACCGTCGTTGGCGTCGCCGTCTTCTTCCTCTCCTTCTTGGAAGGCAGCGGGATTTTTTTCAGAGCCTCCTCTGGGAGGAAGTCCAGCTGCGTCGTGGTCATCGAGGTTCTCCAACTGAAATTGAATTTCTGCCTCGAGGTCATCGCCCACGTGCTGCATGGACTCGTGAACCTCTACGGAGAACTGTTTGAACGACTTCCAGAGCTCGAGCATGGTCTCGCCCGCTGCGAAGCTCGTAGAATCGAACGGGCACTTGCCCTCGACATGATTGTCGTACGGATGGCTGCAGTGGGCGCAGCTCTTCTCCGCCTCGTAGATTCGCTCCTCGAGTTCCGAGGTCTTCATCTTGAATACGAGCCACCCACCAGAGCGGCCATCAGACCAGAGCTCACCGAGGCCCAGCTCCTTCGACCGCTCCTGCATGGAGGCCCACCAGCTGTCGCGGAGGCCTTCCTCTGCGAACCGAACCACTTTGTCCCGCATCGCGCCATCGAGAGCCTTCAAGGCGGCGAGTGTTTCCGGAGACAACTTCGGGTCTCCGCGATACTTTACGTTGATCGCGACACTTCCTTTGTAGCGATCAAGGAAGTCTGCTGTTTCCCCGCATAGTGTTAGGGCCACCAATTCCTCCTTTGAAGGGTATCTGTTTCACAGCCACCACCGGCACAGTGGTCGGACTGCTGTAGAGACGCGTCATGCAGGTGTCCAGGACTTCCTGGTACCCCTGAGCGAAAGTAAGAGCGCGATCACTTGTGGCCAACGCTTTATCTGCGAGGGCCAGGTATCCTTCACGCTCTTCTGTGACACGTACGAGCTTCTGTTCATACGTGTACGCTGCAGCGGATGCTCCCAGGCCGCCGAATGTAGCGGCGAACACGACTAGCGTCAGTGGGCGTAGCTGTACCATGCGGGGGTCTCCGTTGTTGGAATCCCCGGTCTTACGCCATTTGGGGAACAGTTGGAAGTCAGGACAAGACGCAGCTAGTTACGTTAGCATGATCTTGTACCAATTTTTTACACGCGCTTTAGAAGCCGTGGTCGTCTGAAGCACGGCCTCGTTTGCGATCCCGCCGTCCTCCACGATCACGCTGAGGAGCTTCCGACTCCCCACCACTAACCCACTGAGTTCGCCCCTTAGACGGGGAAACCAGCGTGGGTCCAGCGGCGGCACCAGCATCGGTAGCCTTGGCGTCCCGCCTCTTTTGCCGGCAGAGCTTGCACCTGCGGGGCTTGGTCAACCCTTTGGACGCGAAAAAAGTAGCCTCGCTTTCCGTAAAGGTGAACTCCGAACGACAGTCCGCGCAAACGATCACTTCATCTGCCATAGTGGTTACCGATGATTTGCTAAACGCGCTTCAAGCGCTTTCTTCGTGTCTGTGGACACCCCGACTGTGGGGTCAACTGAGAGTAGGCGGTCCACATGACCATGTTGCGCCAACCAGGAAACTTCATGGGGGATCAACTCAGAGTCGATCCAATAGAAGTCTTTGTGCGGCGCAAGCGCTTCAACCTTGGAGTCCACAAATCCCGCGACGTGTACTTTGTCCGCTGGGAGGGACAGCAAGCTTGCTGTGTAAACGGCGGGACCGGCGCCTCGGTCGGACAACCAGCGCACGTCGAAATGTTGAGTAGCCCAGTGTAGAAACGCCTTGGCGTACGGGGCCACCGCAGCGCCAAGGTATTCATCTCTGTCGTGTGACTGTGAAGCAGGGACCAAGACAGGCCCATCGAGGCCAATGAACAACTTCGGTTTCGATGGACCCGTCATCGGAGTGTTTTCTTACGGCTTCGGAGGCTCAACCGGAGGAATAGCCGGAGGAGGCGGAACAATGGACACAGCGGGAGCAACCACGGCGGCCTTGGCGGCGGCCTCCGCTGCCTTCTTCTCCTGGCGGACAGTCCACCACTCCATCACATCGTCCTTCAGCTCGATGAGCGCGGTGCCTGCGGTAGACGCCATGATGGCCACTTTCCAAGAGGCCATGTCCACCGGCATGCCTGCCATCGCAGCGGTCGACAAGCAGCCTCCAATCGCCGACAACCAGTTCAGGATCCAGCCCCCGAGCTTTGTGTCGAAGAAGAAGAACAGAATAGCCTCAATGAACGCCAAGAACCGATTCTTGGTGTCATCGGGGATCATCTTGTGCAGCCACTTCCCGCCGACGCGCATAGCACCGACAAAGAAGAACAGCATGAACATGGCTGCGAGCCAGCCGTTTCCAGTCTTCACCGCGGTGAAAAAACCCTTCGCCGACATCAGCGGAGCGTCGAGGGACGGCGTGATGACCTCTACGACGCCTGCGTCAGCCGAACCAGCGTCACCAGCGTCCACGCTCCCAGTCACCGCCATGGCGGTCATTTCCACGACTACAGTACCAGCGTCGATCTTGACTGGTGCCCCTGCGTCAGCAGAAACCGCGGACAACACGGTTCCATCGAGATTCATGTTGAGCTCACCCGCGTACTCAGCGAGCGCAACAGATGAAAGCAGAAGCAGACCAGAGAGAATGAACTTGTTCATGTGATGTTCCTCCGTGAGCCGGGCAACCTACCTCACCCAGGGACCGATGCACCAGCGTCCATTTCGCGGACGTATTCTAGGTCACCAGCCTTCGCTTCACGAAGTTTTACAGGGCCGTCGAGAATCTCAGCCGCGATCTCTTCGAGCTCTTTGAAGGAAAGCCCCTCAGTTATTCGAAGAGTAGCCACGGGGGTGTAGCCACCGGGAGCCGTCTCGAAGCGGTACTTCGCGAGTACGCCACATTGGAGAGGCGCGAAGGCGGAGAGGTCATTGTACTTCTCACCTCGAGCCTCCGCCTCTCTTGTGTAACGAAGAAGACGACGCCCCATCAACTGGAGAAAAGCCACCTCCGCGTGGGGTACTTTGGCCATAGCTATTTCTTCTTCTTGGGATCGTTGGCGTCGTAGTAGTCCCACGCCATCTTAGAGATGACATCGAACGCAGCAGGGTCCGGCTTGCCGTCAGCTCCGGGATACGACTCCCGAAGATTGATGCAGTACAGAGCTGCGGCGAAGACGCGGTGCTCCTTCGTCAACCCCCGCTCCGTGATGATGGGCTGATCAAACTTCACCAGGAGTTTGGTAAGCTCCGCGGCTTCGTCGATGAATTGCTGCTGTCGGGCAGCTTCTTGTTTTTGCGTGTCCGCCACAGACCCAGGCAAAAGCTCGCCTTCGATTTCGGACCAGCCTCCTTTACCGTCAGGGATACGCGTCTTTCGAGTGGCCGTCATTTGGGCGACACCTTGTTGCAGTGAGCGACGACGGAGTTACCCTCCACGATCTCAGGCTTCGCCGGAACGTCAGCTCGGTCCATGCGCCGGACCCCGGGAGGGAATGCAGGACCGCCAAGCTCCTCCAGCATGGGGTAGATCGACTTGATCGCGCACCAACCGTGCGCCGGGTTCTTGGTCTGCCCGCTCTTGATGACGTCGTAGTGCTGGCAATCCTTGCATTTCACTTTGTTCATTGTGTGCTCCTATTTGACGTACGGTCTGATCTGCAGAGCGACCAACATGTCGCGGACATCGGGAAACTGCTGAGACACTTCTCTAAGCGCGAGGGACAGGTTGTCAATGGCGCGGGGGACCAACCTATCATCGGCCACAGGTACGCTGATGGTAATCTTCTTCTCTCCGTCAGCTAGCACAATCGGGTTCGGCTGTTTGGGCGTTCCAACGTAAACACCCCACCCGTTCAAAATGTTGAGTACGCCTTCTCTCGAGCTGATGCGGTGCACGACGCCAATGACGGCGGAACGGGCGCGGGGGCTACCATCCTCACCATCATCTTGGACCCAGATAAACAACCCGGCGCGGATCCCGTTGAACTGAACGCAGTGCATCTCCGGGGCTTTGTCAGAGTCCCCTCGAACAGAGAAGTCCGTCGGCGTCTTCCTCGCAGGAGTTTCATCAACCGGTGGAGCGGCTGCCTGCCTCCAGGGGTCAAAGATACCCGCAACCTTTTTCAAGTTGACCGTCCCAGGATGATCGTTCCATCGAGGCTCGTATCAGCGCAGTTGGAGTGCTGTATCTCGAACTCTCCAGAAAACCAAGACCCCACCTCACGCGGATTGCTGGGGTTCGGCCCAATCTTTTCGATGATGTTGACGATCAGAACACGATCTCCGCGCTCAAACTTACGTCGACACTTGATGCAGAGAGTGCCGTCCGTCCGAGGGTAAATGTTGGGGGTTCCCATACGACTCCTATTCTCGATCTGCGCGATACCGGCAAAGAGCTCTTGCCGCCGCGGTGTGCCAGTCGTTGACACGGGTTAGTTGTTTGATTGCCGAAGGGAGATCTGCCAAAGGTTTTCTGGTTGGAAGAATGACGCAGGTTTCTGAAAGGCTCGGAAGCTTGTCTTGACGACAGACCCAGCGTTCAACGGCCCGAATGACAGCGAGCTCCAACGCGGCTTCAGGAGGGCAGCGGGGGTGGGCCGTGACCAAGGCCCAGCTCACTGCGGTACTGCGAATGTGCTCGTCGAGGGCGGCGTGCAACGACGGGTGGACCCTGTCACCGCGACGATACAGATACGCAGTCCTGCTGCGCCCGTGCAGGGAGTAGACGAATGACGGCTCCTCCGTCTTTACCGCGTAAATCACAGCGGCTGCGATCAGCTTCTTACCGGAGACCAGGTTAGCGGCTACTAGGTAGCGGACGTTGTCCATTCGGCCTCCGTTTCGGAATACTGAGTTTCTGATCACACCCCTTGCACTTGATACGCTGCCCAGGGGTTCCAACGCACCGCCGGCCGCAGGCACAGATGACCACCTTCGTGCCTACGGGCCGGGGCATCACAGCACTCCGTCCAAAAATTCAGAAACGCTTTGCCGGTAAAACGCTGCCAGGCTACAAATGTGGTCGACGTTGAGAAGGGAGCGACCCCCCTCGAGGGCGGTGTATTGGGACCTCGAGAGGTTGAGCCCCTTCGCAACGTCGTCCTGTGTGACTGCGTGCTCAGCTCGCATTGCCCGGAGGTGTTCCAGCAGACGTCGTTGGTGCTCCGGGTGCTGCACTACTTTTCGTCTTGGTTGCATGGCGTTCATTCCATTGCGCAAACACGCGCTGGATCACCTCGAAGTCGAAGACGTGATTATTGAACCCCGTAGAATCCGCGGCCAGTTTCCCGTACCCCCGGTACGACGTCTGCGTGGGAGACGGCTTGTCGGTGGAATTCCCCGTGAACATCCTCGAATCGAGAATGGCCAGGACTCCTTTGTCTGTGCTCGCTCGGATAAGGCGACCTGCGCCTTGCCTGAGCTCCGTCAGCATGTGCGGGATCTGCAGGCGGTTGAATACAGAGCTCTTCGCGGTTTGCGGCGAAACACCCTGCTTGACCTGCTCAGCGATGAGCTGTCGAGACCTCGCCTGGAGCACCGGGTCGGTCAACGCAGGAAAGGGCAGCTTGGTGATGACGACAAGCTGGAGCTTCTGCCCCTGTACGTCGACCCCTTCCCAGAAAGACTTCACGCCGAGCAACACGCTGTTCGGAGTGGCCATGTAGATTTTCAACGTGGCCGCCGCGTCGTCTTCCTGAATGATAAGCGGGTTGGGGAGGTCCTCTTCCAACAGCCCAACGTGCACGTCCATGAGATCCTGCTTGGCCGTGAACAAGATGAAGGCATTTCCGTTTGAGGCTCGAATGAGTCGAGAGACCTCATTCGTCAGCGCAGCGATGTACCCTCTCCGGTCAGGGGAGGTAGCTCCCACAGGAGCAGGTACGTGTCGCGGCGTGTAGAGGAGCGCCTGCTTGTCGTAGTTGAACGGCGTCCCCAGCACGAGCTCATGAATCTGCTTCGGAACCTGGGGTGCGCCCTCCTCGTCGTTGTAGCTCGCCCAGTTGAGCCCCAGCTGGTACTTGGCGTCATCGAACTTACCGTTGATGGCCATGGTGGCGCTGGTGATCACTACAGACGGAATCATCTGAAGCTTGGGCCCGACCAACTTGCCTACGGAGATTGGCGCCAGCGTCAACCGCTTCTGACCCTTCTCCGACGTACCAACGTAAAGAACAGTGTTGTCCCCAGGATCTCTGGAGAGGTTCAGCGTCTGTCCAGTACGCTCGATGTTCTTCTTCAGCGAGAGAACCGCCATCAGGCGAGTGCGGTCGGCCTTGTCTGTGATCTTGGTGATGTCCCAACCTGGGAGCGACGACCAACCGAGGCTGTCCGCTTCTTTAGCCACTTCGACGGACAGCTCAGCCAGCACCTTGCCTGTCTCTCGCCCGAGGTCCCCAAACGGGTCCTTCGGAATTTCACCCTCGGTACTCTCGAGCTGAGCGAACATCGCCTGCCAGGAGTCCTTCAGGGCACGGTCAAGGCCACCACCGACACCCGCTGCGTCGATCTGACGAATCAGTCTCGTCGTAGCGCCTTGGGTGAGGACGCTGGAGAAAGCCGCCCTGAACGATGCCGGAGCCTGATGCGCTTCATCGAGGATCAGCGTGGTGTACGGGCCGATGATGACGCCAGGGCCGAAGCGCAGGTCGTACGCCACCACGTGATGGTTAGTAACGATGATGCTCGCCTTGGCCGCGGCTTGCTTCGCCCGCCAGAAACCACACTTGGGACCAACGCCCGGAACATCGTAAGCGTGCTCACAGCTCTTTCCGACGCAATCTTCTGCGGTCACGTCGAACAAGTACGGCGGACGCTTGCCAGGAAAATCTGACAAATCTTCACCGGGACTGTTGTTGATCCACGCATCGAACTGCGCTTTGTCCAGCGGCTCAAGCGACGTATCCGCTTTCAACCGACAGGCGTAGTTGCTCTTTCCTTTGAGGAGAGCGATACCGATGCTTTCTTCCCCATGCCGCTTACGAATGAATGGAAGATCCTTTTCCGCGATCTGGTGCTGCAGATTCTTTTTGGCCGTGGAGATGACGATACGAGGTTTCAGCGTCTTCTGTTCGGCCAGTTTACTGGGTAACGTCCCCTTGAAATTCTTGACGTGGTACCCTGAGTCCTTTGCCGCCGTGTTGATGGCAGGGACACCGTAAGCATCGCTCTTGCCAGATCCCACAGGAGCTTCAATGAAAGCGATGGCGTGCTCACGAATCACTTTCTCTACCAACCGGCCCATGTGCACCTGGCCTGTTCGAATGTCTCGACCGGGAGCTCCATGTTGACGCAAAAGAAAATCGTCTGAATCGAACGTCAGCGCGCTACCGCACGCGTTGCACTGCCTGCCCTTGGGGGCATCTTCCACCGTCAAATTGAATCCACAGCCGACGCATCGCATTGCTGTTCCTTTTCCGCTTTACGCGGTATACCCTGAAATGGTTTATCCGGGCAACATCCTGTTTCCACCCTCCTTGTACCAAAGCAAGGCGTTCTTTTAGGAGCACTCATGGCACGACCGACAATCGGCGATTTCCGCGGTACCGAGCAGAACAAGCCCCGGCCGCCTCCCGTGGCTGAGAGCGACGCTCCGAAGCCACAGACGCCAACGGAAGAGGGAGCCGGGGAGGAGACGAAAGTCGTGGCGGCGGAAGCGGAGAAGCCGAAGGAGGAAGCTGAGTTTCTGACCCCGGTTGAGATGTACAGGAAGCGTCTCGAAGAGCTGAAACTTCCTCTCAAAGAAGCAGAGCTCATCTACGACGCGGTTCTCACCAAGGGTTACTACGAAGAGTACGTGCGCCTTCGCGGCAACAGGAGAGCCGTACTCCGTACGCGCATGTACGAAGATCACCTGCGGCTTCAAACAACGCTCGAAATGACCAAGCCCCAGCTGGCCCTCAGCCAAGACGAAGTCATCACCCGTTTCAACCTGGCGGCCTCTCTCTACGAGTGGGACGGCAAGCCTCTGAAGCACGCCACGGATGAGGACTTTGACGTGGTCATGGCCTTGGTGAAGAAGTTGCCCGGCCCCATCTTCACGGTGCTCTCTCGAGAGCTCTCCAAGTTCGATTTCAAAGTGATGGCGGTCTTCGCCGAGGGCGCTGACGAAAATTTCTCCTAGCCCCGCGGCGTAACGCTCGGGCTTACGCCTTTGCCCGAGGGGTTCCTTTGCCCCCGCGGGGCTCTGCTCAAGACAAAATTCTGGCGCTGGTTCATCAAAGAGAGCGGTCGGAGCGCTTCTCTTTGGTGGCGCTTTTTGCCAGAATTCTGGGAGGGGGGCTCGGGATGCGTAGCGACTCCCTTGAGGCTATGCTAAACGCCTACAAGGACGAGCTCACCCAAGTCAACTACACCCCAGAGTACGCAGAATACCAAAGACGCCGCAAGAAGACCCTCGCAAGCAGAACAACGAAGAAGAAGCTGGCGGACGATGCGCTGTTGAAGAAGCTGGAGGGATTCACTGCTCCAGAAGAAACGGCCCCCCAGACAAAGGCGGGTGCGAGGAGACGGTAATCCATGGCGGACGACGGATCCTTCAACTCAATGCAAGCGCAGCTTGGTCTCGTCGGGGGATCAAGCAGCTTCAATCCGCTCGGAATCGCGACGCCTGCCCCCCCACCCCCTCCGATGGTGCGGCACCCTGGTGAAATCTCGACGGACATCGTTCGCCAGACTCAGACGCAGATGGCCACGACGCTGCAGACGACTTCTGCGATGCGCCTGGGTGGAATGGGAGGCGTGGCTTTTGGTGGCGGAGGTGGCGGGGGACCCGGCGGAATCGGCGCCATCGGCGCATTCGCCCACCAGTATCAACAGAACATGCTGGGGATCAACCAGCAGCATGTCGGTGCTTTCTCTGCGCAGATGATGGGCAACATGAGCGGCATGGGCGGCGGGTTCCAGCCAGGGATGATGCCGCATCCGGCGATGATGACTGCTCCGGGAATGGGGATCTACCGTCCATTCCCGCAGCAACAGGGGCCAACGGTTTCTCCGTTTCCTCAGATGCCGATGTTTCAGACGCCGTTCACACCAACGCCTCCGCCGCCACAGTTCCAGACGCCTCTGGAGCTCTCGAATAGCATGGCGATTCAAGCGGGCCAGAGACGCACCGCGGCGGCGTTCGCGGCGCCAGGTGTAGTGGCTCGAGGCGCGGCGGACGTTGGCGTCGGATACATGGGCGCGGGCGCGGGAGCGGCGCTTGGCGCCCGATTCGGTCCCATGGGCGCGTTGATCGGCGGAGGCCTCGGTATGGCCGCCGGAGCTTTCGGTTCAGAGCACTTTGGGATGGGAGCCGCGGCACAGAACATCGTTGACCGGATGAACCCCTTCCGAACGCAAGCAATCCGAGGCCAGCAAATGCTGGCGGCGTCCCAGGACTTTGTAGGCAGCGGCCCCGACTTGAACATGATGACAGGGCGGGGCTTGAGTACCCGAGGCGCGAACCAGCTCGGCCGGAGGCTCGAAGAAACAGCCTACAGCACACGGTTCCAGAGAGAAACTGGAGGAGCCTTCTCCGCGCAGGACCTCACCAAGATTACGCACGTAGCAGGACAGCAAGGGCTGATGAACGATGCGCAGTCCGTGGATCAAATTCACGACCGTGTGAAAGGCATCGCCAAGTCTCTCGTCAGCTTCATGAAAATCGCCAACGAGCCCAACGTCGTCGAAGCTCTGAAGTCTATGGGGCGGATGCGACAAATGGGTCTGTCGATGGGCGAAACAATGGATATGGCGATGGAGGCTCGCCAGTACTCTCGCATGGCGGGAACCAGTGTTCGCGGGATCATGGAAACTGGAGGTGCCCAGGGGGCGATGATTTTCCAGCAGCAAGGACTCTCTGCGGGTCTCGGTATGCGTATGGGAATGGGTGCAATGGGAACCGCTCAGTCTGCGGTGGCCAGCGGCACATTCAGCGCACAGCGGCTAGGAATGCTCGGCGGCGTACAGGGCGTGGCCCAACATGAAATGGAAAGCTCCGCGGCCTTCCTGAAGCAGCCCATGATGGCGATGGCCATGTCGAAGATGGGCGCCGGAGGAACGTTCAAACTGGACGCGGGAGCGCTTCAAGGCATGATGTCCGGAAGAATGGACATCCCCCAAATGGCTTCAAGGGGTGTCAACAACCTGCTCGGTGCGGTTGATCAACACGGCCGCGGCGCATTGGCGATGGCCCAGTTGCAGAGTACAGAAATCTCAGACTCCATCGGACGGGCGCTTGGTCCTCGTGGCGTTGAGATGGCGAAGATGAATCAGATCGGCGCCATGCGAAAATTCCTTGGCGGCGACAAAAATCCCGGTGGCTTCGTCGAAGCGGCGAAAGCGATGGGGATGACGGACGATCAAGTAAAAGTGATGATGGACAAGGCTAACAGCCCTGGATACTTTGAAGATCAAAAACGTCACATCCAGATTCGTAAGATGGAAGTCCGTGGAATGGAGGCCGAGCAGTTTGAGAGAAACCGGCCGACGTTCATGGAAAGAAATATCACCGGGGACACCGCGTTGGGAAGAGCGGGCCGCTACAGCGCTGGCGCTGTGCGTGACGTGGGCGAAGGGCTCTCCAATTTTTTTACGGACATGGCGCAGGATCAAGAACTCGCGAAGGTCGGCCAGTTCAGCTCACGGACGGACAAGCGACTCCTCATGTCGAACGACGAGCTCCGCTACGCGAAAGAGCAGGGGCTCTCACATAGGCGTGGTCCCGCTGTATCCTCGAGCCGGAGTGGCCTTGGCGGTCTTTCTGACGCGGTGTTGGGCGTTCGGCAGGACACCCGCCAGTACTACGCCAACCAGGGCGGCGTGCTCGGGGGTCTGTTCGGAGGACAGGGAGGCGGAAGCGCCCTCGTGGGTGACGTCATGGCGGTCGGAGCTCGCCTGCTAGCTCCAGCGGGATTGATGGCCACCCCCGCTGAGATGGAACGCGCAAACGAAGCTACCGGAAAACAAGACGCAGAAATTGCGAGTGGACGATTCGCGACGGCGGAAGAACGCGACGCTAACGTGAAGAAAGTTGGCGCCGGGGGGTCGAGGATGGTCTCCTCATTGGCGGCGGGGATCGCCAAACTCGCGGACAGTAAAAAGAACTTCTTCGGTAGTGGCGGTAAGATAGATCCTGCCGACGTAGACAAACTGATCGCAGAGCAAGAAAAAGCAGAAGGAAGAACATTAGGCGCCGAAGAAAAGAGCGCGTTGCGAAAAAACGCGTTCGAAATGGCGAGGGCTTCAAGCACGAATATAGATGCGTTCGCGGGAAGCGAAAACGTCAACATGCGAAAGAGTCTTGCCACCAAGGAGAACCTGGCCTCGGAACAAGAGAAGGTCGTCAACAAGGCCCTAGGTGATACCGCGTGGTTCAACAAAGAAGGTCGACAAAAACTGATTGAGAGCGCCCTGGGCGGAAGTGAAGGAGAGCACGGGGAGGCGGGCATTGGCTCTAAGTCAGGTGCGTACGCTGCCCTTGTCGCTGCAGCGGCTGACGATCCGAATAACGCGGAGCTCCAGGCCTCGCTGCAGGCCATGCGCAATGAGTTGCAAGATATGGGTCCAGAGGGACAGCGTATCATAGCGGCGGGAAACACGAAGAAAGAAAAAGCTAAAGCGGACGGTACGATTGGCGATCTCCGTAAGCTCGGAGTCACCTTGAACAAGGACGCTGCGGGTGACACGACAAAGATTTTCAAGGCGGCCAAGGAACTTAAAGACAACATCGTTGGCAACAAAGCCGCGGCTAAGCAAAGTGCGGGGTACGCGGCGATTACCGGGAAAAGCGCATCAGACTTTTCTGGGAAATCTGGCGCAGAAATTCTCGACGAACTCTCGGGAAGCGACACCTCAGAGCTCAGCCCCGAAGCTAAAGCTGCGGTGGATGCATGGAATGCGGAGAAAGACCCCGGCAAGAAAGCAGCAATCGCGGCCAAGTTTGAAGACTTGGGTCTCGAAAGCGGGCATCTTGATGAAACAGAAGCGGTGGGTGGTAAACGCGCTTCCACCGACAAGGCTGCCGATGCGGCAAGATCCGGCATCGTCAACACCCAACAAGCGATGAACGAGATGTTCCCCAAAGCGGTGAGCACTTTCAGTGAGGCCTCCCAAGCCTTGCTCGACGCTGCCAAAAAGCTAGGGGGCTCTGTGGACAAAACATCGCTGGGTATTCCGGCTGAGACGGGGGCCTACTAATGGCGACTGAACGAGTGCAGGTGATCCTTCCGACTGCCATCAACGTGGTGACGGCGGTCAACGAGGTCCTCATCACCAGGAAGAAGGAAGGTCTTTCAACTGAGATCAAGCTCCCCAGCCTACGTCGTCGCGCATTGCTCATCGTGAAAGAGGCGGGCGCGCTGTCCATTCAGATGCTCGTCAAATCAACCGCTACCGATTACAACAGGTAACCAATGGACGAACGTACTAAATGGGACATCGTAGCGGGCGGCGTACCGTTCAAGCTAGACAACGATAGCCTCCCCACGAACCCGCTGTATAAGATCCTCCCCCCTCGCGGTGTCTTTGGAGAGTTTCCAGGGGCGACACCAAAGTACGCGCTCAACGACAAAAATCCATCACCCGACTTCCGCGAGACAATGGCGCGGATGTTCATGGCGGTGCCTAGCTACACAGAGTTCGTCAAGGAATCAGCCCTAAACGCGAACGTAAATCAGATCGCTACCGTCTTGGGCGGAGAAGCCACGAACGGGGGAACGACGGGGGGCAACGGTTACGTCGACTTCCTGCTCCAGAGTGTACAGCACTCGTTTCAAGAGAAAGCGCAGGTCGTCGAAGTACTTGCGGATGATCACGTCGCCTACTTCTTCGGACAGGCCGCGCCCACGTTCGCGTACGGAGGGACCCTGCTCAACACGAAGCAGGACGACCAAGCGTCGAACATGCAGCTGCTCTACGCCAACTTTGGTCGCGGCAGCCAGTTGGCCGCGAGAAAAACACTCATCAGTCTGCGGTACGACGGGATCTTCGTATCTGGCGTCATGATGAACCTGCAGTACTCGCTTAACGCTGAAACGGAAATGGCGGTACCGTTCAGCTTCAATCTCCTGGTCAAGCAGTTTCAGATTCTCCCGAACAAGTACACCGGGCTCGTTACGCTCAGCACGGCGTTCGCCACCAGAGACAACAAATACCAACCGTTCTCACAAGGAGGTATCGCCCCGGGCGAGGACCCCGCGGAACCTGAAGCTGACCCCGGGCCAGCGGCGAAAATAGTCCCAGCGGCCACGGGGGCTACGGCCACCGAAAAAGCCGCTGCCGCCGCGAATGCTGGTACGAATGTGGTCGGAAAACTTAAGGCGAAGACCGTTCGCATACTCCCTAAGGGAACACTCTCGACCCCAGCAAACACCGCTAGATTGGGTGGCTAATGGCAATTTTTCCATTCGTAGGCACAGGAACAGACGTCGCCGACTTCACGGTGGACGACGTCATCATCTCGTCGCCCCTCGTGAAAGGGGAGAAGCGGCTGTACTCCCCGTTTCCGTACCCCGTTCTCGATACCTGGAGGCGGCACGCGCTGAACTCGGTGGCGACGCTCCAGGTGCTCAGCACCCAGTGCCGCATCACTCTTCTGTTCGCGCTCGAAGCGGACATGCACATCGTGTTCTACGAAGTCACGGACATTGACCCTAAGCTCCTTGCTGGGCGGTACAACTACAAAAAGAAAGCCAGCCTGGTAGATCAAGAGTTGACGACACCGTACACGCTGTCGCGCCTGGCCATGGCGGAGCTCAGGCAGCAGCAGATCCCTGAGCAGTACGTGGAGCTCATTCAACAGCGTGTGGAGAGCGACACCCTCAACCACCGCATCGCGGGTCTTTGCGCGGCGGTTTACCTCACAGCGCTCATCCTGGAAGAAGCGGAGGCGATCAAGTGAGCGACTACGTAGGGCTGCCGCACCGCGGAGCGTGGCTCGTCTACGTAAACGGCATTGAAATCCCCTGCACCTCGGTTAACGTGAGCTACGGTGTTGGGGTGATCCCAGAGGCCTCTCTTTCTTTTCCACCACACAAGCTGCTGCATCGGCTTGGAACCGAAGACCGTGTCGAAGTTGTCGTCTTCTACCTCGACGACTTGGCCAATCCCACCAAGCCAGAGTTCCGCCTTCTCTTCGAAGGGGAGATCATCGGGTGGTCTTACACAAGCTCAAGCAGCGGCCGGCAGATGACGTTCAACGCTATCGCGGACATCGCCATCTTCACGCAGTTGTACTTCTTCTTCCTGAACAACGTCGACTCCATTGCCTCATTCGTAGCGCAGAAATCAGACGTGGCGGGTGTCCCTCAGGCTGGAGCCGTGTATCCCTTCTCTCTGTTCAAGAAAGGACTCCTCGTAAAAAAGGGCGGCGTCGATCTGGCGAACCCCCCACTACCAGACGTAACCAAGCCATTTGAGATCCTCTACAACGTCATCCAAGGAATGGTCGACACCCGTATTGACGCTCGTCTTCGAGCCATCCCCTCGGTCAACTTCTTCGCTCGCTGGGTCCGAAAGCGGAACTTCATCAATCGCTTTGCTGCGCTTCCCCTGTTCGAGGATGGGGCTGGCGACGCCAAAGTATTTCCGATCCTCCAGGCGGCACAGGCCAATTCGGCGATGCAGGCCATGCAACAGGGTATCGGACAAACCATCGGAAACGCGGGCACGATGTGGGAGGTGCTCCAAGAAGTCTTCGGCCACGTCCTCTTCGAAGTCGCGATGCTCCCCACCGCTCCGTGTGCTCGAGTACGCCTGGAAGACGGAAAAATCCTCACGGCCGGCGAAGTTCCACCTCCGCAGGATGCTGAACTGAAGAAGCTCTTGAAACTGAAAGGCGAACGCATCGCCAGCGAAGTGAAACCAACAGAGCCCGTCCGCCTCATAAATTACTTCGTAAAGCCGCAGATGTTCTTTGGCATCGCGCCGTCGTGCAACATCATGTTCCCGAGCATGATCACAAATTACGCGTACTCAGAGAGCTACGTTGCGCAGCCGACTAGGACGTACGTCAACGACCAATTCTTCTCAAGCCTCCTCAGCCAGAACGCGGCTACAACCTCTGCGCTGACCTTCGGTTTCCCGGAAGACGTGGGAGCGGTACTGCGCTCAAAAATGGGGGACCCTCAAGCAAGTGCAAACGCAGCCGCAAAGAAAGATGGAAAACCGGCAGTAGGTGCGTCGAAAGCTAAGAACCCGTCGAGAAGCGGAAAGAACATGTTGGTGTTCCCCGAGGAATTCTTCAAGGGACCTGTGGTCCACCGCATGCCCGTACCTGCTTGGTTCACGCTCCTGAAGAACAAGGAACCTTCGACCTCAAGTACCGCCTCCACACAAGCGGACCCCGCCAAAATCGAAGAGTCACGCTCGTTGGGGGTTCTGATGGCGAGCTACGTCGAGTGGGAACACTTCCGAGCTCGGTACGAGAAGCGCGGCGGCGCCGTCAACATGGCTTGGAACCCCTACGTGGTCCCGGGCTTCCCCTGCGTAATCTTCGATCAAAAGGCCAGCAGCTTCCACACCGTCGGGTACCTCAACAGCGTTCAGCAGTCGCTGTCACAGTCCGGCATGAGCACGGCCATCAACTACACCATGTCGCGCACAATCCCAGAAATGCTCGACCTCTTGGGAGCGGACCTGAAGCGCAACCCCGGCAAGGTGTTCGGCTCAGCGCCCCTCGAGCCTGTGACCCCCGTGCGAGACATCATTCAGGACTTCGACAAGGCGGAAGAGTTCTACAACGCGCTGTTCTTCCAGCGCGAGCCCATGGACAAGGGCAAGAAGGCGTCGTTCGACTTCCGCGAGGTCATCGGTTACGCCAGAGACGACGGCGGTGTGGACAAGATCAGCATCGAGGCACACGACGTCCCAATCAAGACCATCGAACCAAACGCAACGACTACGACCCAGGTATACACCAACCTGGTCGGCGACAGAGACGTTGCGCCGCTTCCTGGATTTGTTCCCGTCTTCAACCAGTACGACACGGCCATGCGATACGTGGCCCGGCCAATCTGCAACATCACGGACTACGTTTCGTTCCTCCATGGGGGTACGCCCCTGCAGGACCTCATGGAGCCGGACGACGACGCCAACGGCAATGCCCTTGGGCCCCAGGTGGTCGCCGGAGATGGGCGCTACGGAAAGGTGGTCTACTTCAAGCGGATCAAACGACTGATTCAAGGACCGGGACCAACCCCAACAGACGCGGAGCTCGGCGTCTCTGGCACAGGGAAAGATGCCAAGGCGTACGAAGGCGCTCCCTCTGGGGTGCAGATTCAGGCGCAGACCCGTGCTGACTGGGACACCGCCCTTGAAGCATACCGCGCTGAGATGTACAGCCGACAGGGACCGCAAGAATGAACCCGCTCAAAACCACAGACCTGGAGCTCTGGCGCCAGTGGAAGAAGACTCGGGCCCCGGCGGACCTTCAACGTCTTCTTACGCAGATGAACCCGATCTTGCTTCGGGAAGTGAACAAGTGGGCACCGTCGATGTCACGCTCGTACCTCGAGGCCGAGGCTAAGCGTCTCGCTGTCGAAGCTTTCGAGACCTACGACCCGAATCAAGGGACCGCGCTTTCGACGTACATCGCCAGCCGTCTGCCAAAGCTTTCCCGCGTCGTCTACTCGACGCAGAACACGGCCCGGCTCTCAGAGACCAAGAACCTGCTCTTCCACACGTACCACTCAGCGTCCAACGACCTGAGGGAGCGGCACGGACGTGAGGCAACGAACGACGAGCTCGCTGACCACCTGGGCTGGTCGCCAAAGAAGCTCGAGACGTTTCAGCGGCAAAGCCAGCGCAAGGAGTTCGTCGAATCAGAAGACCACCCGGAGGTCGACGACGCTGAGGACCACTTGGTCGACTACATCTATCACGACCTCACTCCGCTCCAGAAGAGCATCTTCGAACACAGCACGGGCTACCAGGGCAAGGCGAAGCTCTCGGGCGACGCCATGATGAAGAAGCTGAGCATCACGCAGGGGCAGCTGAGCTACCAGAAGACGCTCATTGTGCAGGCGGTCGAACGCGCCAAGGCGGGGAAACATGGCAGCTAAGGAATCTCCGAACCAACTGGAAGAAGCGCCTCCGGCGAACCCCACCGGATCAACCTACGACACACTCAAGTCGTACATCACAGGCTTCGGGAAAAAATCATTCGAAGCGGCCAACGCCGTGGCGTCTCCGTCAAGTAGCGGCCAAATTACGCTACCGCAGTTGATCGAATCCACGCAGACGGGTTACGTCAAAAAAGCCTCAATGCCGGTGCTGTGCTGCACGGTGGGCTCGCATCTCATCGAGAAGAACACGGCGTACGACTACATCCTGATGGCCAACGCCGCGGCCAAAGATGGCATCACACTTCAGATTCGCTCAGGCTTCCGGTCCATGGAGGAACAGACTCGTCTGTACAATGAGCGCAAGAATCCAGCGGTAGCCAAAGAGAAGGGAGTCGCGGCGGAGCCAGGAACGAGCAACCACCAATCTGGTATCGCGCTCGACCTCGACGTGAAGATGCACAAGTCCGACTACATCGCGGGAAGGCGTTCCGCTGAGTACTTGTGGCTCGAAAAATACGGCTCAGAATTCGGCTTCGACCACGCAGAGGGGGCGAAGGTCAACGAACCGTGGCACTGGACACATCTCCCAAAGACCATCGTCGGGGTCAACGCCTTTCACTCGGCTACTGGATTGGCGGTTCTGACCGCCGACACGGCCACAAATGCCGCGGCGAGCAACCAGACGGGTACACAGAAGCTCCTCAACCGCACAGGGCACGACGCTACGATGAGTCTCGCCCGCTCGTCCCTCTTCTTGGAATCGGGGCGCCAGGACTTCTTCGCAGAAAGGTCGATCTTCAACGCGAACGCCAGCAACGGCGTCAGCGCCCTGGTGGGTCAGCTCGAAGCGGCTAAACTGACCCTCGAGGAGGAACCCAAGGGCTTCAACAAAGAAAGCCTCTTACCCCACAGCTACGACTTTACGACCGGCCTCTGGGGCGACAACAAGTTGGTGTAGACACTATGGCCACTTACGACATCCACTTTCAAATTGTCCCCGAGGAAGAGCAGGTCACGGCGAATGGCCGGGTCTTCACCTTTGGGTACGCCAGTGCGGTGGGAGTCAAGGGCGCCCAGAAATTGGTGAACCGCTGGCTCAAGTGCTTCTGCACATTGAAAGGAACGGACCTGCTCGACGTGACCTACGGAACAGGCTTCCCCGACATTCTGGGATCCAACGTCAGCAGGCAGCAGGACTTCACGGACGCCATGGTGCTGTTCGTCAACGACTGCAACAAGCAAATCATCGCCTTCGACCTGGCCCAGTTTCCCCCGGACGACGAGCGCCTGGCTTCCGCCGTTCTGACGAACGTCACCCCTCGCGGAGCGGACGGGTACGATGTATACGTGACCTTGAAAAATATCGCCGGAACTCTCCTTACGGTCCAGGTACCGACGGGAACGACGCGTACCTGAGGAGCTTGAGAAATGGCGACGATCACCATCGATGAACAAGCTCTCAAAGACGCCGACGCGTTTCTCACGGCGTACCTGTCTGAGAAAATTCCAGACGCCGACTTCAGCGAGGGCGGAGTCATCCGAGACTTCGTCATCACGGCTCTCGCGCACATCTTCGCGTTCCTGGAGCAGGAACGAAAGACGACACGCAGCCAGCAGTCGCTGCTCGAACTTTCCACGCAGACCGACGACGAATCAGTCAAAGACGCCGTCAACGCGCTTCTGTCCAACTGGTTCATCACCCGCAAGGCTGGCCGCACGGCTCGTCTCACGGCAACGCTGCACTTCTCCCAGGCCGCGGACATTCCACTGTCGACGACAACGCGTTTCTTTCGAACGGCCGACCTGGTGTTCGTCCCGGACATCACCACGGCCTACGTCATCCCGGCGTCAAAGCTCACGCCGACGTACAACGCCAGCAACGTCGTCACCGAATACACCGCTACCGTGAACTTGGTCGCCCAGGACGTGGGCACGGACTACAACGTCCCAAAGGGGCGCTTCCTCCAAGCGGATCAATTCAGCCCTTTCTTTACCTACGCCGAAAACCAATCACCTATCGGCGGAGGCCTGAGCGTCGAGAGCACGACGGACCTTCTAGCCCGGGCCCCGACAGCCATTTCAGTACGCAACTTGGTGAACGCTCGGTCCATCGACACGGTTCTCCGTGAGACCTTCTCCGGCATCTCGAGGGTGCTCTCCATCGGGTTCGGAGACCCAGAGATGCTTCGGGACTATTCCAACGAATCCGTCACGCGCCTGCGAATGCACGTTGGCGGGTTCACCGACATCTACGCCCAGCTCCCCGTCACCGAAGTCGTGGAGACCGGCTCTCTGGGGGGAGTCTACACCCGGCCAGACGACGTCATCGCTGTGTTCAAAGACGCAGCAGCCAATTTTTTAGGCGTGCCTGTCGTACTCGAGGGGGACATCCTCCGAATCGTGAACGGACTCGCCGACGCCCCACGCGAGTACATCATCGACACGGTGACAGCTACCGAGATCACCGTAAGCCCCCGCGCTGCGTTCTCTGCCCCGACAATCGAAGCGCTGCCATCGCCAGGGACATTCTGCAGCTACACCATCGGTAACGTCGCACCCAACTTCAGCGACAAGCGTTCCGTCATCGCCACGCTCGTTTCGGGCGGGCAGACCGCCCGCACCATTCAAACGCCTTATCGCATCACGCTGCAGGGGCGCCCGCACTACAAGATCAAAAAGATCGAGCTCTACCAGACAAGCTCCCCTACGGCCATCTCGTACGCAACGTCCCGCGTGAACAACGTACCTGGAGCCAACGAATACCGGGTCATCGGCGTCGTACCCGCGAATGGGCAATCGGCGCTGGCGGTTGACCAGATCGAAGTGGACACGAGCTTCGCGGGCCCAAACTGGGAGATGCGCGTAACTTACGACACGCTCGTAGGGTACGACGAAGTACAAGCCCTGATCACAGACCAATTTGAAAGAGTCTTGGCCTCCAACCCGTTGGCCAAGGGCTACACGCCGGTCTACATCACACTCAGCATCGGGTACCGCCTCAAAGTGGGCGCAACGGCGGCGCTCGACAATGCCGCCATGTCCGCGTCGCTGGCCACCTTCATCAACACGTTCGACCTGACCAAAACGCTAGACCTCACAGCTATTCAGCAGAATGCCCGAGACAACTTCCCGGACCTGGGCGTCATCGTCAGTCCGACCATTCTGGCGTACGACCTGTTCGCTCCAGACGGGCAGGTCTACAGCTTCGATACCAAGGACATCGTAACGGTGTACCCGTCGTATCCCGAGAACAACGCCCGGCTGACCAACGGCGGAGCCGCTTCGCTCACGGCCATCAGGACGCCAATCGAGAACGCGGACCTCGACCCCACGCTACCGGGGGACAACGAAGCCCTCTTCGCCGCAGCGAACAGCACGCTCAAGGACCAACTGTTCGAGCTCGGGTTGAGTGACCGCATGCTCATCTACCTGACAAGCGCGGACTCCATCACATTCACGTTGGTCCCCTGACCCATGGCATTGATCGGCAACAACGCAGACACGTTGCTCAACGGGCTCTCTGCCTTCTGGCATCGGTTTTTCAGGGACATCAAGGACCTTCAAGCAGCGTACGAAGGTACGGAGATGTTGCTGGGACAGGTGTACCTGAACTTCTTGAGCGACGTGCTCAACACCAGCATCGTTGAAGCCCCGTTGTTCCGAAAAGAGTTCTACAAGCTGATCACAATCAGAGAAGACCAGCTGGTATTCCACGAGCAGGGGAACATCAGCGGTACTCCACCGCTCCCAACGTTCTACGGAAATCCTGGGACAGACCGCTACGTCTACACCAGCGACACGTTTTTCAACGACATCCCGCAGATGCAGGACACTCTCTTCGCTCCGAAGGCAACACTTGAAACGGGACTCGACTACCGCGTGGTTGGCGGAGAGCTCCAATTCAAAATTGACCCAACGAACCCAGTCCTCAACGGGTTTGCGCATCGACGGGTGACCATTGCCATCGGAGGAAAGTTCACCAGTACGACAACGACGAACTGGATCGCTGCGGGCGTAGAGAAGGGAGACACCCTCTACTTCAGTGAAGCGGTGGACCTCGGTGTAGGATCTCTTCTCAACGTACAAGATACCGCGCGCAGCGCGACCATCGTTCACGTCACCGCTGAACACTTGACGGTCTCCATCGACACGCCGTTTCCAACGTTTCCAGCGGGAGCGGAGCCCACTGGGTTCTCGTGGCGGGTCATGCGCCAGAGGGACGACGGTGTCTACAACCCCTCGCTTCCGCGCTCCTTGGGAGGAGCGGCTCCGTACATCGACGGACAAATCGCAAAGGTCAACGGCGTCGGGTACACGACTCTTGAAGTCAGCGAACTGGCCCTTTGGGCGGTGGACTCCAAGGTCGACGACCTCACACTCTACAAGACGTACGGCTACTTCTTCACCAAGCAGCAGCTGTCCACCGAAGCGTACCGCTCCCTCATTCGTGGCCTCATGCAGCTGTACATCCTGGGCCCCGCTTTGGCGCGACTCGAAAGCGCGCTCAACTTGACCGCGGGTCTTTCCACCATCCGAGAAGAAGGCGAAATCCTCGAGGGATACGACAGCGGAGTTCTTGACACAGGCACCACAGGAATTCTGATCGGCAACGACATCTTCCAGGTACCCACAAGCATCTTCGCCCAATCTTCGGTTGGTGGGTACATCAAGATCACGGACTCAAACTTCTCAAACAACGTCGGAACGTTCAACATCATCGAGTACGTGGGACCCACGCAAGTCGTGCTCAAACCAGTGCTCCCGTTCACCATTGACACAAATTTGAAATGGCTGTTCACCCGCACAAACAAGCAAACGGTCACGACGTCAGAGAACGTGTACACGTACCCGTTGGAAACTCCCATGCGGGCCGACGTCAAGGTTCCCGCTAATGTGGGCGTACTTACATTTCAAGCATTTGAAACGGTGACTACGGCGATCATCGTTACTGACTACGTGCAAGACCCTGAGTGGTGGCACTCGATCACCATTCCAAAAGAATTTCTCCCAGAAACGCACATCGACCGCCGCGTGGTGACCCCTCAACTGTACCCGAACATTCTGGGACCCGAGGGCAACGCCAACGTCGGAGACCCTGGTTTTTACGTCGGACGCGACGAAGACAGTGGAAACTTGAATCAAGGCTCAACGGGCATCCTGACCGCAGGCAATTTCTTCGAGGTAGACACCGACA
>Ga0315286_10001166_pt1 | contig 23556 bp, 22 predicted proteins | sample YL17G10_0_MG_FD_205038 | JGI IMG/M metagenome (GOLD analysis project Ga0315286, IMG submission 205038) | Sediment microbial communities from Yellowstone Lake, YNP, Wyoming, USA - YL17G10_0 | ecosystem: Environmental > Aquatic > Freshwater > Lake > Sediment | place: USA: Wyoming | collected...
CGGCAAATTCGTTCCAAAAGAACTCGTAGATCTGCCGACCGGCCTCCCCGTACTGGTAAGACTGGAACAGGCGCTCCACGTCACGCACCAGGGATTGCAGGCGCGCCCAGATCCAGGAATCCGCCAGGGTCCATTCATGGCTGTCATCCAGGCGGGCATCTGCCGGAAGGGAGGCGATGGCAGAGATCACAAAGCGACCGGCGTTCCAGATCTTGTTGGCAAAATTACGGTTGGATTCAACTTTCTTGCGATCTATGCTGGCATCGTTGCCGGGGGTGGAGCCCACCAGCAGGGTAAAGCGCAGGGCATCCGTGCCGAGTTCGTCCATGAAGGGCAGTGGGTCGAGGACATTGCCGTAACTCTTGCTCATCTTGCGCCCGCTCTCAACCCGGATCAAGCCATGCAGGTAGACCGTTTCGAAGGGCACCTTCCCGGTGAATTCCAGCCCGTCCATGATCATGCGCGCCACCCAGAAGAAGAGGATATCGTAGCCGGTCTCCATCATGGTGGTGGGATAAAAATACTTATAATCGGGGGTCTCGTCCGGCCAGCCCAGGGTGGAGAAGGGCCACAGACCGGAAGAGAACCAGGTGTCGAGCACGTCCTCATCCTGGTCGATGTGCGTTGAACCGCAGTGGGCACAAGCGCCGGGATCCTGGCGGGTGCAGGTCTGCTTGCCGCAATCGCGGCAGTACCAGACCGGGATGCGGTGCCCCCACCACAACTGGCGCGAAATGCACCAATCCTGGATGTTCTCCATCCAGTTGAAATAGACCTTTTCGAAGCGTTCGGGCAGGATGCGGATGCGCCCGTCCCGGACAGCCTGCATGGCGGCTTCCGCCAGCGGCTGGATCTTCACGAACCACTGGGTGGAGATCATCGGTTCAATGATCTCACCACCGCGCTGGGAGCGCGGCACGTTCAGGGTATAGGGCTCCACTTTTATGGTCAAACCGGCAGCCTGCATGTCTGCCCAGATCTTCGCGCGGCATTCGAAGCGATCCAGTCCGGCATACGGTCCGCCAACTTCGGTCACACGGGCGGACTCGTCCAGCACGGAAAGCACCGGCAGGTTGTGACGCATGCCGATCTCGTAATCGTCCGGGTCATGACCGGGGGTGATCTTGAGTGCGCCTGTGCCAAATTCACGGGTGACGTAGGCATCGGCGATGACCGGGATGCGGCGACCGAGCATGGGCACGATCACCTGGCAGCCGATGAATTTGTGGTAACGTTCATCATCCGGGTGGACCGCCACAGCGGTATCCCCCAGGATGGTCTCCGGGCGGGTGGTGGCGACCGGGATGAACGCAGCGCTGGCTGAATCTGCCAGCATATACTTAAAGAAATACAACCTGCCGGTTTCCTCAGAATATTCCACTTCCAGGTCGGAGACGGCGGTCTTGAGACCGGGAGACCAGTTGATCAGGCGCGGACCGCGGTAGATGAGCTCTTTTTCATACAGGCGCACAAAGGCTTCACGCACCGCCCGGGAGAGACCCTCGTCCAGGGTGAAACGTTCGCGCGTCCAGTCACACGAGGCACCGATGCGGCGGATCTGGTTGGTGATGATGCCCCCGAACTTGCGCTTCCATTCCCAGGTGCGGCGGACGAATTCCTCGCGTCCGACAGCTTCGCGCGAGGTGCCTTCCTTGCGCAGGAGTTTTTCGACCTGCAGCTGGGTGGCGATGCCGGCATGGTCACTGCCGGGCACCCACAGGCTGGGGAGCCCTTTCATGCGGTGGTAGCGCACCATCAGGTCTTCCATGGCGACGAACATGACATGCCCGAGGTGCAGTTCTCCGGTCACGTTGGGCGGCGGGATGGAGATGACGAAGGGTTTGCGGTCAGGGTCGAAACCGGCTTTGTTGGGGTCGTTGGACGGCTGGAAATAGCCGCCTGCTTCCCACATGGCGTAGATGCGCGCCTCGGTGGCTTTGAAATCATATGTCTTGGGCAGTTCGTTGTCTGTCATGGTATTTCTCCTTATGTTGTCGGGGCAAGGCATGCCTTGCCCCTCCTCTGGAGGGGGTAATTCATTTTTCCTCCGGCTGGGCATCACTGCGCTGACCGGGGGCTAGGTAGGTGATGCGCCGGTAGGGTCTGACCTGCTCAGCCACCACGTCTCGCAGGATGTTGCCGGAGACGTGCAAGAGCGTGTCGCCAAAGTCCGAGTCGATGCCCATGGCAGCCAGGCAGGGGTAGTGATGGTGCAGGAGCCCGGCTTCCTGCTCGGCATCATCAGCGGAGACGCCCACCAGCCGCTCGGCGGCGTAACGGGCACAACCACAGACGGCATCCCGTTGCACATCCACGGCGGTGACCAGGCGGGAATCGGGGTCAACCGTTAGCTTCAAGTCCGGTCTGCCGAAATGACGGGCGAACTCAGAAACGAGCGGATCGGTATAGGTTACTTTCTCGCGGCGGGTGACGGAATATTCCGTGGGGGTCAGCGAACACAGGGGTTTGGGGGTGACGCAAAAGACACCCATTCGTTCGAGCCAGCCGCGCAACTGGCGGGCGAGCCCGCGCGGCAGGGCGGCTTCGTTGTCCACCCCGGCGATGACCGAGCGGGCGCAGCTCATCTGCGCCACATTCGGGATCAGCTCGGCGATGCCCTTGTGCTCGCCAAAGGACAGCACCAGGTCAGCCTCCGGCAGGCTGGCGGGCAGGTACTCTTCGGGGTAATCGATGACCTGGGGCAGGAGGCGCGGTGCCTGCCAGACCTCCAGGGTCCAGCCCGACGGGGCGTGTTTGCGGATGTTGTCCACATGGCGCTGCCCGTAATCCCCATTAATGACTGCCAGTAATTTCAAAACAAACTCCTTAAAAGAAAAAGTCTTTCATCCATGAGGACGAAAGACACGGCTTCCGTGGTACCACCTCACTTCTCCAGGACGGGGAAAGGCGGATTGCATGCCTTGCTTCCTGCCGGAGCGCTCATCCCAGCTGACACCGGGATCTGCGATAACGGGCTTACCCGTGCCGGTCTACTCTCGAACTGATTTCTTCGGCAATCCATCCAGGCGACATTCAGCGGCAGGTTCCTGCGGGGGCTTCCAGCCAGCGGCACTCCTTCTCTATCAGCACGCCAACCGCCTACTCCTCCCGGAGTTAATATTAAATAATTATACGATTCGCGCGAGGGAAAGTCAAGAATTTTGGGAATGGATCTTTCTGGGAAATTAACGAGGTAAATCGTAAATAATTGTAATCGGTGCAAAAGTATTTTTACATTTAAACGTGGGGAAAGATTATTTCTCGCTAATCCTTCCATTAACTAAGTTTTGGCTATGGTACGAATAAGTAGACCAAGATATATCATAATTATCTACTTCATTACCCCACTGATCCCAACCTTCTCTTTGCCCACGCGCAAACAATTCAAGAAAAGGGGATGGGCTAAAAGCCTCGATTATTTCATATAGCTCGTCCGGTTTGCGAGAATGTTCCCTCTTTCGTGTTTTAATAATATTAACTTGAGTTCTGCCGCGTTTTTGTGTACGTAATCGCCCTCGTACGCCAAAAAGTAATAACTCGGTAGTATTGCGGAAATAAAAACCTACACCACGTCCATCTGGTTCCCCATCCTTACGGATTTTATGCCAAACCACGTTAGTTTTATATTGAAATCCCCAGGCATCCATTACTTCTAACCCTTCTCTTAATAGAGCGTTCGGGACCCATAAATATAGGTGGTTTTTTTCTCCTGCAACCAACCAGACAGGGATTTCTTTGATTTCCTGAAGACTCAAAGTTTGATATCTCGATAATCTTTTGTGCTCAGGGGCTACTTTACCGGTGCGATTCTGGAATTGCCAAGGAGGATCTGCCAATATGGCACCATATCCAATTTTTTGAATGTGGTCAATAAAATTCTGGGCTGGGGTTAAAATTTGATCAGGATTTAATTCGGCAATTTTTTTCATATATATTCTTTTTTATTCCGAAAACTAGTATGGGACAACCACCACCGCTCCCACCTTCGATTTTTGGCAAGACTTTCGACATATGTGTTGTAGACGTACCATACGAGGAACCTCTGCCAAGAGAGTCAAATATATCTTGTAAATCATCACAACGGGTAATAATAATTCCTACACTAATGGCACGAAGATCAAAAAGCAAGCGAAAGTTGTTTAAATCCCTATCAAAAAATGGATCTTTGTTATTCCACTCGATTTCAAGAGCAATACGATTCTTATAACAATCAATTTTATGAGTTGGAGAATTCATTATATGGTTATCAACAGTAACAGATGTATCAAATTCCTTTTCCACCCAACCTAAATTGTAAAGAAAACCGTCTAATGCTTCTGAGACAAGAGATTTTCTCCCCCCTCCGATTGTTATCCAACTCTTACAGAGAACAAATTGATTTAATAGACTTACAACATCGTTCCATTCATCTGGGAAATCATTATGCAATATTGCGCAGGCATGTTTCCATTCGTGAACTTCGTACTTCTCTAATATAGAATTGGATAATAATTCTGTGCCCATATTTATCACTACACAGTTAAAATTAATAATGAAATTGTAACTTTCAAAATATTAAAAGTAATTATTGCATGCCTGCTGTTTATTAAAGTATGATTAAGATTCTGCAATGACTAAAGATTCAAAAAGATACAAGGAACTTGTTTTTTAAGGAAAAAATGTAATTTATGGTATCCTTAACCATCTTGCCTGTGGGAGATGCCCGTCATGTACATTGCCATCGAAGGTGTCATCGGAGTAGGAAAGACCACCCTGGCACGGCTGCTTGCGCCGGCGTTCCAGGCTGAACTGCTGCTGGAGGTCTTTGAGGAGAACCCCTTCCTTTCGGATTTCTACGCCGACCGCCAGCGCTATGCCTTCCAGACGCAGATCTTCTTCCTGCTCAGCCGCTACCACCAGCAGAGACGCCGGGTGCACGAGCTGAAGGACGAGGGGAAATCGCTGATCTCGGACTACACCTTTGCCAAAGACAGCCTGTTCGCCCGCATCAACCTGAAGGGCGATGAACTGGACATGTATGACCGGGTGCACGAAGCCCTGGCGGAGAAGATCATCCTACCGGATCTGCTGGTCTACCTGCGGGCAGACACGGCGGTGCTGATGGAGCGCATCGCCCAGCGCGACCGCAGCTATGAACGCAACATGGAAAGCGACTATATCGACCAGCTTAACCAGGCATACGAGACCTTTTTCTCTAAACCATTCGAGGGGGTGCCCAGCCTGGTGATCGATTCCAACGTGCTGGATTTCGTGCGCCAGCCAGGTCACCTGCGCCTGATCGAGAATCGCATCCGCGAAGCCCTCAAACTGTTTCCCTTCCAATCCGAACTGCCGCTGGGACTCCAGGACGCGGGCTGAGGAGCTGCCAATGCGCATCACCAAAGAGATCCTTCTGCGGGTTGCCCGCCAGACCACCAGCCAGCGCATCTATGACCGCCCGGACATGGTGGCAGTCTACCTGACCGGTTCCCTGCTCAAGGACGAGCCGCTGCTGGGCAATAGCACCGACATCGACCTGGTATTCGTCCATCCTTTTCAGCCGACGGTGCGGCGTGAGATCGTGGCGCTGACGCCCGAGGTCCACCTGGATATCAAACACAATCCACGCAGTGAATATGAACATCCCCGCCAGCTGCGGCTAGATCCCTGGCTGGGACCGGAAATGTATGCCCCGCTCAGCCTGCACGACGGGCGGCATTTCTTTGATTTTGTCCAGGCGGGATTGCGCGATAAATATTACGAGCCGGTCAATGCCCACGGGCGCTCGCAGAGGAACCTCCAGCATGCCCGTCAGATGTGGGCGGACCTGGTGCAAAAACCGAATAACAGCCCGCAATCCATGCTGAAATATCTGAAATCTGTCAACCACGCCGCCAATGCCGTGGCAGTGATCAAAGATTCTCCGCTTGGGGAAAGGCGCTTCCTGGCACAGTTCCCGGCTTCGGCGGCAGCGGCAGGCAAGCCATCCCTGACGGCGGACCTGTTCGCCCTGCTGGGTGCCGACCAGGCGGAGAAGGACAGCCTGAAAGCCTGTCTGCCGGCATGGGAAAAGGAATTCATGCAGGCGGGGCAGGGAGAGTCTGCGGATGTGCGCCTGCACCCCGCCCGGCTGACCTATTACCGGAATGGCTTTGAAGCCCTGTTGGCGGGTGAACGACCACTGGAGGTACTGTGGTCCCTGTTGCACACCTGGAGCCTGGCGGCGGATGCCCTGGTTGAAGAGGAGCGCACGGGCTGGCGGGATGCCTGCCTGCAGTTGGAATTGCTGGTGGATGGTTCTGGTCGGAACCTGGAGCGCCTGGATGCCTTCCTGGACGAGGTGGAGGGGATCCTGGATAATATGGCGGTCTCGAACGGGTTGAACGAGGCGGGCGGCGAGGCGTAAAATAGATTGAGTGAGATTTCCCCCTCCCTCCTCCGCCAAATTGACCCCCACCCTTCCTCCCCCAAATCTTGATTTGGGGGAGGAAGGGTGGGGCGGAGGGGGTTGATGTCAAAATGACAGTACATCTGATAAAGAACCTGTGGATAACTCTCCAAAAACGGTGGAAAAAGTGCCCGTTTTGTGGATAAATCGCTCAATTGTTCGAAAAACAAACCAATACTCCTGTGAAGAAGATGGGGATAAAAGAGTGTTTTATCCCCGGTAGAGCCTCATTACCCAATATCTCACAAAAGTCTCTGTGAAATTCCTTTTTATCCACAGACAGAAAATTGGATATGGAAGTGGAAAAGCCCAAGATGCAGACCTGCCTGTGTTGGGTACCCCATATATACGGTTTTTTGCCAGGAATATTTATTTATCCACTTTTCCACTGTCCCTACTACGACTACTATTAACATATATATATTAATAATAATGCTTGAATAACATTCTTAATTCCTGTACAATCTTAATTAGAATGACGATGTAGGAAAATTGAGATCCTTATCAGGGAGATAAAGATGGATATTATCAAAGTATCAGCGACCTCCCGCACCTCTGCCGTGGCTGGTGCCATAGCAGGTGTCATTCGTGAAAAAAAGAAGGCGGAAGTACAGGCGATCGGAGCCGGGGCGGTCAATCAGGCGGTGAAAGCCCTGATCCTGGCGACCGGTTACCTGGAAGGGGACGGGATCGCCATCGTGTGCAAACCGGAATTTGTGGACGTGGAAATTGAAGAGAAGGTGCGCACTGCCGTCAAGTTCGTGATCGAACCCAGGTAGGGAGAGTTCTCTTTCTTCTTTCGTTCCTTTCCATTACAATGGGGTAAAGTAAAAAATATTGAAAATGTTCCCTGTTAATGTCTGAACCTGGAAGAAGACCTCCCTATCGTACCTGCATTGCCGGGTTGTGCCTGGCGGGATTTTTGTTGTCTGCCTGGACTGCCCAGGCACAGGCAGATCACCGCACTACCCCCGGTCGGGACAGTTCGCGGCAGGTGGTACTGGCGGAGACGATGACCACCTCGCCGGAGAATACCCCCAGGCGCACATCCACACCGACCGTGGCAAACACCCAGAGTCCCGCATTAGAAAATACGAACACATCAACCAGTAGTCCAACCCTGACCAGCAGTCCGACTGCCACCCCTCGGTTCCCGACCCACCTGGTGATCAGCCAGTTCCGCCTGCGGGGACCGCGCGGGGCAGATGATGAATTCATCGAATTGTTCAACCCGGGTGATGTTCCCGTCAATATTGCCGACTGGCAGGTGAAAAAGTCCAGCGATTGCGGGCAGGTGATCGTCAGCCTGTTCAGCATCCCGTCCGGTGTGGTTCTGCGTCCAGGTCAACGCTTCCTGGCGGTCTCGCAGAGTTCCGGGTTGAGCGGGTCGGACCTGGTATTCAGCCTGCCCATCACGGACGGGGGCGGGCTGGCATTGGAGGCGCCCGGCAGCGGGATCGTGGACCAGGTGGGTCTGTGTGCGACCACCAAGTTTATTGAAGGGACAGCCCTGCCGCCACTATCGGGGAATTTCGACCAGAGCTACGCTCGCAAGCCCATCACCGGCATCCGCGGCTGCCAGGATCGCAATAATAATTCAGACGATTTCTTCCTGCTGAATCCTTCCAACCCGCAGGGCATGAAAAGCGGCATCGCTGTCTGCCCTGGGGTTTTCACCCCGACCGCCACCATCTATACCCCCACCATCACCCCAACCGAGACCGGGGCGACGTTCCTGATCAATGAATTCCTGCCGCGCCCGGGCACGGATTATAACGGGGATGGTCTGGTCAATGTGCAGGATGAATTTATCGAGATCAGCAATATCAGCCAGGAGGAAGCGAGCCTGTACGGCTGGAAACTGGATGACCGCGACGGGGGTTCCGACTCGTATTACCTGCCGGACATCTCGCTTCTGCCGGGCGAGATCGAAGTCTTCTATGGCAAGGAAACCGGGCTGTTATTGAATGATCTCGGCGATTCGGTACGATTGTTCTATTACTACCAGTTGGTGGATAATTTCAATTATCCGACCGTTACGGAGAAGGATAAAAGCTGGTGCCGTCTGCCGAACGGGTTTGGAGCCTGGAAAATTGGTTGTGTGCCTTCCCCGGACCAGGTGAACAGGCCGGGTGAAACCGCGTCGGGGACGCCTGCGCCAGGTGGGAATGAACATCCCCTAACCACGATCGACCGACCCTGCCCGTTTGCCGAGTCTCTGCTGGTGAATGTCTTCACATCCAGTTGCAGCGGCTGGGGTTTGCATCTGTGGAACCGCGCCCTGTGGATGGATGATTTCAGCCTGAGGCTGTTCGGCAGGGACAGGTGGGAAGTGATTCTCAGGTAGATTGACGATGGACCGTTGGCTGTCATTGCGAGGAGGGCATTTTTTGCCCGACGTGGCAATCTCACTTTAGACGCAGATTGCCACGGGCTTACGCCCTCGCACATTGTCCCCGATGAAACTTGGGATGGTATCCCCGCCAGGGGAAAGACAACAAAAAATGACATAAGGTTAAGGGGTGTGAAAATCCCCAAGAAGTTGGAGATTGCTTCGTCGGAAAGAGAGTCCTCCTCGCAATGACAATTAAAGGGTGAGCCATATGAATCCAACCCGGGGTAGCATTGGCGACCTGATTAAAACTCGATTTGTGGGAGGAAGAGGGTGAGAGATTGCCACGTCGCTGGGAAGACGCTCCTCATCGAAAATAATGGGGACGTTGTCGCAATGACAGCAGAAAGGAGGAGAAAACCAGTCGGAAAGAGCGTCCTCCTCGCAATGACAGGAGGTTTAATCCAGGGTGGCTTTGGCGACCTCATCCGGAAGGAAGATGACCTCCTCCTTGCCGGTCAATTTTTCATTTACCTTGGCGGCGATCAGGTTCAGGTGACCGTTATGGGCGACGTAATCCAGGTCATCCGCCGGGACGGTGAGCACCGGGCAGAGGGTGAAATCGGAGATCCAATTCTCATAGAGGATGTTAAGGCTGGATAAATAGTCGCCCGGGATGGAGCGTTCATAGTCCCTGCCGCGGCGGGCGATGCGGCTGAGCAGGGTGGGCACCGAGGCGCGCAGGTAGATGACCAGGTCGGGCGGGGGCAGGAACTCCACCAGGGTCTGGTAGAGCTCGCGGTAGGTCTGGTAATCGCGCGGGTGGATGTGCCCCTGCAGGTAGAGGTTGTGGGCGAAGATCTCGGCATCCTCATACACACTGCGGTCCTGGATGACCGAGCTGGAATGCAGGGAGAGGGCATGATGCGAGCGCAGACGGTGGGTCAGGAAGAAGATCTGCGAATGGAATGCCCAGGTACGCATATCACGATAAAAATCCGCCAGGTAGGGGTTTTCCGTGACCGGTTCAAAGAAAGGCGTGCATCCAAGTACCAGGCACAATTTTTCGACCAGGGTGGATTTGCCGACACCAATATTACCTGCAACTGCAACGAATTTTTTCATTTTAGGGTATTTCCCCTGCCAGTTCCTTGTCTATCAGTGCTTTGAATGTATCATACGGTTGGGCGCCAAGCAGGTACAGACCGTTGACGTAAAAGGTGGGTGTGCTGTAGACACCCAGGCTGGAGCCATATTTCATGTCAGCCCGGACCTCAGCTTCGTACTTGTTGCTGTCCAGGCAGGCGGTGAAGGCGGTCATATCCAGTTTGAGTTCCGATGCATATTTCAAGTAAGCCTCGCGCCCGAGATCGACCTCGTAACTGAACAACCGGTCGTGGAACTGCCAGTAGGCATTCTGGTCCCCGGCACAATCTGCCGCCATGGCAGCCGGCAGGGATTCAGGATGGATGCTCTCGAGCGGGAAATCCCGGTAGACGATGCGCACCTGGGTTGGGTATTCATCCAGCAGGCGCTGGAAGACCTGGTCATGCCAGCGCTGGCAGAAGGGACATTGGTAGTCGCTGAATTCGATGATGGTGATTGGAGCGTCGGCTGGACCAATGCTGGGGTTGTTGCCTTCTTCAACGGAAATACGTTTGAGCGATTGGGTCTCGTTAACGGAATCCGCAAGCGTGGGGCTGTTGTTGCCCCAGATCAGGAAACCGCTGGCGATGCCGAGCAGGAAACCGCACACCAGCAGGGCGGTATAGATGACCGGGCGCTGGGCACGGGATGAACGGGCAAGACGAGCTGCCCGCACGGAGCGGGCAGGCTTGTTAACATTTGTGGGATCTTCAGGCATATTAAGATTATAACACTGAGGGGTTGGAGAGCTTCCTTAAAGAATGATATTTTTTAGGGTTTTGCTTACTAAAGGTGAGATTGCCACGCTCCCCGATAAAGCTGGGGATGATTATTTTTCTGTCATTGCGAGGAGCATTATTTCAGCGACGAAGCAATCCCAAAATAGCGATGAGGCGGGGGATGGTGTCGCAGTGACAAGAGGGTGAGACTGCCCGCCACTTTCAGCTCGCCTCATTTTTTCGGAGAGCAGGGATGGCTTCTGTTGCAATGCGCTTCAGCATCTCACGGTCCATGCATCTATCGGGGGGAAGGGCTTGATAGTCATAATAGAAAATGAACTCGCTGAAGCCGAGCTGCTGAAAACGCCCGATGAAGTCATAGAAAGCTTCCAGCGAGGCAAAGGGGGTATCCTGTGTCACCCCGACCAGGAAGGAGCGCCGGATCTCACCGGGATCACGACCAATTTTTGCGCAATGATCTTCCAGCATTTCACAGCGCTGGCGGGTGACAGCCAGGTTCTCCTGCGTTGAAAGACCAAACCCGCCAAAGGTGTTCCACGAGTCGGCAAATTGGGCAGTGACCTTTAGGGTAGCCGATCCTGCGGAAGCGATCGTCAGGGGCGGACGCGGTTTTTGGATGGCAGACGGACGGATGCGGGACTCGCTCACCTGGTAATAATGCCCAGTGTAGGTGGTGGTATCCTGACGCAGCATCAGGTCGACGATCTCGACGATCTCCCGGAAGCGGCTGACGCGCTCGGATTTTGACCAATTCTCCACTCCGGTCATGCGGTGGCTTGGATCCCGTTCGGAGGTGGCTCCGATGCCGAGCTCCAAGCGACCGTTGGAAATATGATCGAGGGTCTGTGCCTGGCGGGCAAGCACAGCCGGGTTGCGATAGATGATGTTGGTCACGAGCGTGCCGATGCGGATGGTGCTGGTCTTGGTGGCGAGGGCGGCTAAAAGGCTCCAGCCGTCGAACCAGTCATCTTCAAGGTTATGGGGATTAAGGAAGTGATCGGCGATCCACAGGCTGTCGTAGCCGAGCGACTCGATGTGCTGCCAGTGTTCCACGATGGTTTGCCAGGGCATGTTTTGCAGGGAGATGATGCCGAATCTGAGCGGATGGGTCATAATGGACTCCAATAAAAAACAAGGTTCAAGCGGTAACAACAGAGACTGGGAGCTCTTCCAGTTTATAAGTGAAGGATACTGACCAGCCGCATGAGCGGGTGACTAGACTCGCTGCAGACCGAACTTAATGGTCTGGAAAGCCAGGAAGAGGAGGCGGCGAGCCGATTCCATGGGGGTTTCCGGCTGCTTGTGAACATAGTTCCGGCGCAGATAAGCCAATTGAAAGCCCGTGCGCAGCATGTTGTGGTAGGAAGGATTGGGATCTTCGGGTGTATCCTCGCCGGTCTCGGTTACGAACCATTTGCAGCCCAGCGCCAGACCATCCTGGATGCTGCGGGCGAACAGGGCACCCTGGGCGCCGCGCCGGCGATATTCCTTGAGCGTGCCCATATTGCCCATCCAGCCCACTTCGTTATGGATCAGCATGGTCGCCACAGAAACAGGCTTATCCCCGGCATATGCCAGGTAGGAATGGCAACCTGGCTGACCGACCATGCCTTTCATGAGTGGACGCAGGACGGCAGGCATTTCGAAGGTTTTGAGTACCAACCCGGCAAAGCTATCCGCCCGATCCTTTCCGATCATTTCCAGGCGCAGGTCGGTGGGGACGACGGGCGGCGGGTCATCCCCCCGGATCAGCTTTGCCCAGTTCCGGCTCGGCTTGAAACCACGTTCGACCAGCCACTGCGGGCATTCAGGTGGTTGAGCCAGTGGGCTGAGTTGAACCATATAGTTCTTGCAGCCAGTCTGCTGAAAAAAACCGATCGCCTCGTCCAGCATGCTTTCGGTGGCGGGTACCCCAATGCCCAGGCATAGGATGCGATTGAAGAAGGGTGTATCCAAGCCCGGGATCATGAGCAGGCGCAGGGAAGCAAGGCGATGGGCAGCCAGGCGGAATGGTCGTGCAAATTCAGGGGGTGCAAATTGGGCTAAATTAATCTGGGCTTCGGCTTCTCCGGACTCGACGATCTCAGCGATCTGTGCAGGGGTTAAGTTTGAAATCATTTGCCTCCTATGGCAGGAATTGCTTCGATGGGATATTCAAGACCTGGATCCTTATTTCTTCAGGGCATACTTCAAACCCGCCTGAAAAGCAGGAGCAGGCACTTCGCAATGACCGTTATCGAGGAAGACCTGTTTCGTCAGCGAAAAACCTTTGTACTTCCGGCTTTCCAGGAGGGCGGCAAAGCGAATCATATCGGTCAGATCGGTCGTATCCGCGCCTTCCTCCAATTCACCTGCCGAGAGAAAAATCTGCGCTGGAAGTCTCTTGTGCTTTTTTGCATACCCGCTTTCAAGAGCGAACATGGAATTATCTGCAAAATCAAGCGAAGGGCTTGAAGCGATATAGTTGCTGAAGAACGCGGGTTCCTGGAACATGGCAAACAAGGTGAACAAACCGCCGTGTGAATGCCCGGCCAGGATCCTTCTGGCGGGATCGGTGCGGTATTCCCGGTCGATCAGGGGGATCAGATCCTGACGGATGAAGCTGTAAAATTCGCCACCCCCGCCTGTCTTAATATCAAGGTTTAGCCACTCGCTATTGTACTTATCGCTGGTTGCGCTATGGACGGGTGTAAGATCCTGCGTGCGCCCGGCAAAACCTTTACGCCATGTTTCCCCAATGGATTCTTCTTCCGGATAGCCAATCCCGACAACAATGGCATCGGTTGTCCGGCCGCACCACGCCATGATACGAACCGTATCCGTGATCATGCCAAAGAACCAATCGGAGTCAAGCAAGTAAACGACCGGCCAGGCGGCAAGTGGTTTATCAAACGGACGGATATTGATGGAATCATCGACATAGGCAAAAGGCAGCGCGATCGAGATCTGGTAATTTCTGCCGGTGGCTTTTGATCTGACCTGGCGAAGTTCAGTTGCCAGCAGGGCAGCCTGTTTGGTTATGGTCATTGCTGTCTCCTTTTCTACACATTAATTCCGTCATTTCTCTCAGGATCGTACTCATCCACCCGATCCAGCCACTCTCCGACCAACGCGCGGAAAAGAGCATCTTGCTCCACGGAGGCGAAATGCCCGGCACGGTCGAGCACGGCAAAAGTCCCGCGCGGATAATTCTCCAGGATCTCCCAGGCATCGCGATAACCTACGACCGCATCCTGCCTGCCGGTGAGAATGAGGGTTGGGGCAGGAAAGGGAGCGGGAAGCGCATCCACATCAAATGAAAATGCATAGTTTTCGGGATGGTCCCGGATGCTGGATTGGAAAAGCGGGTCACCGGCATCGATCGCGGAGGTAAAATTTGCCCGGATGAAATCAAGGGATTTCTGACTTTGTACCACGGCGAGCTGGAAATAATCCGCCTCTTCGGGATCCAACCCGGAGGCAAGCGCCGGGTCTGCCAGCAGGGTGACGTGGGCAGGCACCCGCCGTTTTTCCCCCTGTACGATCGCGGGGACAGCCAGAAGCAATCCAACCAATCCTGCCGGCTGGTGATGGAGGACGCCACGTGCCAGATACGCGCCGGCTGAAGTACCTGCCAGGGCATATCTTTCTCCCGGGATCACGGTGTTAATGAAGTCCAGCACGACCTCCAGCATCTTATCCTGGTTGGTGATCCAATCCCTGCCGGGTGTCCGTCCGTGCCCGGGCAGATCCAGATAAAGGCGTTTCCAGCCAACCCGTTGGCTGAATATAGGTTCCATATCGCTGACCATATGGCGATGGTCAACACCCCAGCCATGCAGCATGAGGATGGGTCTGCCTTCACCGAACAGCTCATAATGGACAGTGATGTCTTTCAGTTCGCATTCCATGATCGATTACTCCTCAATTCATCAGCAAAGTACTATCTTAATAGATGCCTGGACGATCCTCCACAGTGAGTGTTATGGTGTCTTGCTCAACAACGAAAATAAGTGCCATTCGCCGGGGATGCCTTTGAGACTGAATTCACCCCGGTCGGTAAATTCCAAACCAGCCCCGACCACCAGGTCTTTGACCGTGCGTGAGAGCCAGACCTCATTCGCCTGTGCCTGTGCCAGCACCCGGGCGGCAATATGCACGGCGAGACCGCGAATGTTCTGCCCGCGCAGTTCGATCTCGCCGGTATGCAAACCGGCGCGGATCTCAAGACCCATCTGCCGAGCTCCATCCACGATCGCCAGTGCGCAGCGAATGGCGCGTGCCGGTCCGTCAAAGGTAGCCAGGCAGCCATCCCCTGTGCTTTCCACATAGCGACCGCGAAATCGTTCGATCTCAGTGGACAGCATGGCATGATGGCTTGCCAGCAGATCAGACCAGCGACTATCACCCAACTCTGCCGCCCGCCGGGTGGAGTCGACCATGTCTGTGAATAGAACGGTGGCCAGCAGGCGGTCGGGCTCAAGCATTTGCTGTTCACCGGTCAAAAATTGAGCCACCTGGTTGAGGATGGCATCGGTATCTCCCACCCACCATAGGTGATCATTTCCGGTCAGTTCCACCATTTTTGCGCCCGGGATGTGCCCGGCAAGGTAGCGTCCCTGCTCGACTTCAATCGCTAAGTCAGCGGTGCGATGCAAGACGAGGGTCGGGATATGAATGCTCGGCAGGATGGAGCTGATATCGATCTGACCGTACATGCGCCGCAAATTGATGACGGTGGTGGGACCGGCGCTCAGGCGCAGGAATTTGGCGTACCACTGTCGGAAGCGTTCATCGTTGACCAGCGAAGGCGCCATGATATCGATGGCGACCGGACCTCCCCAACCCTTGCGCCAGACCTGCTCACTGGAGGCATCGTCTTCGCGTGTCAACGATCCGTTGGTGTCATCCACCAGCCAGCCTTTGGCAATCGTGCCGTACAGGATAAGGGCGGAGACGCGCTGCGGGTATGTGGCAGCGAATAATACGCTCATGGAACCGCCTTCTGAAATACCAAACAGGGCTGCTTTTTGCGAACCCACCTCGTCCATGACCGCGCGCACATCGTCCATGCGTTGTTCCAGAGTCGGAATTCCTGTGATGCGGTCCGAGAGACCCGTGCCGCGTTTATCAAAGAGGATGAGACGGGAGAAGGAAGCCAGCCTTTCGAGGAAGCGGGCGTAGGCAGGATCTTCCCAGGCTTGCTCCAGATGCGAGACCCAGCCCGGTACGATCACCAGGTCGAGAGGTCCATGCCCCAGAACCTGGTAGGCTATGCTGACATCGCCGCTATGGGTAAACTTCGTTACAGGATGTGTCATTCGTCCATCTTACTGCCTAACTGAAAAGAAACAGTCCCCTTGAGCATGTCGCAGGAAAATTCTGTGAACCCTGACATAACACAAGGCAGGTCAGCCTGCTAGGGATAATCAAAACCGGGATCAAACGGGTCTATGCCGACAGCATCGTGGGATAGGACGATCTGCCAGCCATCCTGCTCATGCAGCCAAACGTAAAAGAAACGGTATGGGACGGTCAGCCTGCCGCTCAGGTCGATATTGGCTGCCAGCCAGGCGGTGCAGCCATCCGGCGAAACGGCTGCCTGGATGCCGCCGCGAACGGCGAACCGCAGGGGGAGCTGGACGATCTCACCGACCCAATTCTTGCCTTCCGGGCCAAAAAAGACCTCGTCCACGGTGCTGCCGATGGTGAAGGTATCCGGGTAAGTGGAATAGAAAGATGGCATGAGGGAGGGTTGAGCCATCACTTTGTGGATGATCTCACCGAGGGGCTGGGCAGCGGGAGAAACCCGGTTTTGCATGGCGACCCCGGGCGGTATCTTACCGGCTGCCAGCAATTCATACTGATAGTCATTGTCTCGCAGGGGGATCGACCAGGAAGCGGCAGACAGGTGCCAGTCCTGGTCGCGTACGAGCAGACCGGTCAGGCGGACTGGGATGGAACTCGGCTGGTCGTTATCACCCGGAACATCCACATTAAAGCGATCCAGGAACCAGGCAGTGCGACCCGAGCTGCATATACCCACCCTTGTTTCTGTTGCATGCAATAAAAGATCCTTATCCTGCAACTTTGCAAATAAGCCCTGCAGACCCTGCAGGAATTGTGTTCGGTCATTAAACACAGCGTCCGCGGCTGAACCCAGGACAAACACATCCGGCGTTGAAAATTCACCAAACCACTTGATATCCTTATGCTCAACGGCGTTATGCAGTTTCCGAACAAAGGCTTTCACAGTATCTGCATGAGATGGTGGATCCAGCCTTTCCAAAACATCATCCATTGATCGATCCCTTCCTACCTTAAAAATACAAGACGCCCGGTTTCGGGCGCAGAGTGAACCCCATAAAAAAATCCAAAAAGAATTCGAATATAGACAGTATACAACTTTCACAAATAAAAGCAATTTTAGGAAACTATTCACAAAGGGAGGTCGAATGGGTTTTCGCCGGTCATTTCCCTGCGGACGAATGGTTATTTCTTTATTAAACCATGTATCTTCATGTACTAATATTCAATATTAGCATATAATAACAATTGTTTTTATTTCACTATAACACTTATCTTTACTGGAGATCCCATGCCAAGTAACGAGTTGCAGGTATCCCTTTCCGAGATGGCAGTCGGAGAAGATGCCATCATCCTTAATTTCCGCGGCGGGAGAACGGTCAACAACCGCCTGGCCTCGCTTGGTTTTACGCCCGGTGTGCAAGTCAGCATGACCCAAAATTTTGGGCACGGACCTCTGATCGTGACCGTGCGCGGCACGCGCGTGGCATTGGGGCGCGGCGAAGCGAAAAAGATCATGGTATCCAGGGGTTTGAATGAGTGACTGTCATGATGGTTCCAGCGGGATGCCATTCCACACGGCAGGCATGGATGGGAATGCCGCAGTGATTGCCCTGGCGGGACAGCCAAACATGGGCAAATCCACCCTGTTCAACCTGTTAACCGGATTGAACCAGCATGTAGGCAACTGGCCGGGCAAGACCGTGGAACGCCGCGAAGGTCATTTTGACCTGGATGGCAGCACCGCCCTGCTGGTTGACTTGCCCGGGACATACAGCCTGACAGCCAACTCGCCAGAGGAAGTGATCGCCCGCGAGTTCATCCTGCGTGAGCGACCCTCCGTGGTGGTGGCGGTGGTCAGCGCCGCCAACCTGGAGCGCAGCCTGTACCTGGTGGCGGAATTGGTTGCACTGCAGGCTCCATTGGTGGTTGCCCTGAACATGATGGATGTCGCCGCCGGGGAAGGCATCCAGGTCGAAGCGCAGGTGCTGGAGGCAGAATTGGGTGTGCCGGTCGTGCCGATGACCGCCTCCCGGGCAAGCGGGGTGCGGGAACTGCTGGGCGTGATCGTGGAGGTGTTGAACGGCAAGCGCACCCCGCATTCGCACCCGCCCGAGGTGCGTGCCGACCACCGCGCCATCCTCGACCAGATCGGGGGGTTCATTGCCGCCCAGGTGCCGGAACCTTATCCAGGCGACTGGATCGCTCTCAAATTGCTGGAGGGGGATGCCGAGATAACCCGCAAGATGGAGGCATTTTTACCGGCTGAAACCTGGAATTCCGTCCAAGAGGTGCTGCGTGCGCACGATGATGCCTTCCTGGCAGTGGCTTCGGGCCGCTATGAGTGGATCGGGCGCATGGTGCGCAGCGCGGTGACCCGACCAAAGGTCGGGCAGATCGGTTTGACGGAACGCATCGACCGCCGGGCGGCACATCCGCTGTGGGGGTTGTTCATTCTCGCTGCCATCCTTGGGTTTGTCTTCTGGCTGACCTTCACGCTGGGTACGCCACTGCAGCGAGGGCTTAACACGATGGTAATCTCCCCGCTGACCGGGCTGGCACAGGCGGGGCTGGTCCATGCACCCGCCTGGGTGCGCAGCATGGTCACGGGTGGTCTGATCGGCGGGGTGGGTGCGGTGTTGACCTTCATGCCGATCATGGTGATCTTCTTCCTGGCATTTGCCCTGCTCGAGGACGTGGGTTACATGGCGCGCGCCGCTTACGTGATGGATAACCTGATGCACCTGATGGGATTGCACGGCAAGTCCTTCCTGCCGCTCTTCCTGGGCTTCGGTTGTAACGTGCCTGCGATCCTGGGCACGCGCGTGATCGATTCGTGGCCGGCGTGCCTGTTAACCATCCTGATCGCCCCGCTGGTGCCGTGCAGTGCGCGCATGGCGGTGGTGGCATTCATAGCACCGGCATTCTTCGGGGCAAATGCCATCTGGGTCTCGTGGGGGTTGGTGCTGCTCTCCCTGCTGATGCTCGTTTCCAGCGGTTCGTTGCTCAATCTCGCCATTTTCAAGGGTCAGCGCTCGGCTTTCATCATGGAAATGCCACTCTACCATCTGCCGAATGCCCGTACGATCGGATTGCTGGTCTGGCAGCGTTCGCTGTCGTTCGTCAAGAAAGCCGGGACGACCATCCTGGCCATGTCCCTGCTGGTATGGGCGCTGTCTTATCTGCCCTACGGCGATCTGCACACCAGTTTCCTGTCCCGCTTCGGGCAATGGCTGGCGCCGGTCGGCAGGTGGATGGGCTTCGACTGGCGGCTGACGGTGGCGCTCATCACCAGCTTCCCCGCAAAGGAGAATGCCATTGCCACCCTGGGGGTGCTGATCGGGAATGCACCCGGCTCCGGACTGGCAAGCACGCTGGCTGCCTCCTATTCAACCGCTTCCGCCCTATCCTTCCTGGTCGTCAGCATGCTTTTCATTCCCTGCATGGCGACCGTGGCTGTCATCAAACAGGAGACCAACTCCTGGCGCTGGACGTTCGTCAGCGTAATCCTGCCACTGATCATATCGATCGCGGCTGGCGCGGGGGTCTATCACCTGGCTGTATCCATGGGATTATGAGCATGCTCGAAAAGATTCTGTCCGAGATCCGCTCCGGCGGTACATTTGAGGTCCACGAGTTGGCAGCCCGGCTGGGCACCACCCCCGAACTGCTGGAAGCCATGCTTGAGCATCTCCAGCGGGAGGGATTGATACAGCCTTACCAGGCGTGTGGGGATGCCTGTGTTGGCTGCAGTCTGCAGAACGAGTGCGCACATTCCGGTGATGAACAGACGTCCAAACAGGGTTTGATCCTGTTCAAAAGCATAAGCCGCCCGACCTGACCTTTCCCCAATTCAATAAAAGTTATTCCACGACCTGCAAAACCTCGATCTCCACCAGGCGCGCAAAGCCGAGCGCTGCGGGGATCTTGCGCGAGGCGAGGCTGGTGTTCAGCACGCGGTAAATGGGGATGAGATCGTGTGTGTGGATTGGATCATGGGTTGGTTACAGTTGCCATCAACAGGCGCACCTCGATCCCATTTTCCGTTGACTTGCCGATCACGGTGAGTTGTTGGTCGCCTTGAACAAAGATGGCTACTCCCATTGTACCTACTTCCCCGGGTTCACCCATGGCTTCCCATCCCAGTACAGGCAGTTGTTGCTGGTAGAAAGCAAACACATCCTGAATGCTGCCGGCAATGGAATAGATTGTCACACCCGGAAGGTAGCGGACGCTTTGGGCAGCGGGCATCAGGGGCGCATACACCAATCCTCCCGGGCATCCAGCAGGCAGATCGATGGTAACCGGCAGGTTGACATCGGTCAGGTTATATTCCCAGGTTTGGGCGCCTTCGATCCCTTCACCGAAATAATCTGATCCGGCTGTGGTGGTTAAAAGATACCGAACCACCACTCCAGTTTCAGAAGCCACCCAGACCTGGCCTGTGGATTTGGTAAAACCGGTCTGGCCCAGGGCGCGCTCGTCGAAAGTGTAATGATCGGCTGCCACGCCGTTGATCGTTTCACTGCCAGCTGCCTCCGCACCAATAAGACCGGACAGGAATCCGGCTGGTTCCCAGGTTGACGAGAGAGAACTATCCGCCGGTGTTGTGGAGGCGGAGCAGTTTTTCTCCCCATCCAGCTCGTAGCTCACGCCGTTCATTTCCAGCATGAAGACGGGAGCGGGGACGCCTCCTGCCGCTTCGATCGTGACCTGATGGGTTGCATTAATTTGGTCCGCCAGCATCACGTAATTATGCGACCACTGGCTGGGCTGCCCAGCCAGTGTACCATTAAAAGAGAGCGTCAGGGTAGCCTTGTAACTGGACAGATTGGCGAGACCCACCGTTGGGTCCACCAGGCGGAGGGAGCCGGGACCGAATACCACTTCTACTGGAGTTGTTCCGCTGTCAACCTGGCTGGTTGCCGGGGATCCCACCGACTGGAGTATTATTTGGGTCAACTGGCATGCCATCAATGCCATTAAGAGGACTGTAACTTGCACGGTAATGATCCATCGTTTTGAAAAAAAGGCTCTCATAAATTTATTCCTTTTTGGGGATCCGGTCATCAATAACGGGTGAGGATGATCAAACCAAACCAGGGAGTACCCGGGAAGGGCATCACACCTCCCTGGGTTGGGAATTTTACAGTCGCAGTAGAACCGGGAAAATCAGCTGAAAATGAAAACCCACAATTTTTTCCCCCACCTCCCTCACGATTCATTGTGGCTTTTTGGAGCGTAAAAGTCAGGTAGAAGCTTTCATTGACCAGATCACCGCTAAAGTCAACCTCCGTAGGTGCCGCCGTCGCCGTAAGATTACATCCAACTTCGGCAGTATCGAACAACCAATGTTCGGTGATCTGGTAACCCGTGAGAAGAGTGAAATGAGTGTCCGTCTCTGCGTGCATAGTGGTTGTATCATTAGTGCCAACCCAATTAACTAATCCCGCTATTGTTGACTGTGCGATTATCTCCACACTATAACGACATTTGCGAACCTCTATATTGGAGGTTGTGCTAACATGCTGTGGTTCCCCCTCCTCCATATAATTTCCAGTACCATACCAAAATTCTGAGACAAACGACTCAAATTTAAGCGTCGTTGTTCCGGGGTTTTCGCCAGCCTTAAACGTAAACGTGGCAGAATCCGGAGCTATCTCTTCAGGACTATCGAAGAAATTACTTTCTGGTGTGATCTTGCCGTCCCCGCTCTCCACATCCGCAAAAACCCAACCTCCTCTGATGTGCCCAAAATTAGGCGCGGTATCTCCCGGCTGGGTTTCGAGTTGAACGGAAATTCCCACTTTGAAAGTCATCGTCTGACCCGTACAGACGTAAGCTGCCGAAGGAACAGCGATCATGACGAAATGATAGTTTGCATAGGCAGGAGCCGCCTGAACCGACGAAGATGGGTTTGCTCCCATCAAGGTTGATGCAAACACAAATATGGCTAAAATTTTTATCCCCCGGCGCGCCAGGTTTTGCCGGATTTTGTGCCAATCTTTCAACGTGCAGAGTCTTCCATTCATAGTAGTCTTCTCCCGTCCCGAAGTCCATTTCCATCTGCCCGCAGAAGGTTCAAAGGGCAGGTCATAAGTGATCATCCCGTGTAAAACCAAGTACTGCGGGATCTTGCGCGAGGCGAGGTTGGTGTTCAATACCCGGTACATGGGGATGAAAATGAAGAACCTCGCCAGGCAAGCCCGGCACATTTAAGGTTAGATCTTATGGAACTCGCGCATCCATCCAGATGAGCTTTTCATCCGTCCTTTCCTGGTTGAAATCAGGACACTTTTCGGAAACTTGCCCCGTGAAACCACCGTCTGGGGAGCAGATCACGGTCCCGCCGGCATCATACAGCGTACTATATTGCTCGCAGCATTGAGCGGGAACAAAATAAACCGTTTGACCTTTGTATTCGTACTGCCAGATGGACTGCGGTGGATTCCCGACCGGGTCCTTCTCATAGGTTGCCACAAGATCCTGAACCCAGTTTGGCTCATCAGGAACAGTAGATCGGGCGCAACCCATCAGCATTACAGTTAGAAGGATAGATAAGAGAAAGATGATGTTTTTCATGAAGCGTACCCTCTTATTTTAAGTGGGCTCCCATGGTTCTACGGAATCGAATATTGAGTCAACTGGATGGTTTCACTTCCAGCATCCCCCGAATTCACTGATTGGACCAACCCAACCCCTTGGGCATACCACTGGATCGAGTCCTGAATGGTGGTAATGGGTCCGGTTGATCCGCCAACGGTGAGCGTGACCGTGGCCACCTGATTGCTGTGACAGGTGATCTTGACGGTATCGAAAGTCCCAGCTGGCACAGTCACTCTTTCAACGCCTGCGGTTGTGCAGTCCGTTTTGACTTCGCTGACCACAGTCCCTTTTACTTCGGTACCCTGTACGTTTGTTCCATTGACCACAAGATTCTCAGACCAGGATTTTCCATCCGTAAAAGCGGCCGGGATAACATAGCCGGTCGCATTGACAGAATCGACTGTCATTGTCATGGAACCGCCGGAGACGAGGGTACCGCTCGACCCGCTGGCCAGTAAAGTTAGATTACCACTATCGCAAGACCATTGGGTGGTGCGCGTAACTACTTCAAAAGCATCAATGGTCGTAAAACCCGAGTCGCCCAGACCAGACAGAGTTCGTGTGTAAGAATAATCTCCTATGAAGCTGCCGGTACTGGCATAAGACCAGGTGGCTCCAGAAGAGAGAGGGAAGTAGGCATTTGTACAGTCCCCGTTGCTTGTACCGTTATCTGCCTGAGTCTGGGCAGGTGCTGGAGTAACTGGCAGAGTCGGATTGACAACCGGGGTCGTTTGTGTCCCGGCCACGATGATCGGAGTGGAGGTCGGCCCGGTTGAAGGTGCAGACCCGCATGCAGCCATCGTGAGGGCAAGGATCAAGCAAGTGAATTTGAAAAACGAACGGCATGAAACCATATTTTTTTACTCCAATAAATCCAGATATTAATATTAGGAAATTCTTGTGTGAACCCCATGCTTCACATATACCTATAATAAAATCAGTATACAACTTCCCCTGGTAATAGCAATTTTAGGAATATATTCACAATGGGACAGGATGGTTATTTACTGAAATAACCC